>FLNZ01000052.1_pt1 | contig 20254 bp, 16 predicted proteins | sample 1140391 | NCBI WGS metagenome assembly FLNZ01 (sample SAMEA3878171, study PRJEB12797) | bioreactor metagenome | biome: Moose rumen | place: Sweden | collected 2011-10
CCCCGCCTCGGGATAGAGCCTTCCGACCTGCCGCTCGATGCCTCCGACGCGCTCGCGATTGCGTGGACGCACGCGAACCCGGCCCCGCTCACGGCGGCGCTGGCTCCGCATGCAAAGAGGCCCGCCGGCCGCAAGAAGAAGGCGAGTGTCGCCGACTGGAAGGCACTTATCGAGAAGATGGGAGGGAAGTTGCCGTGAGCTTTATGAATATGGAATCTGCGGACCTTTTGCCCTACGGCCTCGGGAAGCCGGAACTGGTCGAATTTCAGGATGGTTATTTTGTCTGCAAAGATATATGCAGTGACCTCGCGCGTCTTGATGCCCTCCTGAAAGAAAACGGATTTAAACTGCGTCTGGAATCGGCATACCGCCCGTTCGAGAAGCAACTCTCCATCTGGAACCGTAAGGCCCGCGGGGAACTCGCCCTGCTCGACGAGTTCGGCAGGCCGATGGAACGCCCGCAGGACGAGGAAGAACTGATGTACGCTATCCTCACATGGTCGGCACTGCCGGGCGCGAGCCGCCACCACCTGGGTACGGATATCGACGTGGTAGACGGTAATGCCTGCCCCGAGGGTTACGAGGTACAGCTCACGCCCGACGAATGCACGGGAATGTTCGCCAAGTTCCACAAGTTCCTGGATGCGCGCTTTGCCGCAAACGAGGCCTTCGGGTTCAGCCGAGTGTTCGTGCCCGGCCGCGGGAAAATCAAGCCCGAGGGTTGGCATATCGCGCACCTGCCCACGTCGCGCCGCCTGCTGGAAGGTTTCTCTCTCGATACCCTGCGCAAGATTTACGAGGCTACGGATATCGCCTGCAAGCGCGTTATTCTCGCGCGTCTCGATTCCCTCGCAGAAGACTTCATTTACCCTTACTTTATCTAGACTCACAAGGCTCGCATGGAATTCACTCCGGAACATCGCGGCATTGTCCGCCTCGAAGCCCGCGAATACGGCCGCTCCGTACTAGGGGCCCCGCTCCATTACTACCCGTGCCGTAGCGCCTGCAGGCTTCTCGTATTCGCCGCGATTCACGGCGAGGAACCCGAAACGACGTTCCTGCTGAGCCGCTGCCTGCGCGCCTTCAACACGAACTTCGAGCACGTGGCCTTCGTGCTGTGCGCGAACCCCGACGGTGCCACTCTCGGGACCCGCGGGAACGCGAACGGGGTGGACCTGAACCGCAACTTCGCGACTTCGAACTGGAACCCGGCCCACGTGCAGTCGCGCTCTATCCTGGAATCCGCCCGAGATACGCTTTTAAGCCCGGGGAAGGCCCCCGGCAGCGAGCCCGAGACGCAGGCGCTTGTCGCCCTCATAGAGTCGCTGAAGCCGGAGTCCGTAATTGCGATGCATTCCCCCATCGGGTGCATCGACGCCCCCGCACGCACGCCCCTCGTGGAGCGGTTGCAGGGAACCCTGAACCTCCCGTGGAAACCCGATATCGGTTACCCCACGCCGGGCAGTTTCGGGACATGGTGCAGCGAACACCGGGTTGAATGCATAACGCTAGAGCTCCCGCGCTTGGCGCCGGAGCTCCTGTTTGAACGTTACGGTGAATCTTTCGCGCGATTCCTCGCGGCGCAAGACTAGTTCTCGGCCTTCGCGGCCTTTGCTTCCTCGATAATGTTCTTGCGCTGGATAAGCCCGACGGCAAGACCGATGGTCATGTAGCAGGCGACGAGCACGAGCAGGAACTCGAGGATAATCATCTTCTCTGTGATGAACAAGAAACCGCAGACGTAGGTAATCACGATAAGCACTGCCTGGAAGATGTTGAAAGCCTTGTTCTTGCGGGGCTGCAACTTGGGGAGGAACAGCGGGGCGACCATCAGGAGGCCCGTGACAAACAGGACTGCGACAGGCAGATAGAGGGCGGAACTGTCGGCATTCTGGAACAGGCCCACGTTCTTGAGGAACACGATGAGGATGGAGTTGATGGCACCGACGAACGTGGTGGGGACTCCGGAGAAGTGGTGGTGGTAGCTATCGCTATCGCAGGCGTTGTACTTGGCGAGGCGCATGGCGGCACAGAGTACGTAAACGGAGAACGCGATGACCATCAGGGGGATGTTCGCCTCGAAGAATGTGGGGGCGAGGTTCTTGTAGGCAAAGAGGATGCAGAAGGCGGGTGCGAGGCCGAACGCGATAAGGTCGGCGAGGCTGTCGAACTGCGCTCCGAATTCCGAACTCGCGTTCACGAGGCGTGCGGCAAAACCGTCGAGTTTGTCGAGCAGGACGCACAGGATAATGAAGTAGGCGCCCATGAGAATCGGGTCGGCGGTGGCGAATGCCCCGGTGGTCCAGCAGATAGAAAATACACCCAGAAGGAAATTTAAGCTCGTAAACAGGTTCGGCAAAATAAAGCGAGTCTTACCCACGATAGTCTCCTTAGTTTTCACTACATGTTAAAGATATAAAAATATTCTCTATAGCGTTAGTGCTAGAAAGGGGCTCGCTTGCAAGTGTGCGACGAGATGCATAATTGCGCGATGAAAAGCAAGTAAAAGCAGGCCTGGAATAAAAAAAGAGGCTAGAAACTAGCCTCTGTATTTAAATGTCTGCGCTGTCTACTTGACCGGCTGAATTTCCCACAGTGCCTTCACGCCTGCGGCGACAATCAGGTGCTGCGGCGGTGCGTAGGGGTTCTCTTCGGTGGGGAAGTTTGTCCAGTGCTTGGTGGAGAACTGGTAGTACTGCGTGGGGCGGTACATGACCGGGAGGACCGGTATGGTTTCCATGAAGATCTTGTTCAGTTCGCGGTATGCCTTCTTGAGTTCATCCTCGGAGGCAATCGTCGGGATTTTCGCGAGAAGCTTGTTCGCCTCTTCGTTTTTGTAGCGTCCCTGGTTCGAGAATGCGTCCTCGCCGACGGGCTTCAGGGCGACGTTCCCCATCACCTGGTCAAAGCGCGTCCACGGGGTGGCTGCGGAGAGTTCCGCGGTTTGCGTCTTCATGGCGAGGTCGAACGTGCACTGGCGCAGGTCCTTGTCCCATACGCTGTAGTCCACGAAGTTCTGTTCGGCTGTGACACCGATTTCGCCGAAGGATTCCGCGACGACCTTGATGACATCTTCCCAGTCAGTCCAGCCTTGCGGGCATTCGAGGCTGATGGGGCGTACAGGCTTGCCGTGCTTGTCCACGAGCTTGCCTTCGGTATCCCAGGTGTAGCCTGCGGCGGTAAGGATTTCCTTCGCTTTCTCGATGTTGTAGGAATAACCGAACTTGTCGGCATCTTCCTTGTTGAAGAAGCGCGCCTCGGGGCCGAACGGCAGTATGAAGCCTGCCTGGATTGCCGGCGTGTAGTTCGATATGGCGCGGGACTTGATCTTCTCGAAGTTCACTGCGTGGGCGAGGGCCTGGCGGAATGCCGGGTCGTTGAACGGCTCGACCTGGTGGTTGATGATGAGCGTCGTGATGGAACCCGGAAGGTGATAGGGTTCCTCGCGGCTCCAGGCGCGGATGTTATCCTTCGCCTTGTTCCAGATCTGCGGCAGGAAGATGGAGGACACGTCGAGGTGGCCCTTCGTCATCGCGCTGTTGAAGTGGTTGTTGCCGTTGTAGAGCGAATGGATAATATACTTGGGCGCAGGCGCCTTGCCGCCGTGGTTCACGTTGCCCCAGTAGTTGTCGTTACGCTCGAGCACAATCTTGTCGGGAGAGAACGTCTTGAGGTTGTACGGGCCGGAAACGACCGGCGATGCGTCATTCTTGAATTCGGTAACCTTGCCGAAGTTGTAGGCCTTGCCTTCCTTGGCTCCTTCGATAATCGGTTCAAAGACCGCCTTCGGGAGGATGGAGGTCTCGGCAATAGCGTTCAGGATAATGAGCGGATTCTTGTTCTTCTTGTTGAAGAGGAACGTGATGTTGTTGCTATTGTCGGCCTTGACGGAGGTGAGGTATTCCCAGTTGCCGTGACGCGGCGTCGGGAGAATGGAATCGATATGGAACGAGTAGATGACGTCGTCGACGGTAACGGGGGTGCCGTTGTTCCACTTGGCGTTCTTGTCCAGGTGGACCACGATGCTGGAATCCGTCCTCGTGAAGGAATCGGCGAGCATCGGTTCGAGCTTGTCGGTAATCTGGTTGTAGGTGACGAGCGTCTCGTACATCAGGCGGACATTTCCGTCGATGGGGAAGTTCGGGTCGTAGTCCAGCGGGTTGAACGTCGTGGGCGGAGCCCAGTCGAAACCGCCGATATACAGGGTCTCTGCGCGCGGGTATTCGGAGTTTTCTGCGACGGATTTATCGGCGGAATCCTTTTCGCAGGCCACGAATACGCCCGCCAGGATTACCAGCGAGCCGGCCACGGCTTTATGCATTATTTTGACAAAATCGCTCATAATATTAAAATCTAGTGAGAATGTTAGAAAATTGCTACTAAATTTTCTTTACAGTAATTCCAAAGTGGAATAAATTGCCCCATTTTTGCAAATATCTCCAATTATTTACAAAAAGTGATGGCCGTCACGCGATTTTTACAGCGAGAAACCGTAGAGGAGGCGCTTTGAAGATGCGCTGTAGAGGGTCTTGTTCATGACGAACGGGGTACCCGCTCCGCCGGGGGTATTGAACTTGTGGACCACGCTCCCGTCTTTCAGGGAGACCGCGATGACCTCGTTCCCCTGGTCTATCCAGGCGAGGTTCCCCTCTATGTAGGGCTTGCCGAAGATGGAGTTCTTGCCCTGGAATTTCCAGAGGGGCGTTCCCGACGAGGAATACAGGAGGAAACTCTGGTCGGCGAGGCCGACGAGGATGTTTCTAGAGTCGTGGTCGCGCGTGACCTGGAGCGAGAGTACCGGGGATTCCAGCAGGATTTGCGCCGGATCCCTCGTGATGTCGCCCGCGCTGTAGAGATAGAGGCGGTTGTTGTCGGTCGCGAACACGATGGTGGTATCGGCCTTCACGACTTGCGATACGCTTCCCGGGAGCCGCGGGCTGAATTCGTTCGCCTGCCCCGAGTTGTCGCCGATGTACTTGATTTCGCCTTCGAGGCTTGCCGCGTAGATGGTGGATTCGTGCGGGGTGAAGATGAATGGCGACGAGTAGATTTTGCGCGACCACGCGAGCCTGTTTTCGGAGCGGGTCACCTTGAGCAGGAATCCGTTCCAGGTGGCGATGTAGATGGCGCTTGGCGTCTGCTGGATGCTGAACGCCTTTCCGGGAAGCTGCAGCGTCTGCGGGGTGGCGTCGCGGTCGAGGTCGTAGATGTAGAGCGCAAATCCCGAGGCGATGGCGAGCGTGTTCTCGTCGCTGTTCATCACGGGGCTGTCGGTCATGCGCGGGAGGTTCCTGGCCCAGCGCTGCTCGCCGTTGTCGGCGTTGATGCAGATGAGTTTCTCTGCGGCGGGGTCGATGGTGTAGATGTTCTTCTTGTGGCCGAAGAACTGCGGGTAACGGGTCTTGGGCGTGATGTTCAAAAGGCTCACGAACTTTGCGCCGATTGCCTTGCTGTAACGCCCGAGGATGATGCTGCTCGTGTGCGAGGTACTTACGGAAAGCCTTACCGCCTCGGACCATGCCTTCTGGCGGTCCTTCTCGCTACCCTTGGTGGCCTCGAGCAGGAGAGCCCTGTAGAGCCAGGCCTCCGCGTTCCCGGGTTCCAGTTTCAGGAGCGAATCGAGCAGGGGGGCAATCTCGTCCCATGCGCCCGCCTCGGCCATGACGGCGGCCTTGAGCGTAAGCAGATCGGACTGCAGGGCTTTTTTGCCGTAATAGTGCGGCGCGATGCTCATGAGGTGCGTGTCGTCGAATACGAGGAATATGCCGTTCTCGGTATGGATGGGGGCCGCCGTGATGGGGCGCGCGAAATTGAAATGCCATAGCGGGTGTAGCAGCGTGTCGACCGCAATCAGGTCGCCCTCGTTGGAGAACAGCCCGAGCGTCCCGAGCGCGAGAGGGTATATGGAACTTGCATCGCTCCGGATGGTGTTCTTGACCATGCCGCTCGCCTTGTCGATAAGCGTGATTCTGCCGGATGCCTCGAGCACGACGATGCCCTTGTTGAAGGGAATCACGACTTCGGCATTGCTGAACAGCACGCGCCACAGCGGGGAGGAACTTGCCCTGGGCTGGTAGCAGAAGAGGTAGTTGCCCGAAAGCAGGTAGATGAAGTTGTCGTCGGTAATGACGTTCTTGATGGCGTCGAACTGCGAGAGCGCGAAGGATTCGCTGCCGTCGGCGCTCGAGACGAAATGGAGCGCGTTGTCGGTGCAGTTGAGGACATAGTGCCCAGTGGGTTCAAAGAAGTCTTCTACGTGGCAGCCGTTGAACGTTTCCTTTACCTGGGCGATGATTCCCTTCTTGTTCAGCAGGGAGAGCGTGTGGCCGTTCTGTGCGGCGGCGTAGTCGCCTTTCGAGAAGAATTCCTTCGTGGCGACGACGGGATATTTCTTGGACGGGTACTTGGTATTGTGGGGCTTGTAGAGCAGGCTGTCCTTGTCGACATTCTGGTACCAGATTCCAAAATCGTCAATCTTCAGGATGTCGGAGCGTGCGGGAATACCCGTGCGGATGTCGATGATGGTATCGGCGAGCACCTTCTTGATGTTCCCGTTCTGGAGCAGCAGGTAGGTGGCCTCGTTCTTGAAGACCTTTGCGATGGGGGAACGCAGCGTGAACTTGTTCTTGATGAGCACGTCGTTCGTGTTGCTGGTGGCGGCCTCACGTTCCGATAGCCAGTAGGCGCGGTCCGTGTCGCGGGTAGTGTTCAGGCTCTGCTGGTAGTAGAAATTCGCCGAGTTCCTGTTGCTTGCAAGTTCCTTGATTTTCCCGAGGTAGAAGAAAGCGTTCTCGCGGTCTTCCTTGTCGCCCTGCGTGCTGACCTTCTCGAGCAGGCGGATTGCTTCGGCGGTTTCGCCCTTCATCTCGAAATCGTATATGGCTTCCTGTATGAGGGCGTTCATCTTTTCGGCAAAGGCACTCGCGCTGCAAATGCAGAATACCGCAAGGAAGGCGATAAACGCCTTTCTCTTTGCGATGCGTGTGTCTTGCCGGGTGAACATCTGCTGTACCTTTATGCGTCGAACTTATAGCCCGCGCCGCGGATGGAAACGATGATTTTCGGGTTCGTCTGGTCGTCCTCGAGTTTCTTGCGCAGGTTCACGATGTGGTTGTCGATGGTGCGCGTCGAGGGCATGTTGTCGGGAGTGTAGCCCCAGATATCGGTGAGCAGGTCTTCGCGGAGAACGACCTCGCCGCGGTGCTGCCAGAAGTACTTGAGAATCTGGAACTCGCGGGCGGACATCTCGAGCGGCTCGCCTCCCTTGGTGGCTTCGTACTTCTTGAAATCCAGGTGGATGTCGGCAAAGTCGATGGAATCCTGCGCCTGCGGGGCGGGCGCCTCTTGCGGGGCGGCGACTTCGGTGCGTCGCAGGAACGCCTTCACGCGGGCAAGCAGTTCGAGTATGGAGAACGGCTTGGTTACGTAGTCGTCGGCGCCCATTTCAAGGCCTGCGACCTTGCTCGTTTCTTCGGTCTTTGCGGTAAGCATGATGATGAAGCATTCCGGGTGCTTCTTGCGTATGATGCGGCAGACCTCGAACCCGCTTTTCTTGGGAATCATCAGGTCGAGAATGACGAGGTGTGGCAGGAACGAGTCCGCCTTCGCGACGGCCTCTTCGCCGTCGGCGGCGGTTTCGACAATGTAGTTTTCGAGCTCGAAGTTATCCTGGAGCCCGAGCCGGATGATTTCTTCGTCTTCGACGATGAGTATCTTGTGTTGCATATCAGTCCACCTTCTTGAATCTGACAGTAAATGTAGAACCCTTGCCCAGTTTGCTCGATAGCGAGATGGTTGCCTTGTGCGTTTCGGCGACCCTCTTCACGATGGCAAGCCCGAGTCCGGAACCCTTTGTACTGCGGGTCATTTCGTCACCGACCCTGTAGAAATCGTTAAATATATTCTTTTGTTCAGAAGAATCGATGCCGACTCCCGTGTCGGCGACAGAAAATACGGCCCGGTCCTCTTCGTTATAGACGCTGATGGTAATTTCGCCGGGAGCGTTCGTGTACTTGATGGCGTTTTCGATGAGGTTCTGGGCGAGGCTGTAGAGTGCGGTGTAGTCGCCCATCACGTAGGCACCGGGTTCAAACTTTGTATGGAACTCGAGCCCCTTCTCGACCCCGATATCCTCGACGGCCTCGAACACCTTCTTCGCGCATACCGAGAAGTCGAGGCGTTCCCACTTGAACGCGCCCGTGCCGTGCTCCATGCGGGTGTAGTTGAGGATTGCCCCGATGAGGTTTTCGAGGCGGGTAGCCTCCTTGCCGATGAGCCCGGAGTATTCCTGCACCTTCTCGACCTTGGTGACGCGCCCGCGGGCCATCATCTCGGCGAACATCTTGATGGACGTGAGCGGTGTCTTGAGTTCGTGCGATACGCTCGAAAGGAAGTTCGCCTTCATTGCGAGAAGCTTGTGTTCCTGGATGATAAAGCGCAGCATGAAGAACGAACCGAACACGACCGTGATGAGCGAGAACAGCAACAGACCGTACATCAGGTACATGCGCTGGCGCGATTCCCTGCGGATTTCCTTCATGTCTTTTTCGTAGAGCGAAAATTCCCAGTCGAACGCTCCCGAAATGCGCGTCTGCGATATCACGCCCGAACTGTCGGGGATGGCGCCCGCGAGCAGGGAATCCTTCTCGTCGATAATGGAGAAGGGAACATTCTTCCAGCGCTGCGATACGTTCTTGACTCTCTCGATGAGGCGCGCGCGGAACGCTTCGGTGTCAATCTTTGCAATTACAATCTGGTTGCCCGAAAGGAAGGGGTAGCCAATTTTGAACAAGGTAACATCGTCCCTGCTCCGGTAGAGGATTCCGTCCTTCGACATGAAGTCGTTGCTCAGGAGGTCTTCGAAGTTCTTGCGGTACTTGGAAAGGATTTCCATGTAGCCTAGCTGGCGGTTGAAGTTCGCACGCAGGTTCCAGAACGATTCGCGCTTCTCCTGGGAGAGGTCCTCGAATGAAAGTATTTGCGAGAAGGCCGTCTCGAAGAAGAACTTTGCCGAAGGGATGTCCTCGATGCTTTCGCTCTGCAGGAACTGGTTCAGCACGGAGAGGCTGTAGTCCTCGGCTTCGGCGTGCTTCTTCTGCTTGACGAGGATTTCGAAGTGCAGCAGGTTCACCGAACGCGTGAGGTCCGCGTGCAGGTAGCCCTGCAGGTGCGGGTTGCTTTCGAGGACCTTCAGCCACTTGAGGGCCTCTTCGTAGTTCTTTTCCTTGTAGCAGAGGCGTATAATCCCGAGTATGTTCACCACCTGCTCGTTCCTGGTGATGAACGGAGAGTTGGTCTTGATGAGCCTGTGGAGAAGGACTTCGCGACTACTGGTGTCCTGTTCTGCCTCGAAGAGTCTCTGCTCGTTGACGCTTGCGACGACCGACGAGAAGTCGTGCGTCGGGTAGAAGTGCTTCGAGGAAATATCGGGGTAGACGAGTTTGCCGTTGTTGTAGAGGAATATGGCCTCGATGCCCGCGACGTCCTTGAACGAGGCCGCGTTGCCGAATTCGAGCAGGCTGCGCGGTTGTTCGTACAGGAACAGCGATGCAGCCTTCGTTTCCTGGTAGATTTTTTCCTGTTCCTTCTCGATGGCATCCTCGATGTCTTTCTCGAGTGCGGCCTGGTTCTCGTCGAAGTTCTTTTGCGCGAGGAACATCTCGTTCTGGATGTTCCGGAACCCGAGGAACGACAGGATTGCCGTGGGCAAAATGATGCCGCCCACGAACACGAGAATGAGTATCAGGTTTCCTTTCGAGAAGTGCATCGCCACCCCGCTTTATAGGGGTAGGCTCGCCGAGATACTTGGGAATAGAAGTACCAGGACGCAACTTGCCATGAGCAGCATCGAGAGCGAGAGGGCAAGACCTGCCGTGATGAGGAGAGCCTTTGTCACTTGGCTATGTTCGCCTTGTGGGTCACGGAGACCCTGTGGCCGGTTTCGATGCGGCGGTTGTTGGAATAGGCTTCGCGGACAAGCACTGCCGCTTCGTTTTGCGATGCGCGTGCAATTATGCCCCTGCCGAGCAGGCGCGGCGGGATGGAGGCGTCGGACTTGTCGGCTTCCCAGATGGCGATGGCGTCGCCCGTACCGTAACCCTGTTCGGCGCCCTTGTCGATAAGCACGTAGGAATAGCTGCCGATGATGAGCATCGGGTCCATCGCGTAGCGGATCTGTGCCATGGAATCGATGTTGGATTCGGGAACGTCGCCATAGCCGGTAACGTTGATGGGGCTGATCGGCTGCTTGAGGCGGGCCTTCGACTGGTTAATCTTGATTTCGCGGAAGCTCTGCATGATCATCGCGCGAGAAAGCGTGTCACCGATGGCGACAATCTTTGCAACGCCCGAAAGTTTGAGGAGCGCGAACTTCTCGAAACCGCCACTGCGGGCCGGCACTTCGATTTTCTTCGCGTCGAGAATTTCTACGAGGTCACCCTTCTTGAGATTCGGGTAGGTCTTCTTGCCGATGCCCACGACCACTTCCATTTCGGGAATGTGCAGGATGGGTTCCTTCTTTTCGCCGGAACGGATGGAGATAAAGCTGCTGTCGTTCTTCAGGGAATCGAGCGTGTATATTTCAGGGGCGAGAATCTGGTAGTAGCCGTTGAAAATCTTCGGCTCGGGGCGCTTCTTGTAGTAGTAGGAATCCGCTTCCTGTTTCTTTTTCTTCTGCTTCTTGTCCTTGTCGCGGAGGTTGCCGAGCATGTTCTCGAATTCGCCGTTGCGTTCGTCGTTCTCGTCGCAGCCGACGCTCTGGATCTGGTAGCCCTTGCCCTTCGGGAGGTTAGAATCGGCTACAGCCGCCTTGCAGGGGTATTTCTTCTTGTCGGCCGGAATCTGCATTACGGGTTCTTCGCGTACGCTGTCGCCCAGGTAGATGGAATCGCCGGGATAAATCCAGTGGGGGTCCTGGATGTGCCTGTTGTTTTCCCAGAGGTCGGGCCAGGCGAACGGGTCGTGCAGGTATTCGTCGCTCAGGTCCCAGAGGGTGTCGCCTTCCTTGACCACGTAGGCGGAAACGACCAGGGCCGAAAGTCCGAGGGTGATTGTCGCACACTTGAAGAAATTCATAGAAAACCTTGTAACCCTTTGAATGAAAACGAGTTAACTGCTTATAATTTAATCTTTTCTTGCCCTGGGAGTACCCTTTTTTTGCACAAAATGGGGTATATCGGCCTGATTTTTGCCCGAAATGCGCTCCTGGGGGCGCTTGACGGAGCGTTTTTGGCCGTTCTGGGCCGCAAATCCGCCCAAAAGACCCGCCCGGTCGGGCACGAACAGCATGAGCAGCTCGAACTTGCCGCAGCCCGGTTCCAGGTAGAGCGGGATGTTCTTGCGGAGCATGTAGCCCTCGGCTCGGAACCGCTTGATTTGCTTTGCTGCGTTCTCGAGGTCGGTCACCTGCAACAGGATGCGTTCGGGGCGCGAGGCGGCGATGGCCTGCACGAGGTCGCTCGTGATGGGTTCTGCCTCGGGTTCGTTGAGGTAGAATGTCCACTTGCCCTCGTTGTCGCGCTTTCCGAAGAATTTTTCGAGGAAGGCGCGGTCCAGGTGGCTACGGTGGAAACGCATGTTGTTGCCTGCAAGGCTGCGCGCGTTCATCTTTGCGGATTCCATCGCGGTCTCGCGACAGTCGAGGGATTCGACCTGCTCGAAGTCCTGGGCGAGGCTTGCGGAAACGTAGCCCGATGCGCTGTAGAACTCGAAGAAGCGGTCTCCTTTCGCGGGGTGGACTGCGTCCTTGATACGGAGGGGGAGTTCCAGCCACGCGTCCTTCATTCTGGGGGCCCAGTCCAGCACGTGCATGGAAAGGCCCGTGCCCGCGATGGGCATGAACGCGCTCCCGAACGCGGCCTTCACGTCGACGCGCGTGTTCTGCAGGAGGGCGGGGTCAAACAGGTGGTTCGGCGTGCACTGCACCTGGTGGCAGCTGATGACCTGCGGGCAGTTGTGCTGCAAAAATTCGATAAACGATTTTATCTCGTGGCCGGAATTGCGCCCGTGGATGTTCGCCTGCACGAGGAGCGCGTAGCGTCCGTCGCCGGTGGCCCTGAACCAGATTTGGCGCAGAGCCTTCTTGAGCGTGTGCAGGTGGTCCTTGTGCAGCTGGTCGAAAACGTTCTTCACTACTGCGGGTGCTTCCATGTCGCGTGCGGGGGCGTCGAGCACGAGCGATTCGTGGTTGTTTACGAGCTTGTTCAGTATGCGCCAGTCGCAGTGGTCGTTCGCGGGTTCCTTGGTGAACCAAGCCTGGAACTTTCCGGGAATGCGGTTGTCTTCGGCCCATGCCGTAAGCTGCCGTTTGATTTCTTCGAACGGAAGGACCCTGCGTACGGGGGTAGCCTTCTTCGCTGCAGAGTCCTTTTCGGGGACGGACTTTGCGGGAGCGCTGTGGAACCTGCCTGCGACAAGCTTCTTGGGAGCGCGAGTGGAGTATTTCTTTTGTCTGTCGAACATTTGCTAGAACTCTTTGTAACTATACGAGGAACCGCGGGTAAATCCACGAGCATTCGCGTGCGAGCATCTTCGGGAATTCGCGGAACGAGCCGTTTATCTGGAACAGGTTCAGGCTGCCTTCCACCGGTGAAAGCGATATGACGCTGTCGGCGCGGGATTCGAGATACGGGTACTCGTCGTTATTGCATGCGGTAACGACTGCACACCCGGTAAGCGCAATGATGGTATCGACCATTTGCATCAGAATCTGGTGTGGCGAGCCGGTGAGTCGCATGGACTTCGGGTTGTGGAGCACGGCGGATATCGGGTCGATGACCACCACGCGGTAATCGTGATTCTCGAGTTTCTTGGCGCCCTCGATTCTCTTTGCGATAAGCTGTGCGGTTTCGAGCGGGGAGAGAGCCGTACCGCGCAGGTTCAGGAAGCCGAACTTCGGGGTGCTCGCGTTGAGCCCGCGCTTGTTGCCGAGCAGGTGCAGGCGGTTCAGGAACACGGACTTCGTGAGTTCGAAGTTGATGAACAGCACGTCGTTGGAAGAAGTGCTGTTGCCGAACCAGTCCTCGCCGTAGCAGATGGAAAGCGCCATGTCCATGAGGGCGAGCGACTTTCCGCTCTTGGGCGGAGCCTGGAACAGGAAGAATTCGCCTGCGCGTAGCATGTTCTCGATAATGCTCGCGTCCTTTTTCGGCGGCTCCTCGCTGTCGCTGGCAAGTTCGATAAGCGGCTTGCCGTCGAGGGAGTACTCGACCCATTCCTTCCATTCCTTGAAGTTCTTCGCGCCTTGTTCGGTGCCGATGAGGTATTGCTGCTTGCCGCCACGGAGCACGCCCGGCATGCGGGCCATCATGGTGGGGCTCCTGTTGGAGGCGTCCACCTTGAATCCCTGGGAGTCGAGCGTCTTGAACAGGAAGTCAATGCGCTCGTCGTATTCCTCGCGGTCGTTCGCACCAATCTTTACCCACGCCTGCACGGAGTTTGCGCCTGTGTTCACGAGGGCGGCACACGGGAGGTTCAATGCCTTGTAGTAGGCGAGCTGCTTGGCCAAGGACATCTTCGGGTTGTCGATGACGGCGTAGCGGTAGCGCCAGCTTTCGTCGCCGGCGTCGGCCCCGCCCTTGGTCGCGTTCACGCAGATGAGCGCGCCTTCCTGGCTGTCGAGGCTCTTCATTATCTTCTTGATGGCGTCGTCGCGGCCCACGATGTTCGACACGAGTTCCGACGTCGCGTTCGGCGTGTCCGAAATCTTGAACTCGATGGTCTCGTCGGTCTCGAAGGCGATGTCCAGGAGCTTCGCGAGGTCCTTGCGCCAGTCGGCTGCAGGCCACGGGATGGAAAGCGCTTCGGGGTCGATCTTGAAGTTCTGCAACAGTTCCATGGACTGCGTGTCGAGGCCGAGCGCAAGCATCTGCTCCATCGAAATCATGCCGGTAGAAAGCGGCGATATTATCGCGGGTTTTACCGGGGCTGCCATGGCGGCAGGTTCCGCCTGTGCTGCGGCAGCGGGTGCTGCGGGTGCGGCAGGGGTTTCTTCGCGTTCGGAGGAACGTTTCTCGGAGGAGAAAGCGCGGCGAAGGATCTGTTCAACTTCGTCCGGAGAAAGCCCTTCGTCGCGGGCCTTTCCGCCAAGCTGGAAACTCGCGTCCATGAAGGTCCAGCCCTCTTCCTTGGCGGCTTCGCCCACCTTGAAGAGTTCGCCCTTCAGTTCGTTCGGGCTGTACTTCGTCTTGAGGAACGTGTTGATGATTTTTCTTGCGCTTTCCATAAGAGACCTCTGTGCTGTCTATGGTTTCAAGATAATTTTTTGCCGGCGGCGCGTTGGCCCTATGCCTTGATGCGGAGCCTCGCGAATTCGTATAGCCCGAGCGAGAGGGCCACGGACGCGTTGTAGGAATGGGCCTCGGGCATCATCGGGATGCGGAGGATGGCGTCGCATTGCTTTTTCACGAACGGCGGGAGGCCTACGTCTTCGCCGCCGACGGCGATAACGACTTGGTCTGCGAACTTGTAGTCGGCGAGGTTTGTTTCGGTATCGGCGTCAAGGCCTACGACCTGGTAGCCGGCCATCTTGAGTTCACCGATGGCGGCCTCGAGGTTGTCGGGCCTGCATACGCGCATCTTCTCGAGCGCGCCGGCAGACGTGCGGGCGACGCTCGGGGTAATCCCGCACATTCCCTTTGCGGGTATCAGGAACAGGTCGACCCCGAGGGCGAGGCAACTGCGGATGCATGCCCCGAGGTTGCGCGGGTCCTCGATGTTTGTCGCGACTGCGATGAGTTTCTTCTCGCCCTTTTCCTTTGCGGCGAACAGTTCCTCGCGTACGTCGAGCCAGCCGAGAAGTTCCTTCTCGTTCATGAGGGCGACTACACCCTGGTTCGGGCGCGCGTAGCTGTCAAGGATTTTACTGTCGACCTGCTGCACGTGAACGTGCGCCTTCTTTGCGAGTTTCTGCAGTTCGTAGAGTTTCGGGTTTCCGGACTGGTGCATGAAGAGCACGCGGTGGACCTTCAGCGGTTCCTTGGTAAGCACGTCGGTGACTTCCTTGATGCCGCCGACCGCGACCTGGGGCTTGGCGTCGGCATCGCCCATGGCGGTGACGACTTTTTCTGCAGGCGGACGCCTGTCGAACCTTTTTTCGCCACGGTTGTCGAATCTCTTTTCGAACCGGCGCTCGTATCCGAATTCTTGCCTGCGGTCGCTGCTGAAACCGCGACGGTTGCCGTCATTGTTGAAACCCATTGAAATACTCCGTTTAATTGTGAATGCTTCTCAGTACCGTTCCTTGCAGGCGATAATCACGTCCATCCGGATGTCGGTTTCCTTTTGCGGAAGGGGCTCCTGCGATATCTGTGCCGGGGTGGCGATGCCCGCCTTGTATGACTTGGGGTACTTGGCGAGAAACCTGTCGTAGTAGCCCTTGCCGTGACCCACGCGGCAGCCGTCCCAGTTGAACTTTGTGCCCGGAACGAGGAATATGGGGATTTCGCCTTCGAATTTTTCGAGCCCTTCGCGCGGTTCCATGATTCCGAAGTGTCCTTTCGCGAGGTCCTTGCGCAGGCTATTTACCTTGTAGAAATTCATGATGCCTTCTCCCTCGCATCGCGGGAGAAGGAGCCTGCCCTCGAGCGCGAGTTCCTCGAGGATGGGCATGATGTTTGCTTCGCCCTTGAGGGGGTAGAACGCGGCGATGTTCCTTGAGTTCCTGTAGCCGGGAATCTCGTGAATCTCCGTCCACGGGTCCCTGATGATGTCTTCGCCCCGTTTTTCGCGACGCTTCTTGAGCACGAGTTCCACGATCTGGCTGCTCCCGAATATGAGCATCACGAGGATGATTGCGACAAAGGCGGTGACCATGTTCATGCTAGTCCTCGCCGATACGTTTTGCAGAAGGGAGCTTTTCGCGGAGGATTCCGTTCCAGATTTTCTTTTGCCATTCCATCAGGTGCGCCTCGTTGTAGCGTACTTCCCAGGGCATGTCGCCGGGAGCGGCGAGCCAGATGAGTTGCCCCTTGTTGGCAAGGAGGGACGGGTCAAGTTTGAGTTTTGCGGCTTCTTCGTCGCGCCATATCTTGAGGGCGGCGAGAAGTTCCGAATGCGGGATGACCGGCGGGGGAGGCGCCTTGGGCAGGCGTTCGGGCCATTCGCTTTCCGGAGAGGCGACTGCGCTCTCGAGCATCGCCTTGAACGAATCAAGACGTTCGTCCCTGAAGTTGCGGGGCAGCTTGGGCAGGTTCTCAATCTTGATTTCGGGATAGTGAGCGTTCATTGCCCGCACGATGGCGAGCATGAGTTCTGCGGGCATTACCTTGTAGGGCGGGCGGTCCATGGCTTCGGCCTGGGCCTCGCGCCATTCCCAGAGATGCTTGAGAATATTCAGGCTGCAGGGGTTGAAGAGGCTTGAACCGGTGAGTCTCCACTGCTCGCGGGTCCTTTCGCTCGGCATCTTTGCGTGCTCGATCAGGGCGTTGCACTGCTCCATGAGCCAGCCCATGCGCCCGGCCGCAATCAGCTTTTCTGAAAGGATGGCGCACAGTTCGTGCAGGTAGAACGTGTCGTGGATGGCGTATTCGCACATCTCGAGCGGCAGGGGCCTTATGGTCCAGTCGGCGCGCTGGTTTTCTTTTTTCAGTTCGTCGCCGAAGTTCTCGCGCACGAGGTCGGCTAGTCCGAGATGCTGCGCTCCCAGGAACTTTGCGGCAAGCATCGTGTCGAAGATGCTCTTGGGGGAGTACTGGTAGGCTTGCCAGAGCAGGCGGAGGTCATAGTCCGCACCGTGGAAAATGACGGTTTGCATCGCCTTCGTGGAAAACAGGGGAGAAATGTCGACTCCGCAGAGAGGGTCCACGATATAGTGGTGTTCGCCGATGGTAATCTGGATGAGGCAGAGCCTTGCGTGGTAATGGTGCATGGAATCGGCCTCGGTATCGACGGCCGCCATATCGTAGAGTTCGAGGTCCGCAACAAGGTTTGCAAGACTTTCTTCGTTATCTACAAGTATGTATTTTTCGTTCTGCATCATTTTCTATAAATTTAAATAAATAACACGTATAGATTTTGGCCGTCCTGCAAATCTTGCTATATTTGCGCTCATGAAAAAGATTTCCCTTACGGGCATCAAGCCCACCGGCACGCCGCATTTAGGCAACTACCTGGGCGCCATCCGCCCCGCTCTTGAACTTTCCAAGACCTACGATACGGTCTACTTTATCGCCGACTACCACGCCCTCACCACCGTTCAGAACGGTGCCGAGATGCGCGCGAACATCTACAAGATAGCGGCGACGTGGCTTGCGCTGGGACTCAACCCCGAAGAGGGCCTGTTCTACAAGCAGAGCGACATTCCCGAAATTTTCGAACTCAGCTGGGCACTCAGCTGCTTTACGCCGAAGGGGTTTATGAACCGCGCCCACGCCTACAAGGACAAGGTCGCGAAGAACGAAGCCGCCGGCGAGGACCCGGATGCGAACGTGAACATGGGCCTCTACTGCTACCCGTGCTTGATGGACGCCGACATCTTGATGTTCAGCGCTGACATCGTGCCCGTGGGCAAGGACCAGAAGCAGCATGTGGAATTCGCCCGCGATATCGCCATCAAGTTCAACAAGCATTTTGGCGAAGATGTATTCACGATTCCGGAACCCGTGTTCCAGGAAACGACCGGCATTATCCCGGGTCTCGATGGCCGCAAGATGAGCAAGTCTTACGACAACGTCATCGACATCTTCCTCGAGAGCAAGGCCCTCAAGAAGAAAATTGGCAAGATTGTGACGAATTCCCAGGGCATCGAGGAACCGAAGGATCCCGATACCTGCAACGTGTTTAAGTTGTACAAACTCTTCGCGACTCCGGAACAGACCGAGGCTCTCGCTGCCCGCTACCGCGCCGGTGGCATGGGCTGGGGACATGCGAAGCAGGAACTCCAGAACGTTCTCGAAGAACACTTGGGTGCCGCTCGCGAAAAGTACTTCTACCTGCTGAACCATACCGAGGAAATCGACAAGATTCTCGCATACGGCAAGGAGAAGGCCCGCGTGAAGTCCAAGGCCATGATGGAGAAGGTCCGTAGCCTGCTTGGCACGTACTAGGACGTTCTGCTCGAGATAAAGACATGCGTATTTCTACTAAAGGCAGATATGCTCTTCGCGTGATGATCGACCTTGCCCAGCACGACAAGGACGAGTACGTGAAGTTGCAGGAACTGGCCGAGAAGGAAGGCTTGTCGGAAAAGTATCTCGAAGGCATCTTGGGAGCGCTGGTGCGAGGCAAGTTGCTGGCAGGTGCCCGCGGAAAGGCGGGCGGTTACAAACTTGACTGCGACCCTGCGGAATGTAGCGTGTGGCAAATCCTTTCGCTTGTAGAAACGTCCGTCGCACCCGTCGCGTGCCTGGATGACGAAAAGAATTCTTGCGACCGCGCCGATATTTGCGCAACGCTCCCGGTATGGAAAGAGCTCAGTTCCCTTATCAAGAATTACCTGGATAGCGTCAAGCTCGACCAGTTCCTGCGCAATGTCCCGAAGAACAAGGGGAAGGTGCCTGCAGGAAAGTCCTGGAACTGCGGACTGTAGGCTAAGCCAAGTATTTAAGGAGGGTGCAACCCTCCTTTGTCTTATAAACAGTTATAGGTAAAATCTATTAGTAAGAAAAATGTAAGCAAAATTCTTATATGCTGGCTTATTTTCCTATTGAAAAGGTGAGGAAATAGTTCTAATTTATTCCTCGTCGGGCGGAAATGCCGCCCAGGAACTTTAAAACCTAGAAACAGCAAGACGATAGTTTGCGAAGGCAGGATAGCTTATGAAATATCGAATGTGTACCCTAAGTGAGACTCGCGGAGCTTAAATCCGCCAGGCTGGGCCCCGGCTTGAAATAAAGGGGCACTAATTAACAAACATCCCGCACGGGGATGGCAAAACAAAAAAGGAATTTTACACATGACTACTCAGAACAAGCTCCACTTCGAAACTCTTCAGCTCCATGTTGGCCAGGAACAGGCAGACCCCGCAACCGATTCCCGCGCAGTCCCTATATACCAGACCACCTCCTACGTTTTCCATAACGCTCAGCACGCCTCTGACCGTTTCCACCTGAAGGATGCGGGCAACATCTACGGCCGCCTCACCAACACGACGCAGGATGTTTTCGAGAAGCGCATTGCTGCCCTTGAAGGCGGTATCGCAGGCCTCGCCGTCGCTTCTGGCGCTGCAGCCCTCACCTACGCCATCACGGCTCTCGCCCGTAAGGGTGACCACGTGGTTGCCCAGCGTACGATTTACGGCGGTACTTACAACCTCCTGGAACACACGCTCCGTCCGTTCGGCATTGACACGACCTTCGTGAACACCCGCGATCTCAAGGAAGTCGAATCTTCCATCAAGGAAAACACGAAGCTCGTGCTCATCGAGACGCTCGGCAACCCGCATTCCGATATCCCGGATATCGAGGCGATTTCTGAAATTGCCCACAAGCACAAGATTCCGGTGCTCATCGACAATACCTTCGGTACGCCTTATTTGATTCGCCCGCTGGAACATGGCGCCGACATCGTGATCCATTCTGCCACGAAGTTCATCGGCGGTCACGGCACGACTCTCGGCGGCGTGATTGTGGATGGCGGCAAGTTCGACTGGGCTGCAAGTGGCAAGTTCCCGCAGTTTACCGAGACGAACCCGAGCTACGGAGTGCCTTTCACGGCCGCTGCCGGCGCCGCTGCCTACATCGTCTACATCCGCGCCATTCTCCTGCGTGACGAAGGTGCCGCGATTTCTCCGTTCAATGCGTTCCTTCTGTTGCAGGGCACGGAAACGCTTTCGCTCCGCCTCGACCGCCACGTGGAAAACACCAAGAAGGTTCTCGAGTTCCTCGTGAAGCACCCGAAGGTCGCGAAAGTCAACCACCCGAGCTTTGCCGACCATCCGGACCACAAGCTCTACGAACGCTACTTCCCGAACGGTGGCGGCTCCATCTTCACGTTCGACGTGAAGGGTGGCCAGGCCGAAGCGTTCAAGTTCATCGACAGCCTCAAGATTTTCAGCCTGCTCGCGAACGTCGCCGACGTGAAGAGCCTGGTGGTGCACCCCTACACGACGACTCACTCCGAGCTCACTCCGGAAGAACTCGCCGCCGCAGGCATCAGCCCCGCCACGATCCGCCTCTCCATCGGTACGGAACACTACGAGGACATCATCAACGACCTCGACCAGGCACTGAACGCCATCTAAGGAATTATAGTATGTACGGACTTTACCTTAATTCTGTTCGATGTTAGCCCTGGTAGTAGGCTTTTCATTCGGGCCGTC
>FLNZ01003258.1_pt1 | contig 20184 bp, 14 predicted proteins | sample 1140391 | NCBI WGS metagenome assembly FLNZ01 (sample SAMEA3878171, study PRJEB12797) | bioreactor metagenome | biome: Moose rumen | place: Sweden | collected 2011-10
TTGAACTTCTTTACGTAGCGTTCACCGCCGCCATCGCGACTAATCTGAAGAATTTTTGCCTTGTTCAGGTAATTTAACAGCTGACCCAGTATCGGCTGTCCGAGAAAATGTGTACTTTTGCCCATAATTTGGTTGTCGTTTGAGTTTGGAAGCTGCAAAGATAACCAAAAGGGCTGATTCTCGGCGGAGAGTCAGCCCAATTTTTTTCTCATGCGCACACGTGTGCGAGAACGTCAAAGTTTAGCGGACAGTAATAAAATAATAACAAAAACCAAGACTAAATAACGAAAAGATTACTCCCCGAAGTCGGTTCATTCTGCCGCTTCGGGGAGCAATCTTTTTGCACATGACAATGTAGGGAAAATGTAAAAACGTAATAAGGTCTTGGACCAAGCGTCGTGACGATACAAACTAAACGTCACTATGCATAAGGTGAAGCAATACACTGCAAAGTGTGATGCTTCACTGTGCATAATGCAGAGGTTCACCTCAAACGTTTGAATCACGTAAAAACACAGTGTTTATCAGATTTTGAGGACTGTCACAGCCTGCAAAATGACCTATAGGTCGAGAAATCGGCAGATTTTACCCTCAATGAATGATAGTACATTTGTTCTATCATTCAAATCTACTCCAACTATGGGAGAAACCCACAATTCACGATAGATGGCAAAGAGCGGACTCTCAGGCATTGATAGTTCAAATTAAATTAAAACTCAGACCGCTATGGTGAGGCAGAAGCAAAGTGTTGCAAAACGTCAGACAACACCGCAATTGGTGGGTAAGAAAGTGGTAAATACCCAAAATTCTATCACTTTTCGCACATTCTACAACTATCTCTCACTATATTCTATCACTATAACCTATTATGGCACAGGGAGTAAGGCCCAATATGTCCTCTTGTTGCTACCTCATCGGAACTATTTCACAATCAGCAAGAAGTACTTCTTCTTTCCCTGCTGCACGAGGAGGTACTTGTCGTCTATCAGGTCGGCGGGAGTGACGAGTTGGTCGAAGGCCGCGAGTTTCTCCTTGTTCAGGGACACACCGCCGCCCTGCGTCAGTTTGCGCATCTCGCCCTTGGAGGCAAAGCAGGGGGTGTGCTCGGCAAAGAGGTCAACGGCGCGACAGCCCTCGCCTTCGAGCAGACTGCGGCTGACCTCGAAGTGGGGCACACCGCTGAAGACATCGAGCAGGGTGCGTTCGTCCAACTTCACCAGGCTTTCCTTAGTGGCTTTGCCGAAGAGGATGTTGGAGGCCTCGAGAGCCAGTTCGTAGTCCTCGCGGCCATGCACCAAGACGGTGACTTCCTCGGCCAGGCGTTTCTGCAAGACGCGGCGACCGGGATCCTGACGGTGCTCCTCGATGAGTTGGTCGATGGTGGGCTTGTCTAAGGAGGTGAATATCTTGATGTAGCGCTCGGCCTCCTCGTCGCCCACGTTGAGCCAGAACTGGTAGAACTGGTAGGGCGAGGTGCGCCGACGGTCGAGCCAGACGTTGCCTTGCTCGGTCTTGCCGAACTTCTTGCCGTCGGCCTTGGTGATGAGGGGGCAGGTGAGTGCGAAGGCTTCGTTCTCCACGCCCAGTTTGCGGCGGATGAGTTCGGTGCCTGTGGTGATGTTGCCCCACTGGTCGGAGCCGCCCATCTGCAAGCGGCAGTTCTTGGTCTGGTAGAGGTGGAGGAAGTCGTAGCCCTGCAGAAGTTGGTAGGTGAACTCGGTGAACGACATTCCTTCCTGGAATTCCCCATTCAGGCGACGTTTTACGCTGTCCTTTGCCATCATGTAGTTGACGGTGATGCACTTGCCGATATCGCGGGCGAAGGAGAGGAAGGTGAAGTCCTTCATCCAGTCGTAGTTGTTGACGAGTTCGGCGGCGTTGGCTTTTTCAGACTCGAAGTCGAGGAAACGCGACAATTGCTCGCGGATGCACTGTACGTTGTGACGCAGGGTTTCCTCGCTGAGCAGGTTGCGCTCCTGGCTCTTGCCGCTGGGGTCGCCTATCATGCCGGTGGCACCGCCCAGCAGTGCGATGGGCTTGTGGCCGCAAAGCTGGAAGTGGCGCAGCATCATGACACCGCACAGGTGGCCGATGTGCAGGCTGTCGGCCGTGGGGTCGATGCCCACGTAGGCGGTTTGCATGCCTTTGCTCAACATTTCTTCCGTTCCGGGCATCATGGTGTGTACCATGCCCCTCCATTTTAGTTCTTCTACAAAGTTCATCTTTTTATTTACAATTTGACTATTTACTATTTATTTACGTTTTGACGATTTAACTAAACAAATCGCCTTGTATTCCCTGTCCTGAATTTTCATATCGCGTACTTAGGGTGCGGCCAAGGTGTGTGTAGGCCAGTTCGGTGACTTCGCGGCCGCGAGGGGTGCGTTTGATGAAACCTTCCTTGATGAGGAAGGGCTCGTAAACTTCCTCCACCGTACCGGCATCTTCGCCCACAGCGGTGGCAATGGTGTTGATGCCCACGGGACCACCCTTAAACTTGTCGATGATGGTCAAGAGAATCTTGTTGTCAATTTCGTCCAGGCCGTATTTGTCGATGTTCAGAGCCTCCAGTGCAACGCGGGCTATCTTCAGGTCGATGCTGCCATCGCCTCGTACCTGGGCAAAGTCGCGCACACGGCGCAACAGTGCGTTGGCGATACGTGGCGTGCCCCGGCTGCGGCTGGCTATTTCGCTGGCTGCTTCCGAGGATATGGGCACCCCAAGAATTCCCGATGAACGGATAATGATTTTCCTCAGCGTCTCGGCCTCGTAGTATTCGAGGTGGAGATTGATGCCGAAGCGGGCACGGAGGGGGGCGGTCAGCAAGCCGCTTCGTGTTGTTGCGCCGACAAGGGTGAAGGGGTTAAGGTCTATCTGTATGCTGCGTGCCGAGGGTCCCTTGTCTATCATGATGTCGATGCGGTAGTCCTCCATAGCGGAGTACAGATATTCCTCAACGACGGGCGACAGGCGGTGGATTTCGTCGATGAAAAGGACATCGTTTGGCTCCAGCGATGTGAGCAGTCCAGCAAGGTCGCCTGGCTTGTCGAGCACAGGACCGCTGGTCACCTTGAAGCCCACACCCAGTTCGTTGGCAATGATATTCGACAATGTGGTCTTGCCCAGTCCTGGAGGACCGTGTAGGAGGGTGTGGTCGAGCGGTTCGCCACGATATTTGGCGGCTTCCACAAACACACGCAGGTTTTCCGTCACCTTCGTTTGTCCGCTGAAATCTTCGAATCTCAAGGGGCGTAGGGCGTTCTCAAAGTCCTTTTCCCGTTGGTTCCCTTGTTCTCTAATGTCAAAATCTTCCATTGCGGGTACAAAGATAGTGTAAACTGAGAGAAATCGCAAATTAATTTTGGCATTTCGCGTGAATTGCCTTATCTTTGACCAATTGGTTGAAGCATGACAAACGAGGAATACATACAAGCACACCGCGAAGAAGATGTGCGTCGGTTAGCATTGGGGCGCATTCCCAAAGGTGTGGACATGAAATGGTGTCTGCAACAGATTGAGGGATGGCAGATTGCCCGTCAGAAGTTGCCTACATGGGCTCAAACTGAGGGGCTCTGGTATCCTCCGCGCCTGTCGATGGAGCAATGTTCAAGTGAACTGACGGCGCGATATAAACGAGCGGTCGCAGAGCGACTTATTCCCGAGGAGGGACGCATACGGATGGTGGACCTGACTGGTGGGCTTGGGGTTGACTTCTCCTATTTGGCTTCCCTTTTCCATGAAGCGACGTATGTGGAGATTCTTCCCGAACTGCGCAAACTGGCGCAGCACAATATGCCACTGCTTGGATTTCCCCACGCAACAATAGTTGAACCTAATAATCCTTCACTCTTCATTCCTCATTCTTCATTGATATATGTTGACCCTGCCCGTCGTGATGAGGTTGGCAGGAAGACGATTTCAATAGCCGATTGTACTCCCGATGTAACCGCTTTACAGGACAGGCTTTTCGCGCGTGCGAGATATATAATGGTAAAGCTCTCCCCGATGCTTGACATTACAGAAGCGTTACGTCAACTTCGCCATGTGAGCGAAGTGCATGTGGTGAGCGTACGCGGCGAGTGCAAGGAACTACTTTTCGTGATGCAAAGTAGCGAAAGCATATCTATTCACTGCGTCAATCTGGGCACCGACGAGGATGTGCTCATGTCGCCCTTAGGAGCTCCATTACAGGCATCTTTCCATTATGGTGAGGTTCAGGAAGGGAAATTCTTGTATGAACCCAATGCTTCCATCCTGAAGGCAGGCATACAGGATTTGTTATGCGAGCGCTACGGTGTGCGGAAACTGCAGCCTATAAGTAATCTTTTTGTCGGCGATGCGTTGCATTCTCATTTCCCTGGTCGCCGTTTTCGCATTACGGCTATGAGCGACTTCTCCAAGAAGGGTTTGAAAGCAATGATTGGTGACCTTTCGAAGGCCAATCTCACGGTACGCAACTTCCCCACTCCTGTGGCGCGGTTGCGTCAACAACTCCGATTGGCAGAGGGGGGCGATGTTTACCTTTTCGCAACCACTCTCCACGATGGTCAGCACGCCCTCATCCGTTGCGCGAAGTCATAATTTCTATTTGCTGGCAAGGTCGTGAGAGGTTTCTTGCAGGATAGCCTTGCCGAGGCGGACTTTAGCCTCGTCGTTGCCAACCAATGGTTGTTCGGCAGTGAGATCATAGACGAAGAAACCTGTGGAGTCGGCTATGGAGAACCCATTATTGAAAGTGTGCCAGACAAACGGACGCGTATAGTTCTGGCTGAGTATATCGCGCGAAAATGTGTATTCATCGTGTGGCAAACCGAGTTGCCCCAAAAGGGTGGCGGCAAGGTCGGTTTGGTTACAGAAAGTATCAATGACACGCGATTCTCGTACGGCTCCACCTAACCACAACATGGGAATGTGCATCTTTAATTGTGAGCTTTCGTCTTCCCCAGTACGGTTGATGCCGTGGTCAGGCAGTATGATGACCAAAAGATTGTCCCACTGCGGCGATTGTTGCAAACGGCGGATAAACCGGCCGAGGCAGTGGTCGAGATAGTGGAAGGCATTCTCTATCGGGTCGGCAAGAGCCTCATGCGGCACTTGCCAAGGTTCGTGACTGGAAAGAGTGTTGTACCCGATAAGATGGCGTAGGGTGTCACTGGTGTGCCACGACTCTATCTCAGAAGCAATGCGGTCGAAAACAAATTCGTCATGCACGCCCCACTTCGACATTTTTCGTGCCGAGCGCGGATAATCGTCCTGCGATGAAAGCGCTTCGAACCCTGCATTGATGAGATAACTTCCTTTCTTGGTGAAGTTTATGTCGCCGCCATAGTAGTAACGAGTAGAGTATCCAGCCTGACGTAGTGAACGTCCCAAACCTGGAAGCTTGGCATTCTTGGCAAGATTCTTCTGCAAACTCATGGTGGGGAAGGCGGGATAACCGCTCCAGATGCTGACTGTGGCGCGGTCGGTGCGGTACGAATTGGCGTAACATTGTGAGAAGTAAATGCCCTCATTGGCAAGGTGGTTGAGGTTGGGAGTGATGTCCTTACGCCCACTGATCATAGTAAATTGACCGCTGCAACTCTCCATCATTACAATGACGATATTGGGCTGTGTGGTGCGAAGAAGTGTGTCGGACGATACAGAGTTTGTGAAGAATACATCGGTAAGCAAATCCTGACATTCCTCGTCATCAAAAAAAGTATAGCGAACATCAGTTCGTACGGTGCTTTCGAACGACGAAAGAAAATTGAATATGGGATTGACAGCAGAATGGTTGAGAAAAGCATCCTGTGAGAAATAAGCCTGTCCAACATTGGTTGTCGATTCATCGGTTCCTCCACGTATGCCGATGAAGATGAGCGGAATAGCCGCCAAGGTAAGTAGGCATAGCGGCCAACGTCGTTGGAGAGGCTCATATTGGGGAATGCGAATCGTGAAGATACCGTAGAATAGTGCCACAAGGACAATGGTGAGCAACAGGCCGGCGATGAGCAATCCTGTTGGCACACTGGCAGCGGCCACTGTGGGCGAAGCCAAGTATTGCAGACAAGTACTGTCGAGTTTGTAACCCCAGTGAGGATATAGGGCTGTGTCGGCAACAAATGCTAACGCAAATGCAATACTTACGACAAGAAAGTAGATGCGTAGCAATCGACGGACAATGCGCCCTGAAACCCACGCGGAAGCAAGAGTCAACAACACGGGCAGCACAATGAAATAAAGTGCTGTGGAAAGGTCGAGTGTGAAACCATGGGATAAAACATTGCTGACATCAGCGGCCGAAAAAGAATGTTCGGCGCGCTGTGTCAGCATAAATAGAGACTTAGCCACGAGAAATATCGCGACTGTCACCAGATAGGTGCGTAGGAGAAATAGAATCCTCTGTCGCATTTACTGCACCTGGTAGCGTACTTCCTTGGTGCGGAACTTCTTGGTGACGACTTTCTCCTTATCAGTGTAGATGCCGTGGCCCGTGATGACGGAGAGGCGGTTCTTGTCGTTGTCGTTGGGATAAGGCTGCACGGTGTCTCCTTTCCACTCAACGCTCTTAATCATGTTGGGGTCAACACCCTTGTCCACTAAGGCCTTCTTGGTGTTTTCGGCACGCTGCTTCGAGTACTTCATGTTCAGTTTGGGGTTGCCGGTACCCTTGTCAGCATAAGAGGTAATAGTGATTTCACCGTCCTTCACTCCCTTCAGGAACTCTGCCACGGCGGTAATCTGAGCCTGATCCTGGTTGACACCGTCTTCTTTCAGGCCAAAGAAGATTTCCTTCTTGATTTCGCGGTCGGCAGTCACATCCTTATAAGTCACATCATCGTACCAGATGGTGTCGATACGTGTTGCCCATTGGGGCTCGGGTTCAGGTTCTGGCTCTGGCTCAACCTCGGGTTCAGGTTCTTTCTTATTTTTCTTAAACCCAAACTTGTAGGTAAGACCCAGTTGTGCGGTGGTGCTCCAGTCATCGTTTCCGCCAATTTTGCTGTTGTAGCGGTCGCTGAGGCTATTGGCATCAAATTCTAAATTCATGCTCCAATGCTTTGCAAGATTGATGTCGAGCATCAGACCTACGCGGCCGTTGTGACTTAAGCGACGGTCCTTCCAAGCCATAGGCATCACATCATCATGATGGGCATAGGCATCATCATTGTCCCAGGCATAGTTGAGACCGATGCCGCCAATAAGGTAAAGGTTGACGGGATAGTAGTCCTTCTTGCCAAAGAGGGTGAGGAGGTTCAGCATCAAGTCGAGGTTGGGAGTAACATACTTGTAGTCGTACTTGAAATCCTGACCTGTGTCATAACCTCCCTTATTCCACATACCGTTGACATGCAGACGGGCACCTACTATGGGAGTAAACCAAGCTCCAAAGTAAACACTTGCCGTAGGGGTAATGAGTTTCTGTTGGTCGTAATTTGTCCAAGTGGTCTGTACACCGCCCTGCACACCTACGAACATATGAGGAAAGGGCTTATAGTCCTTCGTCTCACTTACTTCCTGTGCGCTGACCGTCAGTATGGCGACTGCGAACAGGCAGAGTGCAAAGATTTTTTTCATCATAGTATTGTTTTTTTAGGTTAATGCTTACTGAACGCGAACGCGGGTCTCCTTGGTGCGGAACTTCTTGGTTACGACCTTCTCCTTATCAGTGTAGATACCGTGGCCAGTGATGACGGAGAGGCGGTTCTTGTCGTTGTCATTGGGATAAGGCTGCACGGTGTCGCCCTTCCACTCCACGCTCTTAATCATGTTGGGGTCAACACCCTTTTCGACGAGTGCCTTCTTGGTGTTTTCGGCACGCTGCTTCGAGTACTTCATGTTCAGTTTGGGGTTGCCCGTGCCCTTGTCGGCATAGGAGGTGATGGTGATTTCACCGTCCTTCACTCCCTTCAGGAACTCTGCCACGGCGGTAATCTGAGCCTGATCCTGATTGACTCCGTCTTCCTTCACGCCAAAGAAGATTTCTTTCTTGATATCGCGGTCGGCAGTAACATCCTTATAGGTCACGTCGTCGTACCAAATGGTGTCGATGCGGGTCTCGTAAACAGGCTGAGGTTCGGGTTCGGGCTCTGGTTCAACCTCGGGCTCTGGTTCGGGTTTGGGCTTGCGATAGCCGAACTTGAAGGTTAGGCCGGCTTGACCCACAAACTGCAGGATGTCATCGTTGAAGACTTCGTGTTTGCCTGCGGCGCGGGTGTTGAGGTCGCCCTCCAGGTTGAAACTAACGCACTTGCAGAGGGGGATGTCGAGCATCAGACCCACCTTGCCGTTGAAAGCCCAGCGGTGGTCGTTATCGGCATAGAGCATAGTCGAACCAGGAGCCTTCTTCTCACTGCGATAATAATTCTCAAAGGCATAGTTGGCACCGAGACCGCCGATGAAAATCAGGTTCACGGGATACCAATCCTTCTTACCGAAGAGGGTGCAGAGGTTTACCAGCAGGTCGGCGGTAGGAGTCACGTAGTTGTAGTTGTAGTGACCGTCATCGCCAATTAGGTAGTTGACGCCTGACTTGGACCATGCGCCATTAAGATGCAGTCGGCCTCCTACTACGGGAGAGAACCAGCGGCCAAGGCTGATGCTTGCCGTCGGGGTGAAGGTCTTCCAGTTGTTAAATTCCTTGTTGAAGGTGTTCTGTACACCGCCCTGCAATCCAACGAAGGTGTAGGGAGCTGTGGGATGGCCAGTTTCTTCCTTTTCCTGAGCCAACACGGGAGCGGCACTGATGAACAAGAGTGCCATGAACAAAAGTTTCTTCATAATGCTATTTTTTAAAAGTTACTTCATACTATTACACTATCCCAAGGCAAAATTAACATCTTTTTTGATTTTCTCCAAATAAAAAAACGCGCAAAAAGAAAAAGAAGTATAAAATACACTAAATTTGGGGTGCCAAGGTACGCGTATTCAATGTTTTTTCGTATATTTGCGCGTAATTTTGTGTAGTTAGTCCATTTTATTTTAAATAACAACTCAAAAACATGGCAGAAATAGAAATCCGGTCGGTCAAGACTAACAAGGAGATGAGACAGTTTGTTCGTTTCAATTGGGAATTGTACAAAGATTGTCCGTATGCTGTTCCTGACTTTTTGGAGGATACGCTCGACACATTTAATCCCAAGAAAAATCCTGCTCTAAAGTTCTGCGATGTAGAATGTTTCCTTGCCTTGCGGGATGGAAAAATAGTGGGTCGTGTGGCTGCTATCATCAACCACCGCGCCAATAATCATTGGCAGGAGAAGCATGTGCGTTTCGGATGGATTGACTTTATTGATGACATCACAGTGACAAAGGCCCTGCTTGACACTGTGGAGCAATGGGGCCGTAATCGAGGCATGGAGGCTATAGTAGGTCCGTTAGGCTTTACAGACATGGACTTAGAGGGTATGCTTACCGATGGCTACGACCAACTATCAACCATGAACTCGATTTATAATTATCCCTATTATCCCGAACACATGCGCCAGCTTGGCTATGAGAAAGAAGTAGGATGGGTGGAACGTAAGGTGCTGGTACCCAAGGGCGAGCACGAAGCCAGTTCGCAAAAGTATTTTAAGGTGGCAGAAATGGTAAAAAAGCGTTATGGTTTTCGTCTGCGCAAATTTAAAAACAAGAAAGAGATACGCGAAGGCGGCTACATACCCAAGGTCCTGAATGTGGTGAACAAAGCATACGCCAACCTTTATGGCTATTGTGAGTTAGATCCCGAACAGATGGAAACCTATGCCAAACAATATCTTCAGTACCTTGACAAACGTTACCTGAGCGTGGTAGAAACTGCCGAGGGAGAGGTTATCGGTATGGGTATCTGCATCACCAGCCTAAGTCGTGCCATACAGAAGGCCAAGGCCAAATTGTTCCCCTTCGGATGGTGGCACATGGCCAAGGCTCTGTGGTTCAACCGCCACCCCAAGATCCTCGATATGCTGCTCGTGGGTGTGCTGCCCGAGTATCAGGACAAGGGAGCCAATGCCCTCTTCTTTGCTGATATCATTCCGCAGACTATCAAGGACGGATATGAGTGGGCTGAGACCCACCACCAACTGGAGGACAATCTGCCCAGCCAGACTCAGTGGAAATATCTGGATTGTGAAATCCATAAACACCGTTGTGCATTTAAGAAGACACTATGACAGAAGATATAATACAATCACAACAACCCCTTGCCAACTATGGCGAGGAAGACATCAAACACCTCTCCGACATGGAGCACATACGCCTGCGTCCGGGAATGTATATCGGGCGTCTGGGCGATGGCAGTCATGGAGAAGATGGCATCTATGTGTTACTGAAGGAGGTCATAGACAACAGCATCGACGAATTTAAGATGAATGCCGGAAAGCGCATCGAAGTGGACATGGAGGATAACTTGCGCGTTTCCGTCCGCGACTATGGCCGAGGTATACCACTTGGCTCGCTCATCGATGCAGTGTCCATGCTGAATACGGGGGGAAAATACGACTCAAAGGCTTTCCAAAAGAGCGTCGGACTGAATGGCGTGGGCTTGAAGGCAGTGAATGCCCTTAGTGCACACTTTCAGGTCTATTCCGTGCGCGATGGAGAGAAACGCTGTGCTACCTTTGAGAAAGGCAATCTGGTAAATGATGAAACTTCTAAGTGCGAGGAAGAGAATGGCACCTATGTGTTCTTTGAACCAGATGCTTCCTTGTTCAAACACTACCGTTTCCAATCGGAATTCATCGAAATACTGCTTCGTAACTACACTTATCTGAACACTGGTCTTACGATTATGTTCAATGGACGGCGTATTGCCAGCCGTAACGGCTTGTCCGACCTGCTTACCGACCGCATGACTAACAATCCTCTCTACGAGATAGTGCACATGAGGGGCGAAGACATTGAGATTGCTTTCACACACACACGCCAGAATGGCGAGGAGTATTACTCCTTTGTCAATGGTCAGCACACCACTTTGGGTGGAACCCATCAGGCTGCCTTCAAGAAATACATCGCCGAGGTCATCAAGGAATATTCAGGCAAGAATTTTGATTACGCCGATATCCGCAATGGACTGGTGGGTGCCATCAGTATCAATATTCAGGAACCGCTTTTCGAAAGTCAAACCAAGGTTAAATTGGGCTCTTTGGCCACAGCACCCGAAGGTGGGATTTCCATAGACAAGTTCATAGGCGACTTTGTAAAAGAACAGGTGGACAATTATTTGCACAAAAACACTGATGTGGCCAATGTTATCATACAGAAGGTGCTGGAGAGCGAGCGTGAACGAAAGGCTATGGCGGGTATAGCCAAAAAAGCCCGTGAGATGAGCAAGAAAGCCAATCTGCATAACCGCAAGTTGCGCGATTGCAAGGTGCATCTCTCCGACCCAAAGGGTGACTTGAAAGAGGAAACAGCTATCTTCATTACTGAAGGCGACTCTGCCAGCGGCAGCATTACGACATGTCGTGATGTAAATACTCAGGCTGTATTCTCTCTGCGTGGTAAGCCCAAGAATTGCTATGGACTGACCAAGAAACTTGTGTATGAGAATGAGGAATTCAATCTGCTTCAGGCAGCCCTGAACATCGAAGACGGACTGGAAGGACTGCGCTACAACAAAGTGATTGTGGCCACCGATGCCGATGTTGATGGCATGCACATCCGACTTCTCATGATTACTTTCTTCCTCCAGTTCTTCCCTGAACTTATCAAGAAGGGTCATGTATATATCCTGCAAACTCCGCTCTTCCGTGTTCGTGCCCGCAAGTCGAAACTCGGCAAAGCAAAAATCAAGGAATTACAGGACGCTGCCCAGGAGACCGAGGAAAAGATGCGCCGCCAGATATCGGAAACATCCGACTTCATCACCCAGTATTGCTATTCCGAGGAAGAGCGCCAACAAGCGATTAAGGACATGGGACCCGACCCCGAAATCACGCGTTTTAAGGGATTAGGTGAAATTGATCCCGCAGAGTTCAAAAACTTCATTGGTCCCGACATCCGCTTGGAACAAGTGAGTCTGCACAAGGCTGACAATGTGGCAGAACTTCTGGAATACTATATGGGCAAGAACACGATGGAACGCCAGAACTTCATCATCGACAACCTCGTCATCGAGGAGGATTTACCCGAAGAGGAAACGAACTATGAATCATAAACTCCCTACTGCTCTCTTTCCTGGTTCCTTTGACCCTTTTACCTGTGGTCATGCTGACCTTGTCAGGCGTGGATTGCAACTGTTTGACCATATCATCATTGCTGTTGGATATAACGAAAAAAAACAAGGCTGGATTCCCGTCGAAGAGCGAGTGCGTGCTTTGCGCGAACTATACATGGACAATCCCCGCATCAGTGTTGCCAGTTACAATGGGTTGACGGTCGATTTTGCCCATCAGCAGGGTGCCCATTTCATCTTGCGTGGTGTTCGCATACATAAGGACTACGAATACGAATTGCAGATGGCCGATGTCAATCGGCAACTGGCCTCCGATATTGAGACTGTTGTGCTCTTCTCTAAACCCGAATTGGCAAACATCTCCAGCAGCATCTTGCGCGAACTGGCTCACTTCAACCGTGACATCACGAGGTGGTTGCCTGAGAAACTCCATTATCAGTTGTAGTTATGAAGAAGTTACTTCTCATTTTCTCATTCTCTCATTTTCTCATTCTCTCCCTCTACGCCCAGAGCAACGCTGAGCCAGATTTCGATTTAGCCATGCGCAAACTGAACATGGCCACAGTGATGACCAACATCTATTATGTAGATTCCGTCAGCATTGAGCGTCAGGTGGAGGATGCCATCAATGGGATGTTGAGCAAACTTGACCCCCATTCGCAATATACCAACGCGAAGGAAACAAAAAAGATGAACGAACCGCTGGAGGGCTCTTTCGAAGGAATCGGCGTGCAGTTCAATATGTTGGAAGACACACTTGTTGTCATCCAGCCCGTATCAAAGGGTCCTTCCGAAAAGGTTGGTATTCAGGCTGGTGACCGAATAGTTTCAGTAAATGACACGGCTATTGCCGGTGTGAAGATGAGCCGCGAGGAGATAATGAATCGACTGCGCGGTCCCAAAGGCTCCAGGGTAAAATTAGGTATCATCCGCAATGGTGTTTCTGGCATCTCCTTTTTTACGGTGAAAAGGGACAAGATTCCTGTTACGACCCTCGATGCAGCCTATATGGTTACTCCAGACATCGGGCTCATACGTTTCAGCAGTTTCGGTCAGACCACCTACGATGAAGTCATGGCGGCCTTGGATAAGTTGAAGGCGCAGGGCATGCAAAAACTCATTGTTGACCTTCAGCAGAATGGTGGTGGATTGCTTGGTACGGCCGCTGAGATTACCAGCCAGTTCTTAGCCAAGGGCGACACCATTGTCTATACACGTGGGCGCAATGTTCCCGACCAGGCATTTATCAGCAACGGAGGAAGGGGATGGCCGGAAGGTAAAGTGGCTGTACTTATTGACGAATATTCTGCTTCGGCTGCGGAAATCCTTACAGGAGCCATTCAGGACCACGACCGTGGTGTTGTCATAGGTCGGCGCTCTTTCGGTAAGGGACTTGTGCAGCGCCCCGTTGATTTGCCTGATGGCAGTATGATACGCCTGACCGTAGCGCGATACTACACTCCTTCGGGGCGTTGCATTCAGAAACCCTACACTAAGGGCGACAAGGAAGGCTATTCCATGGATGTCATCAATCGTTACAACCACGGTGAACTGACCAACGCCGACAGTATCCACTTCCCCGATTCGCTGCGCTACAGGACCTGTAAACTCGGTCGCACAGTCTATGGCGGTGGTGGCATTATGCCCGACTATTTCATTCCCCTGGACACTACACGATACACCAAGTACTACCGCGAACTTTCGGCTAAGAGCCTTATCATCAATGCGAACTTACGCAACCTCGATAAGAATCGCAAGAAGTTGGAAAAGCAATGGACAGACTTCGCTCAATTCAAGGCTCACTACAAGGTTCCCGAATCCCTCATAGATGACCTTATGAAGGAGGGTGAGAAACTGGACATTAAGCCCAAGGATGACGAGGAGCGCCAGCAAACCATCCCTCTCCTGGAGCGCATACTGAAAGCACTTACTGCCCGTGATTTGTGGGATATGAGCGAATATTTTTCTATCTACTACGAAGATGACCCTGTGGTAAAGAAAGCCATAGAATTGCTTGAACAATGATTACTTTTAACACTGAAGGCATGACCATGCCCGACATTGACCAAGAAAAGATTCGGCAGTGGGTGGAGGCCGTAGCGGGCACCTACGGGAAGCGTGTGGGTGAAATTAACTATATTTTTGTTGATGATGAGCGCATCCTTGAGATTAATCGCCAATTCCTTGGCCACGACTACTACACCGACATCATTACCTTTGATTACACCGAGGGACGCATCCTCTCTGGCGACCTTTATATTTCCCTTGACACTGTTCGCTCGAATGCCGAACAATTGTCTTCCCACCTCTCACTACTCCCCTCCCTTTCAAGGGGAGGGGTAGGGGTGGGGTCTGCCTCTCACTTCTCACCTCTCACTTCTCACTATCAGAGTGAACTCCATCGTGTCGTCATTCACGGAGTACTCCACCTCTGTGGCATCAACGACAAGGGACCTGGCGAGCGCGAAATTATGGAGGCTGCGGAGAACAAGGCCCTACACGAATGGCTTCACACACAAATAAACAAGTAATATGGCAAACTTAAAAGGACTTTTCAAGGACACTGCTATATATGGCATGAGCAGCATCATCGGACGCTTTCTCAACTATCTGCTTGTGCCACTCTACACCCACTATATGCCATCCACGTCGGGCGACTATGGCATCTCCACCAACGTCTATGCCTACACGGCACTTATTCTGGTGTTGCTGACTTTCGGTATGGAGACCACGCTTTTTCGATTTGCCAATGAACAGCCTACAGCAGACAGAGAACTTTCAACTTTCAATTTTCAATTTTCAATTTCTTGGCCCGACACGGTGTTCTCGACCGGCTTTGCCCTGATAGCCACGCTGACGGCCTTGTTCCTGACGCTCGTCTTCGGGTTCATCACGCCCATTGCCGACCGTTTGGGCTACGGCAATCACCACGAATACCTGCTGATGATGGCCGTTGTCGTTGCGATGGATTCCCTGCAGGCACTGCCGTTCTCGTACCTGCGGTTCCAGAAACGTCCCATCCGGTTTGCTTCGTTGAAATTGCTGTTTATTTTCCTGAACATTGGGCTGAACCTGCTTTACTTTGTCGTACTCGGCAAGACCAGCGTCTTCTATGTTTTCTTCATCAATCTCCTGTGCACGAGTTTCATTTCCTTGCTCTTCATCCCCGAACTATTCAGGATTCAGTGGCACTTCGACTGGATACTGCTCCGCAAGATGCTCTCCTACTCGTGGCCCATACTCATTCTGGGCGTTGCGGGCATTTTGAACCAGGTGGCAGACAAGATTATGTTTCCCCTTGTTTATCCTGACAAGGCGGAGGCCAACGTGCAGTTGGGCATTTACGGCGGTTGCGTGAAGATAGCCATGATTATGGCCATGATTACCCAGGCATTCCGTTATGCCTACGAGCCCATTGTCTTTGCCAAGGCCAAGGACAGGGACAGCCGTGAGTACTACGCCGTAGCCATGAAGTATTTCCTCATCTTCACCCTGTTAGCCTTCCTTTGTGTGGTGGGGTACATCGATGTGCTGCAACTGATTCTCGGCAAGGGCTATCGCGAGGGCATGGCTGTAGTGCCCATCGTCATGGTGGCGGAAATCATGATGGGTGTATATTTCAATCTTTCGTTCTGGTACAAACTGATAGACAAGACTATCTATGGTGCTTGGTTTTCGCTGACCGGTTGCGCCGTCCTCTTTCTGGTCAACTACCTTTTCATTCCCCGGTACAGCTACATGGCCTGTGCGTGGGGCGGTGTGGCAGGTTACGGCACCGCAATGGTGCTTTCCTACATCGTGGGACAAGCGAAGAATCCCATACCTTACCCGATGAAGAGCATCTGCATCTACGTGGCAATGACGGTGCTGTTTTATGTCCTCATGAACCTGATTGCCGGATGGCACTTGGCCCTGCGCCTGCTCATCAACACCGGACTGATTCTACTCTTCTGCGCCCATGTCTATTGGCACGAGGTAAGGAGAAAGTGAAGGACCTACCCTAACCCTCCCTTAAAGGGAGGGGAGTAGTGAGAAGTGAGAAGTGAGAAGAGAGAAGAGAAATGTATCAGACTGGCAGAATAATTCTCAAGAGGAAAACGTATCCTCTTCTCACTTCTCACTTCTCACTTCTCACTATTTCAATTTTCAACTTTCAACTTTCCCCTCACCCCTTGACGATGCGCTTGATGTCGTTGAGTTTATTGAGTGCCTCAAGGGGGGTGAGCCCATTGATGTCGAGGTTGAGGATTTCGTCGCGGACCTGAGCAAGTACCGGGTCGTCGAGCTGGAAGAAACTCATCTGCACGTTGTCTTCCTTCTTTGCAAGTTGTATGCTGCCCCCCACTTCGCTGTTTTTCGTGGCTTCGAGTTGCTTCAGGACTTGGCCGGCACGGCTGACGATGCTCGAGGGCATACCGGCCAGCTTGGCCACGTGGATGCCGAAGGAGTGCTCCGAGCCGCCGCGCTCCAGCTTGCGCAGGAAGATGACCTTGCCGTCCACCTCGCGCACGCTGACGTTGAAATTCTTGATGCGCGAATAGGTCTGCTGCATCTCGTTCAGTTCGTGGTAGTGAGTGGCAAACAGGGTGCGCGCCTTGGCACGCTGGTTCTCGTGGATGTACTCCACGATGGCCCAGGCGATGCTGATGCCGTCGTAGGTGCTCGTGCCGCGACCGAGTTCGTCGAAGATGACCAGCGAGCGCGGCGACAGGTTGTTGAGGATGTTCGAGGCCTCGCTCATCTCCACCATGAAGGTGCTCTCGCCCATGGAGATGTTGTCGCTGGCTCCGACGCGGGTAAATATCTTATCCACCAAACCTATGCGGGCGCGTTCGGCAGGAACAAAACAACCTATCTGAGCCATCAAGGTAATCAGGGCTGTCTGCCTGAGCAGGGCACTCTTGCCAGCCATGTTCGGTCCGGTGATGATGATTATCTGTTGCGATTCGTTGTCAAGGAATACATCGTTGGGGATGTAGCGTTCTCCCACTGGCATCTGTGTCTCGATGACGGGGTGGCGACCCTGACGGATGTCGATGACGAACGAATCGTCCACTACGGGGCGGATGTAGTTGTGCTCGCGTGCCGACAGGGCAAAAGACAGCAGGCAGTCGAGCCGCGCGATGAGGTTGGCGTCGATCTGAATCTGTGGAGTGTATTCGGCCAGTGCCGCCACCAGTTCGTTGAACAGGCGCGTCTCCAGTGCCAAAATCTTGTCCTCGGCACCGAGGATTTTTTCCTCGTATTCCTTCAGTTCCTGCGTGATGTAGCGTTCCGCCTGTGCCAGCGTCTGCTTCCTGACCCACTCTTGTGGCACTTTGTCTTTGAAGGTATTGCGCACCTCCAGATAATAGCCAAACACATTGTTATAGCCTATCTTCAGGCTGCTGATGCCCGTGCGCTCAGCCTCCTGCTGCTGCAGTTGGATGAGGTAGTTCTTGCCGCCGTAGGCAATCTGCCGCAGTTCGTCCAATTCCTCATTGACTCCACCGGCAATGACACTGCCCTTCTGCACCAAGAGAGGAGGGTCTGGCTGAATCTCACGGGCAATGCGCTCACGAATGTGGACACAGGGGCTCAGTTGCTCGCCTATCTGGCGGATGGTCTCGTCGTCGGCCCGTTCGCAGACCCTCTTAATCTGCTCCACAGCCTGTAGCGCCGCGCTCAGTTGCACCACCTCGCGCGGAGAAACCCTGCCCACGCTCACCTTCGAGATGATGCGCTCCAGGTCGTTGATGGGATGCAGGCTTTCCTCGATGAAGTCGCGGAATTCCGGCTCGCGGAAATAGTAATCGACCACATCCAGGCGCCCGTCGATGAGGCGCACGTCCTTCAGCGGGAAGGCAATCCATCGGCGCAGCATGCGGGCACCCATGGGGGTGACGGTCCTGTCTATGACGTCGCAGAGCGACTTGCCCTCATCGCCCATGGAGCCCAATAGTTCCAGGGAGCGCATGGTGAACTTGTCCAGACGCACAAAACGCTCCTCCTCTATTCTGTGCAGCGAGGTGATGTGCCGAATCTGGATGTGCTGGGTCATCTCGAGATAGTGCAGTATGGCACCGCTGGCCACGATGCCGCTCCGCAGATGCTCCACCCCAAAACCCTTAAGGTTCTTGACCTCGAAATGCTTCTTCAGCCTGTTCGTGGCAAACTGTTCCGTAAAGACCCAGTCGTCCAGCTCATAGACGCAATGGCGCGCGCCAAACGAGCCCTCAAACTGTCCGCGGCGCCCCCGCTCGAAGAGCACCTCCTTCGGCTCGAAGCCCGCCATCAGCTTACCGACATACTCCGGAGTGCCCTCCGCACAGAGGAATTCGCCAGTGCTGATGTCGAGGAAGGCCACGCCGCACGTCGCCTTCCCGAAATGCACCGCACACAGGAAATTGTTCTCCCTGTAGTTCAGCACATTGTCGCTCATGGCCACGCCGGGAGTCACCAGTTCCGTGATGCCGCGCTTCACCAGTTTCTTCGTCAGTTTCGGGTCCTCCAACTGGTCGCAGATGGCCACACGGCGGCCTGCCCTGATGAGTTTCGGCAGGTAGGTGTCCAGCGCATGGTGGGGGAAGCCCGCCATCTCCGTCGTGCTCTCCCCGCCGTTGTTCCGCTTCGTCAGCGTGATGCCCAGTATGGCCGATGCCTCCACGGCATCCTGACAGTAAGTCTCGTAGAAGTCGCCACATCGGAACAGCAGTATCGCATCGGGATGTTTCGCCTTCAGGTCGAAAAACTGCTTCATCATCGGTGTCAAGCCCTCTGTCTTTGCCATAGCATGGATTTTTTAAGATGCTCCGGTTTCTTGTATTTCATGCAAAGATACGAATAAGCGAGCGATTTCCCAAATCTATTTGAGGAAATCCGAGCGGGAGTATCTAAAACCATAGGTTAAAGATACGAATAAAAATTGAAAATTGAAAATTGAAAATTGAAAGTTTGCTCATTTTCTTAATGCAACAAATGCAACAAATGCAACAAACAGCGAGAGAAATACAAAGTGTAAGTTGAAAGTTGGAAGTTGAAAGTTGAAAGTTTTCTCATTTTCTCATTTTCTCATTCTCTCATTCTCTCATTTTCTCATTTTCTCACCTTACTCGGTTACGCCGGGGTCGGGCGTGGTGCCGCCGCCTTGGTTGTCGTCGTCGTCGTCGCTGGTCTCTGCCTGGGGCAGGGTGAGCTTGGCGGCCTTCTTGGCTGCGGCCTGTTCCTCGCGGGTCATCACGTACTCGTAGTCCACGTTGGTGTTCACCTCCGAGGAGGCTTCGCTGGCCACGCGCGAGCGGACGAGGAGCTTCTTGATGTGCGTGGCGGGGTTGAAGTCCTGCACGGTGGGCACCAGTTCGGTCTTTGCGCCGAGGTAGAACTTGGTCAGTCCGTCCAGGCTGACACTGTAGCCGCCCTTGAGCAGCTCGATGACGCACGACACCATGTCGGTCAGTACGCCCTGGATTACTCCGTGGGTGAAGGGAGTGCCGTGGTCGGCCATGTGCTTGGCCAGCATGGCGAGGGTGATGCACTCGCGCTCCTGGAGGGTTGCGCCGATTTTCTTCTCACTTTCGGCGTCGCCCGGGTGCTCGGGGCGAAGTCCGAGGCTGTAGGGAATGCTCCCGATTACTTTGTTTGCCATAGTTTTGTTTGGTTTTAATTGGTTAAACTTTTGAAAGTTGAAAGTTGAAAGTTGAAAGTTGAAAGTTTTCTCATTCTCTCATTTTCTCATTCTCTCATTTTCTCATTCTCTCATTTTCTCATTTTCTCATTCTCTCACTGTCTTTCTTCCGTCGGAGGCCCGCTAATGTGTCGCGACCTTCATTATTGTGCCTTCCACCTCTGAATGACACTGCAAAGTTACGAAATCCCTGCGGCTACGCCAAATTTTTTACACTCCGTCAAAGATTCCGTCAAAGATTTCCCTTTTCTTTTACGTTTCGTCAAATAAAAGCCGCCGCTTTTTGTGCGATGAGGTAGTGGCGGCGGAACTTGTCGTAGCCCACGCCCTCGGGCTTCCAGTCGGGGAAGCGGCGGCGGCGCGTGTCCCACTCGCTGGAGGC
>FLNZ01002928.1_pt1 | contig 20065 bp, 17 predicted proteins | sample 1140391 | NCBI WGS metagenome assembly FLNZ01 (sample SAMEA3878171, study PRJEB12797) | bioreactor metagenome | biome: Moose rumen | place: Sweden | collected 2011-10
ACAAGGTTCCCCAGCCAAGCCACAAGGGCGTCTATCCAGTCCATAGGGTATTGCCCCACGGTGAACGTAGCCCAGAAAATGAACCACAGCAGGACAATGAAAATGGGGAATGCCAGCCACTTGTTTGTAACGATTGCGTCTATCTTGTCCGTTATAGTGCGCCGAGGTTTCTCCTCCTGATACTTCTCATAAGTTTCGGCCAGCGCGCCCTGTATGAAGGCATACTTCGCATCCACAATGGCACTTTCGGCCGAAGTGCCCAGCAGTCCCTCTATTCGCTCGCTCTCCTCTTTCCTCGCCTCCTGGAGGCCTGCAACGGAAGAGACTGTCTTCTCCACGTCCTTGTCTGTCTCCAAATACTTGATTGCCAAGTATCTGGTGGAGTATTGGTCCTTAAGGTGGGCATCGGCTTTGATAAGCTCCTGAAGGCGGCTGATGCTCCTTTCCAGTTCTGCGCCGTGATTTATATGGATGTGGCGGCCCAGACGGGGCGAAGCTCCCTCATACACATGGATGACAGTGTCGAAAAGCTCCGGAATACCCGTGCCGTCGCGGCTCACGGTGGGGCAGACGGGCATGCCCAGAAGGTAGCCCAGCTGCTTCACGTCCAGCTTGTCGCCCTTGCTCTGGAGCTCGTCGTACATGTTGAGCGCCATCACGGTGCGCAGGTTCATGTCTATGAGCTGGGTGGTGAGGTAGAGATTGCGCTCTATATTGGACGCGTCCACGACGTTGATAACAACGTCCGGCATCGTTTCAAGCAGGTTTTTGCGCACATACAGCTCTTCCGGCGAATAGGCCGACAGGGAATAAGTGCCCGGCAGGTCTACAAGGGTGATGTTGTAATCCTTGAACTTGAAGCGCCCCTCCTTGGCGTCAACTGTAACGCCGGAGTAATTGCCCACGTGCTCGTGGCTTCCGGAGGCAATGTTGAAAAGGGAGGTCTTTCCGCAGTTGGGATTGCCCACGAGCGCAACGCGGATATTGTGGCCCCGCTCGTCGGCAACATGCGCCAGGGCGCGGGAAAGCCGCTCCTCGTCGTCAAGGTCTCCCGGAAGCGCCTGCAGATGCTCATCGCTCTCAAGCGCCTCGCGCGCCTCCTCCTCCGACACAACCTCTATCTGGCGCGCTTCTTCTCTGCGAAGAGACACTTTATAGCCGATAATCTCATACTCGATAGGATCCTTCAGGGGGGCATTGAGCACCACCTTCACCTCTTTCCCGTTTATGAATCCCATCTCTATGAGGCGTTTACGGAAACTGCCGTGACCGTTTACGCGAACAACTACCGCTTTTCCCCCGGTGGGAAGATCTGAAAGTCTCATTACCTTAATGTTTTTGCGCCGAGGCGCAAAGTTACGTGGCCCGAATCAAAGTTTCAATCCCAAGAAATGGGGATTTTGCAAATTGTTTGTATATTTGTACGATTTAACAAAAGCACTAAGATGAAAAAACTTGTCATTCTCGCAGCCGCCCTGCTAGTAGGAATTCAGGCAAACGCCCAGCTTCTTTTAAACGGAAACTTCAACCTGGCCCTTGAAACTTCCAAATACGGAGAATTAGGCAGTCATAACGGAAACCTATTCGGCCTCGCAGTGGGCGCAACATATTATTACAGCCTCGACAATGTGACGGACGGGCTGGCCATACTTCCCGGAGCAAACCTCTCCAGTCTCATAGGCAACCATACACTGGTGGACAATGCAAAACTGACGGAGGTGAGCCTCAACGTTCCCATTCATCTGGGCTACACCTATGAGATAAGTGACTATGTGAAACTTTTCGGCCAGACGGGCCCCGTTTTTCAGCTGGGACTCACCAGCAAGGTGAAAACCACAGGTGCAACATATTCCCTCTATAATAAGAAAAACGATTTGGGTGAAGTACGAAACCGCTTCAACATGTACTGGGGTATCGCCGTGGGAGCAGAGCTCAATGACCTTCTCCGTGTGCACGTGGGCGTGGACCTCGGCCTGCTCAACAGGGCCAGTTCAGACAACCTTGCCCTCACAAAGCTGAGCCGTAACACCTTCGTATTCGGCGTAGCATATCTCTTCGGCAGGTAATTCTGTCCGCAATAAATGAAAAAGCCTCCTTGCCATCACGGCCAGGAGGTTTTTTTCACAACAATAAAAGGATCTAAGGTTGGTGCAAAGTTAGGGCGAACCCCGCCGCCGGTCAATCCCTAAATGTTGGTATTTTACTCTGCATCCAGTTCAAGGACCAGAGTCTCGGAGGTGCCGTCGGCATAAGAAAGAATGGCCTTCACAACATGCGCTCCCGAAGTGAGGGTGACGGACTTGGCTCCTGTCTGGACACCGTCAAAGTACCATTTGACACCGGTGGGAGCCTCTGCATTTGAAGATGCCAGCTGCAGGGAGAAACTTTCTCCCGCCTTATAGCCGCTCTCCCACTGCGGGTTGTCTATGGCGTTGAAGCCCATGCTGCCAAGGGTGGCATATTTTGCAGCCCCTTCGTCAAAAAGGGTTGCCGATACAAGGAGCAGATATCCGTTCCGTTCGTTCCAGGAAGGCGATTCCAGGTTAAATGACGACAGATTGAAACCCGTTCCGCTTTCATCTATCTGCACAAGGCCTGGATATTCGCTGTTCACTTTTTTCAGGGCATATCCTATGCCTATTCCTCCCGAAGAGGGAACAATAATGCCGGCAGCAGAAATATCGGCGGTGGAGAAGCCTTCGTAATTGACCTCCTTCTTATCGATGAGCTGAGAGTATATCACTCCGTTTTCCGAACAGACAATGGCGTAAACCTCACTCGCCTTGGTGCCGTCAAAACGGAAAGAGATGGAAGTCATGGTCATTCCGGCATATTTGACGAGTTCGTCCCTGGTGAACCACTGCATGCACATGATGTTCTGATTATTGCTCCCGAATCCCCATCTGGTGAAGCTTGGGTTGTCAGATAGATCAAACTTTTGCATCTGTGCGAAAGGAACGCTGCCGATGGGACGGAGAATCACGTCTTCCCTGCTGAAATACTGCACATCTACGCTGCGGCTCACGTCAATGAAACCATCGAGGGAAGCCTTGAGGACAAGGGTGGTGGACGAATCGTCTTCATCCAGCACTATGGTATAAGAACCGTCAGAGGCGGTCTTCGTCCAGTATCCTTCTCCGGAGACGGCGCTGCGCATCATCGAGGCTTTCCCAGAACTGGCGGCCTGCGGCATCGAAAGGCTTACGACGACGCCCTCGAGGGCTTCTCCTGCGGAACTCATCACCGTGCCGAAAACCTTCTTGTTTTTCGAGTATTCAAAATGAAAACTTGCAACCCCGCTTTCCACCCTCATATCGGTCAAAAAGTAGGGAAGGTCCCTGCCGCTCCACGGTTTGAGGAAAAGCTCTGTGGTACCGTCGTCCCCCGGATATACGCGGGCCCCACCCACCATGTAGAGACATGGATGGGCGCCATAGCTATTGATGGCGTTAGTGTTCCACATCTCCTCGGCGGTAACGTTGTCATGGCAGATGTTCTTCGAGGCATCGCGGTGATATATGGCAATACCGACGGGAAGGTATCTGTCCCATCCGGTGCCGTCGCGCAGTTCATAAATGAAATCTTCCCCGTCAATGTCGGCATTGCTCTGATATGGGAGACTGTTCCCGGAAAGGGCGCCAAGCGTATAGTCCCCTGTCGAGGAAAGGACATTGAAAGGCCCCATCCAACCAAGCATCCGGCGCTCGATGGAATTGAAGTTCACGGGAGTGTTGCCGCCGTTGACATAGCAGCCGCCGGCCATTGTGGAGAAGACACCCGGATCTGCCGCCGTTCCGTTCTTGGCATAATCCGTATCGTAGAAATCCGGCAGGCCGATGACGTGGCCGAACTCATGCACGAACGTGCCGATTCCGCATATTTCCGAAGTGCCCGCCTGTCCTTTAAGCTCAGAAGAGCAGGCATATCGGAATACCCTCACTCCGTCATGGTACGACTGGTAACGGTAAAGGGACCACTGATGGGGCCAGATGGTGTCTTCACCTCCGCCTTCGGCCTCATTGTGGCCGGCATAGTAGAAGTACACGTTGTCCACCAGTCCGTCACCGTCGATGTCATATTTCGAGAAATCAATCTCATCGTCAAGCAGGTCGCATGCCTCGGCAAGTACGGCGTCGGGCATCTTGTCGCTGTCGTCACTGTCATTCCCGCCGTAGTGGGCATAGCCGTTTTCCAGCTTCACCGGCCCGTAAACGTCAAACGTGGGAATAAACGCCCCGGAGGAATTATCTGTACAGAAATCCTTGACAGAACCTGTCGCTTCCCCATCCGAATACCCTTTCTCATTCAGGAGACGGGTAAATGTGGCATTGGGCTCGGGAATTGTAAAGGAGAGGTCGCTGAACTCTACGAGAATAACGAGAAAACGCTTTTCACCCATGCCTATTTCGGCCTTGAGGGCCGATGAGCGTTCGGCTGCCGCCCGCTGCCGCCTGGCGGTGGATTGTGCGGGATATGCGGCCCTCGGTTTGACGTATGGACGATAAAAACCGTCTGCGTCCTTTCTCACGGCCTGTCCGTTGCTGGTGAGCCAATGGTGGAACTCGTCACCGTTCTGGGTGAGCATGATAACACTTCCGTCAGGTTGCGTATAAGCATACGGCTCCCGCGGAGGGATTATGGCCTTGGCATAAGAAAACGCCGTCAAAAACAGCAGGGTGGTAATTATTGTCTTTTTCATGGCTCCTTTGTTTTGATGAGATAAACCGCCTTGCCGTCTTCACGGAGGAGGCAGAGAACATCTTCCTCCACAAGGATTGCAAGGACCGGAACCTCTTCGCCGGGCTGGGCGCCCCTGGCGTTGGTTGTTTTCAAGTTGACCTTGAAACTGTCTCCAAGGCCCACATTGTCCGGTATCCCGGTAATTTCAGTCACGGATGGTATCGAATGGTTCATCAGGCGGAAATACCGGTCTGAAGAGTTCTGGCCAAAGACAAGCTGGTCAATCCCCTTGCGGTACAGGACAGGCTCTCCCTCCGTGGGATAAATCCCGGGACAGAGGGTGGTTATGGCCTCGTGGCCTGGAAGCTGCTTCACATTGACTGACATTTGAACTCCGTCACCCTTGATGGCGATGGTGGCCGAGCGTTCCTCGGTTTTGTCGTTACCCTCAAGATCAAGTACCACGCTGCCGTCCCTGAGAGCACGCGTTTCGGCCGATTTTATCCACGTCGATCCGGAAGGAATCTGGGCGGAGAGCGTCACGTTGGTCTGCAGCGGGATTACCACCTGCTGCGGTCTGGCGTCCACCAAGAACTGCGTCTGGTCAATGACAATGGCATTCTTCTGCCCCTGCTTGAGGGTAATGGTCTTGGAGAGGCCGCCGTCGGAATGTTTCACCGTGAGAGTAGCTTCACGCGGGTCGAAACTATCGTTTGTCATGCAACTCACCCGGACGGTTACCTTGGTCTCGTCCTTGGTTGACTGTACGGTCCCGGATTTGGGCGAGATTGCCACCCATGATTCAGATGCGGAGACTTCCCAGTTCCTGTTGGTCGTTATGGTAAACTCCTGCGACGATGCCGTGGAGTTGAAGGACGCTTCTCCGGACACGGTGAGTACGGGATCCGGTTCCCTCTGGCAGGATACTGCCATAAACACCGCTGTCAAAAATAATAATAATCCTCGTTTCATTGCCTTTTTTAAGATGTCTGGGACAAAGATAGCAACTTTTGTTGAAAACTTTTGCCGCAGAGTAACACAAGGGTTATATTTTTGAATAATTTCAAATAAGAAATATTTGTAAAAAATTGTAAATGCATAAGTTAACAGGTTTTAGCCCTCGCTGTTGAAAACTTTTTCTTGAAAAAGCGTGGGAAAGCTCAATCTTTCCTTATAACTTTGTTACCGAGGATAAGCCTCCTATCCGGCCTATCCGGCACTACAACTTCCAACTAGAACCAAACCGTTATGGTAAAAAGCGTACTCAAACGCGATGGACGTCGCGTCGATTTTGACAACCAGAAGATTGTTTCCGCCATTCTCAAGGCGATGAGAGTGACTGAAGAAGGGGAAGATATTGTACTGGCTGCCCAGATTGCCCAGAACATCTCGGACCTCAAAAAGGAGGAGATGACGGTGGAAGACATTCAGGATGTGGTGGAAAACCTCCTGATGAACAGCCCCCGTAAAGAAGTAGCCAAGGAATATATCCGTTACCGCAACAAGAGGTCGCTCGCCCGCAAGGCCAAGTCCAACGAAATCTTCCAGACCATCATAGATGCACAGGTGAACGACATCACCCGTGAGAATGCCAACATGAATGCCGACACTCCCGCCGGCATGATGATGAAGTTCGCGTCGGAGGCCACAAAGAGCTACGTGGACGAGAACCTGCTTTCCGATCCCGTCCGTGAAGCCGTGGCCGGGAACTATATCCATATCCACGACAAGGACTACTATCCCACGAAGTCCCTCACCTGCATCCAGCATCCCCTGGACCTCATACTTGAGCACGGCCTCAAGGCGGGGCACGGCGAGTCCCGTCCCGCCAAGAGGATAGAGACGGCATCCGTGCTTGCCTGCATCTCCATGGAAACGGTACAGAACGAGATGCACGGCGGTCAGGCCATCCCTGCGTTCGACTTCTATCTTGCCCCCTACGTACGCAAGACCTATGAGGAGGAAATCGATCAGGTGAGCGACCTGTTCAACCAGGACTTCAGCAATCTCAAGGGCGCAAAGATAGACGACTACATCAAGCGAGACCTCACCGGCCTTCAGGGCAAGGAGCGCGCCATGCAGCACGCCATCAACCAAACCGTGAACCGCGTGCACCAGGCAATGGAGGCGTTCGTGCACAACATGAACACCATCCACAGCCGCGGCGGCAACCAGGTTGTGTTCTCCTCCATCAACTACGGAACAGATACGTCGGCCGAAGGACGCTGCGTAATCCGTGAAATCCTTAACACTACTTATGAGGGAGTGGGTAACGGCAGCACCGCCATCTTCCCCATCCAGATATGGAAGAAGAAAAGGGGCGTGAGCTACCTCCCCGGAGACCCCAACTACGACCTTTACAAATTCGCCTGCAAGGTAACGGCCCGCCGTTTCTTCCCCAACTTCCTCAACCTTGACGCCAGCTTCAACCAGGACGACGCCTGGAAGGCAGACGATCCCAAGCGCTACGTGCACGAAGTCGCCACGATGGGCTGCCGTACACGCGTGTATGGCAACAAGTTCGGCCCCAAGACATCGATCGGCCGCGGCAACCTTAGCTTCACCACCATCAATATAGTGAAACTTGCCATCGAGGCCATGAACGAAGAGGCCGACAAGGACAAGCGCATCCAGAAATTCTTCCAGAAGCTTGACTGGGCCCTTGATATTGCCGCACGCCAGCTCAACGAGCGCTACGACTTCCAGAAGACCGCCCTCAAAAAGCAGTTCCCTCTCCTTATGGCCGGCCTGTGGCTGGGCAGCGAAAAGCTGGACGACGAAGACACCATCGAGAGCGTCATCAACCAGGGCACCCTTTCCATAGGCTTCATCGGCCTTGCAGAATGCCTCATCGCGCTCGTGGGCAAACATCACGGAGAAAGCGAAGAAGCACAGGCGCTCGGCCTGAGGATTATCTCCCATATGGCAGAGAAGATAAACGGCTTTGCAGAAACCTTCCAGCACAACTTCACCTTCCTGGCAACTCCCGCGGAGGGCCTTGCAGGCAAGTTCACAAGAAGGGACAAGAAGACCTTCGGCATCCTGCCCGGCATCACGGACAAGGATTACTACACCAACTCCAGCCATGTTCCCGTGTACTATCACTGCACACCGGAGCACAAGGCAAAGATTGAAGGTCCCTACCACAAATACGAGAACGCCGGCCACATCTTCTATGTGGAAGTTGACGGTGACGCAACGCACAACCCGGAAGCCATCATGCAGATAGTGGACCTCATGGACAAGTACGACGTCGGTTACGGAAGCGTAAACCACAATCGCAACCGCTGCATGGACTGCGGCTATGAGAATTCTGAGGAAGACCTCACCGAATGCCCTCACTGCCATGGTCATCACATTGACACGCTGCAGCGCATCACAGGCTATCTCGTGGGCACCACAGACCGCTGGAACTCCGGCAAGCTGGCAGAGCTCAAAGACCGCGTAGTGCACAAGTAATGCGCATACGCGTACTTGACATAATTCATCAGACAATGGCCGACGGACCCGGATTCCGTACGGCCATTTACTGTGCAGGATGCCGCCATGCATGCAAGGGCTGCCACAACCCGGAGAGCTGGAGCTTTGACGGCGGAAAATGGATGGAAGTTGATGAACTTCTGGACATAATAAAGGCCGATGAAATGTCCGACGTGAGCTTCTCCGGGGGAGATCCGCTCTATCAGGTTGAGGCTTTCACGGAGCTCGCGCGCCGCATAAAAGAAGAAACAAACAAGACAATCTGGTGCTGGACGGGATTCACGCTGGAGGAAGTGCAGGCATCGGCCAGCCTTTCACAGATTCTGCCTTATCTGGACGTACTGGTGGACGGTCCTTTCATCCTGGAGCAGAGGGATACAGACCTCCTCTTCCGTGGAAGTCCCAATCAAAGAATTATTTACCTTCATGGAGAGCCGCCGGTGGATGACATCCCCGGCACGGTGAAGCTTGTGCCCTTGCGCTAGCGACGCAGCCAGTTCTCGGGGTTTTGCGGTTCAGACCCTCTCCACAGCTCAAAGTGGAACTGGTCTTCGCCTCCTATGTTGTCCACTACACCCACTACCTGGCCGGTTTTAATCTTGTCTCCTGTCTTTACGGCCACGGACTTGAGTTTGCTGTAAAGGGTGAAGTATTCTCCGTGATTGACAAGAACGCACTGGTTGTATCCCGGCAGCACCACAATCTGCGTCACGGTGCCGTCAAAGACCGCTTTTGCCTGGGCGTTCCTCTTCACAAGGAGTGTTACGCCGTTGTTCTGCGGCAGCTGCACATTTGAATAGACCGGATGCGCATGCTTGCCGAAGGATTCCACGACGGTGCCCTCTACCGGCCACGGCAGCTTGCCCTTGTTTGCCGCGAACTCGTTTGAAAGCTTGGTGTCTATGGCCGTGGAGGTTGTCTTTCCCTTGGAGGGAGACTTCTTTCCGCCGCTCTTCTGGGTCTGCTTGCGTATAAGGTCTGCAATCTTGCGGTTGAGCTCCTCCTTCTGCCGGTTCTTCTCCCGAAGCTGCTTCTCGTAGGTCTTGCGGTCCTTCTTGAGCTGCTCCACAAGCTTTGCCGATTCGTTCTCTTCGCTGCGCAGCTGGGTTCTTTCCGCAACGACCTTCTTGCGCATGTTTGCAGTTTCCGCCCTCATGCCTTCAAGGCGATCCTTTTTTACATTGAGGTCGGCCTGAAGTTCCCTTATCTTGCGGGCCTGGGCGTTCATCTGCGAAGAAAGGCTGCGAAGATATCCGAAGCGGTTGTATGCCTGGCCCAGGGATTCGCTGGACAACAGGTACATGTACCAGATGCGGTTGTCGCGGTTTTTGTAGGCGCCCTTCACGAGACGGTTGTAATACAGGGAAAGGGTGTCGCTGCGGCGCTGCAGGGCATCTACCTCCTTCTTGAGCACGGCTATCGAGTCGTCCATTATACGGATAGACTTGTCGTAGCTTGCGATGAGCTCTTCACGGGCCGATATCTTTTTTCTGACCAGCGTGAGGCCGCTCATCGCCTTGGTGCTGCTTTTGGAGTTGTCGTCCATCTTCTTCCCCAGAAGCGCAATCTCCTTCTCCAGCTGCGCACGGCGGTTTTCAAGAGACTTTACACTCTGGGCTCCGGCCGCGACGGGCAAGAGCATGATTACAAATATTACAAACCACTTTCTCATTCTTCTTCGCCACCGAGTTTATCGGCCTGTGAGTGATAAATCTTTGCGCTTTCCGTCTCTCCAAGGGCTTCCAGGACTATGGCGTAGTGACGGAGGATTACTGCGCTCTCCTTCCCTCCATAAAGCATGGCGTGCTTGAAAAAAGGCTTGGCTTCCAGGTCTTTACCCATAAGATGAAGGATCCAGGCAAATGTGTCCAGATAAGTTGCGTTGTCCGGCTCCTTCTCTACGGTTTTCTTGGACATCCTGTATGCCTTGCCAAGGTTTCTGCCTTCCAGGCTGAGGTAGTATGCATAGTTGTTGAGCACCGGGCAGTAGCCGGAATCGAGCCTTAGCGCCTTCTCGTAGGCCTTGTATGCATTTTTGGAGTCTCCCTTGGAATGATATGCGTCTCCCATCTGACTGTATGCGGCAAGCCGCATCTCCTTGTCCCCGGGATACTTCTCGAGGATGTATCGGCTCACATCTATTATGCCGTCGTAGTCCTTGAGGTTATAGGATGCAAGGCTTGCGTAATCAAGGAAAGCGGGCTCTGCAAAACGGTCGTATGCCTCAAGGGCATGCTCGCGCAGCGGCTCCCACTTCTGCATTAACTGAAGGTACTGGATGTATGTCGCCGTCTGGGTTATGCTCCCGGGGAAAGTATCGGCCGATTTGGCAAAATACCCTCCCGCCTGATCTTCCCTTCCCGTGGCATAGAAATACGTGCCGGCCGCAGAAAGGACAAGACTGTCTGCGGCATGGGCCGATACCGCCGTCTCGACAAGGGAATCAAAGCCCTCGCGATGGTTGAGGATTATTTTTGGGTCCAGCGCCCGAGTGAGATTGCCGATATACATTCCCTTGGACTGAGCCGGGATTTCCTCCGAAGCGAAGAACGGGGTAAGGGTTGCGAAGTACTCGTCGTACCGGCGCAGATGGCGGAGAGCCTCACTCTTTCCCAGTACGGCCGGCGGATATCCGCTGTCCAGGGACAGGGCCTCGTTGTATTTCACGAGGGCGAGGGAATCTTTGAAATCGGCCACATAATAATCTCCAAGCATGGAAAGAACAGAGGGGAGGGAATACTGCCGGCTCACTTTTTCCAGCATTTCTATACCTTCTTCCTGTTTCCCCATGGCGTTATAGACATCGTAGCGGGTGCGGATGATTTCCTCCGAAAGGCCCTGCTGGCGTTCCACCTGGTCCAGAGCCTGGAGGGCCTTTTCATATTCTCCTCCCTTGAGATAAAGGTCCAGGAGCTCATAAAGAGCTTCGTTCTTCTCGGGGAAACTGGCCAGTATCTTTTCAAAAAGTGCCGTGCCGGAAGGGATATCCCCGGTGGCTATCCTCAGCCGCGCCTCGAGCTTGCGGTACCAGTAGTTTGTGCTGTCCAGCGCAACGGCCTTCGAGACCGACTGCAGGGCGCCCTCCGTATCCTGAAGCCTCACCTGAGAGAGGGCAAGATAGTACCATACGGCATCGTTGGACGGATCTGCCACCGATAGCGTCCTGAGGTTATCGGCCGCATTTTTATACTGGCCGCCGCTGTACTTGGTGACAGCGTCCACCAGGTTTGCGTCCACCTCCTGCGCGGCGCCGCACACGGCGGCGGCAAGGACAAAAGCCGATGCCAGTATCTTTTTCAACATAACGTGCAAAATTACTGAAAAAATACCTAAATTTGTGATAGTAGAGAAACAAAAGTCGCGCCTTTGTGAAACGTTTTGGCCTAAACCTGCATCTAATAATGTGGACTTCGGAGGGAGAACCTTCCGGCGGCAAGCCGTCGCTGGAGAGTTTGGCAGCCCGGTGCAAGGATAATGACCGCTCCTCGCAAAGGCGTCTGTATGAGGCACTTGCGCCAAAGATGATGGCGGTGTGCCACCGTTATATGGGCGGCAAGGAAGAAGCGGAAGACGTGCTCCAGGAAGGGTTTATAACCCTTTTCACGAAGCTGGACACCTATTCCGGAAACGGCTCCTTCGAAGGCTGGGCAAGAAAGATCTTTGTCAACACTGCACTCATGCATCTGAGAAAAAAGGATGCCATGGGAATGAGCGAAGACCTGGAAGAAGCCAGGGCCCTCCTTGGAGACGATACCACACCGCTTCAGAAGATGGGATACCGTGAGCTCATGGAACTCATTGACGCCCTTCCCGTAGACGCCCGTACGGTTTTCAACATGTACGTGGTGGAAGGATATTCCCACAGGGAAATTGCAAAAGAACTCGGATGTACGGAGGCCACCTCACGCTCAAAACTGCAGCGTGCCCGCCTCCGGCTGCAGGAAATGATAAATGAAAGAAAATGACCGAAAAGGAATTTGACATACAGGTAAGAAACCTTCTGCATAATGCAGAGGAAACCGTCTCTCCCAAGGTTTGGAAGGGGGTTTCCGCCGGCCTTGATACGCATCGCCGCATCGTTCCATGGTATGCATGGGGCGGCTTTGGCGCCGTGGCGGCAGCTGCAGCTGTGGCTCTCTTCGTTCTGCTGAAGCCTTCTGCAGTCTCACCGGTACCCTCCGTGACAGAATCTCCGGCCGTGGCGGCAGTGGATGTCGTAGAGGAAACGCAACCTATTAACCAACCAATATTTATGTCTGAGGAACAGCCCGGGGAGGCAGCAGCTCCTTCCCGGGAAAAGCCTCTCCTTGCGCAGGCCTCAACTCCGGCCGCTCCCGAGGAAACGGCGTCTGTTCCACAATTTGAAGACAGTCCCGCCGTCCTTCCGGCAGAAGATACTAAGTCCGTAAAGGAAACAACCCCCGTGAAGGAAGACAATTCCGTCTTCAACAAAATTGCCTTTGAAGAGAACAAGCAGAGTTCCGGCAGGGGCTTCTCTTTCAACGCTTTCGGCAACATGCAGGCAAATAACCGTAGCGTCTCGACCGGCGTCTCTCCCCGCAGGTTCGGTGTTCCCATTCTTGCAAGCGAGGTTGGCATCTACAACGAAAGCGCAGAGACAAGCTTCGGCCTGCCATTTTCACTTGGCCTTGGAGTCACATACAATTTCTCGCCCCAATGGGCGGTGGGAACCGGTATTCGCTATTCATTCATGCAGCGTTCCTTCCTTGGAGATTATCAGGGAGACGGATTCAGGCTTACGCAAACGGATATAGTTAACCGCCAGCATTGGCTGGGCGTTCCCGTAAACCTGTATTACAACTTTGTAAATTCGGGCCGGTGGAGCGCACATGCCGTCGTCGGAGGCACTGCAGAATGGTTGCTGGACAATGATTATCTGGTGCACAACAGCCCCACAGACATACATTATCACAACAACGCAGTAAGGAACACCCAGCTGTCCATAGCGGGCGGTATCGGCGTGGAATACAGGCTTTCTCCTGCAGTGGGCCTGTATCTGGAGCCCACGTTCCGTTACTACTTTTCAACGCAGAACCAGCCGCGCTCAATACGCACCGTACAGCCGCTTCGCTTCGAGATCGAAGCCGGCCTCAGGTTCAATCTGGGGAAATAATTCTATTTGAGACAGAAAAGTGCGCTGCCACTGCCGCTCATCGAGGCATAGGCGGCGCCTTTTTCGTATAACGACGCCTTTATTTCGGCAAGCTGCGGGTGAGCCTTGAAAACAGTGCTTTCAAAGTCATTCACAAGATAATCTTTCCACTCTGAAACCGGCCTTCCAAGGGTTTCCTCAAGGCTTTCGCCAGCCTCTGAAGGAACTATTCCCCTGTATGCTTCGGCCGTAGAGACGGTAATGCCTTCAGGCACCACAACTTCCAGGGAGTATGCGCCAAGATCCAGATTGTAAGGCTTCATAATTTCCCCCCTGCCTGTACCCAACATGGGCCTGTTATAGATGAAAAACGCACAGTCGCTGCCTAGCCGCGCAGCATAGGAGGCAAGTGCCGGGTTGTCGAGTCCAAGCCCTCCCAGCTCAGAGATGGCCCTGAGGGCAAAAGCCGCATCGGCCGATCCCCCGCCGAGGCCGGCACCCACCGGTGAGCGCTTCTGTAGATATATTTTCATGGGAGGGAGCTTGAAGTCCCGGGCAAGAAGGAAATATGCCTTTGCCGTGAGGTCGCAGAGCGGATCCCAATTAACGCCCTCCTTGCGGGCGATTGTTATCATGAGCTTCCCGTCGGGTGAAATTGCCTGCGCCACTTCTCCTTCGAGAGAGCCAAGGGTGCGGCTGTAATCGTCTCCCGTAATGATCTCAAGGCCGTCGGTTATTCCGAAATACGGGATAAAGAGGGTTTCAATGTCATGGTAGCCGTCGGCGCGGCGGCGAAGGACCCGGAGACCCAGGTTAACTTTTACATTGGGGCAGCAAAACATGTTTACAAACTTAATGAAAAATCGTAAGAAACAAACAATCGTACATCTGAAACAACACAACTTTTTTTACGATTGTTGGATTTGCGCCCGCCCTTTTCCATATTGTCCGGCAAAAATTGACAGCCATGAGAAAACACTTCTTTATCCTCCTTATGCTTGCCGCTGCGCTTTCTGCATGTCTGAAGCCGTCATTCGGCTCACTCCCGCGATACATGAGAATGCAGGACCGCTTTTCCGGACAAAATGGCCGGAGCGGGGACAGTACTTCCACGGAAGGCGCCGCTTCCGCTCCAAATGTATATGCCGCCGCATTCAACTTCCCTGATGCGGAAGACTGGCAGAAAGACAGCCTGCAAAATGCCGAAGTCTGTTTTTACAAGAACGGGAATCTTCTGTTCAGCTTTCCCGTAAAGAGCCCGCCAGACCCCGGGCGGGTGCGGATTCGCAACGGACACCTTTGGACAGACGAAACCGACGGCAACAGGACACGGGTCCTTTGCGACGGAAAGGAGGTTTTTTCATTTGACGGGGAGGAAATTCTGCGCGGATTCCTCTTTGAGGACGGACAGCTTCACACTCTGGGGCAGAGGCCGGGAAACAACGGTTTCGCCTACAGGACAGACGGGAAGCTTGTCTTCTCTGCCCCAAGTGGCTCGGTCCTTGGAAGCCCATCCGATCCGGAATGGGAAGGGGGAGCCCTCGCCGCCGACGGGGGTGAAGTATACTACACCTATTGCAAGAGCGTGAAGGCCGACGGTGACACAGGCCTGCAGTACACAGTGATGCGAGGAAGCAATAAGTTCAAAAGCTTCCCAGTGGGAAGCATGGAAAACCTTTACGATATAAGAGTACACGGTGGCAGGGTTTTCAGGGTGGAAGACCATAGCGGCAAGCTGCATTTCTTTTCGGGAGATAATGATATCCCCGTAAAAAGCAGCCTTTCCAGTATTGTGTCCCGTAAAATAGGCCGGATTGACAATACTCTTACCATGCGTGTGATTTCCCTCGAGAACAAGACAACCCGTAAATACTGGACAATGGATCCGGAGAAAAATACCCTGAAACTGGATGTCTCTGCAAAAGGGGCAGGCAGTGTGCTGGCCCGTGACGGCAGCGCATGGCTTCTTGCATACACAGATACATACGGCGATATAGTGCTGTCCCGCTGCTCAGAAGAGCTCCGGGAGCCGCTCACGGGATTCACCGTTTCATCCGCGGCATGCCTTTATATTGACGGAGAACGCTGGGCGGCGGCGCTTACATCGGCCGGCGTTGGCCCTGGACAGATTTTCTCATCGGAGGGAGACTTTCCCGTTCAACTTAACGGTTATTTCATATCTGTAAGAATAGAATAATGATTGTAAACATACATACTGCCAAATGTCTGGGCATTGAGGCCGTGCCCGTGACGGTGGAAGTGAACATTACCCTTGGCGTTGGAATACATCTTGTGGGCCTTGCCGACGCTGCCGTCAAAGAGAGTCTCCTAAGGACGGTAACCGCCCTTCAGGCAATGGGCTATCATATTCCAGGAAAGAAAATAGTAATAAACCTTGCTCCGGCCGATGTCCATAAGCAGGGGACCGGTTACGATGTCCCCATAGCTCTTGGGGTGATAGCCGCATCGGGTCAAAGGGAGATGTCTGAACTTGATAAATACCTCATAATGGGAGAGTTGGGGCTTGACGGCGGCGTGAGGCCCGTGAGTGGCGCCCTGCCCATGGTGGAACTTGCCATAAAACAGGGGCTCAAAGGGTGCATCCTCCCCGTAGAGAGCGCTCTTGAGGCCGTGGACTACGAGGAAACTCTAATTTTTGGAGTGCGCACCCTTGAAGACGTATTGTGCATACTTTCAGGACGCGATGACGTGAGCCGCCTTCTCGTATGGAATACGGAAGAGTACGGCCGGGCACTTGGGAAAGAATCCCGCAGAGGCACCGGATACATGGATTTTGCCGATATAATTGGCCAGGAACAGGCCAAAAGGGGCGTTGAGATTGCCTGCGCCGGCGGGCACAATGCAATTCTTGTCGGTGCACCGGGAAGCGGGAAAAGTTCCCTTGCAAAGGCTCTTTCGGGCATTTTACCGCCAATGAGCCGGGAAGAGAGCGCAATTACCTCAAAGGTATGGTCCGTGGCGGGGCGTGGTGCGGCAGGGGTCGGGCTCATGAGGCAGAGGCCTTTCCGCGCCCCGCACATATCGGCCTCGAAGGCGGCCATGCTGGGAGGCGGCAGCGGCGAAAACATCCTTCCCGGCGAGGTGTCTCTCGCAACAAACGGAATCCTCTTTGCCGATGAGTTCTGCGAAGCGCCAAAATCCACGCTGGAGGCCCTCCGTGCGCCGATGGAGGACCGTAAGGTGACAATATCCCGCCTCAAGGCGAAGATAGAATATCCGGCGTCGTTCATGCTTGTGGCGGCATCCAATCCCTGTCCCTGCGGCTATTGGGGCGAGGGAGACCGCTGCACATGCTCCCCCGGCCAGCGCCTGGCATACCTCTCCAAACTGTCGGGGCCCATCATGGACCGTATAGATATACAGCTTTGGATGCATCCGGTGGAGACATCGGCTCTTGTGAGAAGAGGGAAGGGCGAGCCGTCGGCCGTCATTGCAGAAAGGGTGATGCGTGCCAGGGAGGTGCAGAAACAGCGCTTCGAGGGGACAGGGATATTCACAAATGCCGAAATGTCGTCCAAAGACCTTGAGACATATTGCCCGCTGTCAGAAGACTGCCTGAGCCTGCTGGAAAAGATTATCGACCGCCTGGGCCTCAGCGCCCGCGCCTACACTCGCATAATAAAAATTGCCCGCACCATCGCAGACCTTGCCGGCAGTGAAGACATCCTGCCGCAACATATCTCTGAAGCGGCGGCCTACCGTTTCCTCGACAGACGGAATATTTTGGAATTGTAGTATCTTTGCGTTATGGTTCGTAATATAACTATCAAAGGGCTGGAAGGGCTGCAGAATGGGGCACGGGAATTTTTGAAAATGACTGCCGGGCACTCACTGGTGGCGTTTTATGCGCCGATGGGGGCTGGCAAAACCACATTCATCACGGCTTTGTGCAAAGAGCTTGGCGTGCGGGAAGACGCCGTGAGTTCCCCCACTTTTGCCATTGTGAACGAGTATAGGGCAGGAGACGGAGAGCCCGTATATCATTTCGACTTTTATCGTATCGAAGATCCCGCCGAGGCGCTTGATATCGGCCTTTATGATTATTTGGATTCAGGAGCACTCTGCCTCATGGAATGGCCGGAGAACATCGAAGACCTTCTTCCGGAAGAGACACTGCGTGTGACAATATCCGTAATGGAGGACGGAACCCGGGTCCTGAGCTGGGAGTAAGGGGCTGTGTGTCAGTTACATCCACCCCACCCGGGGCAGGGAGAATATTTTTACTATCTTTGCAAAAGTGGAACTGTTTTATGCATATGAGGCCGATGGAATGACCTGCAGGCTGGACGCGGAGGAAAGCGCCCACTGCGTGAAGGTGATGCGGCACCGTGCCGGGGATATGATAGATGTCATAGACGGGCAGGGAACGCTTTACCATTGCCGGCTCACGGATGACAGTCCCAAAGGTGCAGAAGCACAGGTGTTTGAAAAGGAGGCCGATTGGCATTCTCATCCCTATCACCTTACCATAGGCTGCTGCCCCACCAAGAACAACGACCGCTTCGAATGGTTCGTGGAAAAGGCCACGGAGGTGGGCGTAGACAGGATCGCGCCCCTTATCGGCGACCGCTCCGAGCGCAAGGTGTACAAGACGGACCGGGCCAGGAGGATAGCGCTGTCGGCCACAAAGCAGTCGCTCAAAGCGCGCATCCCGCAGGTTGAAGAACCGGCGGCGGTGAAGGATTTTATCGGCACGGGCGGTGAAGGCCTCAAATTAATAGCATACTGCTTTGACCAGGCCGGTGCGCCTCGAATAAGCATAAGGCAGGCGCTGCAGGGTTACAAAGGGAGCGAAATCACCGTCCTGATAGGCCCTGAAGGGGATTTTTCCCCCGAGGAAGCGCGTGAAGCCGTACGACGTGGCTATATTCCAATCCACCTTGGCATATCCAGATTAAGAACAGAAACCGCCGCGGTAACAGCTGCGGAGGCCGTATATTTACACTTCATGGACTTATGAAAAAATTATTACCCCTACTTTTTTTCATCATTGCCTGCGCGCTGAACATTTACGGAAAATATGCCGATATTCCGGAGCTTGCAGCGGCCGTCAAACCGGCGCTGATGCCGCTGCTGGCCCTCACGACGGTTGTTTATGCCCTTGACAATAGACTTGAAAGAGGATCCCTGGAGCTTCTCATTTGCGCTCAGCTGTTCGGCTGCGCGGGAGACATCTTCCTCCTCAGCAGCGAGTTTGCGTTGTTCGCTTCGGGCATAGCGGCATTTCTTATCGGCCACATATTCTACATGACTCTGTTTGGCGGCCGTTCATGGAAGGGACTTACATGGTGGGGCTGGCTCATCTCCCTCGCCGTGATGGTAGTAATAGTCTTCTTAATGGTAAAACTCCTTGAGATAGAAGGAGCGCTCTCCATCCCCATGGCTATTTATGGAATGGCGCTTATGCTCCTCATTTTCAGTACTTTGTGCGGGCTTATACGCTTCCGGGACAAGGGTACTTGGGCTATTCTTCTGTGCGGCGCACTGCTGTTCACATTCTCAGATGCGCTCATAGCTGCCGATACCTTCAAAGTAATCAGCTTCAACCAGTTGCCGGCAACCATCATGGCAACTTATCTTGCCGCCCAGTCGCTCCTGGCCATAGGCGGCGTGCGTCTTGCAAAGAAAAATTAATCTTCCACTACGGCCAGAGTGGCCACGGATATGCGTACGGAGGGTCCTGCGGCCTTCCGTACTGCGTAATAGCAGGCGCTTAGGGTTGCGCCGGTTGTGAATGTGTCGTCCACGAGGAGGATATGACGGGCGCCTTCCGGGAGATTCCGCGCCGTGAAGACGCCTTGCACGTTCTTCTGCCTTTCTTCTGCCGACAAAGATGTCTGGCTCTTTGTGCGTTTCTGCCTTTTAAGGACGTTGGGGCAGAGTTTTGCGTCAAGCTCGCAGGCGATGGCGGCGGCAATCACTTCGGCCTGATTGTATCCACGGCGCCATTTCCTTGCCCAATGAAGGGGGACGGGAATCACGGTGTCGATGTCCTTGAAACGGGGCTGTGCTGCCATATACCTGCCCATCATGGAGGCGAAGTGGCGCCCCGCTTTTACATTGCCGCCATATTTAAGCGCCTGCGGGATAGCCTTGTACGGATTTTCGTGATGATAGAAAAGAAGGGCCGATGCATAGGCATACTCCATCTGCTCTCCCTCGTTGCGAAGGCGTTCGAGGGCTGCGTTGAAGGCATCGGCCATGGGATTATGCGCCCTCTCCCAGTTGTACGTGAGGGGAAGGCCGGCCTCGCAGTGAAGGCACAGGTGCTTCTCCCGGCCACCTAAAACGGTGCCGCACACAAGGCATGTGCGCGGCATCATTACGTCCAAAGCTTCCTTTAGAAGTTGGGGTTGTGTCCTGGGAACTAGTCCCCGTAAGGGTTTTCTTCCCGCCACTCTTTAAGCTGGTCTCCGTGGGCAGCCACGCAGTGATTGTAAATGTATAACTTACGCTTTTCCTCCACGCTGTTCCACCATGCGGTGCAGGCGGGATATGTGGCGTCCTTTACATCTCCTTCGCCTTTCGCAATTCCTTTGCGGGCGATGCGTTCCTTTTCGTTAATGGGCAGCGATGACCACCAGAGTTCAAGATCTACGTTTTCCATGCTACAAAGATAGTAAAAAAAACGACCAGCCGTGCATAATCACACGCGAAGAGCGCGCATGGCATTGAGAACGGCGAGGACGGTGACGCCAACGTCGGCAAAAACGGCCATCCACATGGTTGCAAGGCCAAGGGCGGCAAGGACAAGCACCAGCACCTTGATGC
>FLNZ01002929.1_pt1 | contig 20005 bp, 15 predicted proteins | sample 1140391 | NCBI WGS metagenome assembly FLNZ01 (sample SAMEA3878171, study PRJEB12797) | bioreactor metagenome | biome: Moose rumen | place: Sweden | collected 2011-10
CTTGAGCGCCGCGGCGCCGGCGGCAATGGCGGTGCCGGTCATGAATGCGCGGCGTCCGCTGTCACTGCGAGCGCCGGGCGAAGATTCTTTCTTAACCCATGCAAAACGGTATTTGAGCGCACCTTCCTTGCAGCTGTCAATACAGTTGAAGCAGTCTACGCAGCGGGAATGGTCTATGTGCTCGGTATCCTTGCCGATTGCTATGCAGGAAGCCTTGCAGTGAAGCTCGCAGGCCTTGCAGTGCTTGCACTTGTCGTGGTCTATCATGGGCCGGAATGCGGCAAAGCGGGAGAGAAAACTGAGCGTTGTCCCCACGGGGCATATCGTGTTGCAGTATGCGCGTCCGTCGCGGAAGGCCATTATGACAACCACAATAAGCGTTACCGCCGCCACTATGAACGTAGGGAGGCTTCTCAGCCATACTTCCTTTGTATAGAAAGTATAGCTTCCCGCCCTCTCGCTCATGCCGGCAAGGAGGTTGTTAATCCACAGATATACCGGCTGCAGGAAGCTTTGCACCATGCGGCCATAGGAGCTGTACGGAGCCAGGATGGAGACTGCGGCGCTCATCCCTGTAATGAGGCACGCCACAAACGCGGCCCAGATGAGGTAACGGGCAATCTTCATCTCTTTGTGATACTTGTACGGCTTCTTGCTGCGGCTTGCCCTTATGTGGGAAATCCCGTCCTGGAACACTCCCAGTGGGCATATTACCGAGCAATAAACGCGGCCGAAGATGAGCGTGAGGAGGCAGAGCCCCACTATTACCGCCACGTTGAGGGCCATTACTGCCGGGAGAAACTGGGCCTTTGCCATCCATCCCAGATAAGTGTGGAGCGTGCCCGTAAAATCAAGGAAAAGGAGAGTTATTCCAATCCAGAAGACAAAGGCCAGCACCACGCGAATTATCTTTAGCATAATCCTTGTATGTTGTTGCATCGGCAAATTTAATAATTTTCAGAATAATTTTATTATATTTGCAAGGATATACTTAAAGCAAAAGCATATGTTACCCAAGGCAAAAGAAATAGTGGACGCAATGTCCGTCAAGATGCAGGATTCCGTGGATTTCCTGGAGGAAGACCTCAAGAACTACCGCGTAGGAAAGGCCTCCCCGGCCATTCTCAATCCCGTTGTGGTAGATTATTACGGCACCGCAACTCCCGTGAACCAGGTTGCTTCCATCACCACCCCGGACGCCAAGACCATTGCCATTCAGCCGTGGGACCGTTCCATGATAGGCAAAATTGAGAAGGCCATCCTGGACGCCAACGTGGGCCTCACCCCTTCCAACAACGGAGAAATCATCCGCTGCGTGGTGCCCGCCCTCACCGAGGAGCGCCGCAAGGACCTCATCAAGAAGGCGAAAGCGCAAGGAGAGAGCACCAAGGTTTCAATCCGTAACACCCGCCGCGAAGGCATAGACCTCCTCAAAAAGGCCCAGAAGAACGAAGGCCTCTCCGAGGACGGCGAGAAAGAGGGCGAGGATGAACTCCAAAAGGTTACGGACAAGTGGGTGAAGAAGGTGGACGAGGTAATATCGGCCAAGGAAAAGGAAATCCTCACCGTATAAATGAAAAGAGTTGCCATACAGGGGTATAAGGGCTGCTTCCATGAACAGGCAGCCCGTCTTTTTTATGGCACCCCCCTCTCTCATGCTTGAGTGCGGCGCCTTGGAAAACCAGCAAACAGAGAAGCATCATGATAATTGAGCCGGCCAGGAGAACGCTCTCCGTCAAAGAATACTATTTCTCCATAAAGAACAGGGAGATTGCAAAAATTAATGCCGACAGGGCCTCGAAGGGCCTCGACCCGGTGGTGAACCTTGGCATAGGCTCCCCCGACGGGGCGCCGTCTGCAGAGGCCGTCGAAGCAATCTGCAGGAGCGTGCACCGGCCGTCGGCCCACGGATACCAGAGCTATACCGGTATACCGGCGCTCCGCGAAGCCATGGCCGCGTGGTACGGAAAATGGTTTGGCGTTTCCATCGATCCCACATGCGAAATCCAGCCCCTCACGGGCTCCAAAGAGGGTATCCTGCTTCTTTCGCTGGCGTTTCTCAATGCCGGGGACAAGGTTCTCGTGCCAAATCCCGGCTATCCCACCTACACATCGGCCACCCGCATGTGCGAGGCGCAGGTTGTGAATTACAACCTCCTGGAGGCCGGCGGATGGTACCCGGACTTTGAGCAGCTTGAGGCAATGGACCTTACGGGCGTAAAGCTCATGTGGGTCAATTATCCAAATATGCCCACCGGTGCACCTGCAAGGCGCGACGTGTTTGAAAAGCTCGTGGATTTTGCAGGCAGGCACGGCATCCTCCTCGTGAACGACAATCCTTACGGTTTCATCCTGAACGAGCCGCAGTCCATCCTTTCCGTCCCTGGCGCAAAGGAGTGCTGCCTGGAGATGAACTCGCTCTCTAAGAGCCACAACATGGCCGGATGGCGTGTGGGCATGATATGCGGAGACAAGGACGTCATTGCTCAGCTGCTCAAAGTGAAGTCGCAGATGGATTCGGGCATGCTCCGGGGCATCCAGGAGGCTGCCGTCGAGGCGCTCGGTGCCGGGAAGGAGTGGTACAGCGCCCTCAATGCCGAATACCGCTGCCGCAGGGAAGTTGCCTGCCGTATCATGGACACCCTGGGCTGCAAATACGACAATAACGCCGGAGGCCTTTACGTTTGGGGCAAGGTTCCGGAGGGGACCGCCGCCGAGTGGAGCGACCGCATCCTCTACGGGGCGGGCGTTTTCCTAACGCCGGGCTTCATCTTCGGCTCCAACGGCGCAAACTACCTTCGCATATCACTTTGCGCAGACGTTCCCACCCTCACTCGCGCACTTGAAAAAATTAAAGCCTTATGACACTTGGAGTTATCGGCACCGGCCTCATAGGAGGCTCAATGGCCCTGGACCTAAAGCGCAGGGGCTTCGCAGACACCGTGCTGGGCGTTGAAAAGGATCCTGTGGCATCGCAGGCGGCCCTCACCATCGGCATCGCAGACGAGATGGTCTCCTATGACGCGTGCATTGAAAGGGCCGATATAATAGTTGTCGCCGTCCCCGTCGGCACGGCGGTGAAGATGGTTCCGGAAATCCTCGACAGGATTCGCCCGGAGCAGATCGTGATAGACGTATGCTCCACGAAGGAGGCCGTGTGCAGCGCCACCCGTTATCATCCCCGCAGAGAGCAGTTCGTCTCCACCCACCCCATGGCCGGAACGGAGTACAGCGGTCCCTGGGCGGCTCAGCCGGGCCTGTTCGACGGCAGGGCCTGCATATTCTGCAACAGCGAGGAGTCGGCCCCCTGGGCTATAAAAAAGATTGAGGAGATGTATGCCGTCCTCAATATGCGGCCAACGTACATGCAGTCGGCCCAGCACGACGTACATACGGCCTACGTCTCGCACATCTCACACATAACATCCTTTGCCCTGGCACTTACCGTGCTGGACAAGGAAAAGGACGAAAAACACATTTTCGACCTTGCCAGCGGCGGTTTTTCATCCACCGTGCGCCTTGCAAAGTCCAATCCGGACATGTGGGTTCCCATCCTCTCCCAGAACAGGGAAAACGTGTTGCAGGTCATGGACACATATATAGGAAAGATGCAGCAGTTCCGCTCTGCGGTTGAGGCCTGTGACGAGGACCGCATCCGTGAACTAATCGGCCAGGCCAACAAAATAAAACGGATAATACGCTGATATACAACGAGTTGTAAACTCCACCGGTGCACCGCAAAGTGCACGGGTGCAGTAAGGAAAGAACTGAAAGAGAGAGAGTTATGAGTCACGAAATGGATATCATCCCCGGAACCGAGTGGGGGTTCTTCACGCTCCCGCGGCCCATGTGCATAGCGGGCCCGTGCAGCGCGGAGACGGAGGAGCAGGTTATGGAAACGGCCCGCGGGCTCAATGCCTTCGGAATTCATGTTTACCGGGCGGGCATATGGAAACCGCGCACGCACCCGGGCTCTTTCGAGGGAGTGGGCTCCGAGGGGCTCAAGTGGCTTCGCCGCGTGAAGCAGGAACTGGGCATGAAGATATGCACGGAGGTGGCAACTGAAAAACACGTCCTGGAGTGCATAAAATACGGGGTGGACATCATCTGGGTTGGTGCCCGCACAAGCGCAAATCCCTTCCTGATGCAGGAAATTGCCGATGCTCTCTCCGGAACGGACATTCCCGTCCTCGTGAAGAATCCCGTGAGCCCGGACCTCGATCTCTGGATAGGCGCCCTGGAGCGGCTCAACCGCGCCGGAATAAAGAAGCTTGGCGTCGTGCACCGCGGATTCTCAACATCGGCCGCCATTCCCTACCGCAACGACCCGGGCTGGAAGATTGCCATCGAACTGCGCACCCGTTATCCCCAGATGGCGTTTTTTGCCGATCCTTCGCACATGGCGGGAGACAGGAAGTACCTTCAGGAACTGTCGCAGCGCGCCATGGACCTGGGCCTTGACGGGCTTATGGTGGAGAGTCACTGCAACCCGGACTGCGCATGGAGCGATGCAAAGCAACAGCTCACTCCGCGGGACCTTCAAACCCTTCTGGAGAGTCTCGTGATAAGGGACAACACATCTGAGAATGAAGCATACAAAGAGGGGATAGACGCCCTCCGCGCACGCATTGACGTCATTGACGAGGGTCTTCTGAGGCTCCTCTCCGACCGCGCAGCCGTGAGCCGCCTCATAGGCTCATACAAGAGAGAGCACAATGTGGCAATCCTTCAGGCAGGAAGGTGGGAGCAGGTTCTGGAGGACGCCTGCCGCAAGGGCGAAGCGCTTGGCCTCTCGAGGGAAGCCGTAAAGGCCATATTCGAGGCCATACACGACGAGAGTGTCCGTGTTCAGAACAGGGTTATGGAAAATTAGACGCAATATGGAAAGACACATCAAAACCATCGGAGTTCTCACATCGGGCGGAGACGCCCCCGGAATGAATGCAGCCATTAGGGCCGTCACCCGTGCAGCCCGCTTCCACGACATGAACGTCATAGGCATCATGCGCGGATATCAGGGCCTCATAGAAAATGAATTCGTGAAATTCACGTCTTCTTCCGTTTCCAACACCATACAGAGGGGCGGAACCATCCTCAAAACCGCCCGCTGCGGGGCTTTCATGGAGGCCGAAGGAAGAAAGAAGGCCTATGAAAACATGGTGGAGGCCGGTATCGACGCCCTCGTGGTGATTGGCGGCAACGGCTCCCTCACGGGCGCGCAGCTCTTCGCAAGGGAGTACGACATTCCCATCATCGGCCTGCCAGGCACCATAGACAACGACCTTTACGGCACAGACTCCACCATCGGCTACGACAGTGCGCTCAACACCATTGTTGAATGCGTGGACAAGATTCGTGATACGGCAAACTCCCACGACCGCGTCTTCTTCATCGAGGTTATGGGGCGTGACGCCGGCTTCCTCGCTCAGAACAGCGCCATCGCTTCCGGTGCGGAGGCAGCCATCATCCCCGAAGGCAAGACGGACGTGGACCAGCTTGCCGAATTCATCGCCCGAGGCAAGCGCAAGAGCAAAAACAGCGCAATAGTCCTTGTGAGCGAATCACATAAGGACGGCCATGGCGGAGCGATGTACTATGCAGAGCGCGTGAGGAAGGAATATCCGCAGATGAATGCTCAGGTGACAATCCTGGGGCACCTGCAGCGCGGCGGCACTCCCAGCGCATACGACCGCATCCTGGCTTCCCGCCTTGGATATGCGGCAATAGAGGCCCTCATGGAAGGCCAGCGCAACGTGATGGTGGGCATCAAGAACGACGAGATTGTCTATGTTCCAATTTCCCGGGCCATCAAGATGGACAAACCCATCAATCAGGAACTCATTGCTGTTCTTAACGTGCTCTCAATGTAATGATATACAAGTTGATTCTTTCCATAAGGCATTTGTTTTACGACAGGGGCTGGAAAAAATCCGTTGAAGCGGAAGTTCCAACTTTTTGCATAGGAAACATTGCAGTGGGCGGGACGGGGAAAACACCCCATGTGGAGTACCTCCTCAGATTCCTTCTCAAAACAGGCTGGGCATACAAGAATATCGCGGTGCTTTCCCGGGGCTACAAGCGCAAGTCCAGGGGGTTCCAGAAAGTTCCCATCAGGGACGCCAGCGCCCGCATATACGGAGACGAACCAGTGCAGATTGCAGGGAAGTTTCCCGCAGTGACCGTTGCCGTAGACAAAAACCGCGTGAGGGGTTGCCATATCCTCTGTCATCCGGAGCAGGCGCCAAAGAAATGTATCGACAAGGACTTTCCTGCTGCCGATGTCATTATCCTTGACGACGCCTTCCAGTACCGCAAAATCATCCCTTCGCTCAGCACAGTACTTATAGACTGCAACCGGCCCCTTCATGAGGACCATCTCCTGCCGTGGGGAAGGCTTCGTGACCTTCCTTCCCGCATCGGCAAGGCAGACGTCGTAATAGTGACCAAGTGTCCCGAATGGCTTGACGACTGGTCCCGCCGCGTATGGAAGGAAAACCTCAAACTTCGTGAAGACCAGAGACTGTTTTTCACCACCATCAAATATGGGGCGCCTCTGCCAGTTTTTCCGGAGGGAGATTCCCATTATATTTACTCCCAGAGACTTGTCCTTGTTACAGGGATAGCAGATGACGCTCCGCTGAGAAACTATCTGTCAGATACTTACAAGATAGTTGAAAGGCTCGGCTTCAGAGACCATCACAGGTTCTCAAGAGGCGACATCCATAAAATTTCATCTGCCATAAGAGAATTCCCTACGGCATGTCTCATGACAACGGAAAAGGATGCACAGCGCCTCAGGGACATACCGCCTGCAAGGGTTCCGGAAGCAATCCGCAAACGCCTGTTCTACATCCCTGTGGACGCAGCATTCCTGTCGGCAGAGGAGGAGGCGGAGTATATGTCAATTATCCTGTCCAAGATTAACGGGGGCTACTCGGAGACTTTATTTTAGTTATTTTCGTGAAAATTGGCGGCATAGACCTTGGTTACCGTCCCGTGACGCTGGCGCCCATGGAGGACGTGACGGACGCCAGTTTCCGCATCCTTTGCAGGGAGGCGGGCGCCGCCATGGTCACAACGGAGTTCGTCTCTTCCGACGGCCTCGTGCGTGATGTGGAGAAAACCATCGCCAAAATGCGCACCCTCGAGGCGGAGGCGCCAGTTGCCGTGCAAATCTACGGCAGCATCCCTGAGGCCATGGTGGATGCTGCCAGGATGGCCGAAAGGGCCGCAGAGCTTGCCGGAGGCCACGGGGCCGACATAATAGACATCAACTTCGGCTGTCCCGTCTCCAAGATTGCCGGCCGCGGCGCAGGGAGCGGCATGATGAAGGAGCCGGACAAGATGGTAGCCATCACAAAGGCCATCGTTGAGGCCGTGAAAAAGCCAGTGACTGTAAAAACGCGCCTTGGCTGGGACGAGAATTCAAAGATTATAGTGGACCTTGCCGAAAGGCTGCAGGACACGGGGATATCGGCCCTCACCATTCATGGCCGCACGCGCAGCCAGATGTACAAGGGCGAGGCCGACTGGACGCTTATCGGGCAGGTGAAGGACAACCCCCGAATGCACATCCCCATCATTGGGAACGGAGACATAAATTCCGCCGTGAAGGCCAAGGAGGCCTTTGACAAGTATGGCGTGGATGGCATCATGGTGGGGCGCGCATCCTTCGGCCATCCGTGGATTTTCACGGAGATTCGCCACCTTCTGGATACGGGGGAAGAGCTGCCGCCGATGAGCGTAAAAGACCGCGTAGCGCTCGCCAAACGCCATTTTCAGCTGTCTCTGGACCTAAAAGGTCCGGTGACGGGCGTTTATGAAATGCGCCGTCACCTTTCCTGCTATTTCAAGGGACTGAGGGACTTCAAGGAAACCCGCATGAAACTCGTCACCTCCAAAGACCCGGAGGAAATATTCCGCACGCTTGACTACGTTGCCTCCCGCTGGGGCGGCGAAGCTCCCGATGTGGAAGGGGTATATGGATTGTGATCATCAAGTGTGGATGCATTGCTTGATATGAATAACGGAGATGGTGCTGGAGAAAATCTTGCGATGGCATTGACCATCCGTACTGTGGTTCAGGAATCTTTCGGTAGCGATAATCCTGACGATTGGTATGGTTTTGGATATTCTAATTAGAAATTAATTCTATTTAAAAGATTTTTATTACAAAATGAAAAAACGTTTTCTATTGTTTATCACATTATGTCTGGCCCTTTCGCAGAGCCTGACCGCGCAGGAGGTAAAGAAGTATGAATTTGGAGCGAGTGCCGCATACGGTATAGGGCTGGGGGAAGAGACTCTGAATAGTTACAAGTTGGATTTGTCGGCAGGATATAAGATAGATGAACACTTTTCTGCGGGAGTCGGTCTCGGTTATAGATATGCAGGTCAACCACTTCTTCCAAGCAATATAGAAAATGTTTATATTTGGGGCAAGAATTACCAGTCCTTCAGGGCTTTCTTTTATGGCCGATATAATTTTCTCTCGGGAAAAAAGTGGACACCTTTTGTTTCGATGCAATTAGGATATGCGTTTTTCAAAAACTCTACGATTAGCTATCATATAGATCCATTTGCATTGTTTCCCGAGGGAAGAATGATGTATGGAGAGGAGGATGTAGATTTATCTGAATATGAGTATTTGAAGAATCTTGACAATACTCTTGTTATCAAAAACAGAATATTCGGCTCTTTGGATCTTGGCATGTCGCGAAAGATAGGCCGACATGGAGGGGCACTTTCATTCGGCGTGTTTTCGGATGTTCAACCCGCGAGATTTGAGTATAATAAGACCTCACACGAAAAAGTATATTTCAGTATAGGGCCAAAGTTGGGTTATACGTTTTAAATCGTAAACAGTCTTTTTATTAACTTTGCAGGGTATAGTCGTGAATGTGGCGGCTATACCCTGTAAAAAGCTATGTCGGAAGAAGTACATCTTGTAACGGACCTCGCGGTAATTCTCATTGCCGCAGGGGTGTTTACTCTCATATTCAAGGCTCTAAAGCAGCCGCTCATACTGGGATACATAATCGCCGGCTTCCTTGTGGGGCCGCATCTTGGCCTGTTGCCGCAGCTCACAAGCACCGAGGCGGTGAGCCAGTGGTCCGAGATTGGCATCATTTTCCTGCTGTTCTCGCTGGGACTGGAGTTCAGCGTAAAGAAACTCCTCAAGGTGGGCAGTACAGCCCTCATAATGGCCGTAACAATATGCATCTGCATGTTCATCACGGGCATAGTGACCGGAAACGCCATGGGCTGGACCATGATGGAGAGCATATTCCTGGGAGGAATGATGTCAATGTCTTCCACAACTATCATCCTTAAGGCATATACGGACATGGGACTCCGGGACAAGCCCTGGGCGTCCATGATATTCGGCTGTCTTGTCGTCGAAGACCTCATCGCCGTCCTTCTGATGGTGCTGCTTTCCACGATGGCGGTATCAAGCCAGTCGGCAGGCAAGGAGATGGTATTCGGAATAGCGAAACTGGTATTTTTCCTCATTCTGTGCTTCGTGGTGGGCATTTATGTGCTGCCCACGCTCCTCAAAAAGGCAAAACGCTACCTTACGGACGAGATTCTTCTCATCGTGAGCATAGGTTTGTGCTTCGGCATGGTGGCGCTTGCAAACTTTGCGGGGTTCTCGTCGGCCCTGGGAGCGTTTCTAATGGGATCATTGCTTGCCGAAACGGTTGAAAGCGAACGTATTATCAAGCTCACTGGAGGCATTAAGGATCTTTTCGGAGCTATATTCTTCGTGTCTGTGGGCATGATGATAGACCCGGCAATCATTGCGCAGTACTGGGGTATCATCCTGCTTCTGACGGCGGTGGCCATGGCAGGCCTGCTGCTGTCTTCCACTCTGGGAGGCCTTCTGGCAGGGCAGGGAGTGGAGAATTCTGTGCATGCGGGCTTCAGCTTCCCGCAACTGGGAGAATTCTCCTTTATCATTGCTAGCCTTGGCGTGTCTCTGGGGGTGCTGCGCGGATTCATATATCCGGTAATCATCTCGGTGTCGGTAATAACTACATTCCTTACCCCGTACATGATAAAGGCGGGGACGCCGGTATCGGCCTGGCTTTACAAGGTGCTGCCGCCGTCCGTCATTGCCAGGCTGGATCCCAAACCCGGCGAAAGGAAGGAGAGCGGGGCCGCCGAAAAGAGCGAGTGGAAGACTCTGCTCACTTCGCTTGGGCTCAGGATGACGCTGTACGGTGTGCCCATGATTGCCATCATGATTGCTTCATCGGCATGGCTGCATCCGCTTTTCGACCGCATGTTTTCACATTGGTCGCCCGTGGCGGTGAGCGCTCTCTCATGCATCATCACGCTGGCGGCGCTTGTCCCGTTTGCGGCGGGCTTCGTGGTCAATTCGGCCCCCATGAAGGAATCCATCCACAGGCTGCTGCTGGCAAAGGAGTCCAATATCTGGCCGGTAACGTCCATTTTCCTTCTGAGGGCGGCACTGGTCGCAGGCGCGTTCATAATTGTGATTTCCGGCTATTTCCCGCTCAGCTTCGTGAGCGTACTTCTCATCTTCCTGGCGCTGTTTGCGGTGGTTGTTTATGGAAGAAGGGCCATCCGCAGCGATTCCCTTCTGGAGAAACGTTTCATGACCAACTTCAATGAAAAGGAGCGGCTTCGCATGGAAAGGGAACCGGTGCGCACTTCCCTCAGCAGGGAGTTGGGCGGCTACGACGTGCATCTCGAGCCCATAGTGATATCGGCCGATTCCGATTTTGTGGGCAAAACCCTCCGGGAGCTTCCTTTCCGCCACAGGAGCGGTGCAAACATAGTTAAGATTGAGCGGGGAAGCCGCAGCATCCTTATCCCCGGCGGCGACGAGGTAATCTACCCTGGAGACAGAATCCTGGCCGTCGGCACAAGCGAACAGATTGCAAGCTTCAAGGCCCTCATGGAGGAGGGGACGGAAGAGGTGGCGGCGCCTCAGAAGCAGTCTTTCACCGTTGAGAAAACCACCCTGGGGGCCGATTCCCTATACGTTGGAAAGAGCCTGCGTGACATCTCGATGCGCCGGTACGGCTGCATGGTCATAAGCATCCAGCGGGGAGACAAAGTGATAACCAACCCCGGGCCCGACGAAGTGTTCCGCGAGGGCGATACAATCTGGATTGCCGGCGAGAGTCACGGCGTTGAACTTTGCCTGCGCTGAGCCCAAGAATTTTTGGTATTTTCCCCAAAAATACGTACCTTTGCGGTCCCTCTGAATGAAGGGGGATCGCAACTTTTATGTTAAACCATTAATAATCAAGACAGTGGACACACTTAGCTACAAAACAGTCTCGCTCAATGCAGCAACTGTGAACAAGGAGTGGCTCGTCATTGATGCAACAGACATCCCGCTCGGTCGTCTGGCTTCCCGTCTTGCCCTTATCATCCGCGGCAAGAACAAGCCCGGCTTCACGCCGCACGTGGACTGTGGAGACAACGTGATTGTCATCAACGCAGAGAAGATCCGTCTTACCGGCAAGAAGATGACAGACCGCGTTTACACGCGTTACACCGGATATCCCGGCGGACAGCGCTTCACCACGCCCAAGCAGATCCTTGCATCAAGGCCCGAGGAACTCATCCGCAGGTCTGTTCGTGGCATGCTCCCCAAGAACCGTCTTGGAGACAAGCTCATCAACAACCTCTACGTTTATGCTGGCCCTTCTCACAAGCACGAGGCCCAGAAACCCAGAACCATTAACTTTAACGAAATCTAAACAGAGCACATGGAACAAAAACACGCCCTTGGAAGACGTAAAGAGGCCGTCGCTCGTGTTTATGTTGTACCCGGCACCGGCAAGTTCGAAATCAACGGACGCCCCATGGAAGAGTACTTCAAGGAAGGCACTCTCCAGTACATCGCCAACCAGGCCCTCGAGGTCTCCGGTACAGCAGGTCAGTTTGACATCAAGGTCACCCTTGCTGGTGGTGGCACTAAGGGTCAGGCAGAGGCCGTTCGCCTTGGAATCGCCCGCGCACTTTGCGAGGTAGACAGCGAAGCCTATCGTCCCGCCCTCAAGGCCGCCGGCTTCCTCACCCGTGATTCACGCGAGGTGGAGCGCAAGAAACCCGGTCAGCCTGGCGCACGCCGCCGCTTCCAGTTCAGTAAACGTTAACCTGTCTGGAACTTTACGTTATGCACGGCTTTGGTAGAAAAATCCTGAGATCCAGGTGAGGATGAGAATCTTCCCGGCTGCAAGACGGATTGCCGGGCCGCGAAAAAATCCCGGAGACCAGTACTGACTGCTACTTCGGATTGATGAATGAGTTTAAAAAAAGAAACAACAACCCATGTCAAGAACTAATTTTCAGGAACTCCTTGATGCAGGCACCCACTTCGGCCACCTTGCCCGCAAGTGGAACCCCAAAATGGCTCCCTATATCTTCGTGGAGCGCGGGGGAATCCATATCATAGACCTGCACAAGACCGTCGTCAAGACAGACGAGGCGGCAGAATTTGTAAAGGACCTTGCCCGCAGCGGCAGGAAGATCCTGTTCGTCGCCACCAAGAAACAGGCAAAAGACGTCGTGGCAGAGAAGGCCGCGGCCGTCGGCATGCCTTCAGTGACCGAGCGCTGGCCCGGTGGAATGCTCACAAACTTCCCCACCATCCGCAAGGCCGTCAAGAAAATGAACACCATCGACAAGATGAAGGAAGATGGCACCTTCGAGAAGCTCGCAAAGCGTGAGCGTCTCCAGGTGGAGCGTCAGCGTGCAAAGCTGGAGAAGAACCTCGGTTCCATCAGGGACATGTCCCGTCTCCCCAGCGCACTGTTCGTCATCGACGTTCAGAAAGAGGCCAATGCCGTCAAGGAGGCCGTCCGTCTGAACATCCCGGTTATCGCAATGGTAGATACATGTTGCGATCCCACCCCCATTGATTATGTGATTCCGGCAAACGACGACGCTACAAAGTCCATCGAGCTCATCATGAACGTGATGTGCCAGGCAATCCAGGAAGGCCTTCAGGAGCGCAAGCTTGAGAAAGAGAAGGAAGATGAGGCTCCCGCCGCAGAGGCCGATGAGAACGCCGCACCCGCGCCCGAGCGCAAGCTCCGTTCACGTCGCACCCCCAAGGCTGCTGAAGAAGCCCCCAAGGCCGAAGAACCCAAGGCAGAGTAATTAACCGTTTAAAGAAAGGAAAAGTATTATGGCTATCGCATTAGCAGACATCAAGAAGCTGCGTGACATGACCAGCGCCGGCATGATGGATTGCAAGAAGGCACTTGAGGAAGCCGCAGGAGACTTCAAGCGTGCTGTTGAAATCCTTCGCGAAAAAGGTAAATCCACCCTTGCAAAGCGCGGAGACAACGAGACCACCCAGGGTGCCGTTCTCAGCCGCATCGACGGCGGGAAGGCCATCCTCGTATGCCTGGGCTGCGAAACGGACTTCGTTGCAGCCACCCCGGACTTCAAGGCCCTCGCCGCTTCCATAGCCGATGCAGCTATCTCATCCTTCCCTGCAACCATCGAAGACCTCAAGGCCACCAAGGTTGCAAGCGGTTACACTCTTGATGAAGACATCACCAACCAGGCCGGCAAGACCGGTGAGAAGCACGTTCTCGCATACTACGGCGCCCTCGAGGCTCCCTTCGTGAGCGAGTATGTCCACTTCAACGGCAAGCTCGGCGCAATCGTTGCCTTCAACAAAGTGGTTCCCCAGGAAATTGCCCGCGGTATCGCAATGCAGGTTGCTTCAATGAACCCCGTTGCAGTAGACGCGGCATCCGTTCCCGCAGAGGTTCTGGAGTCTGAGAAGACCGTCGCCATCCAGAAGACCAAGGACGAGCAGGTACAGAAGGCAGTTGACAACGCCCTCAAGAAGGTTGGTATCAACCCCGCCCACGTAGACAGCGAAGACCACATCGAGTCCAATACTGCAAAGGGCTGGCTCACCGCAGAGCAGGCACAGCAGGCCCGCGAGATCATCGCCAAGGTTGGTGCAGACACCCTCGCATCCCTCGAGCAGAAGGCTCAGATGATCGAAGGCATTGTGAAAGGCCGTCTTCAGAAGTTCCTCAAGGAGAACACCCTCATGGAGCAGGAGTATCAGCTCTCGGACGACAAGGCTTCCGTAGCCGCCGCCCTCAAGGCCGTGGATCCCGAGGCCAAGGTGATTGCCTTCAAGCGCTTCTCTCTCGCAGACTAATTTTTGTCTCAATAGAAAAGGACCGGTGCCCCCGCAGGTGCCGGTTTTTTGTTGTGCGCCCGTTTCCCCGCCGCGGCACTCCACCCTCGAGGCTAGTTTCCCTGCCTTGACTGGTACGGAACGGCCTGAGTGTCAATAAGTTACCATTTTCTCCCTGCTCTGTTTGGGGCAGGGAACTTTGCGTAACTTGCTGTGTGATAAGTGATTATGCCCCAGTGAATTTGTGGCCGTGACAGGGGACAGGGAATATGTCAGGGACGGAGCACCTAACGTGCCAGAATTTGGGACGATAGGTGCATTCGACCCACCTGAATTAACCTAACGTGCCAAAAAATGTGACGATAGGTGCACCGGGCGCAATTTTTTTGGTACCTTTGTGAAAACCGCACGATTATGAAACACAGACTATGCATGGTTGTGGCCATGACCGCCGCACTCTCTGCAAACGCTCAGGTGGCGGGGATACAGGCCCCGAAGGAGCTTCTGGATGCACCCTTTACACGGACTGACGAAGCTAACTTTGCCGCGCCGCAAAAGGTGTTCTACCCCGAGACATGGTTCCACTTCATCGGGGACAATGTGTCAAAGGAAGGTATAGATGCAGACATTGAAGCCATTGCCGCTGCAGGAATATCGGGCGTGCAGTGGTTCCACGGAGCGTTCGGTGGCCGATGGCCCGGCGTAGAAACCCCCATCGTCCCCCTTTCAAAAGAGTGGGATGAGATGGTAGCCTATGTTGGTGAAAAGGCACGCAGCCTGGGCCTCAGGCTCACTATCCAGACCTGTCCCGGATGGGCAATGGCCGGCGGTCCGTGGATAAAGCCGGAGGATGCCATGAGGGACCTCGTGTGGTCACGAACGGACATTCCGGCAGGTTCCAGGGCAGGTATCCTTCCCAAAGGGCAACCGTCGGACGAGGACTGGCGAGACTACGAGGACGTGTGCGTCCTGGCATTCCCCACCCCGCTTGGAGACAGCGGCAAAACCCTTGAAATAACCGATGCGGTATCGGACGAGCCCGAGTGGGCTAATCTCATAAACGGCGGCAAGGAAATCTCCGTCAAGGGCGGCACAACCCATAAGGTGTCGTTTACGTTACCTGAGGGCGCTGTCGTAAGGACGCTCGAGCTTCCTGCCCTGGGCAGTTTCACCCACAACTTCGTGTACACTCCGGACCTTCACTTCCGTCTGGACGCAATATCGGCAAAAGGAGAGCGCGAGACGGTCCTTGACATGGACATGCCCATGGGAAGCTGGCAGGACAATCAGCCCATGTCGCTGGCCGTGAACGAGGCCGATGCCTGCAGGATGGAGCTCACCGTGACAAATGCTCACGACATTTCTGTGCAGTACATACGCTTCTCTACGGCCGCCCGGAAGAACGAATGGCAGGCCGAGAGCGGCAGCACCCTTCGCGCAAAAGAGCGCTTTCAAGAGCATACAAGGCAGAGGAAGGAGGCTTTCGTGCAACAGGCCGATATAAAAGACCTCACCGCCCTCATGAGTGCCGACGGCCGTCTTGACTGGACTGCGCCCCGCGGGAAAGGCACATGGACCATCCTCCGCTTCGGCCATGTGAATGCAGGCCGGCGAAACGGCCCGGCGCCGGAAAATGCCACCGGCTGGGAGTGCAACAAGCTGGACAAGAGGGGCGCAGATGCCCAGTTTTCAAATTACGTGGGACGCCTTCAGGAAGGGCCGCTGCAGGGCAAGGCCAACGGCATGCTCATGGACAGCTGGGAATGCAACAACCAGACCTGGACCGGCCGCATGGAGGAGGAGTTCGCCACGCGGACCGGTTATGGTCTCCGCAGCTGGATACCCGCCCTTGCGGGATATGTGGTGGACGATCAGGAAACCACCACAAAATTCCTTATAGACTGGCGCAGGGTGAAGACGGCTCTCTACAACGAAAACTTCTTTAAAAGGATGACAGACCTGGCCCATTCCAAGGGCCTTGAGGTGCAGTATGAAACGGCCGGCTCGGACGTTGTGTCAATGGACCCCATAGAGTTCTTCAAGTATGCCGATGTTCCCATGACGGAATTCTGGCACCCCATTTCCAGCGGCTATGTGGGAGACCTCAACTTCAAGCCAATCAAACCCACGGCATCGGCTGCCCATATTTATGGCAAGAGGCGCGTTGCGGCGGAGAGCTTCACCAGCTTTGACCTTAACTGGGACGAGCACTGGGAAATGCTGCGCGAGGTTGCCAACCTCAACATGACCGAAGGCGTCACGCACAATGTTTTCCACACCTATACGCATAACCCGCAGGTGGGATTTCTGCCGCCCGGCACAAGCTTTGGCAGCGGCATAGGCACGCCTTTTTTGCGCGGACAGACCTGGTGGCCCTATATGAAGGAATTCACCACGTATCTTGCCCGCACCGGATATCTTCTGGAGCGCGGAAAACCTGTGGTTGACGTGCTGTGGTACCTTGGCGACGAGGTGGGCCACAAGCCGGATCAGAGGGCGCCTTTCCCCGCGGGCTTCAAGTATGACTACTGCAACCCGGACGTGCTCCTTCACCGCCTGAGCGTGAAGGACGGGCAGCTCGTTACCCCGGACGGGCAGAGCTACGGGATACTGTGGATACCGGAAAACGGGCGCATGCTTCCTCAGACGCTTGAAAAGATTCGTGACCTGGCAAAGGCCGGCGCAATGATAATCGCCGCCCCGCCAAGGGGAATCGCAACGCTTTCCGGAGGAGAGGATAGATACGAGGCGCTCGTGAAGGAGATTTGGGGAAAGAAGCCGCTGGTGAAGGATATAACCATAGACGAAGCGCTGGCAGCCCTTCCTCCGCGCATCAAGGGAGGGGATGTAATGTGGACGCAGCGTGAGGCCGACAGCGCCACCTGGTTCTACGTAACCGCACCCGTGGGCGGAGAATTCCACGGAGAACTCTCTTTCAAGGCCGATGGCGCTCCCGAAATCTGGGACTGCGTCAGCGGCACTGTACAGGGCGTGGAGGCAACCCGTGACGGCGATTATCAGACCATCCGCCTGGATCTTTGCCACGCGCAGAGCTGTTTCGTCGTGTTCCGCCAAGGCGGGTCATCGGCCAGGATTCCGGCAAGGACGGCACTTGCGGAAAGCACGGAAATCAATTCATGGACGCTGTCCTTCCCTCAAGGCTGGGGCGCCCCGGAATGCATTGAGCTAAAGGCGCTTGTGCCATGGAAAGACCTTCCCATAAGCAAAGAGGGCAAGGCCTTCTCCGGCACCGCAACATACAGAACCGTTGTCAATGTGCCCGAAGTAAGGGGAAAAGCGGTCCTTGACCTTGGCCGCGTGGATTTCATTGCCGATGTGAAGGTGAACGGCAAGAGGGCCGCCGTCCTCTGGACCAGCCCTTACAGGGCCGATATCACCGCCCTCCTCCATCCCGGAGAGAACACCATTGAGATTGACGTTACAAGCACATGGTTCAACCGCCTTGCCTACGATGCCTCGCAGCCGGAGGAGGCCCGCAAGACGTGGACTATCGCCGGCCCTAAAGCCGGCTCCCCGCTCCGTTCTTCCGGCCTCATCGGCCCTGTTTGTCTGGAATTTTTGGAATGAGCGCTATTCCGTCATGAATTTGAAATAGGCGTCAATGTCTGCCTTCCTCGGGAGACGCACTATGTACACCATGTCTCCAAGGTCGTCGGCAAGGGCGGGACTCATGCGTTCGCACAGGCACAGCGCATTGCCGTAGCGGGCAATCACCTCGTCGTGGGAATGTTTGTAGCTGTGCACGTCGCGCCGTCCCACGTAGGCGCAGAACATCTGCTCCCCGTCACCCTTGCGGCGCTCGTCAAAGGCAACCATGTCGGCCCATATCTGGAATACATCCGTCGAGTGGGCGAAATTCATCATGTCCGGAGTGAAGCCTCCCGGAGGGCGCATGTTCACTTCCAGGCCCACATAGTCGCCCTTTTTGCCCAGTCCCTCGCGGTCACGGTCCAGCTGGAAGAACTCTAGATGCACGAAGCGGCCTGTTATGCCGAAGGCTTTCACGGTGCGGCGGCCTATTGCGGCAAGCTTTGCGGGCACGGTCTTGTTGCACCAGTAGCAGGTGTCAAGATTTCCGTGAACTATCTCCATCACCGGAGTGGGGAACACGCTGTTGTTTTCGAAGATGGGCTCTCCCTTTGTGTTGTAAATGGCGTCGTAGCTCACCAGAAGGCCGGTTATGAACTCTTCCATAACAAAAAGCCGCCAGTTGTGGGGATGGCATTCGAACCAGGTGTCCAGATCTGCGTCGCTGCATATTTTGGTGGTGCCGCCGGCGCCCACGCCGTTGTCCGGCTTTGCTATGATGGGATATCCGGTCTTTTTCACAAAAGCCTTCACTTTTTCTGCGCCCTCGGCAACTTTTATCTGCCGGGCGGTGGGAATGCCGCCAAGGGCGTAGTATTTTTTCATCTCGCTCTTGTTCTTTATGGAAGCTACACGGTCTGTCTTGATGCCGGTGGGGACGTTGAAATCTGTGCGAAGACGGGCGTCCTGCTCCAGCCAGTATTCGTTGTTGGATTCTATCCAGTCTATCTTGCCGTACTTATGGGCGAACCATGCCACGGCACGGTAAACCTCGTCGTAATCTTCTAGATTACGCACCTGGTAATAGTCTGTTATGCTCTGCCTCAGGTCCCATGACAGGCTGTCATAGTGGGCATCGGCAATCGCAAGCACATTTACGCCGTTGGCTTTTGCGCCGGCGCAGAAGTGCCAGTAGTTAACGGGGAAATGCGGGGAAATAAATATGAGATTCATAAATGAGTATGATTTGTTTTCAACCGATACGCGGCGCATCTGTCCGCGTGATATTTCATATGCCTCGCCGCGAAGCTCCGCGGGTTTGCCAGTTTTTTTTATTACGTATCCGCCGTCCCTGAATGTGTAAAAACGGTGTCCCCAGCTGTCGGGGAACGCTATGTCTTCAAAGAGACGAAGACCGTCCACGCGGGCGTCCCTCACCTGCTCCAGATGGGGTATAAGCTGTATGTCTGTAAGTCCAAGGCCTCTTAGCCAGCGCTTGTAGCCGGGATCCGTGGCTTCACCGGGAAGTTCCGGGTGGGAATAGACCGTATCGGCACAGTTCATGCTGCCGGCGCTGCAACCCATGACAACGCCGTCAAAGCGCTTCAATAACTGCTTGAGACCAATCTCATGGATGAACTTGTTTTGCGTGGGTACGTGGCCGCCGCAAAGGACAATCCAGTGGGCCCAATTAACAAGCTCAGGGGCCTCGGCGGCATTTTTTCTATCCAGCATCACAATCTTTTCCGTCTCTATGCCGGAAGAGTGGATGCAGTCGCTCATGCCCCTTCGGACAGACTCCGTGAACGCATCGTCGTCGGGCGCGGCGCTCACAAGAAGCACGCGGGGCGGTTTTCCTCTGCTTGCGTCTGAAAGGGCTGCCTTCACTTCACTGAGGAAACCATTGTCCTCCGTGAAATGGTCTTCCCCGTAGCGGGTTGGACTGCCTGTGAAAAAAAGCGTCATGACGGGACGCAAAGTTAGCAAATTTCATTATATTTGCATAATATAGAAAACTAAAGCTTATGCACAGTCAAGCAGGACACATCGCACAGGTGATAGGACCGGTGGTGGATGTGCATTTCAACATATCGGCACGAAATGAGGAGATCGAGCTACCGCGAATTGACGATGCCCTCATTGTAAAACGCCCCGACGGGAAGAACCTTGTACTGGAGGTGCAGCAGCACATCGGCGAAGACACCGTGCGCTGCATTGCGATGGACTCTACGGACGGGCTCAGCAGGGGCCTGCCGGTAGAGAACACCCATCGGCCCATCTCCATGCCCGTGGGAGCGCAGATACGCG
>FLNZ01002553.1_pt1 | contig 19993 bp, 24 predicted proteins | sample 1140391 | NCBI WGS metagenome assembly FLNZ01 (sample SAMEA3878171, study PRJEB12797) | bioreactor metagenome | biome: Moose rumen | place: Sweden | collected 2011-10
TGGAAGAACTCCAAGCAGGCTGGCAGCACGATGGCTGCCGAGAACATCATCCGCATGATGAACCCGATGAACTATATCGTGAATCCGCTGGCCAAGACATCGCCCCACTGGCGCATCTGTCATGGCACGAAGGACAGCGACACATCTATGGCCATCCCTGTCATCCTTGGTACATACCTGATGAACAATGGCTACGACGTGCAGATATACCTCACCTGGGATCGTCCTCACGGTGGAGACTATGACACAAAAGAGCAGTTCGACTGGATTGACAGCCTATGTAAGTAACTCCATTCCAATATTCATTTAGGTTAATAGTTATTTAGCTAGTAGTTAGTTGATGCGGTCAGAGGGTGAAGCGTCATTCTCTGACCGCTTGTCAGATGGCATAGTCAGCAACAGCGCATGGCCATAGCCCGTGCCGTGGTAATGAATCCCAAACTGATTCTGGCCGATGAGCCGACAGGTAACCTTGACTCGAAGAACGGCTTAGAGATGATGCAGCTGCTCACCCAACAGAACCAGAATGGAACCACCGTAGTGATGGTGACTCACTCGGAGCGCGATGCTGGCTATGCCAGGGCATCATCAACCTCCTTGACGGTCAGGTGGTGCCAGAAGTGAAACTGTAAAACGCTCTCGGCTTGCCTTGCGCCACATTTGAGGGGTCAGCGGACGTGGTTATTGGCGTAACTTTGCAAATAAATATCACGCATAAATACGCAGATTTCGTGCAAAAAGACTAATTTTGCAACATATTTCAGGTGGACACATATCATATTCACCATCAGGTATCACTTCATCATCATTTGAAATTTTGCCTATAGTATGGAAGATTTTGAGAACAAGGGCCGCAAGGTGGCAATAGACATTGTAAAAGCCAACATTTTTGCAATCGTCATCTTCGTGGTAGCGGCGGTGGCATTCCTGGTGCCTTTCTTCTGGATCTGGGGAGGCCGTAAACCTGTCAGTGAACTGCTTGGAGGCTTTCCCGACTGGATATTGGCTTTTGTCCTGATGTTCGTGGGCATCGTTGTTCACGAACTGATACATGGTGCCACGTGGGCATGTTTTGCCAAAAGCGGTTGGAAGAGTATCAGCTTCGGTGTCATATGGAAACTGCTGACTCCCTATTGCCATTGCGACGAGCCAATGCGCATATCCGGTTATATGTGGGGAGCTATGATGCCTTGCATCGTCCTGGGCATTATTCCCGCCATCGTCGCGCTCTTTATCGGCAGTCTGCCTGTACTGGCATGGGGTATATTCTTCATTGCAGCGGCAGCAGGTGATATCTGGATGACATGGTTGCTGACCAAGGAAAACCCCAAGAGTCTTGTGCTCGACCATCCCTCTGAGGCTGGCTTCTATATCATAGATTAGACGCATGGGCATATTGGAGCACCACGACGGATCCATTCATCTCTGGAAATCTTTGAAACGATCAACAAATATCGTCAAGGCGGGCATTCAATAAGACATATCTTTAAAAAAGACATTCAGACAAAAGATGAAAAAGGATCTTCGCACGATGATGGACGAGCAGGAAGATCGCTGAGGTGAACATCCTATTTCATGGGTTGCACAGGAGGATTCTCTCTGTGACGCTCAATGTATTCTGCCGTCTGCTCCATGGCAAATGAATATTGTCTCAAACTGTCATGGCGCGCTGTCGCCTTCGGTATCTGCCTCAGTTTTCCACCTTCCTCCACGGTGTAGTAGAATGGTGTGTCCATCGGGAGGTTATAGATTGCACACGCCACACTGTCGCGAGCCACAATTTGGGTATCCGACGTATAAAACACCCTGCTGCGCCTTGTCCGCATCAAGTCTACGCCAAAGCCTTCATAGTCGTATCCCATGCCCATGATGCCCAACAGGGTCGGCATGATGTCTACCTGCATGGCCAGTCCGTCGTAGGTCTGTGGCATGATGTCCTTGCCGAAAAAGACACATGGGATATGGTTGTATGACATCGGCAACTCCGAATCCGCTTTTCCGACGAGTTTTCCATGGTCGGCAAGAATCACGAAGATGGTGTTGTCATACCATGTCTGTCGTTTTGCCTTGGCGAGGAACTGTCCCAAACACCAGTCGGCATATTCCACGATTTGTGTATCCGGCTCATGTGTGCTGGTATTCATCCATATATGATGATTCGCCAATCAGCATGCCAGCAGTGACACCCACATAACCAAACCATCCGAATATGCTGGAATCGATATTCTTGAAAAAATAGGCAAAATAAGGTATATTGGCCGCTGCCACACCGCCAACAAGAGGGTATAAAAAAACGCCAGCCACCATCCTGCCACCTTGCGCAACACCTTTGGATAGAAGCCCAATGAAGCAGTGATGAGAAGTACAGCCAAAGGCATAATCATGACATAACACGCCATGACATTGTCAAACCACACACCTTTGACAAAGGCAGTAAGGGGATTGGCCCCACTTGTGTCAGACATCATGGAATGAAGGGTGACAAACTCCACCAACCTGAAAATCGACATGGCAGCCAAAACCATGATGTGACACCCTGCGAGATAGGCCAGGATATGCAAATATCGTTTCATCGCATTTGTTGCATAAAGGTGAGGACTCTACACTCCCACCGTAACATTTCACTTTATCATGGGCTCTTACGTTTTTGGCAGAACCCATATCCAACAGTTTTTCTATGCAAAAATAATAAAAATATGAGTTATTTGTATATTTTTCATTAAATTTGCAACTGATTTCAATATTATGTCCAGATGCAGGATGCTGTGTCTGCGAATGAATAGAACCCACAAAAAATGGTATTATGCAATTATTAGACCTTATCATCCCCGGCCAGCCCTATCACCCACGGCCACGCCAAGGTTTTGGGGAGATCATCCGTCCCACTGTCGACACCGTCACACTCCAACCCGAGAGCACAGACACCTTGACTTCCGACACATTGGTCAGCGACACCACCAATGTCATGCAGGGATTGGTCAATGGTACCGGCACTGGAGGCGACGAGTCGTCGATGATGCTATGGGCTGCAATTGTGGTGCTCTGCGCACTCTCGCTATGCGTTTACTTCGCCTATTCCTACAGGCACCGTTTACATGTCACTCAATAGATTTCCGTAAATTTTCATTCCTCTGGCCGATTGAAATATCAACCAGAGGAGACACTAATTTATAACTTATAATGATCGAGAAAAAAATAGTCGACGGTGTTGTATGCGCCGTCAAAGATTTATATGGGGCAGATGTACCAGAGAAAATGGTGCAAGTACAGAAAACCAGGAGCGAGTTTGAGGGAAGCCTTACTCTCGTTGTATTCCCCTTCCTGAAAATCTCCAAGAAAAAGCCCGAAGACACGGCACAAGAGATCGGCGGCTGGCTGGTGGCCCACGAGCCCGCCGTAGCAGGATTCAACGTGGTGAAGGGATTCCTCAACATGATCATCGCCCCCACCGCATGGATTGGTCTGCTCAATGACATCCATGCCGACAACCATTACGGTGAGAGACAAGCCACCGACGACTCCCCTTTAGTGATGATAGAGTACTCATCACCCAACACCAACAAGCCGCTCCATCTGGGCCATGTCCGCAACAACCTGCTGGGGTGGTCGCTGGCACAAATCATGGCCGCCAATGGCAACAAAGTAGTGAAGACCAACATTGTCAACGACCGCGGCATCCACATCTGCAAGTCGATGCTCGCCTGGCTGCGATGGGGCAATGGCGAGACACCTGAGAGCAGTGGCAAGAAAGGCGACCACCTGATCGGCGACTACTATGTGGCCTTCGACAAGCACTACCGTGAGGAGGTGGCACAGCTGAAAGCGCAATACGTGGCTGAGGGCATGGATGCCGAGGCGGCCGAGAAGAAAGCCAAAGAGGAGGCACCCCTCATCAAGGAGGCCCACGACATGCTCGTGAAATGGGAACAAGGCGACCCGGAAGTGCGCGCGCTATGGGAGAAGATGAACAATTGGGTGTATGCGGGTTTCGATGAGACCTACAAGGCACTCGGTGTGTCGTTCGACAAAATCTACTATGAGTCAGAGACCTACCTTGAGGGTAAGGCCAAGGTGGAGGAAGGACTGGAGAAAGGGCTTTTCTTCCGCAAAGAGGACAACAGTGTATGGGCAGACCTCACCTCCGACGGACTGGACCAGAAACTGTTGCTCCGCTCCGATGGCACCTCGGTGTATATGACACAAGACATCGGCACCGCCGACATGCGCTTCCGCGACTACCCCATCGACAAGATGATCTATGTGGTGGGCAATGAGCAGAACTACCATTTTCAGGTACTCTCGATCCTGCTCGACCGTCTGGGATTCAAATGGGGCAAAGAACTGGTGCATTTCTCCTATGGCATGGTGGAACTGCCCAACGGCAAGATGAAGAGCCGCGAGGGTACGGTGGTTGACGCCGACGACCTGGTGGCCGCAATGATTGCCAACGCCCGCCAGCTCAGTGAGGACAAAGTCAACAAGCTGGAGGGTATCAGCGAGGAGGAGAAAAATGATATCGCACGTATCGTAGGTATGGGAGCGCTGAAATACTTTATCCTGAAAGTCGACGCTCGCAAGAACATGCTCTTCAATCCCGAGGAGAGCATTGACTTCAACGGCAATACCGGACCTTTCATCCAGTATACTCATGCCCGCATCCGCAGCATCCTGCGTAAGGCAGAGTCTGAAGGTCTCTCTATCCCCGAAAAGTTGGAGGCCTCGCTTCCTGTCAATGAGAAAGAGAGCGAACTGATCCAGAAGTTGAGCGAGTATGGCACCGCCGTGGCACAGGCTGGCAAAGACTATTCCCCCAGCGGCATCGCCAACTACTGCTATGAGCTGACCAAACAGTTCAACCAGTTCTATCACGACTACAGCATCCTCAACGCCGCCACGCCCGAGGAGAAGACCGTCAGATTGATGCTGGCTGCCAATGTGGCAAAAATCATCAAAAACGGCATGTCGCTTCTGGGTATTGAGGTTCCTGAGAGGATGTAACTCCACATTTCTCAACACTCCATATCATTGATGAACAACAAAGAATTGCAGAATCCACCCTCATGGCGCGACGACACCGTCCTGCCGTTGCCGCCGGAGGTGAGTGCCGACGCATGGGCGGTTGACGCCTCCTGTTCGGGCAATCCTGGTATGATGGAATATCAGGCGATAGACCTGGCTACCGGTGCCCGAGTGTTCCACTTCGGCCCCGTCTTCGGCACCAACAACATTGGGGAGTTTCTGGCCATCGTACACGCCCTTGCGCTGATGGAGCAACGAGGTATCCACAAGACCATCTACACCGACAGTTACAATGCCATCGTATGGGTGAACAAACGGAAATGCAAGACCACACTTGAACATAGTGAGAAGACACGAAAACTTCACGACATCATCCTCCGTGCCGAAAAATGGCTGCACACCCATCCTGTCACAAACCCCATCATCAAATGGGAAACGACAAGATGGGGTGAGATTCCAGCCGACTTCGGAAGGAAAAAATAGAGGCTTTCATGGGGAGTTATCAGCCTGAATATCTCATTCTCGACACATATCCAGCCTATGCCCCGGAAAAAGATTTCACACGGATGGTTTTCGCCTCATCACACCCAATCAATATCGGTGTGCGCCATTTCAATTTTCAAATGGGCTGTTCGGTTCCGTTATTCCACCAGTGTTTGGGAATGCCATAGGAGGAGAAAAATTCGCCCACCATGTAGAACAGCAGATGCCCTTTGCAGGCGTTGGCAACATGGAGTATGTCAACCGCCATTTCATCGGTGTCCAGCTGCAGGCACAACAACGCATGGGCAGCAAGCATTATGCACTGTTCCGCATCACTGCGGCTCAGCAGTCCAATATATTGAAGGAGCTGCTCGACCACAAGACATTGTTAGGCTGTGAGGCCGCTTATTATATCAACACGATATTCGGTCCCGTTGGCGCTTCCGTTGGTTACAGCAACCACACCAGGAAACCGTATGTTTTCGTGAACCTTGGATTTGAATTTTAATTACATTTAGGTATCAACCATGAATATGACGAAGAAGAGAATGACAACGATGACCTGGGCAGTGACGCTCGGCATACTGGTGATGTTGCCCGCAACGGGAAAAGCTCAGCGGGTGCTGACGCTCGACTCCTGCCGACAGCTGGCCATCACCAACAACAAACAGCTGGGCGTGGCCCGCACCCAAAAAGAAATGGCCTCATACGACGTGAAGTCAGCCAAGACAAAGTATCTTCCCCGTGTGGATGCCATGGCGGGATATGAGCTGATGAGCAAGGAGGTGTCGATATTGAACAATTCTCAGAAAGCGGCACTGAACCATCTTGGAACCAATGCCACGTCAAGAATCGGAACCAACATATCGGACATACTCACCGGGATGGTTCAGGATGGAACCATCTCTCCGCAGATGGCCCAACAACTTGGTCAGCAGATGGGTGGTATCTCCTCAACTCTCGCCGCTATGGGCGACGATTTGGGATCCACCATCCGCAAAGCATTCCGCACCAATACCCGCAACATGTTCGCAGGGTCAGTGATGGTCAGTCAACCCTTGTATATGGGCGGCAGTATCAATGCGATCAATCGTGTGGCCGAACTGAAAGAAGATTTGGCGGACGACAACTACGACATGCTGTTACAGAATGTCCTCTATGAGATCGACACCACCTATTGGCTGGTGGTATCTCTCCGCCAGAAACAGAATTTGGCAGGGAGTTTTCTTGACTTGGTGAAAAAACTTCATGACGATGTATACAAGATGATCAAAGAGGGCGTGGCCATCAGAGCCGACGGATTGAATGTGGATGTGCGCATGAATGAGGCGGAGATGGCCAAGATGCGTGTCGACGACAACCTGACATTGGCCAAGATGCTGCTATGCCAGCTTTGTGGCCTTCCGATGGATACAGACATCACCCTTTCCGACGAGGAGGCAGAAATCAGCAACACGACAGTTTCCATGCCCGTCGACGCCGCAGTGGTGAACCGTCCCGAACTTCGTATGCTACAGACATCCATTGGTATCTCCGAACAGGCACAACGCATCGTCACGGCCACCCATTTCCGTCCACAGATTGCCCTGACAGGCGGGTATCTTTTGTCCAATCCAAACGTATTCAATGGCTTTGAGCGCAAATTCTCCGGATTATGGAATGTGGGCATTGTGGCCCGCATGCCATTGTGGGACTGGCATGACGGGCGCTACAAGCTTGCCTCCACACGCGCCCTCACGACGATGGCCAAATTAGAGTACAACGATCTGGCGGAGAAAGTCAACCTCCAGGTGGAGCAGGAGCGTTTCAAGGTGCGTGAGGCATACCGCAGGCTGGAGCTGACATCCAAACATGTCGCCAGTGCTGAGGAGAACCTCCGCTGCGCCTCCATTGGTTTCCGGGAGGGCGTGATGAGCCTCTCCGATGTGATGGCAGCACAGACAGCATGGGAATCAGCCCACACACAGAAAATCGACGCAGAAATAGAAGTTCAACTATCCCTTTTGGGCTTACGCAAAGCCTTGGGACAAATATAACACGAAAAATGTCAGCAAAAAAACAACACAACAACATCCTGCTTGCCATTGCAGGTTTTTTAGCAGTAGTCATCATCGTGGCACTCATCGGTTTCCTTGCCATCGACCGTGACCCCGAGATCATACAAGGCCAGATGGAGGTCGAGGAGTACAGGGTATCGAGCAAGGTGCCAGGCCGCATCCTCGAACTCCGTGCGAAAGAAGGAGATGTCGTACACAAGGGAGATGTGCTCGCCATCATTGACGCCCCAGAGGTGAAAGCCAAGAAAGTGCAGGCCGAGAGTGCCCGCAATGCCGCTTCCGCCATTCATGAGATGGCCGACAATGGCGCTCGCGAAGAGGTCATACGCAGTGCCTTTGAGGTTCTGCAACAGGCCAAGGCCGCCAACGATATCGCCCGCAAGACCTACGAGCGTGTGAACAACCTTTTCAACGAGGGAGTAGTGACAGCCCAGCGGCGTGACGAGGCGCAGGCTGCCGTGGAAGCCACCAATGCCCAAGTGAAAGCCGCACAGAGTCAATATGACATGGCCCGCAACGGCGCACGCCAAGAAGAAAAGAAAGCTTCCTCCGCACAGGTGAACCAGGCCAGTGGCGCCGTCATGGAAGTGAACAGCTATCTCAACGAGACCGTACAGGTGGCGCAGATGGACGGAGTGGTGAGCGAGATCTATCCAAAGGTGGGTGAGCTTGTCGGCACTGGCACTCCCATCATGTCGGTCTCGATGATGGACGAACAATGGGCTACGTTCAACATCCGTGAGGACCAGCTGAAAGGTCTTGCCGTGGGTACTGAGGTGACCGTCTTCGTGCCGGCACTCGACAAGGAAGTGAAGATGAAAATATATGATATGAAAGACAAGGGTACGTTTGCCGTATGGAAAGCCACAAAGGCCAGTGGCCAATACGACCAGAAGACTTTCGAAGTGAAAGCACGTCCCTCGAACAAAGTCGAGGGAGTGCGCCCTGGCATGTCGGTCATCCTGAAGAGGTAAATCGTGAATGAAAAATTGAGAAGTTGATGAAATATATTTCTCGAATCTTCAACATCGCGCTACGCGAGCTCAACATTCTGAGGAAGAATCCCATCTACGTTTTCTGCATGGTGGTGTTCCCGCTGGCTACGATGTTCTTCTTCACCACGATGCTCGACCAAGGGCAGCCAAAGGACCTGCCTGTCGGGGTGGTAGACATGGACGACAGTTCTATGTCGCGTAGTCTCGTGCGCAATCTCGATGGCATGCAAACCTCGCATGTCGCTTACCACTTCGCATCGGTCACCGAGGCCCGCAACGCCATGCAGGAGAACAAGATATACGGCTACCTCTACATCCCGAAGGGCACGATGGCCAAACTTCTTGCAAGTCGCCGGCCTAAGATTTCTTACTACTATACGATGACATGCCTGACTGCCGGCACGATGGTCATGAAGGACTTGAAGACCATCGGTATGCTCGGCTCTGCGGCCGTTGGTCAGGCCACCTTGAGTGCCAAAGGCGCCACGTCAGAGCAAATCCAAACCGCCCTTCAGCCGGTGACCATCGACGCACACCAGATTGCCAACCCTGAAGGCAGCTACAATTACAGTCTGACGACCGTCTTTGTGCCTGGCGTTATGATGCTCTTTATGGCGCTGCTATCGGCCTATTCACTCGGCATGGAGCTGAAATTCGACACTGGCAAGGAGTGGCTTGCCAAAGCCAACGGCAACATTGTCGTAGCCATCATCGGCAAATACCTCATCCATGCCCTGATGTTCCTGCTCGTGATATTCTTTTATCAGTATTATATTTATCACGCGCTCCATTTCCCGCGGTTTAGTGGAGTATGGAGCCTCGTGCGGCTCTCCCTACTGGAAGTAGCCTCCTCGCTTGGCTTCGGCATATTCGCATTCGGATTGATGCCATCCTTGCGAATGTCGATGAGTATCTGCTCGCTTTGGTCGGTGCTCAGCTTCTCGATGTGTGGTTCGGCATTCCCCGTCATAGGCATGGATCCACCATTGCAATCGCTGTCATGGCTCTTCCCCCTTCGCCACTATTTCATGCTCTATCAGGTGACAGTGCTCAACGGATACCCCGTCATCGACGCATGGTTCCACCTCGTGGCACTCGTGGCTTTCGCACTGTTGCCTTTGTTCGTCCTCAGTAAAGTCAAAAACGCAATGCTCAACTATGTCTATATTCCGTAAACTCAAAGAACACCTGACAGACGTGCTATACATCTGGCGAAAGGAGATGTTGCAGGTCATCCGTGATGAGGGCATGCTGATCTTTCTCATCATCGTACCGCTGGGCTACCCGTTGCTTTATTCATGGATTTACAACAACGAGCAGGTGCATGAGGTGCCCGTGGTCGTGGTCGATGAGTCTCACTCAAGTCTCTCACGCCAGTTTATCCGCGACTGCGACGCCTCACCCGACGTCCATGTGTTCTGTTACGCAGATGACCTCGACGAGGCGAAATCACTCGTCAGCCGACAGCTTGTGAAGGGCATCTACCTCATCCCGTCCGACTTCTCCGAGCGCATCAACCGTGGCGAGCAAGGCACAATCAGTGTCTATTGCGACATGTCGGTCATGTTAGCCTACAAATGTATATACCAGACCGCTGTAGTGGAAGCCGCACGTATCGGTGCCGGACTGAGCATCAAGAAATCAACCAATTACACTGAGCGCGAGGAGGCCATCACAGCACAGCCATTGGAGGTGGAAGACGTCGTCATGTTCAACCCTTCCAGTGGCTATGGCTCATGTATCTTACCCGCTGTGCTGATGCTCATTATCCAGCAGACACTCGCCCTCGGCATCGGCATGTCGGCTGGTACATCCCGAGAGCGTAACCGCAACGGTCATCTGATACCCGATGACGATCCGCATTACAATGGTGCCTATCGTATTGTCTGGGGTAAGGCACTGTGCTATGCCATGATTGCTGCCATCACGAGTGCCTACCTGGCCCTGGCCGTTCCACGGATGTTCTCCTTCCCACATCTTGCCAACCAATGGGACCTGCTACTCATGCTCATCCCCTATATCGCTGCCTGCATATTCTTCGGTATGACCGTATCCTGTCTCGTGCGCTACCGCGAGAACGTCATGCTGCTGATGGTCTTCGTCTCTGTGCCCTTGCTTTTCCTGACAGGTGTGTCGTGGCCGCAGTCAAACATTCCCGGTGTCTGGCAGGGTATATCCTGGCTCTTCCCCAGCACCTTTGGTGTACGCGCCTATGTGCGTATCAACTCTATGGGTGCCACCATAGACCAAGTGCTCGACGAAATCCGTATTCTCTGGATTCAGGCAGCCGCCTATCTTGGTCTGGCCTGCATTATCTATCACCATCAATTCAGATTGATGAAAAAAGACACTGCCAACAGTAAGTGATATGGGATTCTCAACAATGCGAGGTAACTTGGACATTGTCATGGGGAAAACAACGACCGCCGGCTGAAAGGAAAGGTAAAAAATCCAATAATACTCAACAAAGAACGAAATGAAAAGAAAAACGTTTATTCTGCTGTTTTTGTTTTCCTCCTTTGCGGTGATGGCTCAACAGCCGCCAATCAATGACAATCTACCTGCCATATCTGATAATGGTGCCAAATCCGAGAACACACGCTTCTCACTCGGTTTCTATCACACAGGAGACTTCTACAAACAGGCGGCAGGAACAGGTCTCGGACTGATGTGCAACATCGGGGCAAAATCCGATTTTCTCAATGTCGCCCTCGGAGTGGAGTATATCGAGTATCTGGGGGCGGACCCCCGTCCGGAAGAGAAGAAAAACGGACTGGGCATTGTCGATGCGGGGGCACAGGTGGTGATTCCGGCATTCGTCAAGCTTCAACTCTTCTCCACCAGCAAATGGACAAAGTTTTATGTGGGTTGTGGCGGAGAATTCGGGTTCAAAGCCAGGGACGGTGGCGTCATGAAGCATTACTATGAGGAAAACAGCGTCTTCCGTAAGAGCAGTCTCGCCATTGTGCCCGTCATCGGATGGAAAAGCAGTGCGGTGGATTTTGGTGTCTACTACAAACACTACATCGACAAGCCCTTTAACAACTCGCTCGACGGCAAAAAGAATTTTGGCGATGAAAAAGCGCGTATCGGCTATTTCCTGACTTGCTATTTTTAGCTAAGGCAACTTCTCTTGGAAGTCAAGGAGTAATAAAAACCCCTTTCCTCCCAATCTCCTTAGACAAAAATCACATGCCTTGCTTGCACCGGTTGAGTGTAAGGAGGTATGTGCCGGAGGGCGTAGTGATTATCCCGTCAGAAGGCTTGAAACGCAAGGCAGGATATGTCATGCTCACTCGGCGCATGGCTTTGTGACACGGATGATATTGCTATCGTAACAATTTTCGGATAGCAACTTCATATTCGCAGGTAACAATGGCGCCGGAGTGCCCTCCCCCACCCTCATGGCGCCATACTCTATGTGTATCTCATCATAGAGTCCACGGTCGATGAACGACTGTAACGTCTGCCGGCCGCCCTCCACGATGAGCGACTGCAATTGTCGCTCACGACATTCGTCAAATAGGTTTTCAATGGTAAAATTGTGCGACAAGACAAACCGTACGGGGTCACGTCCGCTCCAATGCCGTACATTGAGCTGAGGATGCTCGCGCTCATCAGTGACACGTCCCACCACGATGGCATCCTCCTCGGCACGCAGTTTGTGAACCAGCATCTGTGTAAAGGATGTGGAGATGGACAGAGGCTGTCCGTGGTCATCGATAAAACCATCGGCTGTCTGTGCCCATTTCAGAATGATATAGGGGCGCCCCTTCTGATGAAAGGTGAAAAAACGACGGTTCAGCCACATGCACTGCTCCTCCAGCACACCCGTGGCCACCTCGATGCCCGCCTCACGTATACGCTCCACACCACGCCCTTGCACCTGCGTAAAAGGGTCTATACAGCCCACTACCACACGGCGCACCCCTTTGCTGACAATCAAGTCAGCACAGGGGGGTGTCTTCCCATAATGTGAACAAGGTTCCAGACTCACATAGATGGTTGCCTGGGGCAGAAGATGCTGGTCGGTGGCAGCCACGGAGGCAAAAGCATTGACCTCGGCATGCCCCTCGCCACAGCGCACATGATACCCCTCGCCGATGATACGCCCCTCGGCCACAATGACCGCTCCCACCATGGGATTGGGTCGCGACTCCTTGCGCCCGCAGGCCGCCAATTGCAGACAACGGCGCATATATCTCTCATCGTTCGTCTCTTTCATGCTGCGAAGATAATAAAAAAACGGGAAAAACGATGATTCCCCAAAAAACTTTGTATCTTTGCATTGACATGACCACCTTTCATGACCTATGGACATCGCTCACTCCTCTTTATGACGACAGAGAGGCACAGGCGATAGTACGTCTGCTTTTGGAAGAAGCCTTCGGACTCTCAATGGCAGACATGCTCTGTGGTGGCATAGACGACTTAGCCCCGGCGCAGACAAATCAGCTGACCGACATGATGCGACGGCTGCGTGAGGCCGAGCCGGTGCAATATGTTGTAGGGAGAACCGAGTTTTGCGGCCGGATGTTTCACGTGGGACAAGGGGTGCTCATTCCCCGTCCAGAGACAGAATTGCTATGTCAGTGGATTGAGCGCGACAGCCAGAGTGGCAAGAATTCAAGCTCCTATCCCCTGCAGATCCTCGACATCGGTAGCGGCAGCGGATGTATTGCCGTGACATTAGCTTTGAGCTTGCCGAATAGCCATGTCACGGCATGGGATATCTCCGAGCAGGCCCTCCGTATCACCCGGCAAAACGCCGACAGCCTGGGGGCCTCAGTCACCTGCGAGAGAATGGATATACTGAATCCACCCGTCAGTCAACACACCTGGGACATTATCGTGTCAAACCCACCCTATATCACCCAACGTGAGCGCGCCGCCATGCATGACAATGTGATACGTCATGAGCCAGAGGAGGCATTGTTTGTGCCCGACAATGACCCGCAGCTTTTCTATCGCGCCATCGCCCATTATGCGACGACCCACCTGAGCGAGCGGGGAAGGCTGTATCTTGAGTGCTCTCCCCTGCATATCAACCCAATTGCCCAGATGCTCACAGCCATGGGCTATCAGTCTGTCGACATGATGGAGGATCAATACGGCAAGCAACGACATCTAAAAGCATTACGACCATGAAGCAACTCACAGAACAAGAGGCACTGTTCAGGCTGACCACCCTTTGTTCCCAATCGGAACACTGCTCATACGAGATGACAGAGAAGATGCGCAAATGGCAACTCAGCGACGAGGCGCAGGCGAGAATCATGGCCTATCTCTTCAAGGAGCGCTATATCGACGACGAGCGCTACTGCCGCCTGTTTGTCAGGGACAAGATACGACACAACAAATGGGGGCGCCGGAAGGTGGAACAGGCCCTATGGGCAAAGCGTATCGATGGTGAGATCAGCAAGGCCATCCTGGATGAGGTCGATGATGAGGAGTATCTCAGCATCCTCCGGCCTATGATCAAGAGCCGGAGGAGACAGATGCGGGGCATGAGCGAGTATGAGGCCAACGCCCGACTGGCACGATGGGCCATGGGGCGAGGTTTTACCTTCGACATCATCCGTCAGTGTCTCAATGGAATCGACAATCTCGAGGAGGATGGAGCAGCGGATTAGTTTCTGGCATAGGGTGATACACCTCATTGCGCCACAGCCCTGTGCCATCTGCGGGTCGCGGCTGGCCATCGACGAGCAGGTCATCTGCCTGGCGTGTAACCTCCACCTGCCAAGGACGGACTATGCCTCCAATGCCCTCGACAATGAGATGGCGCGCCGCTTTTGGGGGCGCATACCCGTGGAGCGTGCGGCGGCACTGTTCTTCTATGAGGCAGGCTCCGAGGTGAGCAATATCATCTACGACCTGAAATACCACCATCATCCTGAGTTCGGAACCATCATGGGAAGGATGACAGCAGAGGAATTTGCCACAGAGAACTTTTTCGAGGGTATTGACCTGATCATTCCCATCCCGCTGGAGAAAAAACGACAACGAAAAAGAGGATATAACCAAAGCTTAGAGATAGCCAAGGGCGTGAATGAGGTCACTGGCATCCCCATCATGAACGATGCCGTGGAGAGAATCACCTTCGACGAGAGCCAGACCCACAAGAGCATCACCCGGCGAATGGAGAGCGTGGAGAATGCATTTCGTGCCAAGGAAGGCGTCAGCCTCGACGGCAAGCATCTCCTCATCATCGACGATATCGTCACCTCCGGCGCCACCGTCTGCGCCTGCGTCAAAGCCCTGATGCAGTGCGGCGACATCAAAGTGAGCGTACTGTCGTTGGGTATGGCGAAGTAAGGCGAAAGATGATTTTTTACCACAACCGACATGAAATAGCAGATTTTTATCTAATTTTGCAACAAATTAATTCCAAACACCATGAATATTCTGAAAAAAGACTTTGCACAGCGACTGTTGAAGATCAAAGCGATTAAGCTGCAGCCCAACAATCCCTTCACATGGGCATCAGGGTGGAAATCACCTTTCTACTGCGACAACCGCAAGACGTTATCCTATCCGGAATTGCGCAATTACGTCAAACTCGAACTGGTTCATTCCATTCTGGAGAACTTCCCGGAGGCAGAGGCCATCGCCGGCGTGGCAACAGGCGCCATACCGCAAGGAGCCCTCGTGGCCGACGCCCTCAACCTGCCCTTCGTATACATCCGCAACAAACCCAAGGACCACGGTCTGGAAAACCTCATTGAAGGTGAGCTGAAACCCGGGATGAAAGTGGTGGTCGTGGAAGACTTGATCTCCACAGGGGGCAGCAGCCTGAAAGCCGTGGAGGCCATACGCCGGAATGCCTGCGAGGTGATTGGCATGGTGGCATCCTATACCTACGGTTTCCCCGTGGCGACAGAGGCATTCCAGAAAGCACAGGTGAGACTCGTCACACTGACCGACTATGAGCATGTGGTGGCAGAGGCACTGGAGACTGGCTATATCCATGAGGACGACGTGAAGCTTCTCAACGAGTGGCGCAAAGACCCATCCAAATGGGAGGGATAGTATAGATATCATCAAAACAACAATACAATGGAAACAAAATACGAGAGCAGCGTGAGGGAAATCCCTTATTCACAACAGGCCGTCTACAACCGGTTGAGCGACCTCTCACTCAGCGAGCAGGTGCGCGACCAATTGCCGGAGGACAAGCGTGAGGACATCACATTCGACAGCGAGACCATCACCATGAATGTGCCGCCAGTGGGTAGCATCTCTATCCGCATCTGCGACAGGGAAGAGCCCAAAACCATCAAATATGAGACGGTGAACTCACCACTGCCTTTCAATCTTTGGATACAACTGCTGCCTATCACCGAGACATCGTGCAAGATGCGCCTCACCATCAAAGCCGACCTCAATCCTTTCGTGCGTGGCATGATCTCAAAGCCCCTTCAAGAGGGACTTGAGAAACTGGCCGACGCCATCGCGGCAGGGACATACGAATAAGGCTCTGAACCACACAAAAAAACAAGAATATGTCGACAAAACTTTGGGCGAAAAATTACGAGATGACAAGCGAGATAGAGCGCTTCACCGTCGGCCGCGACCGGGAGATGGACCTCTATCTGGCAAAATATGACGTGATGGGCTCCATGGCACACATCACCATGCTCCAGTCTATCGGCCTGTTAGAGGCTGATGAATTGCAAAAGCTGTTGTCTGAGCTGCGTGACATCTATGCTCTCTGTGAGCGTGGGGAGTTCATCATCGAGGATGGCGTGGAGGATGTGCACTCACAAGTGGAGCTGATGCTGACACGCCGTTTAGGCGACATGGGCAAAAAGATTCACAGCGGGCGCTCCCGCAACGACCAGGTGTTGGTGGATCTCAGGCTTTTCACCCGCCAACAGATCAAGGACATCGCCGAGGATGTGAAGACATTGTTTGACGAGCTCATCGCCAAGAGCGACCTCTACAAAGACATTCTCATGCCAGGGTACACCCACCTGCAAATCGCCATGCCCAGTTCGTTCGGGCTATGGTTTGGCGCCTATGCCGAAAGTTTAGCCGACGACATGCTCTTCCTTCAAGCCGCCTGGCGCATGACCAACCGCAACCCCTTAGGAAGCGCGGCGGGGTATGGCAGCTCATTCCCTCTCGACCGCTCGATGACCACTCGCCTGTTAGGCTTCGACTCCATGGACTACAACGTGGTCTATGCGCAAATGGGACGCGGCAAGACAGAGCGCAACGTGGCATTCGCCATGGCCACCATCGCCGGCACGCTGGCAAAACTCGCCTTCGACGCCTGCCTGTTCAACAGCCAGAACTTCTCCTTCGTCCAATTGCCCAAGGAATGTACTACAGGCAGCAGCATCATGCCCCACAAGAAAAACCCCGACGTCTTCGAGCTGATCCGTGCCAAGTGCAACAAGATACAGGCTCTGCCACAACAGGTGACACTTATCATGAACAACCTGCCATGCGGCTACTTCCGCGACCTGCAGATTATCAAGGAGGTGTTCCTGCCCGCCTTCGACGAGCTGAAAGACTGTCTGCACATGACTGCTTATATCATCAACCGGATGACCGTCAATGAGCATATCCTTGACAATCCTCTCTACGACCCCATCTTCTCAGTGGAAGAGGTCAACCGCTTAGCGGCGCAGGGCATGCCTTTCCGCGACGCCTACAAGAAGGTGGGACTGGACATCGAGTCAGGACAATACACACCCAATAAACACATCCACCACACCCATGAGGGAAGTATCGGCAACCTGTGCAACGACCGCATCACCACACTGATGGATGAGACCATCGCCGGTTTCCACTTCGAACGGATGACTAACGCAGAAAGAGACCTGCTCGCATGAAAAGACTGCTGAAAACACTGACGCTCATAGTGGTGGCACTCGTGACAGTCGCCTGTGGTGACACCTCCCATGAATACACCATCGGATCCTGCTTTTGTGTCATCGACAACGCCACCCATCAGGATCCCACCCTGGCAGGTGCGATGAATGTCAACGCCCCTGGCACATTCTGCATCATCAAGACCAGTTTCCGCAACGGAGCCAATTATTTTGAATTTACCGACAATACCGGTGTAAGTTCCAGCAAGATCTTCAATGCCGTAGACTCACGACGGACACTCGTCTTAGGCTACAACAATGGCATCATCGTGGGATATAGCGCACTCAACGTCCCCGCCACATTCTACGCCTTCGACCGGGAATGCCCTAACTGCTTCGACCCGCAGGCTCTCCCTGTGCGCAGCAAGCCCCTTGGGCTGACGACGAGCGGGATGGCCATCTGCAATGTCTGTCACCGTGAATATAGCCTCAACAACGATGGTTATGTAGTCTCAGGAGATCAAGGCAAGAAACTCACCCGCTACCATGCCGACACTACCGGTCCCTTCGGTGTGCTGTCAGTACGGTGAGTTTAAGCAAACCAAAATGTGTTAAAATTCGCAAAAACGTTGTGCTTTTGTAAGAATAGCACTACCTTTGCATCTGCGTTTTGCGGCAATAGCTCAGTTGGTAGAGCACGACCTTGCCAAGGTCGGGGTCGCGAGTTCGAGTCTCGTTTGCCGCTCATATTGATGCCGCAATGGTGGAATTGGTAGACACGAGGGACTTAAAATCCCTTGGCCAGGAATGGCTGTGCGGGTTCGAGTCCCGCTCGCGGCACTTTTTTGCTGACAAATCCTCTTGCTATGAATACAAATACCCGACATTTTTCAGGATTAAGCAAGGAGTTTACCACCATTTTGTTTTTTCTCATTGCCATCGTCATATTGTCGGCGTGTGGCACGGAGAAAGGTAAGTTTAAAATGTCAGGGCGGTTTCTCAACATGAATCAAGGCGAGTTTTATGTCTACTGTCCTGATGGTGTCATCGACGGCATCGACACAATCCATGTGACGGGTGGAAGATTCACATACGAGCGCCCTATGGAGCGTGAAGCCACCCTCATGCTTGTCTTCCCCAACTTCTCTGAGCAACCCATCTTTGCCAAGCCCGGCAAGAGTGTGGAGATCAAAGGCAATGCCTCGCACATCAAGGAGATGGAGGTGACGGGCACCAAGGAGAACGAGCAGATGACTGGATTCCGCAAACAGACAGCAAACATCTCCCCACCCGACATTGTCAAGAAAGCTGAGGAATTTATCAACGATCATCCTTCGTCTATCGTAGGCACCTTTCTGGTGCGCAAATATTTTATCACAAGTTCCGCCCCCGACTACGCCAAGGCGGAGAGATTGGTGGCGAAGATGCTGGAAAGTCAACCGAAAAACGGTTCGCTGGTCTTATTGCGCAAACAGTTGGCACAGCTCAACAACAGCAATGTGGGCAAAAATGTGCCGTCATTCACAGCCACCGACATCAACGGCAACACGGTCAGCAACCTGACCTTGGGCGACGACGTGGCGGTGGTCTACGTATGGAGCAGTTGGAATTTTGAGAGCCAGGAAATGCAGCGACAACTGAAGAAGCGCGCACGAGAGTCGGGAAATAGGCTCAAACTCATCAGCATCGGCATCGACGCTGACCAGAAAACTTGCCAGAATATCCTGGACCGCGACTCCATCAGTTGCCCGATCATCATAGACGGACAGTTCTTTGAGAGTCCACTTTTCAACAAGCTGGGCTTTTCGTATGTGCCTGACAACATCGTCATCAACCATCATCGTATAGTGGCACGAAGCCTCAACACAAACATGCTGAAATCCAAGCTTGACGAACTGCTGAAATAGAAGCAGTGGCCAACCACCAAATATATCACCTATTAACCATCTCATATGCTTGCCAAAACTTTTTGCGCTGCGGTAGTGGGCCTTGAGGCAACAACCATCACCGTAGAAGTAAACATGACCCCCGGCGTGATGTACCATCTCTCGGGTCTTGCAGACACATCCGTACGTGAAAGCTACGACCGTATTTGTGCCGCCTTGCCCAATGTGGGGTATAAGATTCCTGTGACCAATCTCACCATCAACCTCTCGCCCGCAGACATACGCAAGGAGGGCAGCAGCTACGACCTGCCCATCGCCATCGGCATATTGGCAGCCAACGACAACATCAAGGTGGATGGCCTCGACCAAATCATGCTGGTGGGAGAGCTGGGACTTGATGGCCGGCTGAAACCTATCCGGGCGGCCCTTCCCATCGCTATCAGGGCACGCAAGGAGAAGTTTCGCGCGCTGATCGTGCCTAAGGAGAATGCCCGCGAGGCAGCGGTGGTCAACAATCTGGAAGTGTATGGCATGGAGAGTATCAGCGACGTGGTGAAATTCCTCAGCGGGACAAAGACCTATGAGCCCACATTTGTCGACACACGAAAGGAGTTTTACGAGCAGCAATACCGTTTTGACTTGGACTTTGCCGATGTCAAGGGACAGGAGAACGTAAAACGGGCATTGGAAGTGGCGGCTGCCGGCGGTCACAACCTGATTATGATCGGACC
>FLNZ01002554.1_pt1 | contig 19986 bp, 14 predicted proteins | sample 1140391 | NCBI WGS metagenome assembly FLNZ01 (sample SAMEA3878171, study PRJEB12797) | bioreactor metagenome | biome: Moose rumen | place: Sweden | collected 2011-10
AAACCGAAATTCCCGATTATAACCACAAATATGGTTAAACTTCTATAAAACCTTTGTGTTGTTGGTGCTAAATGTTTGGTGGTATCAATAATTATGGTTATATTTGCACCATTAATTGGTTCAATATGGACAATCATAGTTATAATATCATCAAGATTAAGGCCAAAAATGGCACTACATACGCATATGAGGACTACTCTTACTGGGACAAGGAGCGCGGTTATTCCACCCACAAGCGCAGGTCTATTGGCAAGGTCCTGGAGGATGGGACTATCGCTTACAACAAGTACTACCTGAGTCGCGGCAAGGACAGTGCCGCTGAGACGGAGTTGCCGGGCGAGGCGGTTGTTGAAGAGCAGGCTGGCGATTCGTCCACTGGCGTCGACGGACCTGCGGTTTCCTGCACGATTCGCGTGGGGCAGAAGATGGTTCTTGACAAGGTGTGCGAGACGACTGCCGTCCGCAAGTCGCTGCTAGACGCATTCTCTGCGGAGGACACGGACTCCATCCTGGCCCTGGCCTACTACACGGTGTGCCGCGGCAAGGCCTTCTGCCACAGCGAGGACTGGCTTGAAGCACGCGGCTATGCCGACCTCGGACTGACATCGCAGCGCATATCCGAGCTTCTGGCCTCCATCTCAGACGACCGCCAGAACGCCTTCTTCAAGTCGTGGATGGCCAGGCAGGGGAAGGGCGACAGCATGCTGTTCGACATCACCAGCGTCAGCACCTACGGCAAGGGCAACCCCTATGCGGAGCGCGGCTACAACCGCGACCGTGAGAGCCTTGAGCAGGTGAACCTCGGGCTTCTGACCTCCGTGGCCTCCGGCCTCCCGATGTGGTTTGCCATGACACCGGGCAGCATGTCGGACAAGGCCGTGCTGGAGTACGTGCTGAAGATGCTGTCCAAGCTGGGAGCGAAGAAGTTCACGTTCTTCGGAGACAGGGGGTTCTACAGCGATTACAACCTCCGCCTGATAACGAAGAAGGGACACCGCTTCACCATCCCCGTACCGTCCACTGTGGGCTGGCAGAAGAAGATGATTGCCGAGCACAAGCAGAGCCTGCTCTCCCCAAGGAACGCCATAGAGCTGGAGGACGGCCAGCTGGTCTACGGCAAGACCGTGTTCAGGATGACCGAGTACGGTCGCACATGGTACCACATCTTCTTCGACGCGGCCCGCAAGTCCAAGGTCATCGACGACTTCATGCGGCGGCTGCGCAGATGCAAGGACGAGCTGGTGGACGGTAGGATGGTGGAGAAGAACAAGTCGATGTACGAGACATATTTCCATGTGACGGAGACTCCCAAGCGCGGACGCATTGTGGAGTACAACGACCAGGCCATCAACGACTTCATCGAGAACGACAGCTGCTACTGGGTGCTTATGTCCACCTCGGAGAAGGACACGAGAAAGGCACTGCTGGCATATCGTGACCGCAACGATGTGGAGGTCAGTTTCGACGACGTGAAGAACGCAGAGGACATGCGCCGCATGAGAAACCACAACGAAAAGACCATCAAGGGCAAAATGTTTGTCGTGTTCATTGCGCTGATCCTGCTAACCAAGCTCAGGATGGAGGTGCAGAGGGTGCCCCCGAAGGAACGCCACTACTGGTCGGAAAGGGAATTCCTGGAGAAGGTGGACACTTACACCAGAATCCACTTCGAGAACAAGTACAAGGATGTCTACACGGTACCGACAGCGGCGCAACGCGACATCTTCGACTTCTTCAAACTTGAATACTCCCACAAAGGGCACAACGTCAACGCAAAACAACCGTCTTTCAAAGCTAAGGATAATGGCAACAGTCAAGAACAGGCAGAGCCGTCTCAATAATTGTATATGGTTATAAAATTATGGGAATTTCGGCTAAAAAATGAAGGGCACCTCATTCCTGGGGTGCCCTTATATTGCCCTCTGTCGGATAGATATGGCATAGTCTCTGAAAAGAGGGCTATGGAGTGCCATGATAAGTGGGTCGTTCAATTCGGTGCAAAAGTAGGAATTATTTTGATTTGTACCTAAAATTGAACGATAATTCTTTCAATTATTTGAGGGTTTTTTGATGTTTTTATCAAACTGTAAATCAAACGTTCGCAGTACAGGCGCCATCCCGACTTTTAGATTTCAAGAGGAATGGTCGCCTCAACAAATCAGTCTTCTCTATAAAGGAGGGGGATGTCTCAAAGTGGATCATGCCAATCTGATGCCATCATCCTCGATGAGGATGACCTTGCGCTTATACAAGTCGCCGATGGCGCGTTTCAATGTTTTCTTGCTTACTCCGAACACGTCGCGGATAATGGCGGCATCGGTCTTGTCGCCGTATGGGCAGTGGCCACCATGTGCCAGGAGATAGTCCATGAGGGTGTCGGCGAAGTCGACAGTCTGTTGGCGCCCTGAGGGTTGGAGCATCACATCGATCTTGCCATCCTCTCTCACCACATCCACATACCCCTTGGTGCGCTCGCCAAGATGAATGGGACGGTATATCTGGTTGGTGTAGATCTGTCCGGCATACTTGTTGTCCACGATGACCTTGTAGCCCAGCTCGGTCTTCTGCCAGACAAGCAGGTCCACACTGTCGTTGTGGCGGTAGTCGGCCATTCCGTGGCTGAGGTAGCGCTCCACCTTTGCCGATGCCATCAGGCGGTAGCTCTCCTCGTCAATATGGACATGTACGACGTGATGGCTGCCTTGCCGCATCTTGTTTTTCTGTTCACGGAACGGACAGAACAGGTCTTTCATCAGCCCCCAATGCAGGAAAGCGCCGTATTTGTTGGTCCATGCCACCTCAAGGTATGCGAAGTCGCCCACCTTGGCCAGCGCGTGCTCGGTGGTGGCCACCAGCCGCTCCTCCTGGTCTAAGTATACAAACACCTCGATCTCGTCGCCGATTTTCAGGCCCTCGGGCACATATTTGGCGGGGAGGAGGATGTCGCCGTCGTCGAAACCATCGAGATAGACCCCGAAATCCACTGTCCTTAGCACCGCGAGGCGGTTGTAGTCGCCTAAATTGATTCTTTTCATAGTTCTTGGCTGTTGAGGTCCTCTACTTTCTCTTTCTCTGCTTTTTCCTCTTCCACGACAGGGACAGTCTTCGAAATCTCACCTTCGATGATACCGTCGCGGAGACGTATGGTGCGGTCGGTGAGTCTTGCCAGCTCCTCATCATGGGTGACGATGACGAAAGTCATGCCATAGCGGACGCGAAGGTCGAAGAACAGCTGGTGCAGCTCAGCCTTGTTGTGGGAGTCGAGGCTGCCAGAGGGTTCGTCTGCCAGAATCACGGAAGGCTCATTGATGAGGGCACGGGCCACTGCCACGCGCTGTTTCTCACCGCCGGAGAGTTGGTGGGGCTTGTGATGAGCACGGTCGGACAGCCGCATAAACTCCAGCAGCTCTGTGGCTTTCTTGCGGGCGGCAGAAGGGCTGACGCCTGCGATATAGGCGGGAATCATGATGTTCTCGATGGCGGTGAACTCAGGCAACAGCTGGTGGAATTGGAAGACGAAGCCAATGTGCTTGTTGCGGAATTCCGACAGCTTGTTGGTGGACAGACCGGCGGTGTCGACACCGTCGATGATCACCTGCCCACTGTCGGCATGGTCCAGCGTGCCGATGATTTGCAAAAGAGTGGTCTTGCCGGCACCACTCGGACCGACGATACTCACGATTTCTCCTTTGTTGATATTGAGGTCTATGCCTTTCAGCACTTGCAGCGAACCAAAACTTTTCTTGATGTCTTTAGTCTGTATCATTGTTTCTTTGACCGTTTTTCATTGCCCTAAGGGTGCCGTGGCGTCTCATATATGGCAACCATAGTGGGATACAAGATGCAAATTTACTGAAAGCAGCAGGAAACGCAAAACAAAAACTCATTTATTTTCATTTCGGCTGCTTTGCTTCCTGAACCATTTCTTGATGGACTCGTAAGCACTCGTCTCCTCCTGATGTTGTGGCTCTGAGAAGGTCATGCTGTCCATACGCTCCCCATACTGGTCGGGGAACACGATCATCAGGCTTTTGCCGCTATAGTATTTCTCGATTTCGACAGGTAGTTTCTCAAAGGCTGTCTTGTACGACAAGTTGCCCTTTCTGGAAATGACAAACACCATGATATGGTCGTCGTTGAGGGTATCGGCAAGATGTGGCAGCTCGTTCCAGTGCTCCATCAGTGAAAACTCTCCTCTCACACTGGGATGACGCCGCCTGATGTAGTCGTGGATCATGTCGCCGCAGTCGTGACGGGCATGGAACTTGATGCGGCAGTCCAGATTCTCTGCCATTCGTAACAGACGCTCCAGCCATCGGTGGAAACCTGGTTCAAACTCTGCCCGCGAGGGTACGGCCACCTGGATGCAGCGCAGCGTGTTGATGGGCTGATTCAGCCTCACGAAGACAATCTGCCTGTTGAGACCGTTGTACAGGCTTTGTGCAAACTCACCCCAGAATTTCGATGAGATCTCCCGGTGGATGTGAAGTCCCATGATGATCTCCGAGGCGTCAAACTCCTTGAAGGCGTATTTGATGCCATTGGCGATATTGGCGGCGATGCGCACTTGTGTCTGCATCTTCACATCGGCGGCACTCGCCATCTTGGCTAAGTCGGACAGCAGCCGGCGACCCTTCTCCATGTTCTCCTGACGGTCGTCGTCGTCGTACACGATGTTGATGCCCACCAGACCACGGTTCAGGCGGGGATTGCGCATCACCAGGGCGACACTCACCAGCCCATGGGCCAGTTCGGGATATTTCATGGGCAGCAGGATCTTCTCGTCGTCGGTAGGAGAGTTGTCAGCACCGCGCTTTTTCTTGTCATAGAGGATGATGCGCTTGGCGGTGCGCTCTGTGATGACCGAACTGATGATGCAGGTGAACAGAATCATGCAGATGACACCATTGAGCATGGTGTTGTCCACCAGATAGTGGCCGGGAGATGTCTCTAAGCGAAGTCCCACCATCACCATGGCTATGCCGCCGGCGGCATGGGCCGTGGTCAGACCGAACATCATGTGCCCCGACGTGATATGCATCTTATAGAAAGAACTTGTCAGATAGGCTGCCGCTGCCTTGCCGATGGTGGCCACTGCCACCATGAGTAGCACGACACCGAGGATGCCGCCGCCATGAAAGAGCACACGCACATTGATCAGCATTCCCACACCAATAAGGAAATAGGGGATGAAGATGGCGTTGCCGATAAACTCGATGCGGTTCATCAGTGGCGACAGACGGGGGATGTATCTGTTGAGTATCAGACCGGCGAGAAACGCACCGAAGATTCCTTCCAGTCCTGACACGTCTGCCATGGCGGCACTCAAAAACATGGTGGCCATCACAAAGATATATTGCATCACAGCATCGGAATAGCGCCGCAGGAACCATCTCGCAAGACGGGGAATCAGCAATATCGATATCAGGCAAAACGCGGCGATCTTCAGGATGAAAAATGCCCAGAAGAGAAGTCCTCCACCGCCAGTGAACCTGGCGGAGATGGCTGCCAGCGTGACCAATGCCATAAAAAGGGCTATCATCGTGGCACCGACACTGAGGGATGAGCTGCTGTGCTGCTGAAGTCCGTAACGGCAAACGATAGGGTAGGCGATCAATGTGTTGGAGGCCATGATACATCCCAACAGCAGAGAGGCTGTCGTGTTGTAACCTAACAGAAGTTTGGCGATGGGGATGGTCAGCGTAAAGGGGATGAGCGCCGTGAGAATACCGAAGGTCAGGATGCGCTCACGGGATTTCTTCATGTTCTCCCTGTCCAACTCCAGTGCGGCAAGAAACATGATGTAATACATGCCCACCTTACCAAAGAGCTCAAACGAGCTGTCTCTTTCCAAGATGTCGAAGCCATGCTCCCCAAGCAGCACACCGGCAAGCACCATGCCGACGATATGCGGAATGCGCAATTTGCCCATGATGATGGGAGCAAGCAGGATGACGCAGAGTACGACGAAGAAAATCAACGTCGGGTCGGTGATGGGTAGATAGCTTGACAAATCAAACATATAGAGACAAAATTGGTGATGAGATGTTTGTGCAGGAATGTTTCTCCTACGTGCTATTCTGTTGCAAAGATGCAAAAAAAAATGCAAATTATCGACAATTCACACGAAAAGTTGTAATTTTGCAAACGAATTAACACATATAATAAGACTATAGTATGAAAGTAGCTATCGTGGGTGCCAGCGGTGCTGTAGGACAGGAGTTCCTGCGTGTGCTCGCTGAGCGTGATTTCCCCATTGACGACCTGGTGCTCTTTGGTTCTGAGCGTAGCGCCGGGCGCAAATATGAGTTCAAGGGCAAGGAGTATGAGGTGAGACTCCTGCAGCATAATGATGACTTCAGGGATGTGGATATTGCCTTCACGTCGGCAGGTGCCGGCACATCCAGGGAGTTTGCCGAGACAATCACGAAATATGGCGCCGTGATGATCGACAACTCCAGTGCTTTCCGTATGGATGAGGACGTGCCTCTCGTGGTGCCTGAGTGTAACGCTGAGGATGCTTTGACACGTCCACGGGGTATTGTCGCCAACCCCAATTGCACAACCATTATGATGGTGGTGGTGCTGCAGCCTTTGGAGCAATTGTCGCATATCAAGCGCATCCATGTGTCAAGTTATCAGAGTGCCAGCGGGGCAGGGGCTGCCGCCATGGCCGAGCTCGAGCAGCAGTATCGTGAGATCGTGGAGGGAAATCCTGTCACGGTGAGGAAATTCCCACATCAGCTGGCATACAACGTCATACCACAGATCGACGTGTTCCAGCCCAATGGATATACCAAGGAGGAGATGAAAATGTTTAATGAGACACGCAAGATCATGCACTCCGACGTGCGCTGCTCTGCCACCTGTGTGCGTGTGTCTTCGCTGAGATCGCATTCCGAGAGCGTGTGGATAGAGACCGAACAACCCATCACCGTGGAACAGGCACAGGCTGCCATCGCCGCAGCCCCTGGATGCACATTGTGTGACGATCCCGCCAACCTTGTCTATCCGATGCCTCTCGACACCGCTGGCCGCGACGATATTTACGTGGGGCGCGTCCGCAGCGACATCGCAAGCGACTGTGGACTCACCTTGTGGCTCAGTGGCGACCAAATCCGGAAGGGCGCCGCTCTCAACGCTGTACAAATAGCGGAATATCTTGTCAGCGTGGGCAACGTGAAAAGATAGTTTTGGGGCTTTTCATTGAAGAATTATACTCTTTTGCTGATTTTTATTGGAAGAGTATCGTAGTTGTTGTTATTTTTGCAGTACAAATAACAAGTAGGCGGTATGGATGGACTTTTGGCACGGTTTGACAAGATTACACTCGACGAGATGAGTGGTATCAGGCTCATGAACCGCATCGACACAAAATTTGTCACGACGATGCCGGTGCTCATGCGCTTGCTTGATATGGCAAAGAACGACTATTGGGCTCAGGAAATCAATGGCGAGCGGAATATGCGCTATGAGACCACCTACTACGACACCCATGACTATGATATGTTCTATACCCATCAGAGTGGACATGCCAACCGTCAGAAACTGCGTTTCCGCACATACGTCAGTTCGAACCTGCAATTCATGGAGGTGAAAACAAAAAACAACCATGGGCGCACGAAAAAGAAAAGAATGCGTGTGGAGCAGATGGGACTTGAGGGTGAGGAGCGGATTCTGTTCTTGGCGGAGCATCTGAGATATGACATCGCTACTCTCAGACCCGCCATCCAGAACAGCTTCGACCGCATCACACTGGTCAATAAAGGCAAAACGGAAAGACTGACTATCGACACCAACTTGCAGTTCACCAATCTGGTGTCGGGGATAGAGAAGGAGATGGCGCCTTTGGTGATTGTCGAGCTCAAGCGTGATGGCCTATGCTTTTCTCCCGTTTTGGAGATGCTGAGACAACTGCGGGTGTTCCCACATGGATTCAGCAAGTATTGTATGGGGTCGGCACTGACAAATCCAAACCTGCGTGTCAACCGATTCAGGCCAAAGCTTATCGACATCAGGAAAATCGCACAGAAAAGTGATAATAAAATATTAACAATATGAGTGATTTATTTAATATCTCGGCAGATTTTGCCGATATGCTGGTGAGGTTTGTGATTTGTGTCATCGTCAACTGGCTGATTGTCGACAGATTGTATTACAGAAAGAGCAAACGGCGTGACTTCTATTTCACTTATATCCTTATCGGCGTATCCATCTTCTTTATCGTTTTCTTCATGATCTTTGTCTTAGAGGACATGAAGGGAAAGACAGGTATTGGTGTCGGTATCGGACTGTTCGGTATCTTCAGTATCATGCGATATCGGACGGATGCCATGCCGGTGAGAGAGATGACTTACCTTTTCTTGATCATCTGTCTCTCGGTGGTCAATGCGCTGGCTTCCACTATGACGTACGCTGAATTGTTGATTACTAATGCAATCATTGTGCTGTCGGTATGGGTCTGCGAGAATCGTCTCAAGGTGGTGCCCATGAAATTGATACAATATGATCGTATCGAGCTGATAAAACCAGAGCACAGACAGGAACTGATTGCCGACATTAAAGAGCGTACCGGTTTGGATGTCATCAAGATAGAAGTGGGAGGAATCGATATGTTGCGGGACATGGCAGTATTGAAGGTCTATTACTCTGACAAGGGTCGGGCTACCAACTCCGTGGATACTAAGACAAAGTTACGTGCCTCAGAGATGAATGAGATGTAGTCGGGTGGTTTTTTATTAATCATTTTAAAATGAGAACGAAAGTTTTGATGATGGCCATGCTGCTCCCCATTGGAGCCATGGCTCAGAGCGATGATTTCGGCACCGACCTCTCTGTGGAGGCCGATCATAAGGTGAACAAGAAATTCTCGGTGGGCATAGAGGTTGATATGCGCACGCGTGATGATGTGAAAACTGTCGACAGATGGTCGGCGGGCGTGAGTGCTTCCTATAAGGTGCTGCCATGGCTCAAGGCTTCTGCTGGTTATACGTTCCTGTACGACAACAACGAGAGGGCTTCCTATTATGATGACGATGACACTGAGGTGACAAGAGGCATCGTGGAGGAGGGGGCTCTCAAGCGGAGTGCGGAATACTGGGGACCACGTCATCGTTTCAATGTGGCGTTGACAGGCAGCCATAAAATCGGCAACCTGGAAATCTCACTGCGTGAGCGTTTGCAGTATACTCTTCGACCTGAGCACACTGTTGACGCTCGTACCATCTATTTCGACGAAGATGAGGAAGAGTATGTGGCTGGGGGCTTTTCCGATGGCATCTCGCATACTTACAAATCGAAGGATAAGACGGTGTTGAGAAGTCGTCTGCACATTGAGTATAAGACCAAGGGATTCCCCATCACTCCTCATGCCAGCGTGGAACTGTTCAATGCCATGGCTTTGGAGAAAATACGATATACCGTGGGCTATGACTATAAAATCAACAAAAAGCATAGCTTTGGCTTATTCTATCGCTACCAGCATGTCAACAAGGACGAGGATAACGAGACCAATCGTCACGTCATAGGTCTCTCATACCAGCTGAAGTTTTAGTCGTCTCTTAGTCCTCTAAGGTCCTTAAGGTCTCAAAGTCCTTAAGGACCTTAGAGCTTTTAAAGTCTACAACTTATGTTCTCTTGGTTTTCCGGTTTCTCCCACTGACCATCATGTTGTCAAATTCTTTTGCGAGATGAGTCGTAGGAGTTCCAGATTATTTGCCCAGGAAGTTCCGTTCCAAGTACTCGTTGAAGCGGTCGCGATAGAGGTCGCCGATGGGGAGGTATGTGTCAGCATCGAGGATGACACGGTTCTTGTTCACTTCCTGAATCTTGTCTAAATTGATGATGTAGGAGCGATGGATGCGCATAAACGATGCGGGCAATCTCTCCTCCAGTTTCTTCATGCTTAGCAATACCGTGAGCGGACGGGCATCATCGAAATAGATTTTCAGGTATTCGCTCATTCCTTCCACATAGCGGATGCTTTTGATGTCGACACGCACCATCCGGTGTTCTGTCTTGAAGAACAGCACCCCGTTGTCGCTTTTCTCATCGGCGGGTGTGCTTGTCGCTGCCGGCGAGGGAGCGGAAGTCTGCGCCGCATGAATCAGGTCGTATTGTTTTTTCACCTTATTGGCTGCGCGACGGAAGTCATCCAGGCCGAATGGCTTCAGCAGGTAGTCTACGGCATCTACCTTGAACCCGTCAATGGCATATTCAGAGTAGGCGGTGGTGAATACGATGAGTGGTGGGGCGGCAAGTGATTTCACAAAGTCCATGCCGGTGAGGTCGGGCATGTTGATGTCCACGAAGATGGCGTCAATCATCTCGTCTTCCATGATTTTGCGTGCGTCGACAGCACTTTGGCAGGATTCTACCAATTCCAGAAAAGGTATCTTCTCAATGTATGCGGAAAGTTTGCGCAGGGCCAATGGCTCGTCGTCAATTGCAAGGCATCTGATCATATATGTTGTTTTATGAGTGAATACTATGTTAATCCCGGATGAGGACCTGTTGTGACCGTATTGGGAAAATGTCGTCTGTGTCTTTTTTGAACACCCTTTATGATGCTTTCTCCGGTGTCTTCTCCTCAATGGCAGGGATGCTGAGCGCGACGTTGTAGGTGTGATCGCCGTCGTCGATATCCAATTGGTAATTGTCACCATAGAGTAAGTCGAGACGCCGGCGGGTATTGGAGAGTCCAACACCTCCCGGGCTGTTGTCCACAGATGCTGCCTTGCTGTTCTGGCAGGTGAAGAGCAGATGGTCGTCGCTGTGCTTGAGAGCCACCTTGATAAATGAGTCTTGTTTGTAGCTCACGCCATGCTTGAAGGCGTTTTCCACAAAAGTGATGAAGATCATTGGCGGCACCTGCAGGTTGGGCAGGTCATCCTCTATGTCTACGCTGATTTTCACTTTCTCTGTATAGCGCAGTTTCATGAGGGTGATGTAGTTGTTGATAAAAGCAATGTCCTTTGTGAGCGGAACACTGCTCTTGGCACCGTCGTAGAGCACATAGCGCATCATCTTCGACAGTTCGACAATGCTGCTTTTGGCTTCCTCTGGCTCGATATCCACCAATGCGTGGATGTTGTTGAGCGTGTTCATGAAGAAGTGGGGATTGATCTGATATTTCAGATACTCCAGTTGTTGCTCCAGATTCTTGTGCTCCAGTTGTTCCAGCATCTTGAGGTCCTTGGTGTTTTTGAAATACAGTTTGACACCTAAGTTCATACCCAGCATGAGAACAATGACAATGAGTGCCACCAGGTCTTGTTGGCCAAGTACGATGGGAGGCTCTTTGATGAAACCATCATGTGGCTCAGGGGTGGTATGGGGTGGAGCCGGTGGTTGTGCGTCGGGATTGGGCTTGGGGGGATGAATGGACAGATGATTCGCGTCAAAGTCCTCGAGATGTGGTGGCTTGTGTGGGGCCTCATGCATGGGACTGCGGTCATCGTATTTGGGACGAAGACTGCAAGCGTATGCTTGGAAAACGACAATCATACACAGTGCGAGTCCTGCGTAGAGTAGTTTTTTCTTCTTATAGATGAGCAGTGGGGCTATGAGGAAGTTATGTATGAGAAATACAAGCAGATAAGGGATAAAGACGCGCCATACCCTGATCACCTCATGCCAACTGAAATCCATTCCCGGGTTGTCGGTCATCCTGACGCTCATGCTGATTATGGGCGACAGGAACAATAGAACCCAGATACAAAGATACAGTAGGTTCTCTTTTATTTCCGATTTTTTCATTGATGGTGAGTGTAATAATGTTTCATACACGCAATGGTGTTTGTAATGATTTGACTGTAGGAGAGTAATTCTTTTCAGTACAAAGGTATCGCTTTTGTGGGCGGACACCAAAAACATTCAGCAAACCACCGTTTTTTGTCAGTGAAGGGGAGTGGGTGCAGGGGGCAAATCATGGGGGCGTGTGTGATACAGTGAAGGTCAGTCGTCTTCAAACATGTCTTTCGACCATTTCAATTCCTCGTAGGTGGTGCGAATATCCTCCATGGTGATGTCGAATGAACGGTCTACATAACGAGGGTTGTCGCCTAATGAATGTGTGAACAACCAGTCGTAGGTCTTCTGGAGATAAAAAAGCCGTGCCAATATGCCATGTGAGGCACCTGGCACCCACCAATAGCGGAGCAGTTGGTCCTCATGGCTCTTTTGTAGGTAGTCCACCACGGTCTTCGAACAGCTGATGGGCACGGCGCGGTCGGCGGTGCCGTGCATAATCCACAGTGGGAGACGCCCCAGACCGCCTTTCTGACTGTCACGCAGGGTGGTGCCACCACAGAGTGCCATGGCGGCGGCTATCTTTTCGGGATACGTGCCGGCGAAATCCATCGTGCCATAGCCGCCAAGACTCATGCCGAGCACATAGACACGGGTGCTGTCGATAGGGTAGTTGGATTTCATCCATTCCAACAATTCGTTGAGCTTCTGCGGATTCCAGGAACCTCCGGGATTCTGTGGCGCCAACACGAAGGCTGGGACAATTTTCCCCCGCTCGATGGCATTGAGCACACCATAGCGTTTCACCTTGTTCAAGTCGTTGCCGCAAAGGCTTTTGCCATGCAGAAAAATGACTAACGGAAGGACATGCCCTCCTGGCTCATAGTCCTCCGGGGTGTATACCCAAAAATTGTAATTGTTGGGCACAGCCCGGTATTTGGTGATGAATTTACCGCCTTGTTGGGCATGGCAGCAAAAGCTGGTTATCCATAGCAATAATATCGTCAGAATGGCTTTCTTCATGATTCTTCGATGATTGGATGATACTTCCTTGTGAAGACAGATGATGTCAGTAGTCTGAACAATGGCATGTAGGTGTCGAGAGAAAACCATTTGATTCCTACTTGCCTGTTAATTATCTGGTCTGCAAAAGTACATATAATTTTCTAATTACAAGTCAGTTTGTCGCTTAAAAAGTCTGAAGTTTACTCAAAAAATCGTATCTTTGCGGCATACCTAAATCCATGACAATGAAAATAGCTATATACACCTTGACTTCTGGCCTGCATGATGAGAACGCAGTGGCAAAATCCACAGAGGAATTTCTTGGAAATCTCGGCATAGAATATGCCTTTCTTGGTGGCAGTTTTGACGACTATGGCAACCACCCCCTTGATTTGATCTATGTGCGTACGGGTGGCACGGAGGGAATCTTCCGACAGCTGTTGCCGGAGCTGAGGTCACGTTCAACACGGCCCTTTTATTTACTTGCGTCAAGTAAGAGCAATTCACTGGCTGCCTCGATAGAGATCCTCTCATATCTCAGACAGCATGGCATCAGTGGAGAAATTATACATGGAGAAAAGTCTTACATGAAGGCCAGAATCCTGCTCCTGGCAAGGGTGGGGGAGGCGCGTGCCTGGTTGAGCGGCAAGCGCTTAGGTGTGGTCGGACAACCTTCCGACTGGTTGATTGCCAGTCATGCCGACAAGGATATCCTCGACCGGAAGCTGGGCATGAAATTGGTGGATGTGGAGATGACGCGACTCATAGAAGAGATACATTCACTGCCAGAGACGATGCCAGAGCAGTTGGCATCCTGCGCCATTGAGAACGAGAAAGTGAGAAAAGCCATGCCTGGGGCACACCGCATCTATCTGGCCTTACGGAAAATGGTCGACCAATACCGGCTCGATGGACTCACTATCCGCTGTTTCGATCTTCTGACAGCGGTTCAGAATACAGGCTGTCTTGCACTCGCACGCTTGAATGCGGAGGGCATGGTGGCGGGATGTGAGGGCGATGTGCCGGCCATGGTGTCGATGATGATTGTACGTGCCCTGACCGGACTGTCTGGCTTCCAGGCCAATCCCTCAAGCATCAATCCCGAGACTGGCGACATGATGCTGGCGCATTGCACCATACCTCTCAACATGGTCTCGCATTATGAGTTTGACACACATTTTGAGTCGGGCATCGGAGTGGGAATACGTGGGTATATGCAGGAGGGAGATGTCACGGTGTTTAAGGTGGCTGGAGATTTGTCACGATTTTTTGTGGCGGAGGGCACACTCCTCAGATGTGAGGCAAGACAGGATCTGTGTCGCACGCAATTTGCCATACGGCTTATCCAGCCCACGGATGCATCGTATTTCCTGACCCATCCCATTGGCAATCATCATATCGTGATTCCCGGCCACCACAAGGCTGTGCTGGAGGCTTTGATGCGATAATTCTAATTTACGTCATCATTCACCTCTCACACCTAATGTCATCAATCCTTTTTCAGAAAATTACACTAAAATTCAAGGAAATATGAACACCGAGAGTACTACCCCTACAGGCAAGATGAATGTTCTTGACCTGTTGAAAAACATCCTGCCATTTGTCTTACCCTATAAATGGCTGATAGGTATCACGCTGGCATTGACGTTGGTGGGCTCATTTATGGCACAGGTCAATGCCGTAGTACTCGACAGGGCAGTGGATGCCATCAACGCCCTTATTCAGCAGCCTGCCTTCTCATGGGGCAACGCCGTGCGGATATTGGCCACCATCTCGGCAATATTGTTGGGAAAGGAGGTGATTGCCGCATTGGTCACTTTCTTCCAACGATACTATGGGGAGCGGATGCGGATACTGGTGAGCCGCGACATGTCGGTAAGTGTCGTGAAGAGGATGCTCTCGTTCCGGATGGCTTTCTTTACCTCCGAGGGAAACGAGACCGGCAAACTCCAGTCGCGTATCGACCGTGGCGTCATGAGCCTTAGCAATACCGTCAACAATTTCTTTATTGAGATTCTACCGCTCTTTACCAGTGCTATCCTCGCCTTGGCTCTGATGTTCATGGCCAATTTCTATGTGGGATTGGTGGCATTGTGCATCGTGCCCATCTATTTTTATGTCACTTACATTCAGGCTAAGCGGATGAAAGGAGGACGAAGGGGAATCTTCGGCGGGCATCAGGCTGTCAGTCAGAGCATCCTCAATATCATAGAAAGTATTACGGTCATCAAGTCTTTCAACCGTGAGCAAATCGAGGCAGACCGACAAGCCGAGATTCAACATTCGATGACCGATTTGCAATTAAACACACGCAAACAGAGTTATTTCTTCAATGGACTGAAAACTTTCCTGGAGCAGATCGGCACCGTGCTCATCATCATACTCACCGCCTATCTGGTGCTTATCGACTACCCCGGGATGACCATCGGAAAAATCATGTACCATGTCATGCTCTTTGCCAATGTGAGCGCACCCATCCGACAGCTGCACCGTATCTACGACGACATGAACGACGCCTTGATCTACGCTGAGGGATTCTTCGGTATCCTCCATGCCGATGATGAGGTGGAGGATTCTGGAAAATACCATCCCCAAGAGGTGAAAGGCGATTTCGAACTCTCTGGGGTGGATTTCACTTACAGCAATGGCACACAGGCTCTCTATGATGTGTCGATGCATATCGAGAGTGGCAAGATCACAGCACTTGTGGGCCTCAGTGGGGCCGGCAAGAGCACCATCGTCAATCTGCTCGATAAATTCTATCATCCCGACTGTGGCAGCATCAGGCTCGATGGGGTGGAGTTGAGCGAGTGGGACACCCAATGGCTGCGTGAGAACGTGGGGCTGGTCTTGCAAAAGAATCATATCTTTGACGGGAGCATCGAGGAGAATATCAAATATGGCAATCCCGATGCCTCTCATGAGGAGGTGGTGAAGGCTGCGCGACAAGCATATATCTACGACCAGATTATGCAACTGCCCAACGGTTTCCAGACGCAGGCTCTCCAGCTGAGTGGCGGACAGCAGCAGCGCATCGCCATCGCTCGTATGTTCATCAAAAACCCGCCGATCATCTTCCTCGATGAACCCACGGCGAGTCTCGATGCCATCGCCACAGAGCAAATCAAGGCGAGCATCGATGCCATCAAGCAAGGACGCACGGTGATCATCATCTCACATAATATCGGTCAGATTATTGACGCCGACAGAATCTATGTGCTCAAAGAGGGACGTATGGTGCAGCAAGGTTCTCCGCAAGAGGTGTATCAGCAAGGTGGTGTCTACAAGGATATCTTCGATGCCAGTGCCCGCAGTATGAACGTGGATAAAATCGCCAACACCATTGATGCCAAAAATCCTTGAGTTGATCATGATGCCCCATGGTTCTACGCAGGCGACGGTTCTGCCGTCGCCACTTTCTAAAAGACTGCACAACACCTGCAAGAATGATAGTTATAGATAATTTTGATTACCTACTTATCAATTTAAAAAAGCAATACAAATGAGAAAAATCTTCTTCCCTCTTCTGGCTATCGGGCTTTTGATATCCGCCGTGCCTGCCAGAGCAGCAAAATTGTTGGAACTAAAAGTGATAGACAAAGACTACCTCATGGTCCATTTCCGTGATGGTGAGGTGCATTACCGCGACGATGGTACGGGACCGAGTGCCTATCTCGGACATTCTTTTGCCGAGGGTGATGACACCTTGGTGGTTTTCGGTGAACGGCTCAAGGTGGCCGAGGCGCAGAAATCCTCAATATGGCGGGTCAGTTCTACCGATGACGCGGCTTTCGGACAGCAGCAGCCTGTGGCCGTTTGGAGGAAGTCGAAACCCATGAATACGGACAATACGCTGGCGAGCGAGTTGGACCACTGGCTGTTTCTCCAACTGCCAAAGTCGATGCGACAGGGATGTACCTACACGCTCACCATTCCTGCGGGGATAGGGAGTGACCGGCAGACGGCGAGCATCCGCTTCGATGTATGGAACGCACAGTCGGAGGCTGTCCATGTCAATATTATTGGCTATTCTCCAGCTGAGACTCTTCATGCCGCCGATCTCTACCAGTGGTTGGGCGACGGCGGACAGAGAGACTATAAAGCCTGGGAAGGACGAAAGGTATGGCTCTACAATGTCAAGACCAAGAAAAAACAAAAAGCTGGTGTCGTGAAATTCTGGAAAAAAGCCGCCGATGCCGCACTGGAGGCCGGGGAAAAGAATCTCATAGGCACTGACGTGTGGAATGTCGATTTCAAGGCCACACAGCCCGGACGCTATCGCCTCGTGGTGGAGGATGTGGGGTGCAGTATGGATTTCGACATCAGCGGAGAGACTTATTTCCAACCATACCGGTATTCGGTGCGTGGATACTACTATATGCGACTTGGAGAGCCGAAAGATCCGGAAAATGTCTTCCCGGTTCCCCGTCAGCCGCAGTTTATTCCGGAGGAGGATCCAAAGGGACTGACCATCTATAAGACAGACCTGCATCCTTGGTGCGAGGAGTGGAGGGATTTGCATACCGATGTGTGGGATGAGCCGCATTTCAAGGCGCTCAAACAGTCTATTTTCTGGCAACATCGACTGCCGGGAAACCCTGTGGCGGTAAATGTCAAAGGTGGACACTCCGATGCTTTCGACTGGGACAGACATCTGGCGCATGTGAGCAATATCTATGATATGCTCCTGCCCTACATCCTCTCAGGTGGCAAGGTCGCTGACGACAATCTGGGAATCAGAGAGAGTGGCAATGGTATTCCTGACATCATTGATGAGGCGCGCAATGAGGTGGACTTCTTCCTCAGTATCCGTGATGGTGAGGCTTACTCACAAGGCGTCACCAATCCATGCGCTGACTGGTCGGTGATGTTCCAGGCCGGATGCACTACGATGGCGGCATGGGCTAATGCCGCCAACTGTGCGATGTTGGCAGAGGCTTTCCGTATCCAGAAAAACGACTCTCTACGGCAGTATTATACCGACGAGGCCATCAAGGCTTTCCAGTTTGCCGGCCGTCAGGAGAATCTGCAACTCGACGATATGCAGGATGTGGGAAGCATCAGCATGAGAGGGCGTGACTTCAGGCAGATGGCTGCCGCCTTCCTCTACAATGTCACGGGCGATGAGCAATGGGAGCGCATCATGGCCGAGGAGAGCATGATCAAGAATGCCTCCTCGCATCTCTTCAACAAAGGACGCCAAGGCTATTTCGTGGCCAATGTCACCAATGAGTTTAAGGATGGCGAGGTGGGGTTCTGCCAGGTATGGGCTGCCGCCGCTTACCTCACATGCCCGCATCCACGTCATTTCACCGACTTGTATAATCATCTCAAGGCGTCTGTCAACGCACATGCCAACGAATACAATATCTCACACATGGCCGCACGCCCCTCACGCCGATCTGCCAACGACAGCAGATGGCAGACCTCGCAAAACCTGCAGCTGGTGATGCTTGCGCACTACATCGCCACCGACAAGACGGCACGGCAGGAGCTGGAGCATGTGATGTATACTGAGGCGGGATGGAGCTTAGGACGTAATCCCGGAAATATCGTCGAGATGACCGGATTGGGACAAAGACATATCACGGATGTCTATAGCACTGGCAGAAATGACGGCGAGCCGGGCACCCATCCGGGACAGACACCATTCAATGGCACTGAGACATGGTCGCCGGGGAATGGCGGCGATGCCCGCATCCTGCTCGACAGATGCTATCCCTCATGGAATGATGGCGGATGGCCCCGCCAGGAGTCCTATTTCAACCAGCGTTATATGTGGGTCAACGGAGAGTTCACACCGCGTGAGACAATGCGTGGAAAGATGGCGCTGATGGCCTATCTCTATGCCATCAGGAAATAAGCCTCAAAATATGAAGACCGATTTGGATGTAGATGAGTTTAATTACAACAAAAAAATGAATAACAATATGAACAGCCATTCAGTCAACAAACACATCCTTACGACTTTCGCCGCAGTGCTTTGCCTCATGGTGCCAGATGCCATCCGTGCGCAGATCTGTGTGTCTCATCCTCCTCTTGAGCAACTGAAATACAGCCATCCTGCCACGAAATGGCTTGAGGCGTTGCCTGTCGGCAACTCTCACCTTGGCGCCATGGTGTATGGCGGTACCGACAGGGAAGAAATCCAGCTCAACGAGGAAACGTTCTGGTCGGGGGCACCTCATAACAACGACAGCCGGGAGTCCAAGGAATATTTGCAGGTGGTGAGGGACTCTATCTTCGCAGGACATGAGGAGGCCGCTGCCCGCATCATCGACAAGCATTTCCTGCCTGGTCCGCATGGCATGAAATACCTCACGCTGGGAAGTGTGTTCCTGGACTTCGACAATAAGGAGGAGGTGACCAACTATGAGAGAGGACTGATCCTCAACAGTGGCCTGGCATATACTTCTTACAAGAGAGGTGGTGTCAACATCCATCAACATGTGCAGGCCTCTATGGCCGACAATGCAATCATTGTCAGATTGGAGGCTGAAGGGAAGAAGGCACTCTCCCTCAAAGTGTCTCATCAATGCGAGCTGAACAGCAGTCACAGCGTGGAGAACCACTGTCTGACCGCCATCATAGATGGAGTGGATCATGAGGGTATCAAGGCCGGGCTGAAGGCAGAGTGTCGCATCCTGGTGAAAAGCAATGGCGAGATTATCGACGGACAGGATGATATAGAGGTGAAAGATGCCTCAGAGGTCACCATTTATATCGTGGCGGCCACCAACTACGTGAACTATCACGATATCAGTGGAAATCCATCGGAGAAAAATGTCAAGACATTGGCTGAGGTGTCTCAACGTGGTTATTATAAGAATCTGCGCCGGCACAACAAGGTGTTCCGAAAACAATTCGAGAGAGTGTGGCTTTCACTGCCAGGATCTGCATCGTCTAAGGAGGATACCGACTGGCGTATCGAGCATTTCGCAGGCAGTGATGATATGAAACTGGTGGAGTTGCTCTTCCAATATGGGCGCTATCTGCTGATGACGTCCTCACAGCCTGGTGGACAGCCTGCAAACTTGCAGGGTGTGTGGAACAATAAGTTGAATGCCCCATGGGACAGCAAGTACACCATCAATATCAATACCGAGATGAATTACTGGCTTTCCGATGTGGGTAATATCGGCGAGACACAGATGCCTCTGTTTGAGATGATACGCGACCTGAGCGTGACGGGGGCGAAGACGGCAAAGGACATGTATGGCTGCCGCGGATGGG
>FLNZ01002930.1_pt1 | contig 19974 bp, 30 predicted proteins | sample 1140391 | NCBI WGS metagenome assembly FLNZ01 (sample SAMEA3878171, study PRJEB12797) | bioreactor metagenome | biome: Moose rumen | place: Sweden | collected 2011-10
GGCGGCAATCTGCTCGTCGTTCCAGTCGCCCACCTTGATGGAAGGGTCGATGCCACAGGTGTTCAGAATCTTAGCTGCACTGCTGCGGCCGATTCCGTAGATATAGGTGAGACCTATAACTCCGTGTTTGTTGTTGGGTAAATCAACACCGGCTATTCTTGCCATATTCTATCTGTACTTTTTATTAGTTACACATTACTAACCCTGGCGCATCTTGAACTTGGGGTTCTTTTTGCAGATAACGTACAGGCGGCCTTTACGCCGGACAATCTTGCAGTCTTCGCTGCGCTTTTTGATGGAGGTCTTGACTTTCATCGTTATCTAGTTTTTATTTGTATCTGAAAGAAATTCTTCCTTTTGTGAGGTCGTAAGGCGAGATTTCAACTTTCACCCGGTCACCGAGAAGGATATGGATAAAGTTCATCCTCATCTTACCTGAAATGTTGCAGAGGAGGACATGACCGTTTTCCAGCTCAACGCGGAACATTGCGTTGGGGAGGGTTTCAATCACCGTTCCGTCCTGCTCGATAGCTACTTGTTTGGACATAGTTAAAAAATTACCTTAAAACTTAATGGAACCATCTTTCTCAATGTAATCGAACGTCGACAGCTGCTGGGCCCGGCCTTTCCGGACAACAACCGTAAGCTCGTAATGAGCCGCCTTCTTGTGATCGGCCGTGTGTACTGCCCAACCATTTTTTGCAAGATACACACCGCGGCCTCCCGCGCAAATCATAGGCTCAATACATATAGTCATTCCGTCAAGAAGACGTGCTCCGTGGCCCCTTCTTCCATAATTTGGAACACCGGGATCCTCGTGCATCTCCTTCCCCACGCCGTGACCTTCAAGTTCACGGACAACGGAGAAACCGAAGGACTCTGCATACGACTGCACCGCGTATCCGATATCGCCCGTCCTGCCTCCTGCCACGGCCGCTTCAATACCCTTGTACAGCGATGCCTTGGTGACATCGAGGAGCCTGCGGGTTTCGGCGTCCACCTCCCCCACGGGGAAGGTGTAGGCCGAATCACCGTTGTATCCCTTGTACAGGGTTCCGCAATCTACGGAAAGGATGTCTCCCTCTTCGAGGGGGCGGTCGTCGGGAAAACCGTGGACCACGACATCGTTTACGCTCATGCAGAGGGCCGCTGGAAAGCCGTCATAACCTTTGAAGGAAGGTTCTGCTCCGTGGTCACGGATGAAGGTCTCGGCCACCTCGCACAACTTCGCAGTTGTCACACCGGGGGCGACCAGCTTACCGACCTCCGCAAGGGTCCTGGAGACGAGGTCTCCATTGATCCTCAGCAGTTCTATTTCCTCTTCGGTCTTAGGTCTTACCATATCGACTTTCGGTTTTACATTCAAATGTTATTACATGCCGGAACGTCCGGTAAGACGTCCGGTCTTCATAAGTCCGTCGTAATGGCGCATCAGCAGATAGCTCTCAATTTGCTGGAGCGTATCCAGAATAACGCCCACCATGATCAGAAGCGAAGTGCCTCCGAAGAAGCTGGCAAACTGGTTGTTCACGCCAAGGATGTTCGCGAGGGCGGGCATGCAGGCAATCATGGCAAGGAAAATGGAACCCGGGAGGGTAACCTTTGTCATGATGCTATCCAGGTATTCCGCAGTCTTCTTGCCGGGCTTTACGCCGGGGATGAAGCCACCGTTCTTCTTCATGTCTTCGGCCATCATTGTGGGATTCACGGTGACGGCAGTGTAGAAGTATGTGAACACGATGACCAGAAGGCCGAACACGATGTTGTACCATACGCTGGTGTAGCTGGAGAACGCAGCGGCGATACCGCGGGTGCTCTCATAGTTGCCAAGGAGCATGGGGAACATCATAAGCGCCTGGGCGAAGATGATAGGCATAACGCCCGCAGCGTTTATCTTGAGGGGAATGTACTGGCGCACACCGCCGTACTGCTTGTTGCCGATAACCCTCTTTGCATACTGCACGGGAACTTTACGCACAGCCTGCACAAGGGCGATGGCGGCAAGTATTACGAGAACCCATACAACCATTTCCACGATGAACATGATGGCTCCGCCGTTGGGAGTGGCGCTGGAGAACTTCTGCGTAGCCTCTGCAACGAGGGCGTAAGGCAGACGTGCAACGATGCCGATCATGATGATGAGGGAAATGCCGTTCCCTATTCCGCGGTCCGTGATCCTTTCACCCAGCCACATCACAAACATGGAACCTGCCATGAGGATGATGGTGGAGATGAGGCGAAACCAGAAGGGGCTCACGTGCATGGTGATTGCCTCTGAGGGAACCATGCCCACCACATAGGCGGGGCCCTGGACGGCGAGGATGGCTACCGTGAGGTAACGGGTGATCTGGTTCATCTTGCGACGGCCGCTCTCGCCTTCCATCTGCATTTTGCGGAAGGAGGGAACGAACATGCCAAGAAGCTGAACCACGATGGATGCCGAGATGTACGGCATCACACCAAGTGCAAATATCGAAGCGTTTCCGAATGCGCCGCCGCTGAACATGTTCAGCAGGCCCACGAGACCTTCCTGAGTGCCCGAGATACCGCTTTTGAGGATCTCAGGATCGATACCGGGAAGGAGGATGAAGCTGCCCAGACGGTAAACCAGCACAAGCAGGATAGTGTAACCTATCCGCTTGCGCAGCTCTTCGATGTTGTAAATGTTGCGAATGGTCTGAATGAACTTCTTCATCGCTTCAATTATTCAATGACGGTTGCTTTACCACCTGCAGCTTCAATCTTGGCCTTGGCCGATGCGGAGAAGGCGTTTGCCTTCACCTCGACGGTAGCGGTGATCTCACCGTTACCGAGCACCTTCACAAGTTCACCCTTGGAAGCGATGCCTGCACCGATGAAGGTGTCCACGTCAAACTCCTTGACACCGAGCTTTTCGCTGAGGGCCTGGATGGTGGAGACGTTTACGCCTTTGTAGGCAACGCGGGTGGGATTCTTGAAACCGAACTTGGGGAGACGGCGCTGGATAGGCATCTGGCCGCCTTCGTAACCAATCTTGTGTTCGTAACCGGCACGGGCCTGTGCACCCTTGGTACCGCGGGTGGCGGTGCCACCTTTACCGGAACCCTGTCCACGGCCGACGCGCTTGCTGTTATGGATAGCGCCCTTTGCGGGCTTCAGATTTTCAAGTTTCATCTCTAGTTCCTCCTTAGTCAATTACTTCATAAGTGACCAGATGCTGAACTTTTTCAAGCATGCCGCGGGTGATGGGAGTATCCTCCACTTCCACGGTCTGGTGCATCCGGCGGATACCGAGAGTCTTGAGGTTTGCGATCTGACGCTTGGTCTCTCCGTTCTTGGAGCGAACCTGGGTAATCTTAAGCTTTGCCATAGTCTCTCTCGAATTAACCGTTAAATACTTTGGACATGGGGATGCCGCGAAGACCGGCCACGGTGTAGGCGTCCCTCATCTCTGTGAGAGCCTGAATGGTGGCTTTCACGAGGTTGTGAGGGTTGGAAGAGCCCTTGCTCTTTGCCAACACATTCTGGATGCCGGCGCTCTCGAACACGGCGCGCATTGCACCGCCGGCCTTTACACCGGTACCGGGAGCAGCGGGTTTCATGAACACCTCTGCGCCGCCGAAACGGGCAATCTGCTCGTGGGGAATGGTGGTGTTGATTACAGGAACCTTCACGAGGTTCTTCTTTGCATCCTCCACGCCCTTGGCGATGGCTGCGGTAACTTCATTGGCCTTGCCAAGACCGTAACCCACAACGCCGTTCTCGTCTCCTACCACCACGATGGCGGCGAAACGGAAGTGACGGCCACCCTTGGTTACCTTGGTAACGCGGTTGATGGCTACCAGCCTGTCCTTGAGTTCAAGGTCTGACGTCTTTACTCTTTTTACGTTTGAATTTGCCATAGTAGTGTATTATTAGAAGATGAGGCCGCCTTCACGGGCTGCGTCTGCAAGTGATTTGACCCTGCCGTGGAAGAGGTAACCTCCGCGGTCGAAGGAAACGGTGGTGATGCCTGCTGCAAGAGCGCGCTCTGCGATGGCCTTGCCCACGATGGCTGCGGTCTCTATGCCGCTTTTGCCCTTGGTCTCGGCAGCGAGGATCTTGTCATTGGAAGAGGCTGCTGCGAGGGTTTTTCCTTCAAGGTCGTTGACAATCTGTACGTAGATCTGCTTATTGGAGCGGAAGACCACCATGCGGGGACGCTCGGCGGTGCCGCTGACGTGCTTGCGGATGCGGTAATGGATCCGCTTTCTTCTTTCAATTCTGTTGAGTGCCATAACTGTTTCCTCCTATTATTTGGCCGAAGCTGTTTTACCGGCCTTGCGGCGAAGCTGCTCTCCGGCGAACTTGATACCCTTGCCCTTGTAAGGTTCGGGACGACGGAAGGAGCGGATCTTGGCGGCCACCTGGCCAACCAGCTGCTTGTCTGCGCTCTTGAGGATGAGAATGGGGTTTTCACCCTTGCGCACCTGAGGAGTCTCGGCGGTCACTTCCTTGGGAAGCATCATCTGGATGTCGTGGGAATATCCCAGTGACATGGTGAGGAGCTGCCCCTGTGCAACCACACGGTAACCCACGCCAACGAATTCCTGCTTGATGGTAAAGCCTTCGCTCACGCCCACCACGATATTGTGGACCAGTGCGCGGTAAAGTCCGTGCATGGAGCGGAAACGAGGGAGGTCGTTGGGACGGGTAAACTTGATTTCATTTCCCTCGATGGAAACGGTGATGTCCGGATCCACCTTCTGGCTCATTTCGCCATTAGGGCCTTTCACCTTCACGATATTGCCGTCGAGAAGCTCTGCTTTCACGCCGGCTGGAAGGACTACAGGTAATTTTCCAATTCTTGACATAGTAATTTGTGCCTATTAGTATACGTAGCAAATAACCTCACCGCCTACGCCAAGTTCCTTGGCCTCTTTGTCGGTGATTACGCCCTTGGAAGTGGAAAGGATGGCGATGCCCAGGCCGTTGAGGACGCGGGGCATGTTCTGCACATCGGCATACTTCCTAAGACCGGGAGTGCTAACGCGCACGATGCTCTTCACCGCGGCAGCCTTGGTCTCGGGATGATACTTGAGGGCGATTTTAATTGTATTGAAAGGGGTACCCTCGACAATCTTGTAGCTGAGGATATAGCCCTTCTCGCACAGAATCTTGGTGATGGCGACCTTCATGTTGGATGAAGGGATTTCCACAACCTTCTTGCCTGCCAGGTAAGCGTTACGGATTCTGGTCAGATAATCTGCAATGGGATCAGTCATTTTCTTGTCTTTTTAAGGTAATACTACCAACTTGCTTTCTTTACGCCGGGGATGAGGCCCTGGGAAGCCATCTCGCGGAACTGGATACGGCTGAGGCCGAAGTCACGCATGTAACCCTTGGGGCGACCGGTGAGGGAGCAGCGGTTGTGGAGACGTACGGGGCTGGCATTCTTGGGGAGCTTGTCAAGGGCGGCATAATCGCCTGCCTCTTTGAGGGCGGCCCGCTTTGCAGCGTACTTAGCAACTAATTTCGCGCGTTTTACTTCGCGAGCTTTCATTGATTCCTTTGCCATGCTATTCTAGTTATTATGTTTCTTGAAAGGAAGGCCGAAAGCCTTGAGAAGGGCGTGAGCCTCTTCGTCGGTCTTTGCGGTGGTCACGAAAGTGATTTCCACGCCATGGATGCGGGGATTCTTGTCAATCTCAATCTCCGGGAAGATAATCTGCTCCTTGATGCCGAGGGTGTAGTTTCCCTGACCGTCCATCTTCTCGGAAATACCGTTGAAGTCACGGATACGGGGAAGAGCCACACGGATAAGACGCTCGAGGAATTCGTACATGCGGACGTCCCTGAGGGTAACCTTTGCGCCGATGGGCATGCCCTTACGGAGCTTGAAGTTGGAGATATCCTTGCGGGAGGAGGTGATGACAGCCTTCTGACCGGCGATGATGGAGAGTTCCTCTGCGGCTTCCTCAACCAGTTTCTTGTCCTGGGTTGCGTCGCCTACGCCTTCGTTAAGGGTAATCTTAACGAGCTTTGGAACCTGCATTACGGTAGTGTAGGAGAACTGCTTCATAAGAGCGGGAACAATCTCCTCTTTATATACCTTCTTGAGGTCTGGGGTATATCCCTTGGGAAGCGCCTGGGCTTCTGCGGGTTTTGCTGCTTTCTTTGCCATAATTACTTAATCTCCTCTCCGGTTGTTTTAGCAATGCGCACTTTCTTCCCGTCCACTTCCTTGTGGGCTACGCGGGTGGCCTTTCCATTGCCGTCGACAAGGTTCACATTGGAGATGTGGATACCTGCCTCCTGCTTGATGATGCCGCCCTGGGGGGCCTTGGAATTGGGCTTGGTGTGCTTGGAAACCATATTGACGCCTTCAACGATGACGCGGTCCTTGTTGCGGAGTACCTCCAGGACCTTTCCGGTCTTGCCCTTGTCGTTACCGGCATTCACATACACGGTATCGCCTTTCTTGATATTGTACTTTTTCATAATCTCTTACTGCATTAAAGGACTTCCGGAGCGAGGGAAACGATTTTCATGTAGTTCTCGCGGAGCTCGCGGGCCACGGGGCCGAAGATACGGGTGCCGCGGAGTTCGCCGGCGCCGTTCAGCAGAACGCATGCATTCTCGTCAAAGCGGATATATGAGCCGTCTGCACGGCGGATTTCCTTCTTGGTGCGCACAACCACGGCCTTGGTGACGGTGCCCTTCTTGATTTCGCCACCGGGGATGGCGCTCTTGACGGTCACGACGATGGTCTCGCCGATGGTTGCGTAACGGTGGCGGGTACCGCCGAGGACACGGATGCAGAGGACTTCCTTTGCACCGCTGTTGTCAGCAACCGTTAAACGTGATTCCTGCTGTATCATATTACTTCACTTTTTCTACGATTTCAACTAATCTCCACCTCTTGGTCTTGCTGAGGGGACGGGTTTCCATGATGCGGACGGTATCTCCCTCCGAGCACTCATTGTTCTGGTCCTCTGCAACAAACTTGGTGGTCTTCTTTACGAACTTGCCGTAAATGGGGTGCTTCTCGTGGGTTTCTACGGCCACGACAATGGTCTTGTCCATCTTGTTGGACACCACGATGCCCACTCTTTCTTTACGAAGGTTTCTTTCCATAGTCTGGTGCTTCTTTAGTTCTGCTGTTTCTCTTTCTGCGCCAGGATGGTGATCATGCGGGCGATGTCCTGACGGGTCTTGCGGATCTTGGAGGTATCCTCCAGGGGAGAAATGGCGTGATTGAGTTTCATGGTGTCAAGATTGTTCTTTTCCACCTCAATGCGGTCGCGAAGATCTGCAACTGACATTTCACGTACTTCTGATACTTTCATTGTTCTCTCCTCCTAAATTATTCTTCTACATAGTCCCTGCGAACCACGAACTTGGTTGCGACGGGAAGCTTGTTGGCGGCAAGACGCATTGCTTCCTTTGCGGTGGCGAGGGAAACGCCCTCTGCCTCAAAGAGAATGCGGCCGGGAGTGATGGGGGCCACGAAGCCCTGGGGATCACCCTTACCCTTACCCATACGGGTATCCAGCGGCTTTGCGGTGAACGGCTTCACGGGGAAGACGCGGATCCAGATCTGGCCTTCACGGTTCATGCGACGGGAGATGGCCTGACGGGCCGCCTCGATCTGCTGAGCGGTGAGCCAGCAGTTCTCAAGGTTCTTGAGGCCGAAAGAGCCGAATGCAAGCTGGTTTCCCCTTCCGGAGTTACCCTTCATGCGGTTTTTCTGCTCCCTTCTGAATTTTGTTCTTTTAGGCTGTAACATTGCTGTAATGTTTTTAAAATTTCCTTTTTAACCCTAACTAATTGAGGCTCAGCTGGTTGGGTGCCTTTTGCCCATTTTTAGGGACTGCAAAGTTACAAAAAAATTCATAATCACCAAATATTTTTGTGCATTTTTTAAACATTTTCTACCGAGGTTTTTGATGGTTAAGTCTCCGAAAACGTGGCACTTACAAATATGAATGAAAATTTTTTTACTCACTTTTCGACATTGTCGTTCCGCGCGGAGCGAAGAATCTCGGTTTGGTAAGTTTTTTGAAAGAAATTACCTTTGTCTTCTGCGCCGTGAAAAGAGTCCTTCATATCTTCCTGCTTTCCGTCCTTCTTCTGGGGCCTGCCGATGCCTTCGCACAGGGCCACATCCGGCGTGCGATGAATGAGGCCGAGCAAAGGAGGAAGGCCGCCCTCAGCGCACAGGCAATGAAGGAGCAGGCTAATCCGGAAAGCGGTTACATGATTCTCACCGTCGAAAACGGAGACACGATATACCTTGACGCAATTAACCCCGTATATATATTCGCACGCGGTAAAGGAGTCACGGAAAAGGAGTGGAGAGAACACTACAAGCTAATCTGGCGCTTCGCCAGGGTATACCCTTACGCCGAAGCCGCCGGCATGCTCGTGAAGGAGGTTGACAGCACCCTCAACGCAGAGAACTACCGCGGAATAAGGAAAGAGCGCTACATATCGGCCATACAGAAACAGCTGTTCAAGGATTTTGAGGGAGCGATGAAGGACATGACAATAACGCAGGGCGCCATTCTCCTTAAGCTCATACACCGCGAAACGGGCATATCCCCTTACGCCATAATAAAAGACTACAAAAGCGGCGTCACGGCCGGCTTCTGGCAGGGAATAGCAAAAATCTTCGACAATGACCTCAAAGCCCCGTACGACCCGGAAGGAGCCGACAAGGACCTGGAAGAATTGGTGCAGATTTGGCAGGTGGGCGAATTCGACGCCCTCTACTGGTCAATTTTCTGGGAAGATGCGCCCAAGGTCAAGATTCCCGAGAAGTACAAGAGAAAGAAGTCACAGCCTGTTCCGTACTATCAAAAACAATCCAGTTAGGGGCTGTCATCCAGTCTCCGAGCATCAGGAGGCGGGACTCGCCCACGGGCATGTCCACCCTGCTGTGATAGTGGCCGAAGATAAAGTAATCCACCTTTTCGGGGAATTTCTCGCAGAAAACATACAGCGGCTCGTCCGTGCCCTTGAAATCATAGGCGATGGGCTTTTCGGCACGGGAAGAGCTGCTCCAGCCGTTTCCAAGCCGGAAGGCGAACCAGGGATGGAGCGACGAGAACAGCACCTGCGTTAATTTCATGGAAAAAATCCTTTTCATGAACTTGTAACGACGATTTCCGGGGCCAAGGGCGTCTCCGTGGCCAAGGCAGAACCGCTTCCCGCCTATTTCCGTCACATAGGGCTGCTCCAGCGGTATAATTCCCAGCTCTTTGAAGTAGCTGTATGCCCAAAGGTCGTGGTTCCCCTTGAAAAAATACACTTTCACGCCGGCGTCCACAAGCCCCACAAGTGCACCGAGCACACGCACATATCCGCGCGGCACCACGTCCCTGTACTCATACCAGAAGTCCCAGATGTCCCCGAGGAGGTAAACCGCCTCCGTATCGGCCGGATTGATACTGCGAAGGAAATCGACGAAGGCCGCCTCACGCGCAGCATGGTCTCCAACCTTGAGGCCAAGGTGGACGTCGGACACAAAATATGTGAGGTTCTTTGCCAATCAGCCTAAAATGATGAGAACAGCCGCAACGACGATGCAGTACAGGGCAAACCAGGAAAGTTTTGCCCTCTTCACTATGGAAATCATGAACTTGCAGGCAAAAAGGCCGCTTGTAAAAGCAGCGACAAAGCCGATAAGGAGCGGAAGCGTTCCCACTCCGGCGCCGAAGCTCTCCCCTCCCACTGTGGCCTTGAGGAGTTCAAGACCCTGTTCGCCGATAATGGGGATGAGCACCATCAGGAAAGAGAACTGGGCCATTGATTCACGCTTCACACCCGTCAGAAGGCCCGTTGCGATGGTGCTGCCGCTGCGGGAAACGCCCGGAACGGTGGCGAAGGCCTGCGCGATGCCCACCACAAAGGCCTGCCAATAGGAAATGCCGTTACGCGTATCCTTTGCAACGGGAACCTTGAAGCGCTTCCCCGCATTGTCCGAGAAAAACAGAAGGGCGGCAGTGATTGCAAGGCCTGTCCCCACCTGCCTGAGCGATCCGCTGAAAAGGGCGTCCACCCGGTCCTTGAAAAGAAATCCCACAATGGCAACCGGGATGCAGGAAACGAGGATTTTCAAGATATAGTCCGTCTCATCGTTGTAACGGAACTTGAAAAAGCCCTTAAGGAGCTTTACGATAACGCTCCAGAACACCACCAAAGTAGCCAGCACGGTTGCGAAATGTACGGTTACCGTGAAGTCCAGGAAACCTTCGGCATCGGCCCCCACTATTTCCTTGAAAATCATGAGGTGCCCGCTGGAAGACACCGGGAGAAATTCCGTAAGACCCTGCACCAGCCCCAAAACAAAAGCCTGCCACCACTCCATACTCTAACTCTCCTTGAACTTGCCCATTATGGCGACAATTTCTATCACTATTCCGGCAACTATAACTATAGGCGCAGCAACAAGACGGCGGAAGTCAAACATTGCGTAGTTGAACACCTGGGGGTCTTTTGAGCCTCCGCCGCTCAGGAGCAGGAAACCTGCGGCCATAACCAGCAGGCCGGCTATCATGAAACGCAATCCCTTTGCAGTAAGAGCCATCCTGGAAGACTTTTCCTCCCGTATATTCTGTTTTTTTGCCATAGTCTAGAAAGCGTATAACTGGTCCCTGTTGTACCCTACAAGCCTTCCTACGACTACATAAGTGCTGAGCACGCATACAAGGACGCCCACAACGAGCATCACGAGCATGGTGAGGAGAAGACTTTCAAGGGTGAATATCATGAACAGCTGAGCGAACTCTCCCTTGAGCAAAAACAATACGCCCAGAAGGAGAAATATGGCCAGCAGGGCCGACAGAACTCCCTGAAGGGCCGCCCTGCCAAGGAAAGGAGCACGTATGTAAGAGCGGGTTGCGCCCACAAGATGCATGGTGTAGATGCTGAAGCGGCGGTTGAAAAGGTCCAGTCTCACGGTGTTTGCGATAAGGACAAACGAGATGAAAAGGAGCACCGCCACCATAGCCGCAAGCACAATGGATATTTTGCGCAGGTTCTCGTTGAGGGCGTCAACAAGGGAAGTCTGATATACCACCTCGTCAACCAGCGGGGACTTGGAGATCTGCTCCTTCACCACCTGCAGGCTGTCGGCCGATACGTATTCGGACTTGAGATTGACATCTATGGACAGGGGGACGGGAGACGATTCAAACACGTCGAGGAAATCCTTTCCCAAAAGGCGCGACATTTCCTCCACGCCTTCCTCCCTGGAGACAAAACGCGTGGAACGCACGCCTGGAATGGACTCCACCTTGGCCTGGAAGTCCCGCCCGTCGGCCTCGCCCACCTGGTCCTTGAGGAGGATGCTCACCTGAAGGTTTTCCTTGAAATACCGCCCAACCTCCCGGGCATTCACGACAAGTAGGGTGCCCACTCCAACGAGGAGCAGCACCATGGCAAGGGTGAAAACGGTGGAAATCCACGCGCTCACAAGCCTTCTGTGAAGAGTTTTGCTTTTCATTTTACGGCCCAAAGTTACTGAAAGTGCCCAAAAACTCAAAAAATTTTCGTAACTTTGTGAGCTAATTGTACCAACTATGGGAGATACAGCAAAGAAGATATTATTCGTAAACTCGGAGATGTTCCCTTACCTCCCGGAAAACGGGATCTCCAAAATGCTGAGGGAACTCCCGCAGGGCATCCAGGAGCGCAAGAAGGAAATTCGCGCCTTCATGCCGCGTTACGGCTGCATCAACGAACGCAAAAACCAGCTTCACGAGGTAATCCGTCTGTCCGGAATGAACATTATCATTTCGGATGTAGACCGTCCCCTCATTATCAAGGTGGCCTCCATCCCGGCCGCACGCATCCAGGTTTATTTCATAGACAACGAAGACTACTTCCGTCGCAAGTCTCTTTACAGGGATGAAAATGGCAAATTCTTTGCCGACAATGGCGAAAGGGCCATTTTCTTTGCCCGCGGTGTGCTTGAAACGGTAAAAAAACTGCGCTGGGCACCGGATATCATACATTGCAGCGGCTGGATCAGCCAGGTGCTTCCGCTCTATCTCAAGAAAGCCTATAAGGACGACCCCATCTTCTCCTCCTCAAAGGTAGTCCTCTCCCTGCTGGACGACACTCCCGAAGATCTGTTTTCGCCCAATATAAGGGAAGACATCCTCTTCGGCCCCATCAAGCCGGAAGATGTGGAGTGGGGGAAAAACGTCGGCGGCATAGAACTTGCAAAACTTGCTCTGCGGTACTCCGACGGAGTTATCATGGGCAGCGGGAATATAGCCCCCGAACTTTTGGAGTACTGCGGGAAGAGCGGTCTTCCCGTCCTTCCTTTCGGCAAAGACGCCGTAGAGGATGGAAGCTATATTGATTTATACAACGCTTTTTACGACAATTTGTTACAGTAATGAATAAACGTTTCCTGGTTCTTTGTCTTGGCGCAGCGGCCGCCCTGGCTTCCTGCGTAAAAGTAGACAACAGTCTGGGGAAAGGACTTGTAGACAAGAGTCTTCTCTTTGACACTTACACAGAGACATTCCCGCTTGAATATATTGAACTGAGAGCGTCTGAAGACCTTTCCGGCTACTCAGACACCCGCCTCACAATAGGCGCCATACGTGACAGCCATTTCGGCCTCACAACGCGAGAGGCCGCGTTCACGCTCATCCCCGCACTGGACACCATAGACCTTGGAACAAACCCAAAGGCGGTGAGTTTCACCCTCTGTTTTGAGGCCGATACCGTCTCCTGCGCAGATGACTCGCAGGCCTACATCCTGCAGAACATCTACGTAACGGAGCTTACGGAGCAGCTTCCTCTTTCATCGGGCGACACCCGCAACACAAGGGAAATAGCCCACTCTACTGAGCTCATTACAGACGGTCTTCCCGTTTATGGCGGAAGCGGTTCGCTGGAATTCAACTTCTCGCAGGAGTTCGCAACCAAATACATGAACATGCTCAAGGAAGTGGGACCTTACTTCATAGACCGCCAGGAAGATGACGACGAGGGGAACGACGATGAGAGCAAAAGCAAGTATGATCAAATCGTGGCATCAATGCCCGGCATCCATATCCGCACGGACGAGCCCGTGGGCCTTGGCGGACGCATAAACATGTTCAACTTCTCCTGCCTGACCGTATCCAGCAACTACTACCGCCGCAACGACAACGTCGGCAAGCTCAAGGTGAACAGCACCTGGAACGGCGTCCAGAAGGACTCAACGTTCCTCATCATACCGGGAGAGCCCACCCTCTACGACGAGTCGTCATACCTTCAGGACAACTTGAAGTTCTACCAGTACTGCTTCAACCGCACCACACAGTCCACTGTGCCGGGCCCCGTCCCGTCGTCGGGAGATATCCTGGTTGAAGGCGGCGGCGGTCTCAAACCGGTCATTACGGCCCGTGAACTTCAGGAAAAGACAATGTCTGTCATTGAAAGCAAGGGCGGTTTGGCAGACAAGGCCGTTATCCTGAAGGCCACCATAGTCCTTCCCTTCGAGATGCCGGATAACTACGAAGACTTCAAGTACTACCCTTCCATACTCAGCCCCACCATCCAGACAACGACAAAGGATGACGACGGAGTGGAATACACCTCCTTTGCAGGTCTCACAGACGCCTCCGTAAGCACGGAGGACCAGGGAGACATAGACCGTTCCACGCTCAAATATTCGCCCGACATCACCTACCACCTCCAGGAAATCCTCTCCCGTGAAGACCTGGACGAGAAGGACGACGCCGACGTGTGGCTTCTCACCATCCACACAAACAAGGTTGCAAACGCCAGCGGCAGCTACTACGACAACTCATACCTCCAGAGTCTCATGTATGCAAGCTACTACAACAGCCTTTACGGCGGCGGATACGGTTATGGCGGATATGGGTACGGCTACGGCGGATACGGTGGTTACGGATACAGCAACTACTACAATTACATGATGCTGGCCGCCATGATGTCCTCTTCCACCACGCAGACCTACAGCTATTCAAACGAGCTGGACAAGGACCGTTACTACCACGCAGTCCTCAACGGATACGACAAGGAGCGGGCGCCGTACTTCCAGGTAACATTCGCAATTCCCAAGGAATAAGACAGAAAAATCCCGGGCCGGAAGGCTCGGGATTTTTATTGGTACAAGGGTGAATTATTCGCCGACCTTTTCGGCAACCTTGTTGATGGCGTCACCAACGGTGGCGATACCGCTTGTTTCCTCGTCAGGAATCTTGATGCCAAACACGCGCTCGAATTCCATAAGAAGTTCTACGGTGTCCAGGGAATCGGCGCCGAGGTCATTGGTGAAGCTTGCGCTCTCGGTGACAGCGCTTTCCTCTACGCCAAGCTTGTCAACGATAATGTCCGTGACCTGCTTTACAATTTCTTCCTTAGTCATAATTGTTAGGTTTTGAGTTTATTGTTTACGTTTTGTTTTTCTCGTCAGCAAATAGCGTGCAAATTTAATAAAAAATATTTTAATAAGAAAATCCCGCCTCCCCCGCTCCGCAGACACCGTTGTTATTTTTTTTTGGATTTATTGGCAGAAATGCATAAATCTGCGAATGCGTCAATTTCCAGCATCCATCTCAACCCATAGTTCCTGCCGTGCGTCCTTAGTGTGATGGTGGCGATTCGGGATGTTCGCGCGGCTTTTCATGCACATAAACGGAGATACAATCACAAACAAATATGCATATGAAACAAGAGAAACAGTGCTACATCTCACCCGAAGTGGATATCTTCGGGGTAAAGGCTGAGGGCGTCATCTGTGGCAGCCCGTTCGAAGGCAACTTGGGCGACCCTGACGACTACAAAAATGGCGGCGATCCGCTTGGATTCTAAACAATGGAGGACAAGACAATGAAGAAAGTATTTGGAATCGCAGTCCTGCTGCTTGCACTTGCAGCCTGCAACAAAGTTGAAACGGAAAGCCAGCCTGTGGAAAAGTCCGGAGTCATTCCCTTCTCCGCCACCGTCCGCCTCGGTGACAACGCCGTCACCAAGGTCCTTGCCGAGAGCGATGGCACCATAACGGCCACCTGGGCCGAAGGTGAGAAAGTCGCCCTCATTCACAACGGTATCAGCGAAGAGATGACGGTCAGCTCCGTCAGCGAAGGCATCGCCACCATCACCGGCACCATCACCTCTGCTTCCGACGGCGAAGCCGTAACCATCATCTACCCCTCCTCAGCTGCCGACGGCTCCACGGGCAATATCAAGGCTGATCTCCTTTCCGTCCAAAACGGCCTCCTTACGGGAGAGGGCAGCATCAGCGAGAGCTTTGATGCACGCAAGGGCTCGGGTACGCTGAAGAAGGTTGACGGAACGGCCACCTTTGACGGCATCGTTTCCCTTACCAACCAGTTCGCCATCTTCCAGTTCACGGTCAAGAACTACGATGGCTCTGAGGCCATCAGCGCCAAGCCGCTCACCGTCACCATCGGTACGCAGGAATACGTCATCACCCCTGCCGCGGCAACGGACGTGCTCTACGCCGCCCTTCCTGCCGTATCGGAAGAGAAGGTCAGTTTTGACGCCACGGACGACAGCGACAGGACATACACCTGCGCAAAGCTCAGCGCAAGCTTCGAGGCCGGTAATTATTATCAATCTACCCTGAAGATGCGCGAGTATGTTGACCTGGGCATTACCGTCGACGGAAAGAAAATCAAGTGGGCCACCTGCAACGTGGGCGCTGTCAAACCTGAGGAGTATGGCGACTACTTCGCATGGGGAGCCACGGTTCCTTTCTATGCCGAGGGACATTCGCAGGACAACCCCTGCGATGATTGGATCAGCGGTAAGACCGGCTATGATTGGGCTTCCTACCCGTTCATGCAGTCCGGCAAGTCCGACTGGGATTGCATCGAAAAATACACCTCCGATGATTATCAGACCTCTGCCATCTGGTACGACGGAGAGGGCAACTTCATCGGTGACGGCATAGCCGTTCTGGAATTTGAAGATGACGCCGCCAGCGCCAACTGGGGCGGCAGCTGGCGCATGCCGACGTACGAAGAGTTTGGTGCGTTGCTGGCATTGGAAACAAAGGAATGGGTGACCGACTACGAAGGCAGCGGCGTCAACGGCTACGAGTTTACCGGCAACGGCAAGACCCTCTTCCTTCCCGCCGCCGGCGGCCGGTCCGATAATTCCCTCCGCTTTGCCGGCTCCTACGGGGACTACTGGTCTTCCTCCCTGTACGACGGGGGCTACTCGGAAATGGCAGCCAGTATCTACTTCTATTCCGAAGCAGCGAGCAGGGACTACACTGAGCGCTTCAAAGGTTATTCGGTCCGTCCCGTCTCAGAATAAGCGGAGCAGTAACGGCTTGCATGGGCTTTCTGCCCGGCAGGCCTGCTGACTGCGCGTGCGGTCAGCAACGGAGAACTGCCGCTACCTCGATTTGATGAGGTAGCGGCAGTTTTATTCTTTCAGGTGGATGAAAATTTGCGTATATTTGTGTCCCATGACCGTCAAGGAAAAAATAGCCTTATTCCCTCATTCCCCCGGCGTGTACCGTTATTACGACGCCGATGGAAAGGTCATTTATGTGGGTAAGGCAAAGGATCTGCACAAGAGGGTAGCGCAGTATTTCGTGCCACCGGAGCGCCTCAACACCAAGACACGCATCCTTGTGAGCAAGATTGCCGACGCGCAGTTCTCGGTGGTGGACAGCGAAGCCGATGCCCTTCTCCTGGAGAACAACCTCATCAAGCAGTACAAACCGCGATACAACATCCTCCTCAAAGACTCGAAGACCTATCCCTGGATATGTGTCACAGGCGGCGAGTTCCCGAAGGTTTTCATAACGCGCAGGATAGAGAAAGGCAAAGGTAACCGCTATTTCGGCCCTTATTCAAGCGTGATGCACGCGCGCGGGATGGTGGAATTCTTCGACGAAGTATACCACCTCCGCACCTGCAACCTCAAAATAACCTCCGAGGCCATCCTGCACCAGAAACTGCGCCCATGCCTCAAGATGCACATCGGCAAGTGTGACGCCCCCTGCGTGGGAAAAATCTCCAAGGCCGAATACCAGGGCTATGTGGATGAAATAGTGCACATCCTGAGCGGCCGGGGCGGCGAGGTGCTCAGGCACTACAGAGCGCTCATGGCAGAGGCCGCCGAAAACCTCCGTTTCGAGGAGGCGCAGCAGTACAAAGAACGCCTGCACACGCTTGAAAAGCATTATTCGAAGAGTGTCATCACCCAGGCCGCCGATACAAATGCAGACGTCTTTTCAATGGTCATTGACGGGGCCGATGCATATGGCAACTTTCTCCGAGTGAGGTGCGGCGCAATAATCCAGAGCCTCAACCTTGGCTTCAAGAGCCAGATAGAAGAGGAGCCGGCGGCAATGCTGGCAACGTTTATCGGCGAGGTAGAGGACAAATTCGGCGCGCTGTCAAAAGAAGTTATAGTACCGTTCATGCCGGATGTGGAGATAGATGGCGTTGAGTTCAGGATTCCACAGAGGGGAGACAAACTTTCGCTGCTGGAACTGAGCTCCAAGAACGCCAGGGAGTTCCATTTCAACAGCCTCAGGCAGCGGGAGCATACAGACCCAGAGGCTTTCCACATGAGCGTTATGGAGGATTTGCGCAAAGCGCTTGGAATGAAGGAGCTTCCGCGGCACATGGAGTGCTTCGACAATTCCAACATCCAAGGCACCAATCCCGTCGCTTCGTGCGTGGTTTTCCGCAACGGAGAGCCCTCAAAGAAGGATTACAGGCGGTTCAAGATAAAGACGGTGATAGGTGCCAACGACTATGCCTCGATGAAGGAAGTGGTGAATCGCCGGTATTCCCGCATGCTTGCCGAGACTCCGGACGATCTGCCGCAGCTCATAGTGATAGATGGCGGAAAGGGACAGCTTGAATTTGCACATGAAGCGCTTGCAGAGCTTGGAATCCTTGACCGCGTTACCGTCGTGGGACTTGCCAAGAGGCTGGAAGAAGTTATTAAGGTTGGAGATCCGTATCCGCTCTTCATAGACAGGAACTCCCAGGCACTCAAGGTGCTGCAGCGCATCCGCGACGAGGCGCACCGCTTCGGCATCACCTTCCACCGCAACCTGCGGTCAAAAGCGGCCATCCAGAGCGCCTTGCGGGAGGTTAAGGGCGTAGGGGAGAAGACGGAGCAGCGGCTTCTCATGCACTACGGCTCCGTGGCGCGGATTGCGCGGGCGCCGCTTCAGGAATTGTCGGCCCTTGTGGGCGCAGATCTTGCCGTGCGCATACATGACTATTTGAATGAAGATTATTCGCTTCGCTCAGAATGACAGAAAAACAGTTCAACAAGTGGTTCAATGCCTTTATCCTCACGGGGATGACGGTTGTGACAGTGCTGGTGACCGCGATCAAGCTTGGAGGCTCCTGGGACGGGCATTCAGCATGGCTACTCGTGACAGCATTCGGCTCCCTGATGGGGGTTCTGGCAACAGTGTGTTCGGCAAACGGGCTCATCATCACTTTCCTCTTCGGCCTGCTTGACGTTTCCATTTACGGAGTGTCCTGCTGGATAAACTGGCGGGACGGCGGATCGGGACTGGGGAACGCCCTCCTTCATTTCCTTTATTTCGTGCCCATGCAGATAGTGGGCTTTGTGCAGTGGAAAAAACGTGGAGCAAAGGGGGAATCCAAGGTGAAGGCCCGGCGGCTCACGCCCGCCATGAGATGGCTTTGGCTGGGCATAATGCTTACGGCAACAGCTGTAATGTATCTTATAATCCTTCACTTTGACCGCAGTCAGGCGGAAGGTTTCCTCCGCGTGGCTGTACTTCTGGACGTGATTCCGCTGGTTTGCAATGTGATGGGCCAGTTTCTTATGTCTACGGCATACATGGAGCAGTGGATATTCTGGATTGCGGTTAATATCACGTCTATATGCCTGTGGGTAAGCTCAGACAAATCCTTCGCTCCAATTTACATTGTCAAATACTCATTCTATCTCATCAACTCCTTCAACGGCCTCCGTATCTGGTTAAAATTAAGCAAGACCACTGGGGCGGAAGCACCTGATAATGAGTCGATTACGTAAAACTCCCTGCCCCAAATGGAGCAGGGAGAAAGCGCCAACTGATTGATAGTCAGTTGTTTATAGCCCACCCGGGGCAGGGAGAGATTACTTGCCAAGAGCTTCTGCCACGGCTTCACGGATCATGTCGCCGCGAAGACCGCGCTTGACGATGGTGCCGTCGGGGCCGAAGAGGATGATGTGGGGAATACCCTTGATGCCGTAGATGTCCGTGGGCACCTTCTGGGCATTCTGGATCTGGTTCCAGGTGATATTCTCCTCCTCTGCGGCCTTCTGGGTGTCTTCGAGTTTGTCCCATACGGCTACGGAAAGCATATCGAACTTGTCTCCGTGGAACTCGTCATAGACGGCACGGAGGTTGGGCATTTCCCTGCGGCAGGGGCCGCACCATGAAGCCCAGAAATCTACGAGGACATACTTGCCTTTGCCCACGAAGTCTGACAGCTTTACGCCGTCAATATCGAAGTCTGTGAACATCTGCCCTTCGGCTGTTCCATTGCGGGACTGGATTGCCTGCCTGAGACTGGCAACAAATGCCGAATCCTTGTCGTGAATCTCGCAAGTGAACTTGTCGAGGATTTCTCCCAGCTCTGCATCCTCGAGGTCTGAGTAAACTTCCTTGAGGGCGGTGAGTCCAAGCTCATTGTCAAGATTCTCGTCAAGAACCTTCTTGTTGTAGTCCATGTAGGCTTCGTAGGCGCTGTCGGCAAAAGCCTCGGCGGCCTCGGCGTCACCCTCGAGGGCAGTGAGGCGGGCACGGTAGTTCTCCATGAACTGATCGCTCCACTCCGTATATTCTGCCATCTTTTCCTCGACGGTCTTCTTCGCTGCGCCCTTGCAACTAAAAATAAGGGCCGTGGCAGCCGCCATCAGAATTAAAGTTCTCGTTTTCATATGGTTTGCTTTTTTAAAATTTTTGCAAATATAAGAAAAAGCGGTCATATTCCGACCGCTTTTTCAAAAATTCAACTGCCG
>FLNZ01002931.1_pt1 | contig 19941 bp, 13 predicted proteins | sample 1140391 | NCBI WGS metagenome assembly FLNZ01 (sample SAMEA3878171, study PRJEB12797) | bioreactor metagenome | biome: Moose rumen | place: Sweden | collected 2011-10
TCGTCACCCGTGACAGCGACTCTTCCCTCCTTTGGGACAGCGGGAAGGTGGAGGATTCCCGCTCCACCGGAATAAGCTACCGCGGAGTGGCCCTGCAGGCCGACATGGGATACAGCGTAAAGCTCAAGGTATGGGACGACGATGGAACCCTCTTTCAAGAATCGACCCGCTTTGAGACAGGGCTCATGAGCCCGAGGAAAAGTGCCTGGAAAGGAGCACAGTGGATAGGCTCTGACGAAGTAACGCTTGACGCCGCGTCGGAGTGCGTCTTTTCCATAAGCACCAGGGTCAATATCATCAGCGGCGGCGCTTCCCTTATCTTCGGGGCCGATGACTTCCGCCTGAGGAGCAATTTCTTCAACTCGCAGGGCGTTTCATCGGCAGAAAGCTATATAAGGCTTGACCTGAGGAAAAACGGCATAGATATATTCAGGGTGGGATATTTTCCATCCGACAAGGCCGGCGCTCCCCTTCTCAGCGTCCCCGCACAGATATCCGGCGGCGAGCATGAGCTCCTCGTAGAGATTGAAGCCAGCGCCCTCAGGATTTTCCTGGACGGGGAGGAGCTTCCGCTGGGCGTGCCATCGTTCTCCTTCAACCCCAACGGCAGCGGCGGAGACCTCGTCACGTTCCCCAACCTCTGCAGCGTAGGCTTTGCCGCAGAGCCGGGATGGGATGCCCGCTTCAGGGATTACAAAATACTCCGCGGAGGCCACACGGAAGACCGCATTGCCTTCGACTCTTCCCTCTACAACATCTTTGAGGGCCTTCCGGGAGTAAAAATCAACGGAAACGCCATAAGGGTTTCCAACAAAGGCAAGAAGCCCGTCAAGGGCTGGGCAGACCCTTCCCACGGGGCCGAAACCCAGCTCAGGACCAATTTCACCGCAGGCAAAAAGGTGACGAGGGCACGCCTGTTCGCATCGGCCATGGGCATTTACAACATGTCCATAAACGGAAAACCAGTGAGCGAAGACTGGTTTGCGCCGGGCCAAATCCAGTACCGCGAACTCATGGGATACCAGAAATACGACGTCACATCCCTCCTCAGGGAAGGTGAAAATACAATATCGGCCTCCCTCGGGGAGGGATGGTGGAGCGGATACATGACATTCGTTCCCTCGCACCTGAACTTCTTCGGGGAAAAGACCGCGCTCATCGCCCGCCTGGTGATTACGTATGAAGACGGTACAAAAGAGGAAGTCACGACAAGCCCGGAAACTTGGGAGGCGTGCAAGGACGGCCCGGTGCGGCTGGGCAGTTTCTTCCAGGGAGAGCACTACGATGCGCGCCGGGAAGGGGCTCTCACCTGGACGAACGCTAAAGTCATAAAGCCGCGGGAATGGATAGACTTCGACTTCGTCTCCCGCTGCGACGAGCCCGTACGGGTGAGGGAAATACTTACGGCCCAGAGGATTATGCCAGCCCACAACGCACATACCTACATCTACGACATGGGAGTAAACATGGTGGGAGTACCGGAAATCACAATCCCCGAAGGCTGGCTCAGTGAAGGACAGACGGTTATCATCACCTGCAGCGAACAGCTCTACTCGCCGGCGAACGGGAAGGAGGGAGGAGAGGAAGGCCATCTGGTCTACGAGATAAACAGGGCCGCCATGGATGCCGACTTCTACACTCCGGCCGGCAGCGGCGCAGTTACAATACGCCCCACCAAGACCTTTCGCGGCTATCAGTACATCCAGATATATATTCCGTCACACGAGGGCGCCCTTCCCCTTGAAAACGTAAAGGGCCTGGTGCTTTCTTCCATCCAGGTCCCCACCGGAACTTACAACGCTGTCACCTCCGACGGGAACAGGACGGGGGAACTCGTCAACAGGCTTTTCAAAAACATACAGCGGAGTCAGTTGGGCAATTACCTTTCCATTCCCACGGACTGTCCCCAGCGCAACGAGCGCATGGGCTGGACGGGAGACGCCCAGGTCTATGTGCGCACCGGAACTTACAATGCTGATGTGCAGAATTTCATGCGGCAGTGGATGGTCTCCCTCCGTGCCGACCAGGGCGTGGGCAGCGATACCGAGGCGCCCGGCGGAATGGATACCATAGTGCCCAGTTTCAGGACCGCCGACGACGACAAATTCCTCCAGGGAACCACCTGGGGCGCCGCCGTATGTCAGGTTCCCTGGCAGATTTTCTGCCAGTACGGAGACACCCTCATCGTGCGCGAGAACATGGAAGCCATGCTGGACTGGCTCAACGGCCTGGCGTTTTACAGGAACAAGGACTACCCGTACCTCTCCACAAGGACCGACGGGCTTGCAGACCACCTGTCCCTTGACGGCGGAACCCAGCCGGAAATCCTCAACAACGCCATATACATAAGGATGATGGAGGTGACGGCAATAATGGCCGATGCAATAGGCAGAAGTGCCGATGCAAAGATGCTGCGGGAGCGGCACGACCGCGCAGTGGAAGACTGGAATGCGGCATTCGTGGATCCGGAGACCGGCAGGACGAGGGGCTTGGACGGGAAAATAATCCACACGCAGGCATCGTACGCTACTCCCCTTAATTTCAACTGCTTCAACGAGAGGAACAAAGACAGGGCCGCAGCGCATCTTGCAGAGCTTTGCAAGGACGGGGCAATCCTCACCGGTTTCTCGGGTACGCCCAATATCCTTCCCGCACTGAGCCGCTACGGTCATGGAGATACAGCATGGAAGATGATAACGTCCACGGACTACCCGTCATGGCTGCATCAGCTCACCCTGGGCGCCACTACAATATGGGAACGCTGGAACTGGAGCAAGAATTACTCATTCAACCACTACGCACTCGGCTCCGTGGGAGAGTGGATGTTCGAATACCAGCTTGGAATCACATCCGGGGAAGAGCCCGGCTACAAGCACTTTGTCCTCCAGCCCGGCTGCGGGGCCAACTACACTTCGCTCGAAGGGAGCTTCGAATCAAACTACGGCCGCATAGAAAGCGCCTGGACGGCTTCCGGCGGCAAAATGACATCCTACCGCTGCACGGTTCCGGCAAACACATCGGCAACCCTTTTCCTCCCCCTTGACGGAACGTGGGAAGCACTGGACAAGGAAGGCGTCACTTACGAAGGGACGGAGGAGCATCTTGGACTCCCCTGCGCACGTTACAGCCTCACTTCGGGCTCATTCGGGTTCAGAGTGGTCAATACGTATGCACGCTGATGCCTTTTGCCGACGGAAGGTAATTGATGCCCCACCAGCAAATCTGCAGGCACACGAATGCAACAAGGATGATGACGCACGCTGTCCTCCAGTCCTTGGGGCGGGCCTTCCGGAAATGAATGACCAGAAGGTAAGCGAGCCAGGTTATGGCTGCCCAGGTTTCCTTGGGGTCCCACCCCCAGTATGTTCCCCATGCCTCTTTGGCCCACAGCGCGCCGAACAGCATGCCGAAGGTAAGGAAGGTGAGGCCCACATAGACAAGATTATCCGTAATATTTATCTCCTCGAGGGTGGTCCTGTCCCTGCGGATGCACAGCATGTACAGCGCCATTAGAGTGGCTGCACCAAGGAGTGCATATGAGAACATATAAACAATTACGTGCGGTGCGAACCACGGGCTCTGCAGTGCGGGCATGATGGCTTTGGAATGAATCTCCGGCTTCAAAAGGTTCACGCAAATGAAAACAAGGGCCATGAGGGTACTGAACGAGAGTATCCACTTGTAGCGCCACCTGCTGTAAACGATGATACCGGCAACAGGCATGAAGAATGAATACCACAGCCGCGTTTCTCCCATAGTGCGCATGGGCGGGCGCTCAAGCGCTATCCACATCCACAGGATGAAGGAGAAAAATACGGCAATACCCGAGAGTGTGAACAAATAGACCAGTTTGCTGTTACCCTTCCAGGCAAAGAAAGCGCCTGCCGCCCAAAGAATGAGGGCAGCAAGGGCAAACCAGATAAAAGAATCCCACATCATAGCTCATTTCCTCCTTCATCGGCCCTGACAGGCTTTGGCGCCATGAAAAGCATAAGGCACAAGGCTCCGGCAAGCATCATGAATATGCCAAGATAAATCCACGTTATCCAAGGGTCCTTCACCATGAGGAACTCGCTGTACGTACTCCCCGTGCCGGAAGCCACGTCATACCCGTACTGGTATATTTTCCATCCGCCCGCCTTGAGGGGCTTGTTTACGTCCACGGTACCGCGAATGTTCTTCCCGTCCCTGGTATAGACGGTAATGTCTGAGGCAAACCTCTTCGGAGAGCCGTCCTGGTATACATCCATTATGAAATCGTGAAGCTCTATGGCAATGCCGGGGTCAAAAATACCACCTTCGGCGTCCGTTGCGTGCCACTCCGTTTCTCCCTCAGACACAATCATGTTCACTTCCTTCTTGTCCCCATTCCCCAAAGTGGCGGTAACAATAGCTATGAAAACACCCAGATGGTTAAGGATAAATGGGATTTCACGCACCTTGAAATGAATGATACGGTTAAGGCTAGTGAGCCCTGCAATAAGCATCATCCATGTCCAGGACAGTACGAAGGGCCAGAATTCGAGCATCCTGGAAATGCCCGGAATGCCTCCTTTCTCAACCTGCACCGTAAGGCCCATTACAATCGTAAGTGAGAGGGAGTACACCAGCGATGGCACCGCCGCCCCATAATGCATCATCCATTCAAAAGCATGGATATTCCCCCTCAGCACGTACATCAGGCCGATAAGGCTGAGGATAAGCACAAGGACGATAATATTTACGGGCCATGCAAAGAATGACCAGTTCACCGGGCCGGCGACAAGTTGCAGCAACAGGCCCGCAAGAAGGATGCCTCCCCCTATGAGGAAGCCTTCTTTCATTGTCCACGGTTTAGCCCACATGACAAGTATTCAATAACAAGAGTTTCAGTCTGTTTTACGGCGTTTTCAAATATAGTAATAAAAACCGCAAAATGGTGTATATTTGTAAAAAATCAACAGTCAGGCTTCATGCGCATCCTTTTCATACACGGTCTTGCATCGTCCGGCGCCTACAAGATGGCCGACATGCTGCGCATTCTCCTGAAGGCCGAAGTCATTGCGCCCGACCTGCCGGTAGACCTCGACGAAGCGCTTGACTTGCTTAAAAATATCGACGCCGACCTTGTCGTTGGCCTGTCCTGGGGCGGATTCCTGGCCCTCAGGCTAGGTGCCCGGAAAACCGTAGTTGTCAATCCCGACCTTGCGCCATCGGCCCTTCTTCGAAGCAAGACAGGCACGGTGGAATATCTTTCTCCGCGCCGCGGCGGAGAAACAAGTTTCGAGATAACCGATCAAATCTGCAGGCGCTATGAGGAGGCGGAAAAGGAGGGCTTCCCTCATCAAGAAACCCTCCTTGGCTGTTTTGCCGATAAAGATGAGCTCATTCACTGCGCTCCCCTTTTCGATTCCCTCTTCCCGGGATGTTCATTTTGCTACCCCGGCGGCCATCTGCCAACTTACAAGGAGATGAAACAGTACATCGTTCCGGCAATCAGAAATATTATTCACCAATCCCCAGCCTGATGTTCTCTATAATTGCCGTGGAGGAATAAGTGGCACCGGAAACGGCGTCAAGCTCAACCTGTTTTGCCTCCGAGAGCGTCTTCCCTACCAGTTTTTTATACAGGCCGCTTTCTTCCACCATCTTCAGATACCTGGGGTCGTCCAGATTCGGAAGAAGGACAATCTTTGTAATAACTCCCTGGACAACAGATATTTCCACAGGCGTGGGTCCGTTGAAGCCGATAATGTCGGCACCTATCTCAGTTGTGTTTATCTTGAGCGTATCAGGTCCCCCTGCCCTGCTCCGTGTACCGCAGGAGTGGCCCGCAAGGCATATGGAGACAAGGATTGTTCCTATGCAGATAAGTAACAGTGCCTTTTTCATACTACTCCCCTACATGGAATGCAACCCTCAGGTCTTCGATCTCGTCGTCCGTGATGGGATTGAGTTTCCCTACCGGTGCGGCCATTATGAGCGAACGCGCGCTGAAATCGGCCACCTCAAGCTTGTCGAAGGTGTTTATGAGCTTGTCTCCCGTAACGACAATGGAATCATTGGCAAGGAGGGCGCAGGGCAGTTTCCTGAAGCCTTCGGCCATTGTTTCAGGGTCGCTGTACTGGCTGCCGAAGGGGTACAGCGGGATATCCTGGAGGAATATCCAGCTTTCGGGGATGGTGCGTACGTCAAACTTCACGCCGGTGGTTGCATAACCCATCAGGTAAGGAGTCTGAGTGAGGATTATGCTGTTGATCTTGGGATTGCGCTTGTATATCTCGTAATGCAGGGCCGTTGAGCGGCTGGCATTCTTGCCGGCTTCCACGCGGCCGTCTTTCACCTGCACTATGTCTTCCGGTTCAATGTCCCATCGCTGCTTGTCTGAAGGAGTTATGAGGAAGTCATTCCCTCTCCAGCGCACGGAGGCAGTACCGTAGGAAGAGCACATGAGGCCCTGGGCGCAGGAGCGATGCACGATGTCGCATATCTCCGCGCGGATGGCCCTCTCGTCGGAAGGATGCTGCACGTTCATGAAATGCTGGAAGTCCAGGCTTACGGCCTTCTCGTGACGGAGCATCTGCTCATCGGTGAGATAAACCGGCGTACCCAGCGTCTTTGCATTGAGGATGGTACGGGCGCACAGCTCAAGTGTCTCGAAGCGCTCGAAAGCATCGGCAATATCTTCTCCCATGAGCACCACGCCGTGATTTTCCATAATTACGGCCTTGTAATCCGGATTGCTTGCAAACTCGGCGGCAATCTTCTCTCCAAGCAGTTCGCTGCCGGGAAGGGCGTATGGAGCAAATCCAACCGGACCGCAAACGGCCCTTGCCTGAGGGATGATGCTGGTGTCCGGCACCTGGTGGATTATGGGGAAAGTCACCAGTCCCGGAGGGTGGGCGTGAATTACGCTCCTCATGTGGGGGCGCATCTTGTACAGCGCCCTGTGGAAGGGGTATTCGGAAGATGGCCGATGGGGCCCTACGATGGTGCCGTCGGCCTTCACGCACATTATGTCGGCGGGCGTGAGGGAGCCCTTGTCAATGCCGGCGGGTGTAATCCACATGTCTCCGTTGTCGTCCATGATGGACACGTTTCCGCCGGAGGTGGTTGTCATCTTGCGACGATAAATTCGGCCGATAATAAGGGCTACCTGCTCGGCCGGATGCATGAGTTTGGTATCTATCTTTTTCATAGCTCGTCTGCGTGTGAAAGGAGGTAATTTTCGGCCTCAACGCTCCAGAGGCCGCTATGTGACTTGCAGATTCCGTCGAGCATGTCATACACCGGTTTTCCCACCTTGCCGAGGTCTGCAATTGCAGTGAGCGGCATCTGTATATGCGTGTAAATTAGCTTCTTGCCGCCAGGAATTGAAGGAAGGTTCAAGGTAGTGTCTATAACTGCGTTAAGGCCGCCGACATGGGTTATAAGGCCTGCGGGATCCATGCCTTTGCCCATATAGTGGAGCGCTTCTTTCATGTCGTCGGTGTTGCCGCCGGAGGTGCCCACCACATGGGTTGCATTGTAATGCACGTTATAGAAGTTGAAGGGTGCCTTGAAGTCGGCCTTTCCGGGCCCCGAGAAGAAGTCGAGGCATCCGTCGTAGGCGAGGATGTCGTCTGCCTGGGCAACTACTGCGGGGACGGGCGCCATTACAACCACGTCGTCGTAACCGCTGCCGCCTGATAGGCCCTTGAGAAGCTCGACAGGGTTTTCAACTGCAGTGTTCACATAATGGAGCTCGATGCCCCTTGAAGCGGCGAATTCCTTCGTATACAGCGCAGCTGCGCGGTCCAGGCGTGCCTGGTCGATGTCCGTCACCACAAAGAGGGACGGACGCCGGTCTCCCCTGTGCAGGACGTAATTGATGCATGCAAGGCCCATCGGCCCCACGCCCGCAAGGAGTGCCATTTTGCCTCCGTCCTTTATCTCCATGTCGTGCTTGTAGGAGCCGGGATGAGTGTGATAATGGGCGTGCATCGCACCAATCACGCACGAAAGGGGCTCGGAGAGGGATGCGGGATAGAAGCCTTCGCCCTTGAAGGGAAGCAGGCAGCCGCATTCCATCACCTCATTCGGGATGATGACGTATGTCGCATCGCCGCCGATGTACTGGTAGGAGTAACCCGGGGCACTGTAAATGCCAACGGGGCCGTCTTCGTAGTTCATTGCAGGCTGGATGGAGAACTTGTCCCCCGTCTTGAATGCCGATGCCCACTTTGCTCCCACTTCTATGATTTCACCGGCAAATTCGTGGCCGATGATGACGGGATGCCGGGACACATCGTTCGGAACGCGCTTATGGTCCGTGCCCTGATGCACCGCCTTGTAGGAGCTCATGCAGATGCTGTCGCTCACCACCTTCGCAAGGATTTCATCTTCCTTGATGGCCGGAAGTTCGAATTCTTCCAGACGTAAATCGTCTTTACCGTAAAGACGTACTGCTCTTGTTTTCATATTATGCTAACATTACTTGTCCACCTGTAACAGGGATTGCCTGGCCCGTTTCGCCTGTCTGTTCAATAGCGTAGAGGATAGCCTTGGTCACATCCACGGGGTTGCAGCCCTTGCGCATGGGAACTTGTGCAAGATAATAATCCTTTACGTCCTGCACCGTTTTGGCGCCCGGCACCTTGCCGGCGGCCAGGTACTGGACAAAAAGGCCGTTCTCTGGATTTGACCACAGCGGTCCGTCGTAGAAGTTGCCCGGGCAGATTGAATTGACCTTCACGCGAAAAGGCGCCAGTTCAAGGGCGAAGGACTGCGTGAGGCCGATGCCGCCGAACTTGCCGCCGGCATATGCGAAATTGGCCTTGGAGCCACGCAGGCCGCTCTTGGAGTTAACCTGCACAATGTCGGCAAAGTAGTCCGGATCCTTCTGAGTCTGTATCTTCATCACATGACTCGCAACCTTGGCGCAGAAGAAATACGCCTTGTAGTTGATGTTGGTCACAAACTCGAAGTTCTCCGGGGTCATGGCCTCGAGACCGCCGGCACGGAGCACGCCTGCGTTGGAAACAAAGACGTCAAGTGCACCGAAATTGACGATTGTAGTCTTTATGAGATTGTTAAGGCTTCCCATATCGGCAACGTTAGTCTTGACGAAAATGGCCTTGTTGTTTTTGGCAATTTCATTGAATGATGCGGCTGTAGCAGCGCCTACGGCTTCGTTGAGGTCGGCCACTACAATGTTGGCACCCTCCTTCATGAGCTCGCGGGCAATTCCCTCGCCGAAGCCCTGTGCGGCGCCGGTAACAACGATGGTCTTGCCCTCAACCCTTCCGGCCGATGTGCCGGCGGCAACCTTACGGCGGTAATTCTCCACCTCCCAGGTGTCGATGAAACTGATCCACCCGGGCTCCATGCCGTGGCTTCCGCCGAGCGACTGGGCATACCATGCAACCTTCATCGCATCAAGGAACACTTCGGTGATTATGCCGGCATTCTTTGCGTCGTCACCTACGGCAACAAGGCCGATGCCCCTCATAAGCAGCACCTTTGGCGTATGACCGCGTCTTGCAATGTAGTCCTCGATGGCGGCTTCGGCCTTTTCGATGTCCTGGTCCAGAATAAGGTATTCGCTCTTGCAATAGACTATCTCGTCAGGCGTGAAAGGCGTCATGATGGCGCCGGGAGCTTCCAGCATGGCATCCGTGAGGGCGTTTCTCGTAATCTTAAGAGTCTTGAGGCCGCGTCCGCTCCTTGAGAGGATCTGGCGGACGGCGGGAATGAACTCGCACACGAGGTCGTCAGGCTCGCACTCCCCTTCCGGGATGGCTTTCACCCTTTCTTCAAGTTTTTTGATTATATCGGCATAGATTTCATCAATCTTGCCTATGGTGTCGGCCGCCACGAATACGCCGTGATTCTGGAGGAATATGACCTTGGGCTGCTTCCCGAAAGCGTTTTCGTATTCTTTTATGCGGTCATGGACTTTCTTGAAAAGGGTGTATCCGGGGTCTGTGTATTCAATATAGAGGGCTCTCGGGAAAAGCTCGGCGCATATCTTCTTCGCTTCCACGGAGCACATAAGGCCGTTTACGAGCGTGGGATGAAGATGAACGACATATTTGTACTCCAGACAGTTGTGCATGGAGGTCTCCACGGACGGGCGGCGGCCTTTCGTGATGCATGCTTCGGCGAGGTCCTCCTTTACCTGCGCTTCACGCCCGGCCACATCGGTGCTGTAGGTCTTCTCCCCCATGGGGTTAAGTTTTTTACGGTCCAGCACGGCAAAACCGTCTTCGCCGATAGTTGCAAGCGCATGACCGCTGGCCTTCACCCAGAGGAGGTTTTCGTCCTTGTATGAAGTGTTCCCGCCGCCTGCAATCACAAAGCGCGAGTCGCTACCGTAACGGCGCGATACTTCTATAAGTGCATCCAATTCTTTCATATTGCGTTCATTATAATATCTTCGCCGGCGGCTATACTGTCCTTTCCGGCCTGATGGGCGGCAATCGCGCAGGCACCACGCCAGTTTATTGCCTTTAGTTTGTCTGAAAGATCTTCACTGTCCCTCGTGTGTAATTTTACGGGTTCCATGGCGGGAGTGTTGTGCTCGCTTCCGAAGCTCACGATGAAGCCTTCGTCTTCAAGGTAGCCGGCATACTGCTCCAGAACCTTCGTGGTATTGCGGGTGGTTATGAATTCCACGCTTGTGAAACCGCGTTTTTTGAGAGTATCGGCAGCCTTCATGAGGTCTCCTTCAAAGTCCGTGAAACTGCCTTTTGCGTCATCGGCCAGGAAGGGATAAGTGGGGATGCCGCCGGCCGCAATTATTATTTCCTGCACTGTTTTCATGGGAAGGAAGGCCGACGGCTCTTCGGGGACGAAAGCGGGGCCGCCTGCCTTGAGGAGTTTGGAGCGGAGCTCGTTCTCCAGTTTTGCCGGGTTGTCGGCACCTGGGTAAAGGGCCATCCTGAGGGCCTTTGCAAGGTGTCGTTCCCTTACCGAGCCTTTGGTGAGGGTGGCTTTTATCTCATCGAAGTCCAGTTTCACGTCATGCCCTTCCGACCTCAGCCACTCATTGAGCTTCAAGCACATCTTCTCCACCTGGGCGTTGGATTCGGCCTTTACTGCCTGCAGTTTCCTGAGGGGTTCTCCGGAAAGGGTGACGGGGCAGGCGAGGCCCTTGCCGCTTATGTATGTACGGCCGGGATTTCCCGGGTCGTTAACCCTCAGTCCCGCCGCCTGGTCTTCGAGGTTGATTGATATGAACTCTATTCCAAAGAGGGGGAAAAGCCTTCTGCTTTCACATCCTTCCTTCCAGGCATCATAGCCGTCCATGGAATAGAAATCATTGATTCCCACCACTTTGACACCCTCATTCGCCGCATGGTCCAGTGCCTCCTCCACCGAGGAGAAGGCACTGAATGAATACGGGGTATGGATATGTGCGTTGACGTTTAACATACTACACGCCTTTCTTTGCACGGAGTATCTGCTGCGCAGTCGTCTGGTTGCTCACGGGAATGTAGTCCTTCAGGGGTAACATCTTTTCGTTTATGGCATCGAGGAACCAGGAAGGCTGAGGGAAGAACGCCTCCTCAAGCTCGTGGGACGGGGTAATCCAATTGCGGGACCCGAGCACCACGGGAGCGGCGTCAAGATAGTCGAAACAGAGGTCGGCAATATTGGCGGCAAGGTCATTGAGGTAGCTTCCGCGGGCCGATGCATCGCCTGCTATGATGATGCGTCCGGTCTTCTTCACGGATTCAATTACCTTATCGTAGTTGAACGGAACAAGGCTGCGGGCGTCAATAACCTCGGCCTCTATGCCGTACTTCTCCTTGAGCTCATCGGCCGCCTTGAGGGCGCGGTAAAGCGTTGCGCCTATGGTGAGGAACGTTACATCCTTGCCGGCGCGCTTCACATCGGGCTCGCCGATAGGAATCTCGTAATAGCCTTCCGGCACGCCGCCCTCGTGGAACTGCTCGCCTATGCCGTAGAGGCGCTGGCTCTCGAAGAAGATGACGGGGTCTGTGCCCTGCAGGGCGCTGTTCATAAGGCCCTTGGCGTCATATGGCGTTACGGGGAACACAACCTTGAGGCCCGGAATGTGGGTGCAGAGGCTTGTCCAGTCCTGCGAGTGCTGCGCGCCGTACTTTGAGCCTACGGACACACGCACCACAACGGGCATCTTGAGGATATTGCCGCTCATGGCCTGCCACTTGGGAAGCTGGTTGAAGATTTCATCGCCACAGCAACCCAGGAAGTCGCAGTACATGATTTCGGGAATGACACGTCCGCCGCACATTGCATAGCCAATTGCCGTGCCGATTATGGCAGCCTCGGCAATGGGACTGTTGAAGAGGCGGTGGTAAGGAAGGGCCTCGGTGAGACCGCGGTAAACTGCGAAGGCTCCGCCCCATTCGCGGTTTTCTTCGCCGTAGGCAATAAGGCTGGAGTCCTTGTAGAAACGGTCTATTATTGCCTCGAAGACGCCGTCGCGGAAGTTGTACATCTTCATGGAAGAGACAGGTTTCCCGTCCTTGTCCTTGAAGAAGCGGCTCTTTAGCGCAATCTGCCTCACGCGGGGATTCTCCTCCATGGGATGGTTCACCTCAGGTTTAGAGTCTCCGAAGGAATCCACGCTGCCCCCCGAGAACATCATGTCTCCAAGAAGCTCGTTGTCCTTCACAAGGTCCATGCGGGGACTCACCGTCTCGTCTATAGCGAGTTTGTACATCTCGAAGATGACGTCCTTCACGCCCTTCTGGATGGCATCAAGCTCTTCCTGGGTGGCGACGCCGGCCTCGATGAGCTTCCTTCCATAACCGAGAATGCAGTCCTCGGCCTGCCAGGCTTCCATTTCCTCCTTGGTACGGTAGGAGCTCTGGTCGGACGGCGAGTGGCCGCTGTAACGGTAAGTGACTATGTCAAGGAGCGCCGGGCCTTCCTTCTTTTCCAGAAGGGCTTTCTTGCGGCGCATGGCCTCGATGACGGCAAGCGGATTGTAGCCGTCCACGCGCTCTGCGTGCCAGGATTCGGGATTGAACCCCGCTCCGAGGCGTGCGGGATAGGTATATCCCATGGTTTCTCCCCTTGTCTGGCCGCCCATGGCGTACTGGTTGTCCATCACGCAGATCATGTAGGGCAGGCCGCCCTTCATGTCACCTTCCCAGAGAGTGTTGAACTGGTCCATGGAAGCGAAGGTCATACCTTCGAGGACAGGGCCGCGCGCCATTGCGCCGTCTCCAAGGTTGGAGATGACTATGCCGCTCTTTCGATTCACCTTCTTGTAAAGGGCTGCGCCTACGCCTATCGCGCCGCTTCCTCCCACTATGGCATTGTTGGGATAAATGCCGAAGGGAGTGAAGAATGTGTGCATGGAACCGCCCAGACCCTTGTTGAAGCCTGTCTTGCGGGCAAAAATTTCGGCCATTGCGCCATAGAGAAGGAACCTTATTCCCAGTTCCCTGGTGCTTCCACTGAAGCCTTTTGCGGCAACTGCGAGGGTTTCGCCGCCCCAGAATTCCTCCATGATTTTCTTGAGTTTCTCCTCGGGAAGAATCTCTATGGAGCGGAGTCCCTTCGCAAGGATTTCACCGTGGGAGCGGTGGCTGCCGAAGATAAAGTCGTCGGTGGTAAGGTTGTAGGCCATGCCCACGGCGGCGGCCTCCTGGCCGGCGGAAAGGTGCGCAGGGCCGGGATTGTTGTACTCTACGCCGCCATATCCGCCGGTAGTCTTCACAAGGTTGAGCATGGTCTCGAACTCGCGTATGACGGACATGTCGCGGTAAATGTGCTTGAGGTCTTCCTTCGTGAAATTGCCTTCCTCGAGCTCCTCCTTTACGGATTTGGAGTAGGTCATCACGGGAATTTCGGGGAATTTCACCTCGTGCTCCCTTGGGCGGAGCACCTCATTCGGGTCAATGTATAATGACTTGGGCATGACTTATCTAAGTGTAAAAACGGTTTCTTTGAGTATTTCCGACACGGTGGGATGAGGGAACACGACTTCCTTCAGCTGCTCTGCCGTCATCTCCTCCTCTATCGCGATGCAGGCCGAATGTATCATCTCGCTGCAGGGATTGCCGAGCATGTGCACGCCCAGCACCTCGTGATACCTGCTGCCCACAATAACCTTGCACAGGCCCTCTCCCCTTTCGTTCTCGGCCACGAAGCGGCCGCTGTATGCCATGGGAAGCTTGAGGACGGTGTAGTCGAGGCCCTTTTTCTTTGCCTCTTCCTCCGTAACGCCCACTCCTGCAACCTCGGGATTGGTGTAAACGACGCCCGGAATGGCATTGTAGCGCATATGGTCCTTCTTGCCAAGGATATTGTTCACGGCAACCTCGCCCTCGCGTGAAGCGGTGTGGGCAAGCATGGAGAAGCCCGTCACGTCGCCCGCGGCATATACGCCGGGGATGTTCGTCTGCATCCTTTCGTTCACCTTGATTCCGTAGGGACGGCCTGCAGGATTCAGGGCCGGTTCCACTCCTATGTTTTCAAGGCCTATGCCTGCAAAATTGGCCCTCCGGCCCACGGAAACGAGGATTTTGTCGCCCTTTGCACGGCAGGTGTTCCCCGAAGGGTCTTCATAGACGACCTCATTTCCCTCCACCGCAACCACTTTGCAGGAAAGGTGGAACTCAACGCCCTTCTTCTCATACTGCGCCTGCAACATGGCGGAAATCTCGTCATCCAGGGGGCCAAGGATCTTCGGAAGCATCTCCACCACCGTCACATGAGTGCCGATGGAATTGAAGAAGCTCGCAAACTCCATGCCTATAACCCCGCCGCCGATCACGACGAGGCTCTCCGGTTTCTCCGTGAGCGTAAGTATCTCGCGGTTGGTGACGACAACCCCGCCAAGGCCTTCGCGAAGGCCTGGGATGGGCGGGACGGCAGCCTCGGAACCGGTGCAGATAAGGAGATTCCTTGCCTGATACTCAGTTCCTTCGGCTTCGATGACTATACCGTCGGCCCCGCGGCTCTTTATAACGCCGAGGGCCTTCACAACCTCAACTTTTGCGCCTTTCATCTGCGCCTTTACGCCGCCCACGAGCTTTCTCACCACCTTCTCCTTTCTCTTGAAGATGGCGTCAAAGTCTATGGAACTGTCCGGCACATTGACGCCGTACATGGAGGCATGCTTTGCATAATCATATACTTTGGCACTGTAGAGCAGCGTTTTTGTGGGGACGCAGCCTTCGTTGAGGCATACCCCGCCCAGTTCCCTCTTTTCGAAGAGGACTACGGAAAGGCCGGCAGCACCGGCGCGCCCTGCGGCTACGTATCCGCCGGGGCCTCCGCCAAGAATTGCTAAATCGTACATATACTAAAAATCTACGTCCAATGTTTCAATCTGGGTTGCCGCTTCCTTGAGGAAACGAGTTGCCTCGCCGCCGTCTATTGCACGGTGGTCGTATGTGAGGCTCAGGCTCATGAAGGGCACAAAAGCAACGACTCCGCCGCCAAGGTCCTTGGGACGGGGAACGATGGTTCCGACGCCCAGGATGGCGCTCTGGGGCACATTGATGATGGGGGTGAACCACTCCACGCCGAAGCCGCCAAGATTGGAGACGGTGAAAGACGCCGCCTCGGGCGACAGGAGATCCGGGTTCACGCTCCCCTTCTTGCTGTCCTCCGCAACCTTCTTCAGAGCCTTCGCGAGGCTGGTGATGTCAAGCTCGTCGGCATGAGGGACGGCGGGCACCATGAGGCCGCGTTCGGTATCAACGGCAAGGCCAAGGTTCACTGGAGAGAATATGCGCATGGAGTCTCCAAGGCAGTGTGAATTGATGTTAGGGAACTTCTTCAGGGCCTTGATGACTGCATAGCATACGAAGTCGTTGATGGTTATGTTAACGTCAATCTTTCCTTCCTCGAGGGCCTTCTTGGCTTTTTTCCGCAGGGCCTGCACCTTACGGGCATCGGCACCAAGCATGTGCGTGAGCTGGGCGCTGTTCTGAAGGGAGTTGTACATGCTCTTTGCAATGAGCTTTCGCATGTTGGTCATCTTCACAACCTGGAACTCTTCGGCGGGAGCCTTGAGGTCTGCACCCGTAACCGTTCCGGCAAGGCCGCTGCCCTCTGCGGGAGCGACGAGACCGCCGCCCGCCATCCTCGCCTTTGCAAGGCCGGTAAGGTTCACGGCGGCAGCCTCCACGTCACGGGCTATAATGCGTCCGTGGGGGCCCGTTCCGGCAACCTGCGCCGTATTCACGCCCTTCTCCTGCGCCAGCATCCTTGCACGCGGAGAAACAGGAGCCCCTTCAACCACGGCTGCGGAGGGGACATCTGCCGGCTTCTCCTGCGGGATGGGTTGCGAGGCGACGGGGGCAGAGGGTGCAGCCTCGGCAGCCCCGCCAGGCTTGAATTCGTCGAATGATTCACCGGGGGTGCCTATCACCATGACGTTCTCAAGACAGGGGATCTCGTCGCCGTCGGCCCAGAAGATGGCGAGGACGGTGCCTTCAACCTTTGCCTCTTCCTCGAAGGTGGCCTTGTCTGTCTCGTAGCCGAAGAGGATGTCCCCGGGCTTTACGGTGTCACCCACCTTCACCTTGAATTCGGAGATTATGCAGCTCTCCACGGACTGGCCCTGCTTGGGCATTATCACTACACTTGCCATTCTATGCTAAAAGTTGAGGCAGGAAAGTACTTACAATAAGGACAATGATGCCGCATACAAGCACGGCGATGGTCTTTTTGGATACGCCCTTCCACTCCTTGAGGATGATTCCCCAGACGTTGGAGAACACCACGTTGAGGCTCATGAGGATGCACCAGGAGAAGGTGATGAGGACAGGATAGTCCGTGAGGAAGCCCTTTCCGAGTGACAGGCCGAAGAACTGGCTGTACCAAAGAAGGCCCGCGAGGCAGCAGAAAATGATGTTGTTTCCCCAGAGAGAGCCCTGCCTGTAGTCTCCGAATGTCTTGTTTTTGAAGTTCTGGTACAGACAGTAGCAGGCGTTGGTGAGGAAGCCGCCAAAGGTGACGAGCATCGTTGCCGGGAGGCTCTTGAAAATATCCCTGGTGCCCTCAAGATAAAGGTCCTGGCCAAAATTCAGGCCTATGTTGAAGCACGCGCTCATGAAGCCGGCGAGTAGGGCGACGAAGATGCCCTTGCCGAAGTTGAAGTCCTTCACGGCCTTCTTCTTCTCCTCTTCCGGCAGCGCGGCGCTCTTCATGCCGCCCGCTATGCCTATGATTGCAATACCCACAAGAGTAACCACCACACCAATGATGACGGCGCTGGTAAGATCATGCGCATGGCCGGTGAAAACAGGGCCGAGGATTGCGCCGAGGGCAGAGCATGTGCCAAGGGCGATAGACTGGCCAAGTGCAACGCCAAGGTAGCGCATCGACAGGCCGAAGGTGAGGCCGCCCACGCCCCAGAGGGCACCGAAGAGGATTGTCATCCAGGTGGCCTTGGAATCGGCATTCATCATGGACAGAAGGTCTGAGAAGCTGCCGCCGGTGCCGCTCAGGGAAAGGAGGGCGCCGAGTAGCGGGAACACCAGCCAGGCGAAAACGCCCTGGACAAGCCAGTAACTCTCCCAGCTCCAGGATTTGATCTTGTTGATGGGAACATAGCTGGAGGACTGGCAAAAAGCCCCCACAGCTATGATGAGAAGTCCTATTATGAGATTCATGGGATTAACGCTTGGAGGTTACTTCCTTTTCGTATTTCTCTATTTCTCCTATGAAGGCCTCGCCCACGGGAACGTCGTTCTTGAGGTTGAAGTAATCGTAGACGGCGCCGAAGGGCAGTGTCTTGGCTTCCTCCAGAAGGGCGAGCTTCTGGAAGCCCTTGCCCTCGGCCTCGTACTTCCTGAGTGTGTCGAGGGGTTCCAGGAGGGCGCTAAGGATGCACTTCTGCGTTGCACGGGTGCCAATCACGTATGCGCCTATGCGGTTGATGGAGGCGTCGAAGTAGTCGAGGCCCACATGTGCGCGGTCAAGACCGTCGGCACGCACGAGTTCCTTGAAGAAGTCAAGGGTGGGATCGTTCATGATGGTCACGTGGTCTGAATCCCAGCGTACGGGACGGGAGACGTGGAGCATGAGTTCGGGGACGAACAGGAGGAGGGAACTCACCTTGTCTGCAACGTTCTCGGTGGGCTCGTAGTGGCCGGTGTCGAGTGTGTAGATGACCTTGCGGGAGGCGCAGTAACCCTCGAAGAAGTCCATTGAGCCCACGGTGTAACTTTCAAGACCGATGCCGAAGAGTTTTGCCTCCACGCAGCTCTTCATTCCGGGAAGGTCTTCCTTGAGGATTTCGTCAAGGGACTCGGCGAGGATTTCACGGTATTTCTTGCGGTTTACCGTGAAGTCCTTCTGGCCGTCGTGAACCCAGATATTCATGATGCAGGGGTCTTCCTGGGCCTTGCCCATCGCATCGGCAATGCGGCGGCAGCGCTTCGTGTGTTCAATCCAGAAATTGCGGATTTCGGGATCCGGATTGGCGAGGGAGAGGTCTCCGCTCTTGGGATGGCCGAAGGAGGTGGAGTTGAAGTCAAGCTTGAAGTTATTGTCCTTAGCCCAGTCAATCCAGCTCTGGAAATGCTCTATGCCCACTTTGTCGCGGTCTACAAACTGGCCCTTGAAATCTCCGTAGATTTCGTGGAGGTTCACGCGGTGGTTGCCGGCGATGAGAGTCTTCACATATTCGAGGTCCTTTCTCACCTCGTCTATGTTTCGGGCGCGTCCAGGATAGTTTCCGGTGGTCTGGATGCCGCCGGAAAGGCCTGCCGCAGATTCGAAGCCCATTACGTCGTCGGTCTGCCAGCAGTGCAGGGAAATCTGCTGCTTTTCGAGCTTTTCAATAGCCTTGTCCGTGTCTACGCCCAGAGCGGCATAGCGGTCCTTTGCAATTTCATAGGCTCCGCGCACGGAGGCTTCCTTTGCAAGGCCCTTTGCCACCTGGATGCCTTTTTCGAGAATGTTTTCTGCCATAGTATCAGTTGTTTTGTGTTATTTATTGGGAATATATGTCTTTGTTTCAAATGTTTCGGCGATGAGCTTTCTCATCTCCCAGCGGCCGTTCACCATGCCGGAGGCCTGTGCCTGCATCATCACGTTGCCTATTGCGGTTGCTTCGGTGGGGCCAGCGACTACGGGAATGCCGCATGCATCGGCCGTCCATTGGTTAAGGAGCGTGTTTGCGCTGCCGCCGCCTATTATGTGGAGTTTTTCAATTTTGAAGGGAGCGAAGTCCTGAAGGGTTGCAAGCACCTTTGCATATTTGTCTGCAAGGGAGTGGTATATGCAGCTCACTATCTTTGCATCGGAAACGTCTCCTATTGCGCCCTTTATCTCTTCCACCATGTTCTCCGGTGCGGCAAAGCGCGGATCGTCGGGGTCGATGCGAAGGGTGAAATCCTTCTCCGCCACCGCCATGTCCACAAGGACGCCGTAGCCGTAATCTTTGCCCGCAGCCTTCCAATGCCTGCGGCACTCTTCCAGTATCCACATTCCGGTTATGTTCTTGAGGAAGCGCGTCGTGCCCTCAATTCCGCCCTCGTTCGTATAATTCTCGAGGGCCGATTTCCCGTTGATGATTGGGGCAGGGACCTCGATACCCATAAGGCTCCAGGTGCCGCTTGAAAGGTATGCAAAATGCTCGTCGGCTGCAGGCACCGCTGCGATTGCCGATGCCGTGTCGTGCCCCGCGACCGCAACCACGGGGACGGGCCCCATGCCGGTTTCCTTTTGGATTTCCGGAGTGAGGGTGCCCACCACAGTGCCGGAAGGTACGATGGGAAGGAGCATGTCCGTACGGATTCCGAGCTCTTGGAGAAGTTCCTTGTTGAACTGCCTGGTGGCCTGGTCCATCATACCGGAAGTGGATGCGTCCGTGTACTCGCACACTTCCTTTCCCGTGAGAAGATAGGAAAGGAGGTCCGGCATGAAAAGGATGGATTTTGCGTTTTCAAGGGCGCGGTCTCCGGCCTTTGTCTGCGCATAGAGCTGGAAGATGGTGTTGAAATTCATTATCTGGATACCCGT
>FLNZ01002555.1_pt1 | contig 19879 bp, 11 predicted proteins | sample 1140391 | NCBI WGS metagenome assembly FLNZ01 (sample SAMEA3878171, study PRJEB12797) | bioreactor metagenome | biome: Moose rumen | place: Sweden | collected 2011-10
GCAGCGCAGATACCGACGCCCCCACACAAGCTATCTATGGCTATGAAATCACCTATAACCCCAATCCCTTAGGTGACATCACCTGGACAGACAATCAAGGGCGCCAAGGAACCATAGATCGTAACGCCTACCATGATCAGGAATATTTCCCCCAATGGCATGATGGCGCACTCACTTTCCATGGCACACTACTTCCCCCGAATGCCGTCAATAATGGAACTGGAACCGCCGAATACTGGGTGTTATCGGCTTTTGGCTATGGCTATGCCGACAATGCGCCCAACAGCGACGTCGAGGCATGTAGTATCGACATTGCATGGGCTGTGGATGACAACAGACAACCCGTCGAACTGGACTTTGTGGATTTTGTACGTGTCTACAATGGTGAGAATCAGAAATGTGGGTGGATAGGCGAGACAAGCACGGAGATAAGCGGTGCTGAGGACTTGCATTTGGAGGCATCATTACAAGCCATCACCACCCATTTGAATACGATGAAAACTTACGACAATCAATCTATTACTGGCCGATATGGCCCAGATGGCCGCTTACTTCATAAAGCCACCCGTGGCATACAAGTAGTACGCTATAGTAATGGAACAACGAGGAAAATAGCTTTATGAAAAATAATTCCATATCAACCAAAATTATAATTATGAAAAAATTTTACTTATCATTGTTTTTGGGACTCATTTCTTTTGTCCCTGCCATGGCTGATGATGTAGTGACCTTCGAAGAGTTTGAGGTCAATGCCGACGGTTATCAAAACGATTTCGGTGATGATGCCTGTTTTGAGTCAGGCGGATTCACATTCAACTGCAATTATTTCCCAGAGTGGTCATACTGGTCGGGATTTGCCATCTCAAACCGCACTGAGACATCGTTCGCATCCAAATCCTATACAATCGACCAGTTTAACAGTTGTGTGGGTGCAGGTGTCAATGGTTCGAAAAATTACGTGGTAGCCTATCCACAAGGAGAGACAATCGATGTCGACGCTCTCGAAGGTTGTCAAATCTCGGGTTTCTATGTCACCAACGATGCCTGGACGGTAGACGCCATCCTCAATGGTGATGGCATGACACCCGGGGCATTCACCACAGGCGACTTTCTGGAGCTGAGGATTATCGGCAACCATCCCGATGAGACAGCCGACACACTATACTACTATCTGGCAGACTATCGCTCGGAGAATGAGGCAGACCACTATTACGTCAAAGACTGGCAATGGGTAGATCTGAGCAGTCTCGGCACAGTAGAGTCCATCACCTTCCGTATGAATAGTTCACGCAAGAACGAATGGGGTATGACTACACCAGGCTATTTCTGCATCGACGATTTCAATGGTGTTGCACCCGCCACTTCCAATGTTGCCACATTTGAGGAGATCGTCCTCGCTGCTGAAAGCAATTACAATGGCGCAGGCGCCGAAGGTATCGAGGTGACAGACTCTTGGGGGATGTCTTGTATCCAGTCAACGTTCCGTAGCGGCAAGTATGAATTTACCACCGTCTTCAATCCCACCTACTACTCATGGTCGGGCTTCGCAGTTTCCAATGAGACCTCCACCAGTTATGCCTCTTATACAACAGACCAGTATCGCAATTGTGTAGGCACAGGTTATGATGGCAGCAGCAACTATGCCGTAGTATTCCCCTCCTCTATGCATGAAGGAATCATCATGTCGGATGGCGCGGAGACCATCAGCGGCATGTATATCACCAACTCCGCATGGAACGTAAATGCCTATACCGAGGGTGATGGTATGACCCCAGGCGCATTCGATACCGGCGACTGGTGCAAACTCACCATCACCGGTCAGCATGCCGACGGCACCACTACCGACCAAGAGGTCTATCTGGCCGACTATCGTTCAGAAGACGCGGCAAGCCATTATTATATCAATCAATGGCAGTGGGTGGACCTGAGCAGCCTCGGCGAGGTGGCCAAAATATGGTTTGAAGTGTCCAGTTCACGCAACAACGAATGGGGCATGACCACACCAGGCTATTTCTGTCTCGACAACTTCAATGGAGAGCCTGATGCCACAGTAGGTATCGACTGCCCACGCACTCCACAGATAGAGAAGACCGCCGACAATACCGTCTACACGCTTCAAGGTATCAAAGTGGAAGGTAGCCTCCAACCAGGCATTTATGTCAAGAACGGACATAAATTTATTGTGAGATAACCTCACACATTCTTATTTCGGCAAAATGCTCTTATTGAGCAAATTACACCTTTGTGAGGGGATGTATCAAGATGATTATTTGACACGTCCCCTCACTTGTTGTGCTATGAAACAGGCAGAATATGGGTCAATGAAAGGTCTTATTTCAGTGCCAATGTGCGTTAATATATATTAAACACACGCATACAATATTAAATAAGAGAGAAAAATTATTATCTTTGCACATTAAAGGCATTGGTTAAACCCTATGGCCTTCAATAGGTTTACAATGATTGATTGTTTTTCACAAAGAATATCCCATTAACATGAAACAATTTTGTATTTGGTTTTTCTCTCTATTGGCTCCCATCGTATCAATGGCCCAAACCCAGGAGTATGTGGACCTGGGGCTTACCAGCAAGACATTATGGGCAACAACCAATATCGGAGCATCATCTCCAGAGGAATTTGGTGATTATTTCTCATGGGGAGAAATTACCACAAAATCAACCTATAGTTGGTCCAATTACACTTATAGCAGTGGAACATCAAGCACAGTACAGGACATCGGAAGTGTCATTTCCGGTACATCTTATGATGTGGCTCGCGCGAAATGGGGAAGTGATTGGCAAATGCCGACAATAGAACAAGTAGAAGAACTTATCGATGAATGTGACCTCTACATTCACACATCCAATGGTGTGAAAGGAATTTTATTCACAGGTCCTAATGGCAACAGTATTTTTCTCCCTTGCCCTGGTTATAAATACGACTCCAGCACAAGTTCTGTCAATCAACTTACTTATTACTGGTCTGGCACGAAAGACACCTCTGGCGGTGTAGACTACAAGGCCAGTACCATGTTTATCAGGATTAGCTCAAATTCTGTAGTTGAGTCGGCAACAGCACAGCGGCGTACGGGTCTGCCTGTGCGTCCTGTCAGAGCTGCAGGAGGCAACATCAGCGAGGAGACGACTTCCACTCCCGAGGCAGTAGACTTAGGCCTGAGCGTCAAATGGGCGACCTACAATGTCGGAGCCTCATCTCCAGAAAAGACCGGAAGCTACTATGCATGGGGTGAGACAAGTACAAAGACCTCATTCACATGGGCAAACTACCAATATGCCAGTGGCTCCGCCTCAACAGTAAAGGACATTGGTGACGACATCTCAGCCACCAGTTATGACGTTGCCACAAAAGAATGGGGAAGCGACTGGAGGATGCCCTCAAAAGCAGAATTGGCCGAATTGTATGAGAAATGTACATTCACAGCCACTACCGTGAGTGGCGTAAGTGGCTACACTGTCACAGGTCCATCAGGCAAATCCATCTTCCTACCTCTCTGTGGATGCAGTTACGACGGCAAGAATTATGGCAACGGCAGTTATGCCTATTACAGCAGTGGTGACATCTCTGCCAGTAGCAATCAAAAGATCTATTCGCTCTATATCAAGAGTGCCACCAAACCTACGACGTCGGAGGTGCAGCGCCGAACGGGCATCGTCATACGTCCTGTCAAGGGTGCCAAGGAAGAAATAGAGGACCCTGTCACTCCTACGACCTCAAAAATGGAGCTTGTCGATTTAGGGTTGAGTGTGAAATGGGCCAACATGAATGTTGACGCCTCCAATGTGACAGAAGCAGGCGGTTTCTACGCATGGGGTGAGACAGCAGTCAAGAGCACCTACAAATGGACGAACTACACCTATTGCACCGGAACGGCAGCCAGCTCCGTTAATATCGGCACGAATATCAGCCAGAACAGCACCTATGATGTCGCTTTCTTACGCGACAACTCGATGTGTCTTCCCACGATGGAACAATGGAATGAGCTCATCAACAAATGTACGTGGAAAGAGGAGACGAACAATGGTGTTAAAGGCTATAGAGTCACCGCCACCAACGGCAACAGCATATTCCTGCCCTACGCAGGCTGCAGCTATGACGGCAAGGACTATGGTGTAGGCACTTACAGCTATTACTGGAGTTCCAACAACCTCAGCAGTGACGTGTCAAAGGCACAGGCTGTCTACCTGAAAACAAGCAATAGTATTACGACCGCCAATCTTAATCGCCGCACTGGTGTCGCCGTTCGTCCTGTAGAGGCTGTGGACGAGCCAATCGTCACGCCCTCACATTCATGGGATATAGAAGCCGTTGACCTTGGCCTTAGCGTCAGTTGGTGTAATGCCAATATTGGTGGCAACAAGATTGAGAATGAAGAATATTCCGTAGATTTCTTTGCCTGGGGAGAGACAGCCACCAAAAACACATATACCTGGGCAAATTACGCGCATTCAAATGGCTCCGCCAGTAGCGTGAAGGATATTGGCAGCAACATCAGCAACACCAGTTATGATGCTGCCAGTGCCACCAGTTGGGGACAGACAGGCTCATGGCGTATGCCCACCATCAACGAGATGAACGAGCTACTCACCAAATGCACATTCACAGAAGGCGTTGATCACGGAGTAAGTGGCTACTACGTTACCGGTCCTAATGGCAATTCCATCTTTCTGCCTTTCGTAGGCTGCAGCTATGATGGTAAAAAATATGGTCAAGAAAGCTATACTTACCTATGGACATCTGGCATAGACCCCACCGACAGCCAAAAAGCCCGTGTGCTCTACATCAAGAGCAACACCAGTCCTACCATGACCTCATGCCGCCGTCGGACAGGCATTGCCATACGCCCTGTGATGGACAAGGCCACCCCCGTCAGTCAAATCGCTCCTTATGTGATAGCCTCTGGCACGACACTCACATTCTATTATGACGACAAGGCGTCGTCACGCACAGGGACGAAATACGACCTGAATACTGGCACACATTTCCCTGAGTGGTATCTCGATGGCACATCAGAAAAAATCACCACCGTAGTATTCGACACCAGCTTCTACGAGGCACGTCCAACCACTTGCTACGCATGGTTCCTTATGATGTCAAAACTCACCAATATCACAGGTATCTCCTATCTCAACACATCTGAAGTGACCGACATGGAAGGAATGTTTGCCTATTGTGCAAGTCTGACGAGTCTTGACGTAAGCCATTTCGACACATCCAATGTGACAAACATGAATACCATGTTCGCATTATGCTATAAACTGTCAAATCTGGATGTCAGCGAGTTCAACACCGTCAATGTCACCGACATGGGATGTATGTTTCTGTCATGCTCAACATTACGTAGTCTTGACCTTAGCAGCTTTGAGACATCGAAGGTAAAAAACATGGGCTCCATGTTCCAGGACTGTACGAATCTCACAACCCTCGACATCAGCAGCTTCGACACCAGCAATGTCACGTTCATCAGCACCATGTTCATGGACTGCACCTCACTTAGGATTCTGGATCTTTCCTCATTTACATTCAACAGCAACATCTCCAGTCTGAGAATGTTGTCCAACTGCTCCGCTCTAACACAGCTATCCATACCGTCGTCCGCCAACTATCTGGACGACAATGCCTGTACAAAGATCGGGACATCAACTAAGCCATGCCTATTGATCTATCCCAATAACTTCACCCCGACAACCACCACCAGCAGCACTAATTACTACGTATGGAAGAATGGTTATTTCTATGACAATCACGAAGACGACCAAAGTGGAGATGACAACCAAGGGGATGACAACCAAGGCGGCAACGACAGCCAGGGTGGCAGCACCACAGATACAAACGCCGATTTCGTTGATTTAGGTTTACCCAGCGGCAAATTATGGGCCTCACACAATGTTGGAGCCTCAAGTCCTGAGATTGCAGGAAACTACTATGCTTGGGGCGAAATAGCCACCAAGAGCAGCTATACATGGAACAACTATGTATGGGACATCGACACATCCGACTCTGACGCCACCTTAATAGGCACCGACGAGATAGGAGGAATCCCCACGATCGACCCTTCATGTGGTGAGACAGTGGTTTACAACAATACCACATACTTGAGTCGTATGCCATCCTATGACGACATTCTGGAACTATTTAAGAACTGCACACGAAATGAAGAGAAGCTTAATGGTGTCACAGGCTACCGCATCACCGGCACCAATGGCAACTCTATCTTCTTACCACTTGTTGGTTGCTACTACGACTCATACACACCCAGCAAGGGTGCGAGTTCAGGTTCATACTATTGGACGAGCACGTTGTCTGCCAGTGACGACAACAGGGCATGGGCATTAAGTCTTAAAGGTGCAGGCGCCGCCTCACTTTCTCAAAATCAGCGGCGCACAGGCCAGCCTATCCGTGCCATCTACTATCCTAACGGCAGTGTGCAGCCAAAGCTCGGTCCCGCAGTCACAGATGGAATCCATCATGTCCAAAAGTCATATATTGACGACGAATCTATCCACACGCTTCAGGGAATAAAAGTTGAAGGCACCCTGCGACCAGGAATCTACATTCAGAGAGGTCGTAAATTCATCGTGAGATAATCCATCCACACAAAGAGACATCGCCATCCATGAAAAGAGCAATTGTCATAGGAGCATCATCGGGCATCGGTATGGAAGTAGCCAAGCTGCTTTTGTCGGATGGCTGGCATATCGGTGTCGCCGCTCGCCGCACGGAATTGCTACAGGAACTTCAAAAGAAAAATCCCGGGTTTGTGGAGGTTGAGACCATCGATGTCAATAGCGAGGAGGCCGAGGACCTGTTGTTAAGTCTGATTGCCATGACAGGTGGTATGGATCTCTTTTTCTACGCCTCAGGCATCGGCAAGCAAAACCCTAACTTGGAAAACGGCATTGAAATGCTCACTGTGCAGACCAACGCCATGGGCTTCACCCGCATGACGGGTCTTGCATTCCGTTATATGGCAGAACATGATGGCGGTCATATCGCCGCCATCACCTCCATCGCCGGCACGAAGGGATTGGGGGTTGCGCCCTCCTATTCCGCGACAAAAGCCTTTCAGAGCTGTTATCTTCAAGCATTGGAGCAGCAAGCGAACATACGCCATCTGAATATCCGCATCACAGATATACGACCAGGTTTTGTGGACACTGCCCTACTCGACAGTGTCCACAACTACCCCATGATGCTACGCAAAGAAGATGTGGCCTATGATATTGTGGAATCCATTAACAAGCAGCGACATGTCAGGGTAATAGACTGGCGATGGCGTATTATTACCGCCTTCTGGCGTCGTATCCCCCGCTGCATATGGCGCCATCTCCCTATTAAGGCAAAAGAAAAAAGGAAATAACCACCCATGAATATACGATGGAAAACAAGAAGCATTATCAAGTAGTAGCTGCTGTCTTCAAGGATGGCGATCGGTATCTTTGCATGCAGCGCTGTCGCTCAAAATATGAATATACAAGTGAGCGCTGGGAGTTTCCCGGAGGAAAAGTTGAGGAAGGCGAAACAGAACACCACGCCCTGTTGCGTGAGATACGTGAGGAAATGGACTGGGAGATCTTTGTCGGACGCCGTCTGGGCACCATCGTTCATGAGTACCCCGACTTTTTCATCACGCTGACAGCATACCTTTGCAAAGGTGAGGACAAGGAATTCAAGCTGCTTGACCACCTCGACTACAAATGGCTCACAAAAGAGGAACTTACTACACTCAATTGGACAGAGGGCGACCGTAAATTGCTGGAATTATTGTAATCCAGACAGACAAAGAGACGGATATTTCGCCCTTCATCTTTTACCTGTACAGTGTGTAATCTCCTCCATCACTTTCGCAGTATTGTCTGAGAAGTTTCTGGATATACTCAGCATTTTCCGCCACACTCTTCTCATTACCGTCATAGCCGTTGATCAACACCAGCAAATGGGTTGTTGACGGGAGAATTTTTGTGCGCTCATGGTCACTGGTAGGTGTTCCCACTCCACCGTCAGCATCACGATAGACAGGCAGTCCCTCTATATTTATCATTCCTCTGCCAATTCCCTCATAGGGCTCTCCTGCTTTTCCTATTCCCAGGGTCAATGTATCTCCAACAAATTTGTCGGCATCAAATCCCCCAATACTATACCCGTAAGCCATGCTTGCCAAATTGATCAGATCGACAAGCGTATTGACTTGATAAAGCGGTTTGTCCTTAAGAATCCGTCTTACCAAAGCCTCTGAGGCAGGTCTGTAACGTGAGGGATCTTTCCCAAAAGCCCTGTACACTCTACGGGTGGCCTCTATACCGGGCAGCAATTTGAGTGTATCGGGAGTGAGCGTCTCCTTATAATGGTTACCCAATGCCTCAATTTCTTTCCACAGTTCGGCATTATACTTGGTGTTGACACATCGTGCTTCAACGACAGCCCCTACAAATTGTGGACAAATGGTCTCTATCTCTGGTGATACGATAATATGCATGTTGTTATGGATATATTATTATTCTCCCATCATCATCACTCTCCAATCATTTTGAGAAAATCCTCTTCTGAGATGATCGGTATTCCGAGTTTTTGTGCCTTTTGCAGCTTGGATGGTCCCATATTCTCCCCCGCAAGGATGAAAGAGGTCTTTCCACTGATAGACCCGACGTTTTTTCCTCCATTCCGCTCAATGATATCTTTGTACTCATCTCGACTATGCCGCGCGAACACACCACTGATGACGACACTCTTGTCCTTTAAAGCATCTCCCACCTTCTGCATTTGTTCCTCAGTCAAACTCATGCGCACACCATAACTGCGAAGACGATCTATGATATCCTGATTGACGGGATTTGCAAAATAACTCACCACACTGGCAGCAATCGCTTCACCCACCCCTTCAACTTGCATCAACTCATCCGCGGTAGCCGCCGCCAAAGCATCCATACTCTTGAAATGCTTTGCCAACAGTTTTGCCGAAGTCTCACCAACAAATCTGATACCGAGTGCGAAGACCACCCTTTCAAAGGGTACATTGACAGAATTGGCAATGCCATTGACAATTTTCATGGCAGATTTTTGTCTTGACCCATCACCGTTGATATCTTGCACGCCTATACGATAAAGGTCGGCGATATTGCGCACCAATCCACGACGATAGAACTCAGCTACGGTTTCAGGCCCCAACGAATCAATATTCATTGCCTTTCGTGCGATAAAATGCTCTATCCTACCTTTGATCTGGGGCGGGCACCCTGTATCGTTAGGACAATAATGGGCAGCCTCACCCTCATAACGCACCAAGGGGGTACCGCACTCCGGGCAATTAGTGATGAATCTGACAGGGACGGCCTCAGCAGCACGTCGGCTGGTATCTACCCCGACGATTTTGGGGATAATCTCGCCACCTTTTTCCACAAACACATAGTCACCGATATGCAAGTCAAGCGAACGAATGAAATCCTCGTTGTTGAGTGTGGCTCTTTTCACGGTTGTACCAGCCAACAAGACCGGCACCATATTTGCGACGGGCGTGATAGCGCCAGTCCGCCCCACCTGGTAAGTCACCTCCTTTAGTTGAGTGCACTCCCGCTCTGCCTTGTACTTGTATGCGATAGCCCATCGGGGATTTTTAGCTGTATAGCCCAATGCTCTTTGCTGACGCAGCGAATTGACCTTGAGCACGATACCGTCAGTGGCCACAGGCAAGTTTCTTCGTTCTTCATCCCAATAACGTATAAAGCCAAGCACCTCCTCCAAAGTGCGCACTTTTTTCATACCCCTACTGATTTTGAATCCCCATTCTGCGGCAGCCATTAAATTCTCATAATGTCCGTCGCAGGGAAGATTGTCACCCAGTAGATAATAGAGATAAGCATCAAGTTGTCTGCTGGCCACCAATTCCGACTTTTGGCTTTTCAAAGTACCACTTGCGGCATTTCTGGGATTGGCGAAAAGTGGCTCTCCTGCAATTTCTCTCTCAGCATTGAGTCTATCGAAAACGCCCCATGGCATGAGGATTTCACCCCTTATCTCAAAGACATCAGGAATAGCCAGTGTGCTCTGCGCGAACAGGTCTTGTATCTGTGGTTTCGTATTCCATCCCGACAAGACCAGCGGTATGGAGCGTATGGTCTTCACATTGGCCGTCACATCGTCTCCATGCACACCGTCTCCACGTGTCACACCACGCACCAGCCGCCCATGCTCATAGGTAAGCGAAATAGACAGTCCATCATATTTCAATTCACAACAAACCTCGAAAGATTCGCCTCCCAACAATTTTGTCACGCTATTGAACCACTCCTCCACGTCGCTTTGACTGTAAGTATTTGCCAATGAGAGCATCGGATATTTATGGGTCACCTGCGTAAATTCCTGATTGAGGTCACTGCCTACTCGCTGCGTAGGTGAATTGGGGTCGTCCAATTCAGGATGACGAGCTTCCAAATCCTGAAGCTCATGCATCAAGAAGTCAAAATCCTGGTCACTGATAGTAGGTTGGTTGAGCACATAATAGCGATGATTGTGCTCATGCAATTCACGCCGAAGCTGGAGGATACGTTCTTTTTCAGTCATATTTGTATGTGTGTTGTAAGAAGAAACTATATTTCATTCCCAGTATAGAGTTGATAATATTTGCCCTTTTGAGAAAGGAGTTGGTCGTGTGTGCCACTTTCGATGATTCTGCCATGTTCCAGCACGATGATCGTGTCAGAATTTCGCACGGTGGAGAGTCTGTGTGCAATCACGAAGGTCGTACGTCCCTTCATCAGAGAGTCCATGCCACGCTGGACCATTCTCTCTGTTCGAGTGTCGATAGATGATGTGGCTTCATCGAGAATCAGCACAGGAGGATCAGCGATAGCAGTACGTGCGATAGAGAGTAACTGTCGCTCACCCTGACTAAGATTTGAGGCGCTGCCACTGATCACCGTTTGATATCCGTTGGACAGACGTCTGATAAAATCGTCTGCGCCCACCAGTTTTGCTGCCTCGATACACTCCTGGTCGGTAGCGTCAAGTTTGCCATATCGGATATTGTCCATCACCGTTCCAGTGAAAAGATTGATCTCTTGCAGTACCATCCCCAAGCTTCTCCTCAAGTCGCGCTTAGAGATATCATTCACATCGATGCCATCAAACTTAATCTTTCCATCCTGGATGTCGTAGAAACGGTTGATCAAATTGGTGATGGTCGTCTTGCCGGCACCAGTACCTCCGACGAATGCGATCTTCTGCCCTGGCATGGCATGGAGCACGATATCATATAGCACCTGTTTCTCAGGTGTATATCCAAAGTCTACCATATCAAAAGCCACGCCACCCTCCACCTTGCGGTATGTGCCATCCTGCATTTTCCATGCCCAGAGATTCGTACGATGGTTTGTAGGCTTTATCTGCTGGTCATCCGTCACCACGGCATTGACAAGAGTGACATCGCCCTCGTCAAGTTCAGGTTTCTCATCCATCAACTCAAAGATACGTTCAGCGCCGGCAGAGGCAGAGATGACGCTGTTAATCTGCTGGCTGATATGCGAGATGGGTTGTGTGAAATTTCTATTGAGGGTGAGGAAAGCCACAAGTGTACCCAAGGTGAGGGGTATGTTTGTCGTGATCGCCAGAGTTGCCCCGACGACAGCGATGAGCACATAGCCTATATTTCCCAGATTTCCATTGACAGGCATGACAATATTCGCAATTTTATTGGCATTGTTGGCACTGTCACAGAGAGCGTCGTTGATTTTCTCGAATTGCTCAATGGCCTTTTGCTCATGACAGAACACCTTTACGACTTTCTGTCCTGTCATCATCTCTTCGATGAATCCATTGACAGCAGCAAGGTTTTCCTGCTGTGCCACAAAATGTTTCCTCGACTTCTTCCCCAGATATGTTGTGGCAAAGCCCATCACAACAGCCATACAGATAGAGACCATCGTAAGCGGCAAGCTCAAAACAATCATACTCACAAACGTCATCACCAATGTAATCAAGGAGCCAAATGCAGAAGGCAGACTGGAGCTGAGCACTTGCCGCAATGTGTCTACATCATTGGTGTATGTGGACATGACATCACCATGGGCATGTGTGTCGAAATAGCTCACCGGCAGAGTTTCCATGTGAGCGAACATATCCTTTCTCAGCCTGAGCATAGTACCTTGACTCACAGTGATCATAATACGGTTGTAAGCATAGGAGCATACCACACCTACCACCAGCACGATCCCTAATTTCAGAAGAGCCATAGCCAGAGGAGAATAGTCGGGATCTGACACCCCCATCAGCGGGACGATATATTTATCGATAAGCTGTTGAGTAAACAACGTTGAGAGCAAAGTGGCAGCAGAGGATACGATGATACACCCAAAGACGACGACAAATGAGAATCTATAATGGCGCATCACATAGCGCAACAACCTCAGCAGGGTTGCTTTCTTGTTCTTGGCCTGTGGTTTCGGTTCGAAATCAGGTCTTTTTGGTGTCATTCCCATTCTCATGATTTCTTAGACTTTTTGTTCTGCTTGGATTTTTTCTTGCCATGAGGCTCATCAAAGTCGCCGCCATCCTCAGTCTGCAAAGCGTTGATCTCACGATAGATCGCATTGTCGCGCAGCAAATTCTCATGAGTGTCAAATCCACTCACCCTACCATTGTCCATCACAAGGATACGGTCGCATGCGCTGACGCTGGAGATCCTTTGGGCAATGATAATCTTTGTGGTATTGGGTATCTGCTCTCTGAAAGCCTTTTGAATCATGGCATCAGTCGCCGTATCGCAGGCACTTGTGCTGTCGTCAAGCACCAACACATGAGGATGTTTCAACAATGCCCGCGCAATGCAAAGTCGTTGTTTCTGGCCTCCAGACACATTAGCGCCTCCTTGTTCGATTCGCGTATCATAGCCTTCAGACATCTGCTCGATAAACTCATCAGCAGCAGCCATTCGGCATACCTCCTGACATTCCTCCAGTGTGGCATTTTCATTACCCCATCGAAGATTATCAAGAATGCTTCCAGTAAAAAGGACATTTTTCTGTAGCACCACCGCCACAGAATTTCTCAGTGTATCGAGGTCATACTGGCGCACATCATACCCACCGACCTTCACGGTTCCTTTCGACACATCATAGAGTCTGCTCACCAGATTGACGAGAGAGGATTTTCCACTACCCGTTCCACCGATGACCCCGATGGTCTCACCCTGTTTGATACGGAATGAGACATTGTTGATAGCATACTCTCCACTACCCTTTCCAGACTTATAGGCAAAGCAGACATGGTTGAACTCCACGTCTCCCGAGGGCACCTCAGTGATCGGATTGGCAGGATTAACGATATCGGGCACCTCATCAATGACCTCCGCAACACGTTTTCCACTGGCAGCGCTCATGGTGAGCATCACGAAAATCATACTGAGCATCATCAATGACATCAAGATGCTCATCACATAGGTGAAGAGAGAGGTAATCTCACCTGTAGTGAGTGTCCCTCCGACGACAAATTGTGCGCCAAACCAAGATACGGCGATGATACAACCATAGACCACCAAGTTCATGACAGGATGGTTGAGTGCCATCAGTCCCTCAGTATGCACATACAATTTGTACAATCCCTCAGCCGCACGATCAAACATATTTTTTTCATGGTCTTCCCTGACGAAAGCCTTCACCACACGTATTCCCGCCACATTTTCTTGAACCTTTGCGTTCAGTTGGTCGTATTGCACAAACACTTGTGAGAAGAGCTTTGCCACCCGGCTGATGAGGAAATAAAGAAAAGTGCCCAGAATCAACATGGCCACGATGAAAATAAGGCTCAGGCGGGCATCGATGATAACACACATGAAGATACTGAATATCATACGAAAAGGAGCACGCACCGACACTCTTAGTAATTGCTGAAAGGCATTTTGCAAATTGGAGACATCAGTCGTCATGCGTGTGACCAACCCCGAGGTACTGAATTTGTCGATATCAGCAAACGAGAATCTCTGGATGTTGTGATACATCGCCTGCCGCAGGTTACGGGCGAACCCTGTAGACGCATATGCGGAATAGCGTCCAGCCAAGATGCCGAACAACAGACTTAAGAGTGCCATGGCCAACATAATACCCCCATATAGGTACACATTACTGATGACACCAGCATTGATTCCCTTATCGATAAGCATCGCCGTCACCCATGGGATGAGCACATCCATCACCACCTCCAGTGAAGTGAAGACAGGGGTGAGAATAGCGGCTTTTTTGTATTGTCCCACCTGTCGGGCAAGTGTCTTCAACATATAGTTTTTCTTTTCTGGATTAATACTATTTCCATGACAAGGTGATACCATTAATAAACATAGACAGCGCAATTGCTCAGTGCCCCAGGTGCGCCCTGCTCAGCCCTTGGCAGATACTCCATTCCCGTCACAGTCTGTTCACTTCCGAGGTCAATCACCAAAAGGTGTGGGAAAGCAGCAGACTTTTCTGTCTGCCAATACGTAGACTCCTGCAAATCAAACACTTTGTCACCGGTATGATTGCCACGGTCATTCTCGCTATCAGCATATTTCACTTTCCAGGGCTCACGGCTGAGACGCATACCATTTACATCTGTGATATAGATTTCAGCAACAGCAGCAGCATCACCGGCATGTGTGCCCTGACATTCAATGGCCACATAGCGCCCTTTGACAGGTTTGTCCCATGCTATTTTCTGCCATCCATTGCCACTGTTGAAAGAAGATTTCCACACTGGCGCCATCGAATTGAGGTCAGGACGGTCGCCAGGATTGTTATGTTTATTGGTTTTCTCTAATTGGAGCTTATCGAGTTCGGGATGGTCTTGTCCCCATATCACAGTCTCATGAGGTCCCACCACATCGAACACGATGACCTCGTTCTTGCCTTTCCTCAACCAGCAACCTGGCACATACAGTGTCTGTTGTGGGCCAATAGACCAGAACCGTCCGATGGCATGACCGTTGACCCACACCTGTCCTTTGCCCCACGTCTCCATGTCAAGGAAGGTATCCCCCACTTTCTTAAGGTTGAAATAGCCACGATAGTAGCCCCGTTTACTGACAAGATCGAGACCATCCTTATTCCACATCAACGGCCGACCTACCCTGACACCATTATCAGGTTTTGTATAGTCATTGTTATGTTCAAAGGCGTCAACAGCCTTGCGATAGTCGTCAGTCAAACCATATTTAATCCAACTTTGCGGTTTCCAAATAGTTTCCACTTGATCGATGACAGCCGTAATGGAGACATCACCGACAATACCCTTGAAATCCTTGATGGCACGTCCGAAATTGATGCGCCCCACAGCTTCGACGAGGATTTCCATTTCGTCACCTTTTTTCACGGGAGGTAGGGTAAGGCTTCGCTCATTTTTCACACGGTCAATCTTGCCGATATACTTCCCATTGATAAATATTTGTGCAAAATCATGAAAATCAGCGGTGATGACGCTCTGTGATGGAATCTCTGGCAGAGTAGTGATATAAAGCATGGATCCCCATCCCATATCCATTTCCTCAAAAGTGAGTAAGCCCTCCTCCTTTCTTACAGGCACCTTCATATCAGGATCCTCGCCATTGAGTATCGAAGAGAAATCCTCCAACTCAAACTTGGGAATGGCAACCACGCCCATTGGAGCTTTTGGAACAGCAGGCAGCTTCGTTTTGCTGTATTTCTGAAGTGTCTCCCTCAAAAGCCAGTATTTCTCTGTGGCCTGACCATACTCGTTGATAGGTGCGTCATAGTCATAGGAGGTCACATCAGGGGCGAAGCCTGGTGAATTGGCACCAGCCCAATGTCCGAACGAGGTTCCTCCATGTGTCATATAGAGAGAGAAACTGATATTCTTGGACAACATCTCATCAATTCCAGCCACCATGTCGTCGGCTTTTCGTGTCTCATGACGCGCTCCCCACTTATCAAACCATCCACTCCAGAATTCCGAGCACATCAACGGTGCGTTGGGACGCAACTGACGTAGTCTATCAAACTGATTATCTATATTTGCTCCTGTGCCAAAGTTCATCGTCCAGACGAGATCGTCAAGACCATTTTTCTCAAAATTGCTGGCCCAGTCACATTGAAAGAGCGCCATCTCACTTCCATAGATAGAACGAAGACAATCTCGGATTTCCGACACATAAGCTTTGTCCTCGCCATACGATCCATACTCATTTTCCACCTGAATCATGATGATGGGTCCACCGTTTTGGATGGTCAGCGGTGACAATTGTTCACCAACTTTTTGTTCAAAGATGCGTACACGCTCCATGAAATAGGGGTCCTGCTCACGCAATTTTATATCTTTCTTCTTGATCAGCCACCAAGGAAGTCCCCCCATCTCCCACTCTGCGCACACATATGGTCCAGGACGCACGATGACATACATCCCATTTTTCTGTGCCAACTGGCAGAAGGCCGCGACATCATTATTATCTGTGAAATCAAACTCCCCCTCTTTTTGCTCATGAATATTCCAGAACACATATAGGCACAGGGTATTCATACCCAAAGCCTTACACATCTTGATACGATGCACCCAATAGGGCCGTGGAATACGTGGGTAGTGAACCTCTGCGGCTTTCACCACAAAAGGTTTCCCATCGAGCAAGAATGTACCATTACCAACGACAAAAGAATGATTTTGCGCCTTTGCTACCATACACAGGCAAAAAAGCATCAGTGCGATAGAGAATCTTTTCATAATATCCTTGTTTTTTCCTGTGCAAAAATAAGAAAAATATCCTATATTTGCATCTTGAAAATAAAATTATTCATTGATACCAACTCAGCATGTCGACTGTCTCACCTTTTTCCCAGCCTTTCTACATCTTCGTCAAGCCAGCAGGTGCCGCATGCAACATGGCATGCGACTATTGCTACTATTTAGAGAAAAAGGCCATGTATCAACATGTCTCCCATCAGATGATCTCCGATGCGCTGTTGGAGAAATTTGTCAAGGAGTATATTCAAAGTCAGACGACAAATGAGGTGTTGTTTACATGGCATGGCGGAGAACCACTTCTTCTTCCCTTACCATTCTACGAGAAGGTCATGACCTTACAGAAGCGTTACAGCCGGGGACGTGCGATTGACAATGTCATACAGACGAATGGCACACTGCTCAATGACCAATGGTGTGATTTTTTCGCTCGAAACGGATGGCTGGTCGGCGTTTCCATTGACGGTCCTCAACCATTTCATGACGAATATCGCCGTATGCGGCAACAAGCGCCGACATTTGCCAAAGTGATGGAAGGAATACGTCTATTGAACAAACACGGTGTCGAGTGGAATGCCATGGCAGTTGTCAACGACTACAATGGCACACACCCTTTGGAATTCTATCATTTCTTTAAATCCATCCACTGCCATTACATTCAGTTCACTCCCATCGTCGAGCGCTATCTGTCACGAGATGGCAGGACACAGCTTGCCGCTGTCGACGATGAGGATGCCTCGTGTCAGATGACGCCCCACTCCATCAAGCCACAACAATGGGGAGAATTTCTCTGTACACTCTTCGACGAATGGGTGCGACACGATGTGGGCATCTATTTTATCCAACTATTTGACGCCACTTTAGCCAACTGGTGCGGAGTAGCCCCTGGCATCTGCTCGATGTCGAAGACCTGCGGCCATGCAGCGGTGATGGAATACACCGGTGATGTGTATAGTTGCGACCATTTCGTCTATCCACAGTATCGGCTTGGAAATCTTTGGGAGAAAGGCCTGCCAGAAATGATGTATGGCGAGAGACAACGATCGTTTGGCTTATCAAAATCCACCAATCTCCCCCAGCAATGCAAACAGTGCCAATGGTTGTTTGCCTGCCATGGAGAATGTCCTAAAAATCGTTTCCAAAAGACCGTTGATGGAGAAAGCGGCTTAAACTATCTTTGTCAAGGCTACAAGCGTTATTTTCAGCATGTGGCACCCTACATGGATTTCATGCGCGATGAATATCTCCATGGCAGGGCACCGGCGAATGTGATGGGGCTACGACATTAGAATCCCGTCCATGTCTGTCGCCATAGTTTGCGCGCAAGCTCATCCCACTTGTAGATGGTGGCACCAAAGAAATCTGCCGTGTATCCATTGAGCATAGTCTCAGCCTGTTCGGGCTCCTCATTTTGCAAGGATCGCCATGTCTTTTCCACAAAAGGCAATTCACGCTGACCTTTCTGAATGAAATAGTCACGGGCAGTCTCAACAGACTTTCTATAAGATCCCCATCTGACGGTAGCCAGACGGTTTGCCTTGCGGAAATGCCACAATGCCGCATCGTCACGCTCTGTATGTTGACCGCAAATCTCCAACATAGCCGGAAGTGTTGTGACGCCACAGAAGACAGGAAAGCGCGGACTCTCTCCGGGATTGTCAAGAGCCACCCATGCCACGCCACCGATCTCATCAGGCAACCATGACCTCAGCTGTATAACGGTGCTATAGGCACACCAAGGGACACTGACCGTCCGGATATTTTTCATCACAGAATCGCCCATAGCATAGTACATATTGATTTCGTCGGGACGCATCCATGGATTTGAGAAAGGAGAGACAATGCTGTCCGGTTCCTCCTCCTCGATAGTGCCATCCATCTTCTGTCGCTTGGGGTTAGGAATCCGATGTCTTCCACTGAGATTCTGTGCTGTTCCCTCATAATAACTGGCCAAGAGTTGTGCCACTTGTTCCACAGACACTTTTTTGTCGGGTTTTACACTAAGTGGCAAGTTGGTGATGGTATCAGAGAGATGTAGCGATGGTGCCAGCGCATTCATGATGTATAATTCACGTACGCTGTAATTTTTCTCCTCATTGAGATAGTTGCCGCCACTATAGACACGCCAGAAGCAGAACTCTTCCTTGCCATCCCAAAGTTTCAATTTCCGTGCCACCTCAAACACATTGTCAGATGCCATGTAATTATCGGAGTCATCAAGATGCAACGTGGAGATACGACTGATATTTGCCGAGACAGCAATCTCGTCGTCGGGAATACGCACAGCAGCCCATACGCCTCCAATATTCTTCGGACCCTCGCCAAAGATCTCAAAAATCCAGACTTCATTTTTGTCAGCAATCGTCAGACACTCTCCGCTGTCTCCATATCCATATCGCCGCACGAGGTCCCCCATGAGGGAAATGGCTTCTCTCGCCGTGGAGCAACGCTCCAGTGCGACCCGCTCCAACTCCTCAATCAAGAACAAGCCCTTCTTGTTTTGCAGGATATCCTTACCGGAAATCGTTGTCTCGCCGATTCCCAACTGTTTTTCGTTGAGACAGGGATAGGCAGTGTCGAGATATTTGAATGTATGTGCCACCTGTGGGATATATCCCCGCACATACATTTTTGTGCTATCCTGTGGTGTCTGGGTGTGCATCCTACCATCATAGACAGCCATTTTTTCACCATCCTCATAATCCTTGGCAGGTGTCATGGTCATCCATGTGCGATACCATGAGTCACAGGTATGCGACGTTATGACCGATCCGTCGGCAGACGCCGCCTTGCCAACCATAATGCTGGTGCATGAATATTTCAGCATCGGATCTTCTGGCATTTCCTGCCACTGTGCCATAGCAGTTGCTGACATAAGAAACATTGCAACCGCAACTGTCTTCCATCTGTTTGCATTCATAACATTGTCATTTAAGGTGGGTTCTATTAATTCGCTCGCGCTGATTTTTGCCTTTTAGGCAGTGTCAGATTGTAAGTTGAAGAGGGAGTATAGCGGGCTATACGACCGATGAAACTTGACAATATAACACCCATAAAAGCAAAAAGCAGCCGAAAATCAGTGCAAACCAAATGCAATGATGCTTGCATCAATTGCTGAGGTGCAGCCTGATTTATGTAATGGAATAATTA
>FLNZ01000053.1_pt1 | contig 19786 bp, 3 predicted proteins | sample 1140391 | NCBI WGS metagenome assembly FLNZ01 (sample SAMEA3878171, study PRJEB12797) | bioreactor metagenome | biome: Moose rumen | place: Sweden | collected 2011-10
TTTCAATAGCTCTGCGATGATTCTTGCCTGAACATCGGGATTCATTTCGATGTACATGGTGCCACCGCGCATGAAATCGTATTTGTCCTGAAGTCGACCAAGCCATAGCCAGTTACTTTGCCTTGTTGCGTGGAATTTCCAAGCGACCTCTCTTGCGTAGCCAAGATTATCGGTCTCGCTAGGTTGCAGTATCTTAGAAGATGTTACGAAGCCGATGGCCTTGATATAAAGTCCTGCCTTGGGACTGAACGACTTAAGGAAGACGACATCCCCTATATTTATCTGGCGAAGCATTTCGTGAAACGCCGGAGCGTCCTTGCTGTCCCAGCCAATACAAGCGATGCCTTTGCTGATGAAGGTTGATGTGTGGTCTTCTGTGCCGCTAGAATATGCGGCTCCAATACCATAAAGCATATTTTACCTCTCTAATAAATTTAGGTATAGGTTTCTGTTAATGGAGCGAACCCTGTTCCACAATTTCGTGGTATTACAATCAGCTCGCTAGCCTATGGCTATAATAGAAAAAATTGGGTGTAATGGCAAGGGGGGAGAAAAAAGAACCCTGCTGTAGCAGGGTTCTTTTTGTCTTGTAAAGAGAATTATCCAAGCAGTATAATCAATTCGTTTGATGTCCTTGCTGAAATGTAAGTTTTACATTCAATCAATCCGTTATCAGGAATATTAAAACCTTTTTTTCTAAAAAATTCGATTTCGTGTGGATTCATTCGATATTTTGAACCGTCATGTTTTGTTCCATCAATATTTACGGCACATACTTCTTTTCCTTCTCCATCAGGGAGTTCAAAAATGTGGGCGTGCTTTTGAACATTCGTAAATGAGGATGCTTTATCAATCCGGTATGACTTTGTTTCTCCAGGGATTCGTTTGTATGTCTGAAATTCTAACAATATCTTTTTGCCGTCATAGATAGTTTTAGGACGGTCATTATAATTTGCTTCGTTATAGAAGTCTATAAACCTTTTATGCGTGTTTACTTTTACGGCAAACGGGTATGGAGTAGATGTATTGATTTGAGGTGTCTGAATGAAGACTCCTTTACAGTTGCAGGCGACTTGCGCGCATGCATAATCAAAAGCATCCTTTACACTTAATATATCGTTAAAGGTTTTATTACAAGCCGCATCAATCATTGAACGAGAAAATAGCCCAAACTGTTGTGATTCGTCTGTACCCTCTGAAGCAGTTTCTCCCTTGTCACAAGATTGAATAAGTAAGATTTCGTTTGGCATGGAATCCGTTCGTTCCCACCATTTTTTTAGAATGTCCTCTTTGTTTTCTGGAGTTGATTTGCAGAAGGATTCTAGTAAAACACTGTCTACACATGGAATTCCCTTATACTTGACGACCGGGTTCTTTAAATTTTCAAGTAAGGCTTCGCCTTGTTTGCGATAGTCTGAATATTCAAAACATGTAGGTGGAGTCATTTCCGTTCTACAAGCATCAATAATAATTGTCGTTTTTACTTCAATGGATTTTAATAAAGCCATTATTTCGTTGATTGAGATGATTTGTCTGTTGTTCAAAAAAACGAAATCCTCTCCTTTTTGTGTGTTGAATCCGCCATGCCCAGAAAATGTGATGAACGCATAATCGTAGCAACTTAAAGTTGTTATTTGTTCAACAAGTTCATCCTTGGTAGGCATTGACATTGATACTATTTCGTCACTACGATCATTCCAATATCCTCCAAGTGGAGACAGCAAATAATTCATCCAGTTTTTTATATCTTGCGCGGCTCCTTGTAGCGGGGGAGCGACAGCGATGCTGCCCGATTCAATCAAAATGGCTTTTCTTCTTTTTGTCATAAAAAACTCCTTTTCATGTATGAGAATCTGTAATGATTTCCTAATGAGAAAGATGTCTTTTTATTGATGAAAATCCAATAACTTTATTCGAAAAAACTTTGCAGTGTGACGTGAATCACGCTGGTTTTAAAATGAATACAGATATAATACGCTCCGTATTGTCGCTATACAAAAAAAGTCGGACTGCGGGGCGGGGTGTGGGGTGAATATGGGGGCTTTTTACCCCCATTTGGGGTGTTTGTGGCTGGTCAAATAGCTTTCTTTATTATCTTTTTCTTAAAAATAAGAACAGATTTTGTTCCTATGAATGAATCGGATGTAAAAGTAAAAGGGCTTGGTCCCTATTCGATTAAGCGGTTGAAACCGCGATTTATGGTGGATGCCTTATCCATCGAGATTTTGCTTTCAAAAAAAGTTTAATAACAGGAGTACCAAAAGATGAACAAGTTCAAGACACTACTTTTCTTAGCCGTGTTTGGCGGAATAGGCCTTTGGGGCTGTGACGACTCGTCGTCGGCAAGTGATGATAACAATGAAACATCCGCTGTTGAATCGTCTTCAAGCGTAAAGGACTCTGATTCCACCGAAGAGTCGTCATCTTCTGTTGACAAGAAGTCGTCGGGGAACGAAACCAAAGACAAGTATTCTAGTAGTGAAAATAAGTCTAGTAGTTCAATAAAAGAAACAAAGAACTCGTCCGACTCCAAGAGTTCCAGTTCTGTGAAGTCCGATGACTCATCCAGCAGCAACAAGGACAACTCTAGTTCATCGGTGAGCTCGTCTTCAAGCAAGAACCAAAGTAGTAGTTCTTCTGTGAAACAATCAAGTTCTAGTTCAAATGTTACTCAATCGTCAAGCAGTATTGTAAAAGGGGAGTACTTTAATCCAAGTCTCTCATATAGTGAGTTTGAAGATGATAGAGACCATCGTGTTTACAAGTATTTGACTATTACAGGGGAAAATCAAAAAGGTGAACGCGCTTCCGTTACCGTTATGGCTGAAAACTTGAATGTTGGCGAAATGATTGATGGAACGTTGAATCAGTCTAACGAATCTAAAATTGAAAAATACTGCTATAATAACGATACTGCTATTTGTTTGACTTATGGTGGACTTTACCAGTGGGCGGAAATGATGAACCTTCCGTTCGAATGCAATAGTAAGAGCTGTGCCGACTCCATTAAACCGAATCATAAGGGAATTTGCCCTGATGGTTGGCGACTTTTAACATACGACGACTTTTATATTGTTGCACACGCTGATAAAAATAAGAATGGAGTTTCCGATGTCCGAGCGACATTCTTTGGTGGGCTGAATTATAGTGGATATACCTTGATTGGGGCTGGAACTCTTTGGAGTCACAATTTCAAAAGTTTGGATCAACATACATATTGGTTTTATCCTGAAGAATCGAAGAATTATGCAGAAGAAGGTGCTTTTGCTGGGTCACAGGGGAAATCGTCTACGGGCAATTCTCGTTCCGAGCAATATAAAACATATGGCTTTTCTGTTCGGTGTGCAAAAATGAATGAATAAAAAAAGCATGTGAACTATTTCATCTAAACATTTCAAAGGGCCTAAAACATGTCTAAAAAGAACGATAAGAAAAGAATCGGTGCGTTTAATTATAAAATTGAATCATTGGAACCCCGCATGATGATGAATGCGGATGTTGTTTTAGATGACCTTGAGGACAATTTATCCAGTATTTCAACAACAGTTGAAAGTGCCCTAAGCGAAGTTGATGATTTACAGTTGTCTGGACTTGGCTTGGATGAGTCTCTTGATTCTGCTTCAGCATATTTTTCTGGTGTTGGCTCAAATATACAATCTTTAATATCTACAGCTTTAGAAAACTATAGGGATGCACTGCCCGAAGGAACAGCTTCCGTTTCTCTGGCGGCACTAGTTTCTGGATTGAACACGAATCTTCCTGGTCAGTTGCCGTCAAATATTGAAAATCCCGTTTTTAGCGCCTCAGATAATGATACACTCAAGCTAGATTTTGATGTTCAGAATACATTGAACGCTAGTGAACTTGAATTAGATGAAATTGGATTGGGTGTAGACAATGCTTCAATTAGTCTTTTGGCAACGGGGAGCCTGTCTATTGAAATTGATTTAGATGCCGATGATGACGGAGAATGGTTCGAAAATGCTACAGATGTTGAATTGTCTGCAAGTGTAGAATCGATAGGTATTTCTGTACCGAATGTTGGTGCATCGTCTTCGTTTATGGGACTGGCTGTAGTTGAAACCAGTTTGCAAGACCCTACGCTAGATAGTGCCGACATTGTTGCTACATATCGGAATGCAACGACTGATGTTGGACTAGATTTGGAGTTCTCTCTTGGTGCAAATGATGGCTTCCCCTTTGAGCTTGTAAATGCGTCTGATGTTATCAAGGTGAGTGGTCCGGAAAGTGGCGAATTCTCTGTGAATATGCCTAGTTTAAAGCCTAAACAAGGCATAGGCAATTTCTCCCTAGAACATATTTTCGACAACAAGGTTGATTTTTCGCAGATTCCCTTTATTCACAATTGCGATTATGAAGAAGTTAAAATTTCTGACATTGTCGGAAACTTACAAGAGTATTGGGCCAGGGCGTCTTTTGCGATTAATGGCGCAGTTGAAAATGGTGTTTTGAATCTTGAAAAAATCGGAACATATTTCGAAAAACTTGTTGAAGAAAAACAATCGATTCTTGGTTCTTTGCTGGAACACATGTCTTTGGATGATGGAAACGGACATGTCATGAACCTAGTCGGAGACGGGCAAAATGTTTTGCAAAATGTCGCCCTTTCCACATCGGATGAAGCTCCGACATCGCTTTATTTAAACATTACACCAACTATCGCCAATATGGCAACGGAAACTGATGAATTGGTGAATTTTGGATTGCTTAAACTAGGTAATCTCAATGTTGACTGCTCGGTTAGGATTAAATTAGATGTTCATGTAAATTCTGCGACAGGAAAACTCTGCTTTGATAGCTTTAATCTTGACCGGTTTGATTTATTGATTTCAAAGAACAATATCAATGAAACCATTTCTTTAGGCTTGTTTAGCGCGACTGTTACAAACGGAATATTTAGCCTAACGGCAAGTTATGACGTAAATAATGGAAGTGTATTTACTGCAATACCAGAATTCTCGGTGGAATCAGCAACATTAAAGTCTGGCTCTGTGACAGTTGCAAAACTAGATGCTGCCGAAGACCCTTATGAATTCGGTTATGATTCGCTGACCGAAAACTGGATCGTGCCCGATGAGATTAAGGCGTTTGCTTCACTTTCGGGTGAAACCCTTTCACACCAGGTTGTGGCGTATCTCCAGTCAATGCAAACCGCCCTTCGCAAACAGTTGGAAGACAATGTAAAATTGGATTTTCTGGGTGGTTCTGTCGGTGATGTTGTTGATATTGTAAATAAAGTTGATAAGGTTGTTTTTGGTTCCAGTGAAAATGCAGATGATGGCTTGCTAAAAGTCGTTGAAGGCAGTAAGTATAAGGCTAACTTCTCAAGTGTCGAAGAATTTGTTCTTATTTTCAATGAGGCTTGGGAAAGTGTGTTTGGTGAATCGAATGCCTGTAGCTTATTCCTATTAGGGGATAATGCTCAAAATCCTATAAGCATGCTGGTGTCGAGAAATCCAGTCTCTAAAGAACTCGAAACTAGCTTGCCAACTGGATTGCCGGAAAATTTTGAATTTCAAAACTTCAGATTGGTTTTCAGTTTGCACTTTACCGAAAGTAAAGATTTTGATTTGAATTTAGCAAAGTCGCTTGGTGATGGATTCGCAAATGTCGCTACATACGGCAACGTGTCTGCGGGGTGTAGTGCTGGAATTTCTTTTAGTTTGAATGTGAAATTTGATTATCAGACGATAAATGACGGGAACGGTGAAGACCCGGCTACCACATTGGGGGTTATTCTTGGTGAAGATAATACAGCGCTAAGCGAAACTTACTACGAGTCGACCCCGTTTGACAGATTGAGTTTTAATGAAACAAGAACGGATGTAAAGCTAGACAATGCAACTACAAATTTTGCATTCACATTTAATATAGATGACCAAATTGTATTAGTTCATAGTGGCGAAATTGATACATCTAGTTTTGAGTGTGTTGAAACGGTTCAAGGCAAGGAAAACGAATTCACATCTGTGAATACTACTGGATTGCCGGAGATAGAGTATAACGAAAATATTAAGAAACTCATTATCAAGTCAGGAACAAAGTTTGACATATCAAATTCTGGCAGCGCAGACGCTTTTAGTGAACTTAAGTTAATCAATACTGTGCTGCAAACCTGCTTCTCAACAACATCTGATTCAAATAATTCAATTGTCATAAGTTTAAAAGGAGTTGGCAATGCTGATGATGTGGATATAACGCTTGATTTTGGTTTGATACGGAATTTTGCGATTGATCTTAACGATAAGGGCTTGTTGGATTCACCTGATTGGAAAAAATGCTTGGATAAGTATTTGTCCCTGCAAAAATCGGAAGAAGACCAGTTTGGCTTGAACGAAGTGCTGTCAACAGGCGCTTTGGATGGCGGTCGTTCCATTAAGAACACCTATGGATTGTATGTTGTTGACATTAATGAAGGTACGGATGAAATTCTATTCGGATGTGACCCGTCTCTAATAAAGGGATACAAAACAAAAAGAGACGGCAACGAAATTAAAATTGATTCTGATTATTATACGCTTGAATTGAACTCTGGATTCAAATATATGCGTATGTCAGGCGTGTTGAACGCTTCTGGTGCCATTGGTAATGTGGCGATTGAAGTTAGTATTCCATCTCTGCCGGATGGAATAAGTATCGAAGTAGATTCAAAAAACTGCCTTACTCTTGAAAATCTTGCCGATAAGATATACGAAACCATAAAAAATACAGATGTTGATTCTACAAGCAAATTGAGTAATTTTGTCAAGTCGGTAGTTGTCATAAATGACAAGATTGTCTTCAGTGTTACTGATGGTGTTTCGATAAGTTCGAGCAAATTGGGCATTAGCAATGCTTCGCTGGGTGATTCAGGTGATTTTAAAGTGATATATACCGGTGGGCCGGTTTCTCCTGTAGATTTTGAAACATTGTGTAGTGGCTTGACCAAGGCAACGAGTGTTGTCGATGTTGTAGAGGCTATAAATAACATAATCAACCCAAAGGCGGAAGGCTCAACGGAACGTGACTCTACAAAACCGACGCTCTATTGGAAAGATGCGGACGGCAATGCAATGGATCATTTGGAGTTCCGTTCAAAAAGCGAATTCTCCTTGGTGAATGTCGGTGCGAGTAAAGTCCTTGAAATGCTTGGCTTTACCGCAATGAAGTCAAGCTGTTGCGGTGAAAATGATTACCGCATTGTGGGTAGGACTTTACTTGGTGTCGACTGGTCTAAATTGTTCAATTTTACAGAAAATACCCAGGTGGTCTTATCAGCAGATTTGACATTCTCTATAGAAAAAGATGTAAAGGTGGGTGATACGGCTCCGAGCCTGGATCAGCAAAATAATACCCGAACGATTACGCTAGAAACACCTGTGCAAAAGAATGTTTTTGCTGTGGGCGGTTTTATAAAAAATGGAGATGAATACTTCAGAATTTTTGAATTGAGGTTAAACGGCGCTGATGAAAATTTAATAGATGGCATTATTGTATCTAATGAAGCCATAGTTGTATCTGAAAATATTGCTACTTCGGCCTCATGGATGGCTAATTCTACATTGAAGTATGTGGCGGCGATTGATGCCACATTCGGTTTTGTAGATGTTAATCTTGTTGCCTTTGGTAGCGTTTCTGCGAATGTGAAATTTGTTGGTCAAAAAAATGCCGACTCCGAGACATTGAAGGAAAACGACTCGTTCTTGAGCAATTGGAATTTCTCTTTAGATTGCGATGATGATGATGTAGGAGGACTGTTTGGTGTTAAGGGCGTAATTAGCGGTCTTGGATCCACTCCGATTTATCTTGGCGATAACTCGGTCTCTTTGAAACTTGAAGATAATCTGCCTAAAATTGACTGTAATTTTAACAATCTAGAAAATGCGATTACGAATAACTTTGCCAATTTGTCAAATTTCTCGGTGCAAGATGTCTATGCCTTGCTTGAAGGTCTTGTTCAAAGGTTGACTGCGGTTGCGCAAAATAGCGACGCGAAAATCCCTGTGATAAACAAGTCCGTGGGGGATTTGGTGAATGTCGCTAACGACATTCGTGATATCGTTAGCAAACTTCGTAAAGATAATATTGTGAGCCTTCAGGGTTTAAGCAATCGATTGACAAAATATCTGGAAGATGCCGGATTGGTTGCTGCCAAAAACATTAACACTGATGCGTCTATTTTCAGAATAGATGTCGTTGACGGTTCTGTTGTATTTGACTTTAATATCAGCAAGGGCTTCAGTGCGGTCCATAAGTTTAATTTCGGCGGCTCAGGTGGGGGAATTAGTGGTAATGCTGATTTAAAGGTTGAGGGTGATTTTTGGTTCAGTTTGTCTGCTGAAATGTCTGTAGGCAGTTCCTTTGATTTTATCTTGAAAGATGCTATTCAGTTTGGTGCGAATATCAATATTGTAGGTCAAAAGCTCTCGTTCAATTTGGGTATCGATGGCGATGGTCAAACGACAGGCTTTGATGCCTTGCTCAAGAATTTGATTACAGTTGGTTCGGATAAGGGCGATTCGTTTGTTGTCGGTAAGGCCGCTTTCGTTGGAACTTTTGGTGAAGAAGATGTTTCTCTCGTGACATGGACTAAAGAAAATAAGGCTGCTGATGCGGAACCTTTGTTCTCTATTCCGATGTCAATTTTCGGCAATCTGCCTATCAGTGTATGTGGCTATGAATTAGGTAGCATCAAGTTCGGTAAATGGAATGGAAATGGGGTTGTTTGCGGAAATGATGTAGATTATGTTGTAGGCAAAGCTCTCTCTGATATATCTAGCTGGTTAAATACGCGAACGGTTTCTGCGGATTCTTCTGTAAATATTGTTGCGGAAAAAATAACTAGTGGTACTGCGGCGTCTTCTATGGACATAAAACTGATTCTAGAAGATAAGTCTTCAGTAAATGCTGGTGATTTGGTAGTTGATTTCAGCGAAGTCTATAAGAGAATAGAAGATCTCGCCGAAGGTAATCTTGATTGGTTTGAAAAAATAAAGTTAGCCGTAACCGGCCTAAATAATCTGCTAGATTCGCTGGAATCCAGTATCAATAGCGGCATGATGAGCAACATCAAGGATGTTCCCGTAGTGGGTGGCGCTTTGAGTAGCGGTGTAGATTTCTTGAGTAAGCTCAAACAACAGGTTCTTGAACCATTCTCTGACTTTGTCTATGAATCAACTGGCATGACTGCCGAAATGGTGGCTCAGAAACTTAACGCCCTTTTTGGTTTCTATGCGCAATTGACTTCGGATTCTGCACTTTTGACAAAACTGTCGAATGATAACGAATGGCATAAAGAGGGCAATGGAGTTTATTATAAGCAGGGCTCAGACTTTGCCGAATGGTTCTTTACGCTGGGTGGAACCTACGCCTTTGGTAGTGATATCGGACTCGATCTTGGGTTCCCCGGTCTTGGGTTGGAAACTGATGCCGGTATTGACTTAAGCCTAGAATGGAAACTAAATTTTGGTATGAAGGTCTCTAAGGACGGAGGTTTTGAATTCCTTTTCTCGGATAAGGACGATGTTCAGGTTAGCGTAGTTGCTAATATGACTGGTGAGGTCATTGGTAAAATGGCAGGACTTGGACTCAAACTGAAACTAGACGATGTAAAAAATAGGGGTGGAAGTTCAAACAGTGCCGCAGAAGGACTAGATAAAGGTGTAGCTCTTTCTTTCGGAATAGATGTTGATAAAACTGAATCTGCGGCGTATGCAAGTGGTCCACAGTCCGTGAAATTGACTGAAATAATGGGTTCTCTCCCGAAATTCGATTATAATGCTTCAGTCAATATGTTGGTCGGGATAACGGTCGGCATTGTTACCGATGTCAATGGCTCTGATGCACCCAGGTTCCCGAATATCGAGGGAGATTTTGAATTTGTCTGGGATAATGGTGAAATTAAGGTTCTTGGATTCAATGATTTTAAACTGGACATGGGATCGTTTATTGGCGGAGTGCTCGGGCCAATTGTATCGAAAATACAAAAGGTTGTTGAACCGCTCAAACCGCTAATTGATTTCTTGACAACGCCGTTCCCTGTATTGGATGATTTGGGAATTGAAATTACCCCACTAAGCCTTGCAAAAGAGTTCAGCAAGGGTAAATTTGATGATAGCATGGTATATGCCATTAAGGATCTTATTGCATTAAGTGAAAAGGTTGCTGCCTTTGGCAAAAAAGAATTGAAAATTGATATAGGAAGTATGTCTTTAATAGGTGGTTTGGGAGTCGATTCAGAATCCGTAAATGATTTCGTAAAAGGAAATGTTTCTGTATCTGATTTTGGAAAGCTACTTGATGATACGAATAATGGATATTTATCGTCGTTGGATAGCGTGAGGGGGGAAGCGTCATCGGCCCTTTCTGGTAACGGTTTGCAGGTCGGAGATGGTTCCTGGAAATTTATCTGGGATGAACCGACTAATATCTTTAAACTGTTGCTTGGTCAGGACATTGATTTGGTCCATTATGATATGCCCAAGCTCAGTTTTGACTTTGACTGGGATACTTTCATTCGTATTTGGGCACCGCTCGGCGTTCGTCTAGGAGTCAGTTTCAATGCTAGTATAGACCTTGCTTTTGGCTATGACACTCTTGGTATTCGCCAGTGGATAGGCAGTGACTATAAGGACTATAGTCGATTGTTAAACGGATTCTATGTAGATGACCTTGATGAAAAGGGTAATGATAAAAATGAGCTCTCTTTCTATGGTGGGTTAAAAGCCTCTGCCGAACTGAATGCTGGCGTTAGTGCCGGTGTTGGCGGCGGTGTAGGCATCAATGTAGGCTTCAATTTATTTGATCCGAACAAGGATGGCAAACTTCGCCTGAACGAAATTGAACGAGTATTCAAGGAAGAAGGCCTTTTTGGCATGTTCGATGTAAATGGAGCCATTACTGCCAAATTGTACGCTTACCTCGATTTGCTGTTCTACACTAAGAAGTGGAATATTACCGACGATATAACACTGTTTGAGTTTAATTATGAACATCATTTAAGCCCGGTAATGATTTCCAAGTCGGGCGACGATGTTGTTGCAAATATAGGTTCTAATGCATCGAGCCGAATATCGACCAATGATTTGAATAAGACTCTAGATGATGGTGATGAAATACTAGAATTAGATGTTAATGGTAGCGAAGTTTTTGATAAATATGGGCATTCAGAAAAGGTTGATGGAAAGCTTATCATCAATGCCGAAAAGGGGAATGATAAGATATATATTAAGTTAGCTGAAGGAAATGATGTTAAAGATGCCAATTTTGATATCGAAATCAACGGCGGTGATGGTGATGATTATATTGACCTTTCTGGATTGCAAATGGCAAGTAATTGCACCGTATTTATATGGGGTGGTGCCGGCAACGACACTATCATCGGTGCTGATGGCTTGAACATAATTTTTGGCGATATTGGGACAGTTCGCAAGGATGACGATAAATATATTATTGAAGCGAATGTTGACCCTGGTGTTGCCGGGAACGATATAATTTTAGGGGGCTCCAAGAAGGATATTATCTTCGGTGGCGCCGGAGATGACCAAATTGATGGCGGTGCTGGCGCTGATTTTATTTTCGGCGATGGTGGCCGTTACGATGAAACGGGCTCCATTCCCCAAATTGATAGGACCGATATCAGCCTCGATGGGGGCAAGGATACGCTCATTGGCGGAGATGACGATGATGTGATTTACGGTGGTGGGGGTGACGACCATGTTGATGGCGGTGCCGGGAATGATGAAATTTATGGCGAAAGAGGCCATGACCGCATTCTCGGTGGTTCGGGCAGCGATACCATCCATGGTGGCGAGGGCATGGATATTGTCTTCGGTGACAGGATAAATAGTACCCCGATGGACCTTGCTGCGCCCTTTGCTGTTGATACAACGAACAAGACGGCTGCATTTAGCCAGGAATTTATAGATGCTCAGTTCAAAAAGAATGATGTAAAGGATACTGAAATAAATGAAAATGAGTTTAAGATAAAGGTTGATAAGAGTGCCGACTATTATAAAAAATATACCGAGGAAATCAAGAATAAAATTAATAACGAAGGTATTCTTAATTCTTCCAGTGATACATTAACAGAAAATAATTTTGGCAGTGATTTTATCTATGGCGACGACGGCAATGACCTTCTTTTCGGTGATGACGGCAGTGATACTGCAGTTGGCGGAGCCGATAAGATTTACGGTGGCATAGGCAACGACATTATCGACGGCGATGGTGGTGCCGATACAATCAGCGGTGGCATTGACAACGATTTAATTTATGGTGGTGCCGATGACGATATTATTGACGGTGGTGCCGGCAACGATATGCTGTACGGCGATAACGGCGTAAGGGATTATGTAGTTAAGGCGGATGGCAAAACTGTTGATGCCAACAAAGTGAATAACGATGTCGGCAATGACAAGGTTGTCTTTGGCGACAATCTTGGGTTGCATGGTGAATTATACGCCAATGCAAAGTCACAGTCTGCGGGCGGAAACGACAAGATAACGACTGGCCCGGGCATGGATTTTGTGGACGGCCAGGGCGGTAGCGACATTGTTACGGTGAACCTGATGGGCGAAAGTTCTGTCGGTTATGCAAATGTGACTGACTCGGGAATGGACGGTTCCGATACGCTTGTTGTTGAAGGAACCGAGTCGGACGATAATTTGCTTGTGCGCAGAAACAAGAATACAAAAGGTGAACCGGGCGATTTAGGCTTTGTCGCCATGCTTCCCACGGAACCGGATCCTAATAATCTTTCGCTCAATACGAACATTGAACGAGTGAACTTTACCTCTGCAATAGAGACCCTCAACTTGAATGCCAATGGTGGTAATGATACTGTTGCTGTCGATGGTACTGCAAGTACGACCAATATCAATGGCGGTGCAGGCAACGATACTGTTTTGGTTGGGCAACTCTACAATTCGGAACGCGATAACCAAACCCCAGCTTCAATCCAACCTGTTGATATCTTCCGAACCCAACAAACCAACGAAGAGAAATACTTGAGCGATGGTGTTTCTAAGAATACCACATTGAATGTGGATGGTGACATTGGAGACGATACCTTCGCGGCCTTGAACAATGCCGGTTCGCTTAACATGTCCGGTGGCAAGGGTGATGACAAGTTCTCTGTTTATGGCTTCCAAGATAAAAACGACAAAACCATCGTGCGGGGAGCCATGTCAATTGATGGAGGGCTTGGAAACGACTCCATGTTTGTCCGAGGCACAAATGGCGATGATACGGTGATTGTAAGTAAAGATGGCTTGCTTAGCGACATTGTGAGCGTAAAGGCAAGCGGTGTCGAATCGACAACATTCGATGCTGCCGCTGGAGACGACCTTTTCAATGTCATTGGCAACAATAAGGGTGAAATCACGAACCTGAATGGCGGCAAGGGCAACGATACCTTCAGCATGGGTGGCCTAGATGCAGACCATACGCTTCGTAGTTCCAATACCGATGGGCAAAGTTGCGATATCAAGTATGAATTGCTGGATAGTGAAAATAAGGTTCTGGAAAGCAAGACGGAATCTTATACACTCTACGACACTTCGAGTGAACCAGTCGTATTCGTGTCCAGCGAGGAACATTCGATTGTGATTCCTGAAATTACGCTGAGTGAAGTTAATAATGGCGTAGGAGTTGCATTCTTCTATGTGCAATACGCTGGCGACCAACTGAATGGGCAAAGCGTCGGGACGGTGATGGTGAACCTTTCTGCTCCGATGCTTTCTGCCAAGGCTCTCAAGAGCGGCGCTCGCGAAATAATGCTTGCCGAAGTATCTGGTTCCGATACAGATTTCAGTAGCAATTGGAATCTCTGCTCTACACTCCCCGTAGAATTGAATTCTTCCAAGAAATTTGCAAAGATTGCTGTATGCCTTTTTGCTGATGCTCTCGAAGAATCGGAATCGCTCAAGTCTATCACGATTTCTAGCGAATGCGATAACGTCGCGTTGACCAAGTCCGTATCCTCGCTCCCCATAAAGATTAGTGCGGATGGAGCTGTAAGTCGTTCGGCAGATGGACTTCTTGCCGAAGCGGAAGAATTTGTTGTGTCAGGAAACTCTGTGCAACTTGGCAATGTTGCAAATGGTCTTGACCCGATGTCTAATATTTCCGCCTATATTGTTGGTGCACGCGGCTTTTTGACTCAACAGACGAAGTCTGCGTTTGACGCAGCAAGTGACAAGACAAACCTGTACTGTGTAGAGAATGGCGTATTATATTTAGATTCCGCTTTGACGAAAAAGAATCTAGTTGTCCTCTATCGTGCAAGCAGCTTACGAATAGACGGTTCCAAGGCTCATTTGGTCTATGACGATGTTGACGCCTCCAAAATCAAGGTAGAATACAAGGCTGAAGGTTCTACGACTGCTTCGGAAATCCTTGCCAGGGGTGCAGCGGAAGTCGAAGGTGTCACTTATGTCGCTGGTGTCGAGTACGAATTGCAAGGCGATACAATCGTCTTCTACAACTCGATAAACGGAAGAATGATGACCTTGCACGGGGAACTGACCGTTTCTCCCGGAAATAATGGCGAAACGGATGTGTTCTTGCCCCCGGAATCAGATATGCCTGCAAGTGTTCCTTCTATTGTCGATACGGCACCGAGCATACACATCGAGGATCATTCTACAATCCTTGCGGAATCTGGTTCGCTTAGCTCTGTCGAGTATACCGTTTCCTTCAGGGGAAACTTCGATGGCCGTAGTTCCGTAAAGGTAAGGATTAGTGTTCTTGATGCGGTCAGTTCTGTCAACCAGGACGGCACCTACAACTTGACGAAGGAAATGCAGTTTGTCGATGCGAACGGAAATGTGGATCCTGCGACAAATGGTGAATATATTGAACTTACGTTTACCCCTGAAAATCCAAATCAGGCGCAGACGGTAAGGCTCCGCACCAAGACCGACACCGTATCCGAGGAATATGGCTTTGTGACGGTCCACAAGACAGAAAAGAACCTGGTTGATGATATTGACGGTGCCGTTTATGCGTTCGGTATGGGGCAAAGCGTTGAACTGGATACGGATAACCCCTCGATGCTTTCGTATGCGCATAAGGTTAACGAAGGCAGTTCTTATGTGGAGGCTAGCACTCTAAACGAAAAGAATGACTACGCTTCAGATAAGTTGTTCGGATTTACATCTGTAACAGGAAAGACCCTCGTTATAACGATAGAGTCTGCAAATAGTATTCTTATGGGGCTTGGGATAAACCTTTCTGATTCACATTCGTTTGAAGGCAAGACCATTCGACTGGTCGCAAGTAGTTCGAACGGAATTGTTGTTGGCGAAGGTAATGACAAGAAAACCTATCGGGAATCTGACTGGTTCAAGATAGTTTCTTGTGTAGCCAACGGCAGCCAATACACCTTGACCCTGAACGAATCCGTTTCTGTTTTTGATGCAAACAATTCCAACGTATTGTTCTCTGGTAGCAAGGATTACTTGTTTATCGATGAAGATGCGAGCGTTGATCGCCTGTTTGTAAACAACCAGGGTGATGAAGAAAACGAAACGAGTTCGCTCAATGCTTTTGCCGTGAAAAACGGGAATGTAAGCAGTGAGGAAAGGGCTGAATTTGGCAACAGTGCTGCCTCGATTGAACAAAATATCCAAGATGCCGAAAGAACGGTTATGGACTTTGACGAACATGCCGTCCGCTTTGAGCATGATGATATTGGCAAACGCGGTATCGCGGCCGCCCAGATGGAATATGCCGAATACAACCTGGGTTCGGGTTCCGACACGGTAAATGTGAACAAGACTATCTACCGCGAGGATGGATTCCAGACATTCACCGTGGTGAATACGGGTTCTGGCGTTACTGGCGGAAACGCTACGGACGATACCGTGAACATAAACAGCTATGCCGAGGAATCGGCAACTGAAATTGCTTCGGGTACATCTGCCGTTCTTTCGAACACAGCCGATAACGGTGGCGCGACATACAACTATACGCTTACCGGAAGTGTCGAGGCGTTCAATGTGGCCAAGTCCGCACTTGATGTATCGGAAAAAATCTATGTAGATGCCACGCTGAGCGACGGCACCACCCAACGCCGCGAGGTGACGGAATTCGAATCGGATTACTTTGCCGTGAAACGCGCCTTCACGCTTGCTAGCGGCGTTTCCGTTGTCTCGGTAAGCTTCAAGCATGGCTACAGCGGCGACGGTCAGCTTGTGGTGAACGCCCAGGGCGGCGACGATATAATCAACGCCACCTCGAATGCAGTGACCCGTAACGACATGGTTGTTTTCGGTGGTCTCGGTGACGACACCATAAACATGAACCGTGGCGGCATCGCGTTCGGCGACCGTGGCCAGGTGCTTTACGGCGAAGACCCGCAAAACCCCGTGACTGTGCTCGGTTCCACGAACAGCGGCCTAGACTATACGACTGGCATAAGCAAGAACCATGGTGATGATACCGCTACAAACGGGCCCGTGCATCGCTTGCAGACGGACGGTGTGCGTCGCGGAGCTTACGAAATCCATTCAATGAACGATAGTGAGGGTGGTTCCGATACTATAAATGTCGGCGGCACCGATAGCGTGGTGATTGGCGGTGCCGATGGCGACACCATTACGGTTTCGGGCAACAACAACATTGCCCTTGGCGACAACGGCTCCGTGAAATACTACAACGCGGCGAATGTGGGTGCGGTCTATGGCGACTCGCTGAACCTTGGCCTGCATACCGTGGAGACCACGAGCGATTCTGTGGGTGATGTCGATACTGTGACCATCAGCGGCAACAAGAATGTCGCCATGGGCGGCGAGGCTGGCGATACAATCGGTATTGGCGGCAGCGATAACGTTGTGATTGGTGACGGTGGACGTTACACGGTGTTGTCGGATCGCCTGATTGCCGAGAGCAAGAGCGATACCGAGGGCGGTAGCGACACGATTACCACGGGCGACGGCAAGAACGCCATTATCGGTGGAACCGATGCCGATACCATTACCACGGGTGCCGGGAACGACATCATAGTGGGTGATGGCGGCAAGGTCATTATGGACACCGGGCGCAATGCGCTTATGGTCACCAACAAAGACCGCAATATTACGGGAGCGGGTCTCGAAGACGGTAGTGCAGGTGGTGACACCATCGATGCTGGAAATGGCCGCAATGTGGTGTTCGGCGGCCTGGATAGCGACCATATCAAGACGGGCGAAGGTGAAGATGTCGTGTTTGGCGACAACGGCTTTGCGACCTTCCAGGGCAATGCCGCCGAAAGCGGTGTGGAAACCCGCACCGAGGCGACCCTCAGTTTCAACTTCCAGGGAGCCTCGCAGACCGGGCTTTCGTCGGAAGCAGTCGCGGGCGCCCTGAATGCGACCCATGGCGACGACTACCGCAGCGCCAACTGGAACAACGTGGGCGGGAACCTTGCGGGCACCTACGGCAACGACGACCGCGAGGTGGTGCGCTTCGACGACGGCACCCGTGCGAGCGCCGTGAGCGTAAGCTACGGCGGCATCGAGAGCCACCGCAACACGGATACCGACAACCGCATCAACCTGCAGGCCTACGGCCACAACTTCGCGAACGCCTCGACCGACGCGGATGCGGCGCTCATGAACGCGGGCCTCATGACCACGGCCCCGAACGCCCAGTGCGACAACAGGCTGGAGGTCGTGGTGGACGGCCTTGCCCAGTACTTTACGGAATACAGGGTGGTGGTCTATCTGGATATACCGGATTCCCATTCCGCGCCGAACAGCAGCGTGCGCAAGGTGAGCCTTTATGTGGGCGACTCCAGTGATGCCCTGCAGAGCTTCTATGTGGACGATGCCGAAGGCGAAAATTTTGACGGCGGCTACGAACGGGCTACTGCCACGACGGCTTCCGCGGCAACCTACGCGAACTACGCCGTGTTCACGGTGTCTGCGGCCAATTTTGCCGACAACTTCCGCGTGGTTATCGAGGACGCGTTCCCCGACCGGCACCCCAACGGCAAGAACTTGCCGGGTATCGCGGCCATACAGGTGCGCGGCGACCTGCATGCACAGGATGTGGCCGTGTCCACGCAGTTGAACCTCGGCGGTGACGATATCGTCTCGTCGGGTGGCGGCGACGACATCGTCGTGGGCGGGGCCGGCAGCGACTACATGGCTACCTTCGGCGAACTTGCGGGCGGCATACGCGACAACGACCTTGTGTTCGGCGACAGCGCCTCGCTCCGGTTCGAGGACCGCCTGGGCACTGGCGATACCATGGTGTTGTCTGCCCGTAGCCTTGACCCTGACGCGGACGACCTTGTGCAGGGAGTCTCGTTCGACGATCGCATAGTGACTGGTGACGGCAACGATACGGTTGTTGGCGGTCTCGGCGGCGACAAGATTCTTGCGGGTAGCCAGTCCGAACTCACGCAGCTGGGCATCGCGCAGGCGTTCTATGGTGACGAGGCTACGGTGGAAAGCCTTGACGCCGCGAACGGCCCTGCCGCCATCCGCGACCTGGAACAGCTCAAGGATGCGACGGTGGATGGCCGCAAGGTGCTGAGCGTCAACTTCACGACCCGTGGCGCGGACGATTCCACCACGGCTTCGGGCCATGCGGGCGTGGTGCACGACACCGGATGGAACAACCTCTACCTGTACAACGGCCACCTGTACACGCACGAGGGCGGCGAGAACTCGACTACGCCCGTGCTGCGCTACAGCGAAGGCGGCACGGTCACAGACAGTTCCGTCGGCATATCCCTGACATCGTACGATTCGGGAACGACTGACCAGGGACAGAACGGGAGCCTCGTGTTCCGCACCTCGACCGAACTGGACGGCGACACGGCCAACAGCCGCCTGTTCGCGGGCTACACGGCCGCCCAGCAACAGCAGGACATCCATGTTTCGCTCACGAACCTTTCTTCGTTCCGTGGCGCGGGCGGTACCTGCGACGTGTATGTGTACCTGGGTGCGGACGACTCCGACACGGACGCCCACAGCCACATCTACGAAATCCAGGGTTCCGAGGATGGTAGCCGCTACCTGAACGACTGGAAGGGCCACGCCTTCGACGGCGACTACCGCGAGGCGACCTGTAGGAGCCGTAGCGATGCGCTTGCGAACCTTGCCGTGGGAGCCACCCCCATGGTGGAACTCATCGGCAACTATGTGGTGTTCCACGGTGTTGCGGGCGATACCTTCGACCTGTACATTCGCAACCTGCACACGGAAGGCGGCCAGTGGCCCATGAACATGCCGGTGATTGCGGCCATCCAGGTGGTGGCGGGCTCGGGCAGGGCCGATGCCGCCGTGGGTGGCGACCATGACCGCGACCTTGTATTCGGCGACAGCGCCGCGCTCACATTCGATATGGATGTGCCGTATTCCGCCGGGGAAGACCTCGCGGACTTCGCGAACATCAACCGCGTGAACGCGGCTTCGTCCCTGGCGCTTTCCGACGGCCTCTATGCCCTCGGTGCCGATGATACCATTTACACGGGCATGGACCGCGATGTGGTGGTAGCGGGCGAAGGGCTCGATACGGTGACACTCGGCTCGGGCGATGATGTTGCCCTTGGCGACAACGCCTCGCTGGTGCTGGAGCACAACAACCCCGTGGGCGTGTTCCGCCCCGATGTGGAAACGGTGCTCGAAAGCAACAACTACCAGGCCGACAATGCGGCGTATCTCGGTTCGCCCACGGTGGATGCCGGGGATATCCAGGACAAGTTCGAGGATGGCGATGTGCCGGGAGTGACGCTCGAAGCGTCTGCAAACGGCGGCACGGATACATTCACCGATGCGACCGACAAGGACTGGAC
>FLNZ01002556.1_pt1 | contig 19599 bp, 20 predicted proteins | sample 1140391 | NCBI WGS metagenome assembly FLNZ01 (sample SAMEA3878171, study PRJEB12797) | bioreactor metagenome | biome: Moose rumen | place: Sweden | collected 2011-10
TGGGGCCAAACCGAAGATGGAGTGAAAACCGGCATCGTTGTCCCAATAGGGGGCTCCTGGGATGATGTCGCACAGCGCACATACCGACACGAAGAAAAAGTTCATCAGGAATCCCATCCAAATCAGAAGACGGGCTTTGCCGTACCCCCACACTTCACACACACAGTCGTTGATGATGTAGGAGATGGGAAAAATCAATAGGCCTCCGGTGAGGTTGACAGGACCAACAGCGATCTGTTTGGTCTCAAGCAGGTTTGCTCCAATAAGGCAAACGGTGAAGAGTATGCTGAAAAACATGAACAGCACGCTCACTTTTGAACGATTCTTTTTCATTTTCCTTGTTTTTTTGAACCCATGTCAGTCTTTTCGCACCATGTCTGGGGAATGATTAAGCAGGGTGTTAAAGAGGTTACCAAGCACTCTTTTGTAAAAATCGGCGGCAAAATTACTTTTTTTTTGCTAAATAATGTGTGCTGTTATCCATTTTTTTCTATTTTTGCGCTCACAAAGTGATCATGTTATCTATTTCACGCTTTTCAATTTGACTATAAAATGAAAAAAACGCTATTTTCGCTTTTCACTTTACTGCTGACCATGACGGTCGGAGCACAAGTGAGACAGAAAGTGACCATCATCTGTCCTGTAGATCAGGATTCTGTCAAGATACTGGCGCTCAATCCGGGTATGCCGAATCTCATAGAAACCCTCGCACCGGTCAACGGGAAGACGGAATATGTCACCGACGACTACAAAAACTGTGTCATGGGCGTAAGTATCGGTGACTACCACATGCCTTTCTTCAATACCGGAGAGGATATCGTGGTTGACATGGTGAACAAGACCCTGAATGGTTCTGAGGTCAACAAACTCTTGGTGGAGTGTGATGGCAAACTCGATGCCATTGACAATACTGTCATGGAGAGATTCGCCCAATTGAGGGCGATGGCCACCGAGGAAAATGTCCGGGAGATTCAGGAGAAGATGATGTCGATGCTACAGACAAGAAACAAACAGCGACTGGAGGTAATCAGCGGTTATAAAAACTCTATGGTGCCGGCTGCCTATCTTCCTGAGATGTCTATGGATCTCACTTACGACCAATTGGCCCCATTTATGAATGAGGAGGCGCCATACTTCGCTCATCCTTTCATGCTGTATGCGAAAAAGCAGTTCTCTAACCTCGAGAAAAAACGTCCGGGAAAGATGTTCATCGACTTGACCATGAGCGACCTTGACGGAAACACACACAGTCTGAGTGAGTGGTGTGGAAAAGGTAACTATGTGCTGGTGGATTTCTGGGCAAGTTGGTGCGGACCATGCCGCCAGGAGATGCCCAATGTGGTGGAGGGATATGTCAAATACCACAAAAATGGTTTTGAGGTGATCGGTGTGTCGTTCGATAACAAAGAGAGTGCATGGAAAGCTGCTGTCAAACAGTTGGGCATGGACTGGATACAACTCTCCGACCTCAAGGGGTGGGAGTGCGCTGCTGCCGAGCCTTATGGCATTCAGGCCATTCCCTCCAATGTGCTGCTCGACCCCGAGGGGCGTATCATCGCCTCTGACCTCCGGGGGGATGTGTTGCTGAAAAAACTCGCCGAGATCTACGGCTATTGACACCACGGCTATTTGCCTGCTGCCTGACTGACGAGCCACCACATGTAGGCCACGAGAATCGCAAAGAGAACGGCGCCTTCCCACCGTTCTACTTTGTATTTCGTATAGGTGAAGAACCATAGGATGAGGATGCTTGCCACCATGAGCGCAAGGTCGACGATGGTGATGCCTGGCATTTCCATCGGGCATATCAGTCCCGTGATACCCAAAATCATTAGAATATTGAAGACATTGCTGCCGATGACATTGCCAATGGCGATGGCACTCTGACCCTTCCGGGCGGCTACCACACTTGTGGCTAACTCGGGCAACGAGGTGCCTCCGGCGACGATGGTCAGACCGATGACGGCTTCCGATACACCCAAGGAGGCGGCAATCTTGGTGGCGGAGTCTACGAAAAGGTTACTCCCGAAGACCAGACACGCCAAACCCAACAACACCAGTCCCACGGCTACCAGAGGAGAGTATTTCTTCACATTCTCATCACTCTCTGTCACCTTTCCTTTCTTTGCCATCCAGAGGGTGTAGAAGAGGAAGGAGATGAAGAGGACAAAGAGCACCAATGCCTCAACACGCGACAAGTTGTTGTCAAAACAGAAGACGCTCAGGAGAATGGCAGACACCACGGCCCATGGGATATCTTTCTTCACTGTGGATTTGCTGATGACCATTGGCGACACCATGGCGGCGATGCCTACGATGAGCAGCACGTTCATGATGTTGCTGCCCACGACATTACCAATGGCAAGGTCGGCGGTGCCTTTCAATGCCGACACTAAACTGACGCAAAACTCAGGCATGGATGTGCCCATTGCCACGATGGTCAGACCGATCACGATGGGAGGAATGCTCAGACGGTGAGCGATAGCCACAGCGCCATCCGTCATACGGTCGGCACCCCATAGCACCAATGCCACACCTGCTATTGCCAATACAATATTTAATACCATACCTTATTTGTTTTATACTGCTTTTCCCGTATCGTTCATCAGCCCTGTTTCAGCGGATCTCCCGACAGAGAGCCTCCAGACCTTCACGGTCGTCTGTGTCGAAGGCTGCCAGTTCTTTTGAGTCTATGTCCAGCACGCCTGTCACCTTGCCCTCGGCGTCATGAAGGGGAACGACAATCTCCGAGCGGGAGAGACTCGAACAGGCGATGTGCCCGGGGAATTGCTCTACATCGGGCACGATGAGGGTGGCGTCTTGTTGCCATGCCGTCCCGCACACTCCTCGTCCACGACCAATGTGCATACAGGCAATGTCGCCCTGAAATGGTCCCAACACCAGTTCGTCGTCTTTCACTAAATAGAAACCTACCCAGAAGAAACGCTCTCCGAAGGTCATCCGTAGCAGGGCGGTGACATTGGCGAGAAGGCCAATGCTATTGCTCTCGCCTTCTGCCAGACTCTTCACTTGCTGGCACACCAGCTCATATTGTGCTCTCTTTTCTTCAGACATGGCTCAGTCTATAGGCCACCACATCATGGCTCTTAATGCTGATCTTACGGTCTACTTTGTCTTTTTTCGAGGTCTTGCCTTCCTTCTTGTGGGTCCAGAGGTTATAGACTTGATAGACCATGGTGTCGAAATTCGTACTCAGGCCACTCACCTCATTGTCGGTGAAATTGAATTGTTGCCAGTTCAGGGCATAGGTCTTGTCTTCCCCTGTGGCGTTCAGAATGGCAAAGGCCCAGTCACCGCCTTCCAATGGCTTAAACCAGAACGACAATCCGTCAGCATCCTTCAGATGAAGGCCTTGTATGCCAAGGGCATCCTGGTCTATGGCGATCATCTCGCGGTTGGTGAGTATGGCGTGCACCTCAGGTGTCATGTCGCGAATGTCATTGCCGAGAATAAGCGGGCTGGCCATCATACACCACATTGTGAAATGGGCACGGTCTTCATTGATGCTCATGCCGTTGCCTACCTCCAGCATGTCGGGGTCGTTCCAATGACCGGGGCCGGCGTATTGGCGGAGGGTGTCGTTGAACTGTATGCATTGCATGACACCAAACTGGCTATATCCCTGTGGAAATACACGGAGTGAGTCAAAACTGCACCAGATGTCGGGGGTGGTGCGCCAGGAATGACCAATGTCTTTTGCCCAGCGCCAGGGTTGGCTGTTGCCCCACTCACACATGCTCAGAAGGATGGGACGGCCAGCGGCACGAAGAGCGTCGCTGATGAGTTGGTAGGCGCCTTGAGGGTTGATGTTTGGCGTGTTGCACCAGTCGTATTTCAGATAATCCACACCCCAACGGGCATACTGCAGGGCATCCTGGTATTCATGGCCCAGCGAACCGGGCATGCTGCCACAGGTCTGGGTGCCGGCATCACTGTAGATACCTAATTTCAAACCTTTTTCATGGATATAGTCTGCCACATATTTCATGCCGTGGGGGAATTTTGTCGCATCCACTTGGATAAAACCGTCTTTGTCGCGAGAGCCATGCCAGCAGTCGTCAATGTTGATATATACGTAGCCGGCGTCACGAAGACCCGATTCTATCATGGCATCGGCGATGCCAAGGATGACTTCCTCGGAAATCTTTTCTTGAAACTTGTTCCATGTGCTCCAGCCCATCTGGGGCTTCTCTGCCAGTCCTTCCCATTTCTGGGCGTGAACAGGTATGAGGGAAAACATCCAGGCGAAAAAGCCTGCGATGACCATCTTCATCATTTCTCTACTTGTCGTTCTCATAATTTTTATGGTTAATTTTTATTAGGTATTTGGGTCTATGATTAAATAAATAATATCACGAATTGGATGCCGTGTGGTGGATTTTTGACGCTGTCCCATCCTCATATATATACCTCTCAGAATGATGTGGTAGTTGAGCTTGGTATAGGCCATGGCCTGCTGCATGGGGCGTGTCTGACTCCTGTTTCTTGAAATCGAGTCCAAAGGTACACATTTATTTTGTCAATCATTGCTCACAGACTATTTTTTTTATCCAAAACGGTTGTCATGCTTGCTTTGTATTTGATTATATTTAAGTTTCGGGAGTTGTTAACTCGCCATTTTACATTGATACAATTCACATATGTATGCCATTATTCCCGTGAGTGACAATGACCTGATGGCTACACCATCATTGGAGGCGAAAATGGAAAAAGCACGTCAGGAATACAGAGAAGGTAAAAACATTGTATTGAAGTCACATGAGGACATAGATAAGTATTTCGAGTCATTGTAGTATGTACGAAATTATGGTCTCTACTGATGCGGAAAAGGTTATCAAAAAATGGAAGAAATCTAATCCGCAGCTCTTTAAGAAATACCAAAAGCTGTTTCATGAACTGGATGACCATCCAAGAACGGGAACAGGACAGTACAGAGGCCCAGGTAAAGGCTATGATACGTGACTCAAATGCTGACGGTAACGATAGCATCTTGATAGAGTACTATGGTATGGACGACATCGATCCCGATTCTTTGCGCCAATACCGCACAGAATTCAGACAAGAGAATAGTACTCATGTCTGGAATAGGGTTGACGACAAGACTTTCCTGAGAAATCTTGGTGGTTATACCGAAGATAGACAAACTGGCAAAGAGGGATTAACGTTGGCAGGTCTGATGATGTTTGGTAAAGGCCTTGCTATAAGAGACCGATTCTCTAATTTCCGAATGGACTACCTGGATATGAGCCATCTGATGGGTGACGAGCGTTATCATGATCGTCTGAATGTTCAGTAGCATGTCAATAGGCTCAAAGAATTAGGGCTGATACGGCGCATTGGTTCAACAAGGTTAGGCTATTGGAGATAATCGAGTGAACTATGGGTTGCCTAAAGAGTTCGCTTCTCGTGATAACAAGTGTTCATGTGCCGTTTCTTGGCAATTAGGCCGATTTGTAAAGCTTTACAACTGATGCTTAGTGGTGCAAATGTGGTGCATTTGGAATAAAAGAAATCAGCAAGTAATTGATTGCCAACTGCTTGCTGATTTTAGAATGTGATCCCGTTGGGATTCAAACCCAAGACCTTCAGAACTTTTTCTGACCTCATTCAGCCAATAAGGTCGAGATGGGATAATTTTTCTTTTCGTGATCCCGTTGGGATTCAAACCCAAGACCTTCAGAACCGGAATCTGACGCTCTATTCAGCTAAGCTACGGGACCTTTTTTGTGCATGCAAAAGTAAGCCTTTTTTTTCATTCAGGCAAATGTTGTGCGAAAAAAAGTATCGGAAAGAGGATGACTGTCGATGACTGCCGGCGCAAATGTTGTCTAAAAAATGGTGATTTTTTGTTCAAAATGGTGTTGATTTTTAGACTTTTGTGACTTTTTGCAATATTTTTTGCCAAAAATTCTTGCAATTCGTTTTTAATGCCTACCTTTGCATCGCATTTCAAGAATGACTTGCATTGTTTAATTCATACGCACAAAGTATCAAAAGAAAATGGGTAAGGTTATAAAGCCAAAAGGCTACAAAGCTCTCTTAGACATGCGTCAGACGGAGCAGGGCATCAAATTGATCAAGGACTTTTTTCAACAGAATTTAAGCACCGAACTGCGTCTGAGGCGCGTCACGGCTCCTTTGTTCGTACTCAAAGGCCTGGGTATCAATGATGACCTCAACGGAGTGGAGCGAGCCGTCACCTTTCCCATCAAGGATCTTGATGATGCTTGTGCCGAAGTGGTTCACTCCCTGGCAAAATGGAAGCGCCTCACACTGGCGGAATATCATATCGAACCTGGTTATGGCATCTATACCGATATGAACGCCATCAGGGCAGACGAGGAACTTGACAACATACATTCTTTGTATGTCGACCAGTGGGACTGGGAGGCTGTGGTCACACTTGAGCAGCGCACGGTGGCGTTCTTGAAAGACATCGTACGTCGCATCTACTGTGCCATTCGTCGTACGGAATACCTCGTCTATGAGACTTATCCGCAGATCAAGCCTTTCCTGCCTGAGAAAATACATTTTATCCACAGCGAGGAACTTCTTGAAATGTATCCCGACCTCTCTGCCAAGGAGCGTGAGGATGCGATATGTCGGAAATATGGCGCGGTGTTTATCATCGGCATCGGTGGAAAACTCCAGAATGGCGAGCCCCATGACGGGCGCGCACCCGACTACGACGACTGGTCTACGGTGGCTGAGAATGGCAGAAAAGGACTAAATGGCGACGTCTTGATATGGTATCCCATCTTGGAGAAATCACTTGAGCTGTCGTCGATGGGGCTCCGCGTCGATGCCACTTCCCTCATGAACCAACTTGAAATCTCTGGAAAGTTGGAGAGATGCGAGTTGTTCTTCCACAAGCAATTGCTTGAGGGAAAACTGCCGTTGAGCATCGGTGGAGGTATCGGGCAGAGCCGACTCTGTATGATGCTGTTGCAAAAGGCGCATATCGGAGAGATACAAGCCAGCATCTGGTCTGACAAGATGCGCCAGGAGTGTAGACAACTTGGAATGCCGCTGATATAGCCGAGAGCTTATGCCATCTCGAGGTCGAGCATGGTGCGAAGCTTCTCGATGGCGGCGTTGTCTTGCCGCATTTTATCGAATAGCTCCCGCTTCGTCAGCAGGGGCTTCAGCTCATTCTTCTCTGCCAGACGAATCGAGAAATTGATGTTGCCATTGTGCAGCGACAGGGCCATGGTCTTCCTGATGCGGCCTTTGATGGTCATGATTTGATCCATGAGCATCTGGTTGTCAACCACCAGTTCGATGTTAGGATATTCCGCGATTTTTGGCGTCACATTCTTCAGACGGGCAGAGATGCCTGCCATCGACTGGGGCATGCGGTTGCACATGGCGAACCACTCTTGTAGGAGGTCTTCTTGGGTGAATTGTTTCTTCTCTTCCTTGTTGGTGATTTCCGGCTCGGTGTTTTCCGCTTTCTGCCGACCGCTGTTCATCAGGCTTTTGAAGGTGCCTGTCAGTATGCCGCCCATCGACGGGCGGGGGATGGATGGGCTGGGGGATGTGGGAGATTTGGCCGCTGGTTGGGTGCTGACAGAGACAGTAGGAGTAGCCGTCGCGGTCACTGTGGTGCGTGCGACGGGAGTGGAAACTTTCCGGGTGGGTAGCTTCGTCGCGGCCACCTGTGCTGCCGCTGCTTGTTGCTGACTATTCGCTACCAGTTTGTGGAACAGGGATTTAAGTCTTTTCGTAGGGCGACGCCCACCAGGCGGTGTCTCTTCCTGGGTGATCTGCGCAATCTCTATCAGTGTCAGTTCCACAAGCAGTCGCTTGTTGTTGCTCTGGCGAAAAGTGATGTCGCATTGGTTGCAGAAACGCAACGCCTGATAGAGGAATTTCACCGGACATTTCTTGGCCTGCTCGGCAAAGCGGCGGCGCTGCCCGTCGCTCACCTCCAGCAGTGGCAGTGTGCGCGGGTCGTTGGCCATCATCACGCTGCGCAGGTGCTTGGCAAGGCCGTTGATGAGGTGCCCTCCGTCGAAACCGCGTGAGATGATGTCGTTGAGAAGCACCATCGTCTCCGTCACGTTGTTGTCAAGACACAGGTCCACTATCCGGAAAAAATTGTCGCTGTCCAGCACGTTGAGGTTTTCAAGCACCTTGTCGTACGTCAAGTTGCCTTGGCTGTAACTGGCGCATTGGTCGAAGATCGACAGCGCGTCGCGCATGCCACCGTCGGCTTTCTCGGCAATCACCGAGAGCGCCTCTTCCTCGTATTGGATACCCTCTTTCTCTGCCACCATCTTCAGGTGACCCACTATCTGGGGCACATCCATGCGCTCGAAGTCATAGATCTGACATCGGGAGATAATCGTAGGCAGGATCTTGTGCTTCTCTGTGGTGGCAAGGATGAAGATGACATACGATGGCGGCTCCTCGAGGGTCTTGAGGAATGCGTTGAAGGCTGCGGTAGAGAGCATGTGTACCTCGTCGATGATAAACACCTTGTATTTGCCAAGTACCGGCGGCACATGGGTCTGCTCCATCAGCAGCTTGATATTCTCTACGGAGTTGTTGCTGGCGGCGTCAAGCTCAAAGATGTTGAGCGAGCGCTGCTCATTGAATGCGCGGCAACTCTCGCATTCGTTGCATGCCTCACCGTCGGGGGTGATGTTCTCACAGTTGATGGTCTTGGCGAAGATACGCGCGCAGGTGGTCTTACCCACACCGCGGGGACCGCAGAAGAGGAAGGCGTGAGCCAATTTCTTGTTCTTCACGGCATTTTTCAAGGTGGCCGTCAGTCCTGATTGTCCCACGACGGAAGAAAAGGTCATCGGACGGTATTTGCGTGCTGATACAATATATTCCATTGGGTCGTAAATAGATGCTTGTTTTCGTTTTTCAGGATACTGCTTTCCCAAACCGCAATTTGGGTGAATGAGCATGCAAATATACAGTTTTTTTTGAAATACGCCAAATGAAATAGAATGGAAAACAAAAAACATGTTCAAGGGGAAGGGTGCGCTTTGTGGATAAAGTTGTGTTTTTTTTATCCTTTTCCTTTGGAAATGACGATTATAGGCCTTATCTTTGCAGAAAATTTGGAAATGTAAGATGTGGAATAAGAATAAAGTAAAGCGATTTTTTGGTCGTTTCAAATATGTGATTGTCGTCGTCCTGGGTATCCTGCAGATCTTTTTCTTGGGCGAATACAGCATGTTGAGGCGCATTGGCTATAATATGGAGATCTCACAATTAAAAGAGGAGATAGAAAAGCAGGAGAAAACTTTTCTTATGGACTCCATCAAATTAGTGAACCTGCAGATACATCCTGAAGAGGTCAGAAAAATCGCACGCGAGAAATATTTCATGAAAGCTGACGACGAGGATATTTTCATGCTTAGCGATGAGTTGCAAGGTGTGGAAATGGATGAGGAAGAGAATGATGAGACAGTTAAGTAAAACCCAAAGCGTCATCCTGTTGTGTGGAGCCTTGCTGATGGCTGTAGGTGCCTGCTGCTTTGCTGTTATGGTGCAAACGAATGTCATGTGCTGGGTGTATCTGCTCGGGGCCGTTCTCTTCGTCGCCATGCAGGTCCAACAGAAATATGAGGGGACAAACTTTGCCATCAAGCGACTGCGACGCATCGTTTTCTTCTCACACGTTCTCTTCATCCTTGCCGGAGTGTCGATGGTTGACACGGTCCATCATTTCCTCCGGCCTTTGTTCACTTCACAGGTGGATTACATCACTTTTGTATACAACAAGTGGGTCGTACTGCTGATGATTGCGGCAATTGTACAACTCTATACCACACACAGAATATCCTCAGAACTGAAAAAAGAATCGTAAAAAGGTATAAAAGTTGGCTCTAAATCTTTAAATAGAATAAAAATATTTCATCACACCGACTTTTGGTGCTATCTTTGCACATTATGAAAAAATTTCTTTACCTGTTTGTTTGTGTTGCCATCGGACTGGCATTCTCTGCCTGCAAAACCCAAATGGTGAATTATAATATCGATGGGTCTTCAAATATTTCCGGTCTGGAGAGTGAGACAATGTATTTGCAGACTTTCGATAACAGTAAGATGACGGACATCGATTCTGCCAAGGTCATCCACGGACAGTTCGAATTCTCCAATTCCATCGAGAATGCCAGCATGGCTTTCCTGCAGATGGAACAGCTGATGTTGCCCATCGTCATCGAGGAGGGGAATATCAAGGTCAGCATCAACAAGACAGGCACCGTGATGGGCGGAACAGAACTCAACGAGAGACTATACCAGTTTATCAAAGTCCGCGATAGCCTCATGTTCCGTGGCAGCGAGTTGGAACGCGAATACTTGAGGGCATGGATGGATGATGAGAATATGTCGGAGATGGTCGACAAACTGGGACAACAGCAAAAGCTGATCAATGAGAATCTGGATCTGTTGATCACCAACTCTATCACTGACAATTTCGAAAATGTGCTCGGCCCCGGCATCTTCATGATTTCCACGCTGAACGTACATCCCGAGATGTACCCATGGATCACTTCCATCATGACCAAAGCGCCGGAATCGTTCAAAAACGATCCTTATGTGAAAATGTACATCAAGGCGGTGCATGAGGAGATGGAAGGCTCTGACACTCCAATACCTGCCGCCACACCGGCACCGGCGAGCGAACCGGCTCAGACGACTGACAATGGTGAACAGACACAACAACCGGCCGCCAAGGAGGTGAGCCGGGATGAGGAGGAGACAAAAGAGACCGAGACACCACAAGAGGAATAAAATAATGTCTGCATGAGGACACTCATATCTAATGCCAATATCGTAAACGAAGGGAAGACCTTTGGCGGCTTCATGGTCATCGAGGATGATGTCATCGCCGAAATTGGCACCAACACCATGACACCCCATGGCAATTACGACGAGTATGTCGATGCCAGGGGGTGCGTCGTTATCCCTGGGGTCATCGACACACATGTACATTTCAGAGAGCCTGGTCTCACCCACAAGGCTGATATCGCATCTGAGAGCAGGGCAGCGGCATACGGTGGTGTGACTTCTTATTTCGACATGCCCAATACTGTGCCGCAAACCACCTCTCTTGAGGCGCTTGGGCAGAAATGCGACGTCGCAAGACAGAACAGCTGTGTCAATTACGCCTTCTTCTTTGGGGCTGCCAACGACAACACCGCTTGTTTCGACCAACTGCCGCAAGACCGCGTCCCTGGCATCAAATTGTTCATGGGGTCATCTACCGGCAATATGCTCGTCGATCAACAGGAGGCACTGCAACAAGTGTTCGCCAATGCTGGCAACATGCCTGTGGTGGCTCATTGCGAGGACACTGCCATCATCAATGAGAGAATGGCGGCTGCCAAAGTGGCATACGGCGATGACCCTCCTGTATGGCTTCATCATACAATCCGGTCAGAGGAGGCCTGTCTCAAGTCTACAATGCTGGCGATGGAGTTGGCAAGGAAAAACAACGCCATCCTCCATCTGGCACACCTGACCACTAATGCCGAACTGCAACTCATGGAGCCTGTGACGAACGGGGAGCCAATACCCAAGATCACTGCTGAGGTCGTGCTGGCTCACCTCCTCTTCAGCACTGCCGACTATGACACCAAGAAGGCACTCATCAAGTGCAATCCGGCGGTGAAGACGGTGGCCGACAGGGACAGCCTCAGACAGGCACTCAATGATGGCCGCATATTCACCATCGCAACCGACCATGCCCCACATCTGTGGGAGGAAAAACAGGGTGGTTGCTGCAAGGCGGCGTCGGGTATGCCCATGGTGCAGTTTGCACTGCCCGCAATGTTGGAACTCACCGATATGGAGGTCCTGACCATCGAGAGGATGGTGCAGCTGATGTGTCACAACCCGGCACGGCGATTCGGCGTATGGCAAAGGGGCTTCCTGCGACAAGGATACAAGGCCGACATCGTGGTGGTGAGACCACATTCGCCATGGCGGGTCTCTCCCGAGGTGGTGCAAAGCAAATGCGGGTGGAGCCCGGTGATGGGACATGAGTATCAGTGGCAGGGGGTGCATACCTTCTGCAATGGAAGACATGTTCTCGACAACGGGAAGTTCGACGCTGCATGTAGGGGAGAGCAAATCATCTTCAGCAGATAGCCATGATGCGAAAACTGCTCCAATATACCATCGAGGAGGTCGAGCCGTTCATCAGTTGGCCTTACTTCTACCACGCATGGCAGATGGGCGGAAAGACGGAGGAGGCGCGGAGTGAGCTGAGGGATGAGGCGGAACAGATGCTGCGGCTGCTCAGGGGAAAGTATACCACCAAAGCGGTTTTCGGCTTGTTTGACGCCTTCTCCGATGGCGACGATATCATCATCGAGGGGGTCAGACTGCCGATGCTCAGACAGCAAAGACCGCCGACCAACGGCGCACACTGCCTCTGCCTCGCAGATTACATCATGCCTTACGACGAGATGCGGAAAGACACCATTGGCGTCTTCGCAGCTACCGTGGAGCGACGCATGGAGACGGAGCATCATGCCGACCCCTATCAGCAGATGTTGGTACAGACACTTGCCGACCGCCTGGCGGAGGCTACGACAGAGAAAATGCACCTGGAGGTGAGAAAGACATACTGGGGATATGCTCAGGACGAAAACCTCTCCATGGAGCAGATCCTAAGAGGGGAATTCCAAGGCATACGTCCTGCGGTGGGCTATCCCTCTATGCCCGACGCAAGTATCAACTTCCTCATACAGAAAATCATCGATATGGGAAGTATCGGCATCCATCTCACGGAGAATGGCGCCATGCAGCCACACGCCTCTGTCTCCGGACTGATCATCGCCCACCCCAAGGCAAGGTATTTCGATGTGGGACACGTCGGGCTTGACCAACTCGCCGACTATGCCCGGCGACGAGAGATTCCTCTCGAACTGGCAAGGCGTTTCCTCGCGTCGAATGTCATGTAATCTGTCCTGATACTACTAACCCTATATTCTGTGAAGTATATTCAATCTCTCTCACTATGATAGCAAGGTCAATCATCATGTTCATGCTGCTAATATTGGTTCCAGATATCTACCTTTATAAGCAATATATCGGGGCGAGGAAACCGCTATGGGTGAAAATACTATGGTGGCTGACGACGGTTGCCATGATCGTCTTCACCATGATGCTCTATATGACACGCGACTTCGTGCCACACCCGCAGACACCCCTCGATGTGTATATCTTTATCCTGGGAGCCTTTACCATCCCCAAAGTGCTGCTGGCGCTCTTCACGTTTATCGGAAATAGACTGTATATACGAAACAAACGCCTCAGAAAATGGTGCGCATGGTTGGGGGCGGTCCTGGGATTGGGCGCAGTCTACTGCACCATCTATGGATTCACCGTAGGATTCCACAGGTTTGAGGTCAATCGTGTCGAGTACACTTCCAATCAGCTGCCAAAGGCTTTTGACGGGTATCGTGTCGCCATCTTCTCCGACATTCATGTGGGCAGTTATACCGGGCACAGCCGGTATGTGCTCGAACAGGCGGTGGATAGTCTCAATGCCATGAATGCCGACATCATCGTGTTCCTGGGTGACATCCAGAACACACAGCCTGCCGACCTCTATGAGTTCTCCGGCCTGCTCTCCAAACTGAAGGCAAAAGACGGGGTGGCGGCGGTGATGGGCAACCACGACTACGCAAGATATGTCAAACTGGACTCCGCCCAGAAGGTCGCCAATATATACGAGACGGAGAGACTGGAGAGGAGTTTCGGATGGACACTGTTGCTCGACGAGCATACCATGATACGTAGAGGGAGCGACTCTATCTTTGTCGCCGGCATGGAGGGTAATGATGAAATCGACGCTTATTTCGGGGTGGGGAATGCCAGGAAAAGCATGGAGGGCATCCCCGAGGGGGCTTTCACCATCATGCTGGTGCACAATCCTGATGAGTGGGAGAGAAAGGTGCTGCCAGAGACAAAGGCACAACTCACCCTGAGCGGACATACTCACGGCGGACAAGTGCAGATCTTGGGACTCAGACCCTCTATGATGGTTTACGACCGTGATGCCGGAATGTATGATGAGGGAGGCCGGCAACTCTTTGTGACAAAAGGACTGGGAGCACTCATTCCCATGCGCTTTGGCGCCACTGGCGAGATTGTGCTCATGACATTGCATTGTGGAAATAATAACTGATCAATATGAAATACCTCTATCGACTCTATCAACTGATTGTCGTCGTGCCCATCATGATTGTATGGACTATCATTATCGCCCTGACCGTCATTATCGGATGCGCCATCGGCAGTGGACATTTCTGGGGCTACCACCCCGGCAAATGGTGGGCATGGCTGACATTGAAACTCTTCCTGCTGCCCGTAAAAGTGGAGGGAAGGGAAAAAGTGGAGAAAGGAAAATCGTATGTCTTCGTGGCTAATCACCAGGGGGCGTTCGACATCTTCTTGATCTATGGACATCTGAGATATAATTTCAAGTGGATGATGAAATATCAGTTGCTGAAAATACCCTTCGTCGGACCGGCGTGCAAGGCGGCACATCATATCATGATCGACAAACGGGGACCAAAACGTATCAAGGCGTCTTACGACAAAGCGAGAGAGGTGCTCAAGGATGGCATATCGCTGGTGGTGTTCCCCGAGGGCGCAAGGTCGATGACCGGACACATGGCGCCGTTTAAAAGAGGGGCTTTCGCACTGGCAGACGAACTGCAACTTCCCGTAGTGCCCATCACCATCAACGGGTCGTTCCATGTGATGCCAAGGCAGCGTGACTGGCATTTCGTGAATTGGCATCCGCTGAGTCTCACCTTCCACGATCCTATCTGTCCACAGGGAAAAGGCGCCGAGAATATCTCTTACACCATGGAGAGGAGCCTCAACGCCATTATGGCATCTCTCGAACCGGATTTGCAGGGTATTGAGGAGAATCCTGACCAATAGGACCTCTTTCGTCATACACTACTATACAACACCTACAAGAAAGATAGTTATAGATAATTTTGATTACCTACTTAATATATCATCATATATCATCCTATGAATCCTTCAGACGCTATCGTCATCATACCCACCTATAATGAAAAGGAGAATGTGGAGAAAATCATCAGGGCAGTCTTCGCTCTGGAAAAGTGCTTCCACATCCTCATCATCGACGACGGAAGTCCCGATGGTACGGCAAACATCGTGCGGTCTCTCATGAGAGACGAATTCAGCGACAGGCTGTTCATGATCGAGCGACAGGGAAAGCTGGGACTCGGAACGGCATACATCGCTGGGTTCAAATGGGCCTTGCAGCACCAATATGATTTTGTCTTTGAGATGGATGCTGACTTCAGCCATGACCCCAAGGACCTGCCGCGACTCTATGCCGCATGTCACGACGAGGGCTACGACCTGGCTGTCGGGTCAAGGTATGTCAGTGGCGTCAATGTGGTCAACTGGCCGATGGGACGTGTGCTCATGAGTTATTTCGCCTCCAAATATGTGAGGATGATCACCGGATGTGGCATCAAGGACACCACGGCGGGATTCAAATGTTACAAGCGCAGGGTGTTGCAGACCATTGAGCTCGACAAGATCCGTTTCAAAGGTTATGCCTTCCAGATAGAAATGAAATACACCGCCTATAAAATAGGGTTCCGTATCAAGGAGGTGCCGGTCATCTTTGTCAACCGCCGCGAGGGCGTGAGCAAAATGAGTGGAGGCATCTTCTCTGAGGCGCTCTTTGGGGTGATGAGACTGAGATGGGACGGCTGGTTCCGTCATTATCCACCTATGCCGGAGGATGATAAGAAATGAAAATCCAAGAACTCCGGCAACTTTACCATGCCATTCCTGAGACGAAAGCGCTCGAGCGTCTTTTGGCTGACGAACAGGTGAGGAGCATCTTCCTGAATGGGCTGGTGGCATCGGCGGCGCCACTCTATTTCTCGGCTTTGGAGGAAAAACCTGCTACCACCATCCTTTTCGTGCTCAACGACAATGAGGAGGCGGGATATTTCTACCATGACATGACGCAGATCCTGGGTTCCGATGATGTGCTCTTTTTCCCATCTTCGTACAAAAGGGCTGTGAAATACGCACAGCGGGATGCGGCCAATGATATCCTACGTACAGAGGTGCTCACCCGGCTTTCCGCCATCACTGCTGGAAATGCCAAGCCGGCATACATCGTCACCTACCCGGAGGCGATGTGCCAGCTCGTGGTCTCACAGGCCAAACTTGACGCCTGTACGCTCTCTGTCAAGGTGGGACAGACGCTCGACGTCTCTGACATGAGGAAGACGCTCAGGGCGTTTGGATTCGTCGAACAGGATTATGTCTATGAGCCCGGACAGTTTGCCATGCGTGGAAGCATCGTCGATGTCTATTCTTTCAGTTGTGAGTATCCCTTCCGTATCGATTTCTTCGGTGATGAGGTGGACACCATACGCACGTTTGATATACAAAGCCAGTTGTCGAGGGAGATAAAAAACAGTGTCGATATCGTGCCGGAGATGACTGCGTCTGTCGATAAAATGCCCTTCGGGACTTTCCTTCCTAAAGACACTATCGTGGCAGCACGTGACTATGCTTACGTGTGCGAAACGATTGGGAAAATCTACGATGAGGGCTTCTCCGCACAGGCTGTCACCGTGAGGCTGGAGGGGGCCACCGGGCAACAGCGTGATGAGATCATGGCGGAGCTGCGGAGGGAGAGCCAACTCGTCAGCCAGTCGCAGTTTGTCGATACCATGGCTGTTTTCCGACGGATGGATTTCGGGAAAAAACCATTGACTTCACCACAGGCTGCCATATCCTTCGATATGACGCCACAACCGCTTTTCCATAAGAATTTTTCCTTGCTCACACAGACCTTGCTCGACTATCGACAGATGGGCTACCGTATTTTCGTGCTCTCCGACAGTGAAAAACAGATACAGCGGTTGAGGGACATCATGGCTGGTGACGACACGGCGGAGGTCGGCAGTCCGGCTACGGCTGCACCGCCAAAGGTGGACTTCGAGGCTGTGGACAAAACACTGCATGAGGGATTTGCCGACAACGACCACCGCTTGTGCTTCTTCACCGACCATCAGATCTTCGACAGATTCCATAAATATAGCCTGAGGTCTGACACCGCACGGGCAGGAAAGATGGCGCTCACCATGAAGGAACTGCAGGAGATGGAGCCGGGGGATTTCATCGTACATGTCGACTTCGGTATCGGAAAGTTCCTGGGACTGGTGCGCATCGCCTCTGGCGACAGCTATCAGGAGATGATACGCATCGTTTACCAGAGGGGCGACACCGTGGATGTGTCGATACACTCTCTCTATAAAATCTCTAAATACCGCAGGGCGGAGAGTGGCGAGCCTCCACGACTGAGCACATTGGGCACCGGGGCGTGGGAGCGCATGAAAGAGCGTACCAAGAAACGTATCAAGGACATCGCTCGCGACCTCATCAAACTCTATGCCAGGCGGCGACATGAGAAGGGCTTCGCGTTCAGCCCCGACAACTTCATGCAGCATGAGCTCGAGGCGGGCTTCATCTATGAGGATACACCCGACCAGTTGAAGGCAACCAACGAGGTGAAGGCTGACATGGAGAGCGCAAGACCTATGGACAGACTGGTGTGTGGTGACGTGGGATTCGGAAAGACAGAGGTCGCTGTCAGGGCGGCCTTCAAGGCGGCATGCGACTCCAAACAGGTGGCGGTGCTCGTGCCTACCACCGTGCTGGCATTCCAGCACTTCCAGACGTTCCGCGACCGTCTGCGCGACTTCCCCGTGAGGGTGGAATATCTCTCGAGAGCCAGAACGACAAAACAGACCAAGGAAATTCTCGAGGCTCTCAAAGAGGGGAGGGTGGACATCCTCATCGGCACTCATAAGATCTTGGGTAAAGCGGTGCAATGGCACGACCTGGGACTGCTCATCATCGACGAGGAACAGAAATTCGGAGTGTCCACAAAGGAAAAACTCAGAAAACTTAAAACCAACGTCGACACCATCACCATGTCGGCGACACCGATACCGCGTACCTTGCAATTCTCACTCATGGGGGCAAGGGATATGAGTATCATACGTACTCCTCCTCCCAACAGATATCCCGTCTACACGGAAATCACCTCTTATAATCATGAGATTATCGCCGATGCCATCAATTTCGAGATGAGTCGCAACGGACAGGTCTATTTCGTCAATAGCAGGGTCAGCAACTTGCAGGAAATCGCCAACCTCATCCACAAATATGTGCCCGACGCAAGGGTGGCCATCGGACATGGACAGATGAGACCCGAGGAGCTTGAGAATATCATCATGGGCTTCATCAACCACGACTACGATGTGCTCCTCTCTACCACCATCATTGAGAATGGCATCGACATTCCCAATGCCAATACCATTCTCATCAACGACGCACATCGCTTCGGACTGTCCGACTTGCATCAGATGCGAGGAAGGGTGGGACGGTCCAACCGTAAGGCTTTCTGCTATTTGCTCGCACCGCCTAAGTCCTTGCTGCAGCCGGATGCAAGGAAAAGACTGGAGGCGGTGGAGAACTTCGCCGAGCTTGGCAGTGGCTTCAACCTGGCGATGCAAGACCTCGACATCCGTGGGGCCGGCAACTTGCTGGGGGCTGAGCAGAGTGGCTTCATGGAGGATCTCGGATATGAGACCTACCAGAAAATTCTCAACCAGGCGGTCACCGAACTGCGTAACGAGGAGTTCAGTGAGATGTATGCCGAGGAGATGGCAAAGGGCAACGATGTGCAAGGCGATGAGTTCGTCGAGGACTGCTCTCTCGAAAGCGACCTCGAGATGTATTTCCCCGACAACTTCGTGCCTGGCAGCAGCGAGAGAATGTTGCTATACCGGGAGCTCGACAATATTGAGAGCGACAAGGAGTTGGAGGCGTATCGCAAACGACTGGAGGACAGATTCGGCAAAATACCACGTGAGGGCGAGGAGCTGATGCAGGTCGTACCACTGAGACAGTTGGGAAAACGCCTCGGATGTGAGCGTATTTTCCTCAAACAGGGCATGATGAAAATGCAGTTCGTCAGCAATCCCAACAGTCCTTTCTACCGTAGCAACACTTTCAATCGCCTGTTTGCCTATGCCTCGTCACATCCCTCGCGGTGCAGGCTTCGTGAGCTGAACGGCAAAAACCTCATGCAGGTGAACAATGTGAAATCGGTGGCTGAGGGGGTGGATATCCTGAGAGATATAATGCAGACTTCAAGTAATAAGTAATGATCATCCTGTTTACCATCATAGGCTATATCGTCGCGCTGATGCTGTTCAGCAAGCTCACGGCGAGACATGCCGACAATGAGACGTTCTTCCGAGGAAACAGACAGTCACCATGGTATATGGTGGCGTTCGGAATGATTGGGGCGTCTATCTCCGGCGTCACCTTCGTCAGCGTGCCGGGGATGGTCACGGTATCTGCCATGACCTACTTGCAGACGTGCTTGGGGTTCATCCTGGGATATATTGCCGTGGCTTTCCTGCTCTTGCCCATCTATTACAAATACAATCTCACCACCATCTATTCTTTCCTTCAACAACGGCTCGGACAGCGGTCCTACAAGACAGGGGCGGG
>FLNZ01000054.1_pt1 | contig 19555 bp, 11 predicted proteins | sample 1140391 | NCBI WGS metagenome assembly FLNZ01 (sample SAMEA3878171, study PRJEB12797) | bioreactor metagenome | biome: Moose rumen | place: Sweden | collected 2011-10
AAAACCGTGTGATTTAAATTTCCTTCTCCCTCCTTGTAGAAATGTAAACTTTTTTCTATATTTGACCCGAAAATTAAGTTCCGCGCGGTAATGACCGGCGGAAAGGAGCCAAGATGAGCAAGGATTTGAAGGAACAGGCGCTCGAATACCATTCCATGGGCAAGCCCGGCAAGATCGAAATCGTGCCGACCAAGCCACACAGCACCCAGACGGACCTGGGCCTCGCTTACACTCCGGGCGTTGCCGCCCCCTGCCTCGAAATCGAGAAGGACAACAACCTGGCCTACGAATACACGGGCAAGGGCAACTTGGTCGCGGTAATCAGTAACGGTACCGCGGTGCTCGGACTGGGCGACATCGGCGCGCTCGCGGGCAAGCCGGTGATGGAAGGCAAGGCGCTCCTGTTCAAGATTTACGCGGGCATCGACGTATTTGACATCGAAATCAACGAGAAGGACCCGAAGAAGTTTATCGAAATCGTGAAGGGTATCGCCCCGACATTCGGCGGCATCAATCTGGAAGATATCAAGGCTCCGGAATGCTTCGAGATCGAGAACACGCTGAAGGCGGAACTCGACATCCCCGTGATGCACGATGACCAGCACGGTACGGCCATCATTTCTTCGGCGGGCCTCCTGAATGCCATTGAGGTTGCGGGCAAGAGCATCCGCGACGTGAAGATGGTGGTGAATGGTGCCGGTGCTGCCGCCTGCGCCTGCACCCGCTTGTACCTGTCGCTCGGCCTCAGGAAAGAAAACCTGGTGATGTGCGACAGCAAGGGCGTTATCCGCAAGGACCGCAAGGGCTTAACCGAGGCGAAGGCTTTCTTTGCGACTGACCGCACCGACATCGAGACTCTTGAAGATGCCATGAAGGGTGCCGATGTGTTCGTTGGCCTCTCGAAGGGCAACATTCTGACCCGCGAGATGGTGCGCAGCATGGCCGACCAGCCGATTGTCTTCGCGCTGGCGAACCCGACTCCCGAAATCAGTTATGAAGAGGCGATGGCGAGCCGTGGCGACCTGATTTTTGCGACGGGCCGCAGCGACTACCCGAACCAGGTGAACAACGTCATCGGTTTCCCGTACATTTTCCGCGGGGCTCTGGACGTGCGCGCCACCTGCATCAACGAGCACATGAAGCATGCGGCTGTGCGTGCGATTGCCGCTCTTGCGCACCAGCCGGTGCCCGACGTGGTGAACATTGCCTACAACGCGCAGCGCTTTACCTTCGGCAAGGAATACTTGATTCCGAAGCCGCTTGACCCGCGCCTGCTTACGGAAGTTTCTATCGCCGTCGCGAAGGCTGCCATCGAGAGCGGTGTGGCCCGCAAGCCGATTACCGACTGGGAAGCCTATTACGACAAGCTTCGCGACATGATGGGCTACGACAACAAACTTATCCGCCAGTTCAGCGATACGGCCCGCAGCAACCCGAAGCGCGTGGTGTTTGCCGAAAGCAACCTGAACATGCTCAAGGCTGCCGTGCAGGCAAAGGTGGAAGGCGTTGCATACCCGATTGTTCTCGGCAACTCGGAACGCATCCAGATTATCGCCCAGCGCGAACAGCTCGACCTTACGGGCATCAGGATTGTGAACCCGCGCTCGCCCGAGGAATTCGAGCGCCGCCGCAAGTACGCGACGATTTATGCCGAGGAGAACGGCCGCAATGGCGTGACGCTCGACGAGGCCCGCGACGACATGTTCGAGCCGAACCACTTCGGCATGATGATGGTCAAGACGGGCGATGCTGACGCGTTCATTACGGGCGGCTACTCCAAGTACAGCGAGACGATTGAACTTGCGAAGGAAATCATCGGCATCCGCGAGGAATACAAGCACTTCGGTGCAATGCATATCCTGAGCACGCGCAAGGGAACGTTCTTCCTGGCCGATACGCTCGTGAACCGCGACCCCGATGCCGAAACGCTCGTGGATGTCGTGAAGCTCACGCACGACGCGGTGCGCTTCTTCGCTCACGAACCGGTGATGGCGATGCTCAGCTACGCGAACTTCGGCAGTGACAAGGAAGCGGCCCGCGGTACGGCAAACAAGGCCCGCGATGCGGTGAAGATGATTCACGAGCAGTTCCCGGAGTACATGATCGATGGCGAAATGCAGGTGAACGTGGCGCTCGACAAGCAGCTGCGCGATACCAAGTACCCGTTCAACAAGCTCAAGGGCCAGACGGTCAACACGCTTATTTTCCCGTGCCTCTCTTCTGCAAATACGACTTGCAAGATGCTCCTCGAGATGGGCGTGGGCGAATCCATTGGTCCCGTGCAGATGGGCCTGAACAAGCCGGTGCATTTCACCGACTCCGACGCCTCCGTGCACGATATCTTCAACCTAACGGTCGCCGCCGTAATCGACGCGATTGTGCAGGAGAAGAAGGACGAGGAAAAGAGCCGTAAGAAGTTCGACAAGATGTGGTAAATAGGAATATTAGTTCCTTATGTAAATATCCCCCGCGGCATTCGCTGCGGGGGATTTCCACACATCCCTCTTGGGGATTAGCCCGACAAGGACACTCCTGCCTTGCGGGCTTTATGTTACTTCAGGAGAACCTTCTGGGCGTAGCGCTGGCTGCCCTGCTTCACGATGAGCATTGCGGCACCGCGGTAGTTGCTCTGCAGTTCGACGCTGTTCGCGCCCTTGCTTGCGTTGAAGTTCTTCTGGTCGATGACCTGGCCCATGAAGTTCATGAGCGTGGCGCTTGCCATGCCTGCGGTGGCGGCGCTGAACGAGGCGGTCACCGAGCCCGGACGTACGCTCACGAGCATCTTGCTGCTGACGACGCGTGCGTGCTTGATGGCATCGGAACCTGTACTGCCGAGGGCGACGACCTTGCCGGAGGCTGTGCCTTCGAGCTGCGGTTTCTTGTCGAAGTCATCGATGATTTCGGTAGAGCCGTCGGCCTTGATGCCCGCGATGTAGTCAAAGGTGATTGTGCCGGTGACCTGTGTGCCGTAAAGGTTCAGGCCGATGGCATTTGCGGAGTTGAGGTCGGCCGGTTCGGTGCGGAAATCTTCCCACTTGACCTGGATCTTCTGGAATGCGCTTGCATCAAGTTCTTGGTCGGCCTGCTGCAGTACGGGAGCGTCGAACCATGCCCAGCTGCCACCGGTCATCATAAAGAGGTCCATGGAGGTCCAGCCGTATTCTCCGCAGCCGTCGCTTTCGCCGGTGCAACCGCCTGCAGTTTCAACAGAACCCTTCAGGCGGATTTCAATGCCCACGTACTGGGAAAGGTCCTTCTTGGTGCCAGAAAGGTTGATGCGCAGTGTACCCACTTCGCTGGAGTCGGAGGTCTTGGTCGCGTAGGTCACCTGCACGCCCTTGCCTGCTTCGGTTTCGGGGACTTCGTTTTCGTTTACCAGGCTGTCAAGGTTGCTCTGGTTGTTGCCTTCCTGGCCGTAAGCCTTCTGCAGTGCGTTCAACACGTCCGGGTCGAGAATGCTGTAGGTGCCCTTCTGGCGGGTAATGATGGTCATGTTGCCATCGTCTTCTGCACCGGTATCCCAAACGTAAGGAACAATGCCGTTGGCCTTCGCGTTCTTCGCGACTTCACCGTAGAAGAGGGCGCGGCCCTGCAGGTGGAGCTTGAGGTTTGCTGCATCGGTAATCTGGCCGGTACGCTTGATGGCGCCAAGTTCACCGATAATTACGGGGATGCCCTTGTCGCAGAACATGGTCTTGAGTTCACCGAAGGCCTTCTTGATTTGGTTCGGGGTGCCGAGCGCATTGTTGTCGATGCTGTTGGTGTACACGTTCCAGCCCATGTTGTGAGTATTGTCGGTGGTGCTCTCGAGGCCGGTGTAGTAGTAGAACTGCTTGCCCCAATCTTCGTCGGCGGTCATGAGCGAGTACTGGTACGGGTAGTAGTGGACTTCGGCCATCATATAGCCGGCGCCTGCCGGGTCGGTCGGCCAGTTTTGGCTGAGCATCGGGGCGTTGTCCATTTCGGTGCGCGGAGCCTGCACAATCAGGGTACGGGTGTCGTTGTTGCCGCCTGCGCTACGCACGGAAGTGATGAATGCTTCGTAGTAGCCCTTCAAAATCTGCATACGGGAATTGTCGAATTGCCACTGGCCGTCGTTGCCCCACGGGTCGTTCACGCCCGGTTCGTTGGCACCTGCAAAGAGAAGGTGCTCGTCGTAGTCCTTAAAATAAGAAGCAATTTGAGACCAGTAAGCAGCCTGGCGAGCCTTGGTTGTTGCAGAGCTGTTGGTGATATCGCCTGCTCCGCTGCGCGGGTTGGCGGTACCGTCATACACGCGGTCTTCGAGCCAGCCTTCGTCCCAGTGCGAGTTGAGTACCACGTACATGCCTTCGGCGATGATCATGTCCACCACTTCCTTGACCTGGGCGAGCCAAGCGGCGTCAATCGTGGGGTTGGTAAAATCAGAAGCCTTGCCTACATGCTTGTAGGTAGAGTTGTCGGCGGTGCCGCCGTTAGCAGCGATATCCTTGGCGAGGGCGTCGGAGTGGGAGTACCAGGCGCAGGGGATGCGCACGGTGTTGAAGCCTGCTGCCTTGATTGCCTTGATGTAGGCGGCTGTCGGGAGCGGGTTGCCCCATCCGGTCGGGTTTTCGGGCACTTCCATGGTGTTGCCGATGTTGTAGCCCATGCCCATGGGCTCAACCAACTCAGTCGCCTTGGGGAGGGCGAACGCAGTTGTGCTGGCGAGCGAGAGCGCGCCGAAGACGAGACCAAACTTTCCGATACCAAACATTTTGACTCCTTATATGGTATGTGTGGGCATGACTTGCCCGGTTGTCTGTTTTCTATGAAATTAGATTCTGGGACCCCGAAAATAAAGAAAAATGTGTTCCTGCGCGTTTTTTGCGGTGTAGAATACTCAACGGGGTACAACAGGGCCGATTTCGGGTTGTTTTTGCCGGTTTTACTGCTGTTTTTAGGCATCTTTACATACCAAATGCATGAAAACACGCTTTTAGTATGTAAAAATGGCCGAAAATCGTGTAAAAAATCGACTTCTAGGCGTGTTTTTGCTGATTTTTGCCTGACAAAGTTGCTTTTTAAACCATTTTTTTCTTGAATTTTACATACTAAATGCCTGAAAAAGCTGAAAAAGTATGTAAACCGGAAAAAAGAAACAACCCTTTACATACCGTGGGGTTGTTTTGCTATATGGTGGTATGTAAAGGGTGTTATTTTAAAGCTTGTAATGCGGCTTTTGGGGCCGCGCATCTGTTCGCACGCTATTGGCGCATCAGTTCGCGTTATTTCACCTGCACGCGGAGGGTCTGCGCACCGCTGCGGGCAATGTACATGCCCTGACGGAGTCCGCGCAGGTCCATTTCGCTATGGCTGCTTGCGATTTCTGCGTTTGCCTCCCGCACCATGTTGCCGTTCAGGTCAAACAGGCGGATGGTGGCGTTCGAGCGGAGCATGCTTCCCTCGCGCACGAGATTCGCGTTAACGTGACTGCCCGCGAGAACGTCTGGCGATATTCCCGTCCAGCCGCATTCCGGAATCATGGCATCGCAGGGGGAGATTCCCGAACTGCTCGATGCCGGCGCGATTGCTGAACTGGAAACAGGCGCAATGTTGGAACTGCTAGACGGCGGAACGACCGTGCTGCTGCTCGTAGCCGGATTCTCGCTGCCGCCGGTAATAAGGTCTTCCACGTGGGTCACGCCGTTGTTCACGTAGTTGCCGAGGTTGTACACGCTGCGCATCGCATTGATGACGTCGGTCTCGAGAACCTTGCCCACGGGGGAACTCTGGCGACGGATGTAGGCCATGTTGTCGTAGCCGGAATTGCTCTCGTTGCCCATGTCCCAGAGAATGGGGGTGAGCCCGTACTGCTTGGCCGCGCTCACCACGTCCTTGTGCCATTGCACGCGGCCCTGCTTGTGGAGGTTCAGGTCGTTGCCGCTCAGTTCCGGTGAGCGCACGTTCGCGCCGAATTCGCCGACAATCACCGGATAGCCCTTGTCCACGTAGTTCGTCTTCATCTTGGCGAACTGTTCCTGCGGGTGGCCTATGCCTGCAATTTTCGAGTCTATCGAACTGGTCCAGGCGCTGTAGCCCGCATTGCGCTTGGGCTCGCTAGATTTCTGGTAGTCGCCGTAGTAGTACTGCGGCAGAATCATTTCTCCACCAGGGGCGCCCCAGTCCTGCTGGCTAGTCATGAGCGTGTACTGGTACGGGTCGTAGTAGTGCACTTCGAACATCAGGTAGCCTGTTACCTTGTCCTTAGGGAACGTGCTTACGGGAGCGTTCGCGACGGACTTGTCGATGTCGGTGTTCAGGCCCTGAATAATGAGCGTGCGGGTTTCGTTGTTCCCGCCGGTGGCGCGCACGGCGTCGATAAACGTCTGGTAGTAGTGCATCAGCGTGCTTACATGCTGGGCCGTCCAGGTGTTCACATTCGGGCCGGGCTCGTTCGCACCCGCAAAAATCAGTCGTTCGTTGTAGTTCTTGAACTTGTTCGCAATCTGCGTCCAGTACGTCTTCATCTTGTTGTCAACAGTCGAGTTGACGCTCGTGCCGATGTTTGTCTGAAACCAGCCGCCTTCACCTTCGTGGTGGATGTTCAAAATCGTGTAGAGGCCCGCGCGCATCGCATAGTCGACGACCGTCTTCACGGAATCGAGCCATGTTTCGGTGACCTTGCCGCCACTCGTGTGACTGTCCCATGCGCAGGGAATGCGCACCGTGTTGAAGCCTGCCGCCTTCACGGAGTCGAGCAGGGCTTGCGTGGGGAAGGGGTTGCCCCATGCGGTCGGGTTGTTCGGCACTTCCATCGAGTTGCCGATGTTGAACCCCATGCCCATGTTGGCCTGGACCTGCTTTGCAGTGGGGAGCGCCGCCGTTGCAGAGATTGCGCCCGCGATGGCGAAAATGGCTGTTTTTGCGAGAATTTGCTTCATTTGGATTCCTCTGAAAGTAACCCTAATACCACTACACGCCTCAAATGTATATTGTAGGTGGCGGAAGGGGGCGAGAAATAAGGTACTCGGCAAAAATACCATTGAACGATTTACAACAAAGTGTAAATTTTTTGTTTCGTGAAGAGTTTTTATATTTCCAATAGGGTGTTTTTCTCGAAAAAGGCGGGCTAGGATGATTCATTTTGGTCGGACATTTTTTGCTGCTCTTGTATATGCGACGCTGTTTGCTTTGCTTGGTGCGTGCGGTGATAGCGGTACCGACAAAGAACTGGATTCCCCGTATACCGACAAAAGAACGCTTGGTGGCTTTGTGCAGAAGGGCCCGTTCTCGAAGGGCTCGAAAATTTCCATACAGGAACTGGAGGCAACTACGCTCCTGCCGGTGGGGAATGTTACCGAGGGCGGGGTGCTGAATGACGAGGGAACCTACTCCCTGGAATTCAGCGAATTCGAATCCCCGTATGCACTGCTTACGGCCGTGGGCACGTACCGCGATGAACTCACGGGTGAAAAATCAAAAGCGACGGTGACCTTGAATGCGCTGGTAGACCTTACTTCCCGCAAGTCGGCGAACGTGAACTTGCTTACGCACCTGGAATATTTGCGCGTGCTCTATCTTGTAAGGGAAGAGGGCTTGACCGTCGCGGAAGCGAAAATGCAGGCGGAGCGAGAGGTGTTTGCCGCATTTGCCATCGAGGATGATTTTGAACTGGCAGAGGACCTGAATATCTATAGCAATGGCGACGAAAATGCGGCCCTGTTAGCGATAAGCGTGATTATGCTGGGTGGTCTGGAGAAGGATGGCGGATCCGGACTCCCGTTCGGCCTTGCGACGAAGAATGACGATGGCGAGGAAAACTCGAAACTTGCTGAGCGAATCACGGATTTTGCAGAAGACCTTGAAAGTGATGGCTTCTGGAAAAACGGGCGCACCGCTGCGAATATGGCAGACTGGGCGGTGGAACAGGGCTTGAACGGCAAGTTCGATTCGTTCCGTACGCAGGTCGTTTCTTACATAGATTCCTTCTGGTGGAAGGTTTACGGGTTTGATGCCTGCGATTTGAAACTTGAAGATGCCGCATGGCTGAACGACAATCCCTATAGTGCAAATAGGGGCGTTTACTTTATATGCAAGAACGGCAAGTGGATTCCTGAAAGGACGGTAGAAGATGGTAAGGATACCACGGAAGTCAAGGATACGACGCAGGTTAGGGATACGACAGGAGTTACGGACACTACTGCAGTTGCGGATACATCAACTACAGATACGTCGGCTATAGATACGGCGGGGCTGAGCGATCTGGAAAAAGATACGTGGGGCTACAAGTGCACTGCGTTCGGCCAGATAGTTCATGGCGTTGTCGATACGAATAATGTGTATTTCTGTGACGGGAAGGCGTGGAAACCTTTCGAGGGTAACGAAAGTGTCAATTACTACAAGTGGGTGGATGTCCGTGACGGCCGGATTTATCGCTATGTGAAAATTGGAACCCAGATGTGGCTGGCGGAAAACCTGAACTACGGGGGTGATTCCGCGTATACCTGGGCCCAAGCGAAGGATGCGTGCCCGGCCGGTTGGCATCTTTCGATCCGGGAAGAGTGGGAAAAGATGTTCAGTAATATAAATGATCAATCCGCTTCGGCTCTTGACGCGTATGGCTTTGCGACGATCCCTTCCGGACAACTGAAGGTGGCTTATTGGACAGATTCTTTTGACAAGGATGCCCAGGGGAAGCATCCGTATTCCATTGAATTTACGAGGACGAGTACATCCTTGACGAAATTGAATGCAGCGACTTCTCGCCTTCCGGTCCGTTGCGTGAAGGATTATGATATCTACACTGCGTGCAATGCGGATAACCTGTACTCGACGGCGATTTATGACTATGTTATTTACCTTGTTTGCAGGGAAAACGGCTGGGATCATATGAGTATTGACGACTACAACGAGTACAAGTGGACAGTCGGGGTGGAAGGTAAAAGAATGTGGGATGGAACCAATCCGCGTAAATGCTACGTGTACGAGGGTGGAACCTGGAACGAACGCGATAGTTCCAATTGCAAGTTCAGCTTTGGCGCCTGCACGGCGGCGCACGACGGCGAAATTGCGACAATGACAAGCGGCGCAACGTACATCTGTGAAAACCTTGTTTGGAGGCGCCTCTCGCATGAGGAAGTCGACTTGATGGAATTGGAAGGAGAAATAGCAGAAGAAGGTACGGTCAGGAGTTTGGATTGCATATTTGACCACTATTATGTATTCCAGGATGGTCATTGGCGCGAGGGAACCAAGATGGATAGCATCCTCTATTCTTTGGGAGGCTCCCCGTGCATGGTAGAGGGTGATACGTCCAAGGTGAAGTATGAAGGTGAATACTATGTTTGTCGTTACGTGTCGTGGCGTGCGGTTCACATGCAATGGGAGACGGCTCCGCAGATTTACAACGATACCTACGAAGACCGGGATGAGTGTAGCGCGACGGGGCTATATGGGGACGGTTCTTTCCATAATAAGCACGATAATGCGACTGGACGCATTTATGTTTGCGAGAATGGCGGATTCCGGTTGCCCACGGAAAGGGAAATGCGATTGAATTTAGGCTGTACCAGTTATATCTACGGTAAGAAAATTACGGTGAACAATACGCATTTCGTGTGTGGCGAAGAGGGCTGGAAAATAGATTCGACCGCGTGGGAATATGGCTCGTTCACGGATGCGCGCGACGGCAGGGTGTACAAGACAATTGACATCTGGGGCCAGACATGGATGGCTGAAAACCTGGACTACAGGGATTCTGTCGCAAAGCCCGAACTGGAAGGAAACCGCTGGTGCTACGACAATGAAGCAGAACAGTGCGACTCCTACGGCTCGTTCTATTCTTGTGAATTGTCCAGCCAGGTATGCCCTGCGGGTTGGCATTTGCCGTCGATATCGGATTGGTTTGAGTTGTACAATTTTATAGTGCTTATGGGTGGTGACCCGCAGAATGGTTTGCGCGCGAAGGACGGCTGGTTAGATTATTCAGACAACGTCAATAATGGAGCGGATGTGTTGGGCTTTACGGCTCTCCCTGGCGGAATCATGTATGGAGAGAACTCGTATGGAAGCGCTACGCAGGAAGCATGGTTCTGGTATGCACAGGACTGCTCGCTGAACGAGTATGAAGCGTTCTATTTGTCCAGCGAGGAAGTAAACTTTGTTTCGAGCTCCGTTTCGGGAGGCAAGATAACGGATGCGTATAGCGTCCGCTGCATAAAGGACGCGGAATAGGCGTAGGCAAGTTTGCGCGCTTAGTGAGCCGAACGGTCTTTTAATGCGCCTCGAGCCAGTTTTCGCCGAAGCCGACGCTTGCAACGAGCGGAACCTTCAGTTCCATGGCGCCTTCCATCTCGGATTTCACCATCTGGGCCATCGCTTCCACCTGGTCGCGGGGGCATTCAAATACAAGTTCGTCGTGGACCTGCAGCATCATCTTGAGCGGCAGGTTCTCTTCGTTGATTCGCTTCTGGATGCGTATCATCGCAATCTTGATGAGGTCGGCGGCGGAGCCTTGGACGGGAGTATTCACGGCCATGCGCTCGGCCATTTGCGATTCCATGCGGTCGCTGCTGTCGATGCCTGCGATGTAACGGCGGCGGCCCGAGAGGGTTTCTACGTAGCCGTCGCGGTGGGCGGCCGCCTTGGTCTCTTCGATAAACTGCTGTACACCCTGGTACATCCCGAAGTAACCGTCGATAAAATCCCTTGCCTGCGACATCGGGATTTTCAGATCGCGGGCGAGGCGAAATGCTGTCATCCCGTAGAGCACGCCGAAATTCACGACTTTTGCATCGCGTCTCATGTCGCTCGTGACGGCGTCTAGGTCAACTCCGTAAATCGCGGCGGCGGTGCGGGCGTGAATGTCGATGCCTTCCTTGTAGCTTTCGATGAGCGCGGCATCGCCGCTCAAGTGGGCAAGCATTCTGAGTTCAATCTGCGAGTAGTCCACCGCAAGGATTACGTTGTCCTTACTCTGCGGGATAAATGCTGCGCGAATCTTCTTACCCAAGTCGCTACGCACGGGAATGTTCTGCAGGTTCGGATCGCGGCTCGAAAGGCGGCCTGTCGCGGTACCCCACTGGATAAAGCTCGTGTGGATGCGGCGCGTGTCCGGATTGATGAGCGTCGGGAGCACCGAGATGTAGGTGCTCTGCATTTTCTTGAGTTCGCGGTACTCGATGACGGCAAAGACAATCGGGTGCGGCGCCTTGTAGCTGAGTTCTTCAAGTACGACGGCGTCGGTGCTACGCTTCTTGATTTCGGGGAGCCCGAGCGTATCGAAAAGCACGTCGCCCAGCTGCTTTGGACTTCCGATGTTGAACTCGACGCCCGCCATGTCGCAGATTTCTTTCTCAAGGTTCTCGATGCGGCGGCCTAGTTCCTGCTCCAGCGTCTTGAGGGCCGGAACATCGATAGCGACACCCACGGATTCCATCTGGTACAAAACTTTCAGCAGCGGCATTTCCTGCTCGAAGAAATATTTCACGTAGTCGAGCTTTTCGAGTTCCTGCTTGAGCGGCTTCCAAAGGCGGAGCGTGTAGACTGCATCTTCGGCGCCGTATTCGGTGGCGTCCTTGATGGGCGTGCGGTTAAACGTAATCTGGTTCTTGCCGCGTCCGATGAGGTTCTCGATGGGAATCATCTCGTGCTGCAAGCGTTGCATTACCTGGTTGTCGAGCCCGAGGCCCGACTGTCCCGGCGAAAGCATCCAGGCGGCAATCAGCGTGTCGATGATGTTTGCGTTGTCGATAACGGATTGCGGAATCTTGAATGCGCGTGCGAGAACATGCAGGTCGAATTTTGCGTTATGGAAAACGAATGCGCGCGGCGTCTCGGAACCTGCGGCGGGTGTGACGTCGGCGAAAAACGCACAGAACCACTCCTTCGCCTTGTTGAAGTCGAAGTTGCCGCCCTTGCCCGCGGGGAGCGGGAACCCGATTTCGTCGGAATGTCCAAGCGGAATGTAGTAGCCCTTCGCAACCTTGCCATCGCTGTCGGCGGAGGCGAGGCACATTCCCACGAGGCCGCACTGCATCGGGTCGAGGCCGTCTGTTTCGGTGTCTACGCCAATCAAAGACGATGCGGAAAATTCCGTTTTCATCTGCTCAAAGATTTCGTCGGTATCAACGCAAATGTACGGGGGAGGAACATCAACCGGGAATGCTGCCTGAATCGCGGCATCCCCGTTTAAGGTCCCTGAGCCAGCCGAAGGGCCTTCCGCACCTTCTCCATCCCGCACGAATCCCGCCTTACTCGGGACTTTCTCGAGCAGGCGCAGCAGACTGTTGATTTCGTGGTCCTTGAACATCTGCGCCAAGGTATCCACGTGCAGGCCGTTATATTCAAGTGCATCCAGGTTCCCGCTAAAGGCGCGCTTGGTCTGGAGCGTCACCAGTTCTCGGCTGAGGAATGCCTTTTCGCGGTTGTTCGCCAAATTGTCGTGCAAACCCTTCTTGGTAATCTTGTCGAGGTTTGCGTAAAGGTTGTCCATGTCGCCGTAATCGTTCAGCAACTGGATGGCCGTCTTCGGGCCCACCTTCGGCACGCCGGGAACGTTGTCGCTTGCGTCACCCATGAGCGCCAGGTAGTCGCGTATTTTTTCCGGCGGGAGCCCGTACTTTTCCATCACCTGCTCGGGGCCAAAATCTATTCCATCGGCGCCCTTCGTCAAGTGGAAAAGATGAATCTTGTCTGTCACGATCTGCGACATGTCCTTGTCTTTACTGAGAATCACGACGCTGTCGAATCCCGCCTCGACCGCAGCCACCGCGGTACTTGCCATCACGTCGTCTGCCTCGTAGCCCGGCTCCGACAAGAGTGGAATTCCGCTCGCTTCAAGACTTTCGCCCAATAGCGGCATCTGCGCCGCCATCTCTTCGGGCATGGGCCCGCGATTCGCCTTGTAGTCGGGGTAAAGTTCGTGCCTGAAAGTCTTCGTGTGCGCCACGTCGCGCGCAATCGCAAAGTGCGTGGGCTTGTGCTTAGCCAAAATGCGGAGCACCGCACCCCAGTAGCCGTGCATCATCGACACCTCTTCGCCCTGGCTGTTTTTCAGCGGGTTCTGCGAATAGGCGTAAAACATGCGGAACGCAAGCGCGTACGAATCGAGCAATAGTAAAGTCTTGGGCATAACCTGAATGTAGAAAAATATTATATATTGTTCCGAAGAAACGTATGGGAAGGAGATGTTTATGAAAAAGATTGCAGGTTTCGTACCATTTGTGTTCGCTGCGGTGTTCCTTGTCGCCTGCGGTGACGACGACAGCGGCTTTATCTCGCGCCCGGATGGGAAGAATTTGTCATCCAGCAGCAAAAGTTCGTCTTCAGACTTGATAACTGAAAGAGAACTGTGCGATGTTGAAACGGATGAAAACTGTATGAAAGACAACCGTGATGGCCAGACTTACAGAACTACGAAAATTGGTGACCAGGTGTGGATGGCGGAAAACCTAAACTTCGAAACGGAAAATAGCGACTGCTACAAAAATTCTGCAGAATACTGTGCAAAGTATGGCCGCCTTTACACATGGGCAGCGGCAATGGACAGCGCGGGGATATGGAGTACGAATGGCAAGGATTGCGGCTACAGAAATACGTGCTCGCCAACTTATCCAGTGCGCGGTGTTTGTCCTGAGGGTTGGCATCTGCCTAGTATAGATGAGTGGGACTCCCTGCTCACGGCAGTCGGAGGTTCCGCTACAGCAGGCATAATGCTCAAGTCGACAGAAGGCTGGGACGAAAGCAGTAATGGCACGGACGCCTTCGGCTTCTCTGCGCTCCCTGCTGGCGACGGACATAATGGTGTGGCCTTCAATAGCGAGGGCGACTACGCATATTTCTGGAGTTCTACTGAGCACGAGGGTGATTACGCATGCGAAGTGTTCATGGACAACGGTGACGACTATGCAAAATTGAGCCGTCGCGATAGGAGCATCGAACAATCCGTCCGTTGCCTCAAGGACTAGCAATGGTGGTGGTGGGGCTCCCCCTTGCTCCAGCACCGGCTCTTAATCGCGTCCATTTTAGAAACCTTTAGGCCGACAAAAGGGCGTCAAGAAACGAGTATTGCCCTGATTTTTCGGCATATTCCAATTTGAGTAGTTCAAAACGAGGCGGCACTCGCTTTACCAATCCCTTTGATACATCATTCTCCATGACTTTTTGCGGTTCCCCATAGCAAAGAATGATAGAGGGGTGTATTGTTTGTTTCATTTTTAGGTATCCCTTACGGAACACTTCATCATCGTCTTTTTGAAGACGATAGGTGCTAATGATTACAACGCACTCTTTTTCTACATTGCGAAATGCGACTTTATAACTGTTCTTGTTTGTCCAGACGATATTGTAAATGCATAGAATATCGTTTTGTTGACAAAATGAACAGAATTGTCGATTGCGCTTGATTGCGACAATATTTTCTTCTTCGTCTAATCCGGGAAAGGTTGAAAAATCTAATCCGCAGACGGCGTAGAATTCCTGAAGGATTTCGATTCGATGCTGATTTAAATCGGTGTAAAAGGCATTAAAATGCTTTTCCTCGGCATAAAAAAGCAGAATGTAATTCTTTCGTTCTTCGGGTGGAATTTTTGAGATTTCGTTTATTAGAACGAATCTCTTGCCATGAAGGTTTATCTTTTGCCGATAAATCCGGGGGTATTTTTGATTACGGAACAGTAATGCCCGTTTCGCGATGAATGGAATTTCATTTTTCGTCCTTTGCTCCGTCAAACAAATCCGTCTGCCATTTCTCAATTTTACGTTTTACAGGCAAAACGCTTCTGGGAATATTATTTTCATCGCAGATGATTTCTGCGAGGGTCCGATTTCCAATTTTGTAGGAGTGTACGAGTGCTTCGAGATCGTTAAACTCTTCGCATCGTGAATCGTCAAGATATCTGTCGGAATTCTCGTCTTGCAGATGAATTCTTACTTTGCCTATGCCTGTAAAAGGATCGTCAAATTCAATTAGATACCATTTCTCCTCGTATTTGAATTCGATGCCTGTTGTGCATTCTTCAAAGAAATTTTCAACGGATTTGAAAGAAATCATTTGGCCAACTCCTTTGTTTTGTCAAGAATTCGGTCTTCGCTGATGTCGATATATATGTCGAATTCCTCGCAGTAACTGAATAGAAGCGAATTAATAATAGAAGAGGTTTCTGTTTCATGTCTATTTCTAGAGCTTCTTGACTTAAAGGGATCAACATATAGTGGAGAATGCTATTGTTATCTGTCATGTGCTACATCTCCTTTCTTTTTAGAATTCTAAAATGGGTCACTTCGTTAAATTGGCTAGGGGACCGTCCCTGCAATTTACCGCGCTCATTAATATAGTTTCTTGCATCATTGCCATTAAAATCCCTGCAGCAAAGGCTGCGGAGTTTTTGACTTGGAAAAAAATCAACTCTTGAAGACTGGTGCAAGAAGATGAATGCGCCTTCTAAGCAAACTTTGCCCTTTTAAGCGAATATTGCGGAAATTGCGGGAGCCCTTATACCTGCGGTGTAGGTTTGGGGTTCTTTTTTATATATATTTTCCTATGACATAGCCTGTGGCGTAGAACCATAGGCGAACTGGTTTTTGAGATTCGTCTCTTATTCTCGTAACTGAAATTAGCACTTTCGAATGATCGAGGAATAGGACGAACGCTCGCGCCCCATCGGGCGTGAGCCGTTTGTGCTTATTTGATCATAGGGCGTGCTAACCCTCAGTTACGGTAAGTGCTTTCGGTTTCACGCCTTTTTTCGTTGAAAATTTCGAAGCAAAGGGATAAATCCCAATACTGGGAAGATTCACTTTTTGCCCGAGGTTTTCGTGCCCACTCTGAACTGGCTTGGAAAAGATGCTGTCCTGAACCATCACCTTGATGTTCCGTACAGGACGCTAGAATTGAAAGAATCGTTCAACTGCGAAAGTGGCAAGTCCGAAAACAAGATTATCCATGGCGATAATCTCGAGGCACTGAAGGCATTGCTCCCCGAATATGAAGGGCGGGTCAAGTGTATCTATATCGATCCACCGTATAATACGGGTAACGAAAATTGGGTCTATAACGACAATGTGAATAGTCCGAAAATCAAGAAGTGGCTTGGACAGGTGGTTGGCAAGGAATCCGAGGATTTGACCCGTCACGATAAGTGGCTTTGCATGATGTATCCGCGTCTTAAGCTCTTGCAAAAACTGTTGAGCGAAGATGGCGCAATTTTCATCAGTATTGACGATAATGAACAGGCAAACTTGAAACTAATTTGCGATGAAATATTTGGTGCGGGGAATTTTGTTGCGAATGTAAGTTGGCAAAGAACATATTCTATTCGCAATGATTCAAAGGGTATTCCTAGTGAAGTTGAACATATTATTGTTTATAGTAAAAACCCTGGTTGGCAGCCAGCAACTTTGTCAAGAACGGCAGAGATGGATGAGGTATATAAAAATCCTGATAATGATGAGAAAGGAATGTGGATGAGCGGATCTCCTGTAGCACCTGCGGCGGCAACACATCAAGGAATGGTTTATGCTATTCAGCACCCATTTACTGGGGAAATGCTTTATCCTAGTGATTCTGCATGCTGGCGTTATCAGCAAGACGTAATGTTTAAATATATGAATGGTTGGTGCGAATATAAATTGGAGGATTTGCACGATGAAGAAAAAAGAGCGATAGTTTGTGGTGTGTCGGTAGATGAGGTGAGGAAAAATGTAAAAGCAATTGTTTTGGCGAAGTCTTTAAATGAATCGATAAAAAAAGCTCAATCTGTTTATGAACGTGGAAATTGGCCTCGGTTTTATTTTACGAATGGAGGAAAAGGAGGCATTCGTAGAAAGGTCTATTTGGAAGATGCAGGTGGAAGAATATGCACAAATTTCTATAGTTTTAAAGAATGTGGACATACTGATGAAGCAAAAAAAGAAGTAAAAGAAATTTTTGGAGGCAGGGCGCTTTTTGATACGCCTAAACCTACTCGCCTTATAGAAAGAATTTTGCAAATTTCATCGGACAAATCTTCCATTATTCTTGACTCTTTTGCCGGTTCTGGCACAATGGCCCATGTTGTGTTAAACTTGAACAAACAGGATGAAGGTAATCGTAAATTCATTCTCGTTGAAATGGAAGATTATGCAGGTACTATTACTGCAGAACGTGTGCGGCGGGTAATTAAAGGTTATAAAACTGATAAGAAAATAGAATTGTATTCAAAAGAAATGACGTTGAATGATTTGAAAAATGTATCTGATTTTTTGGAAGAAATAAAATGTATTCGAGAAGAACGTCGTGAAGATTTTTCATCTTTTAAAACCGAGTTTGAAAACAATACCTTGAAATTGTATGGTGTTGCCAAAGGTGACGAAGAAGGAACTGGAGGAGACTTCAATTTCTACGAACTCGGTCCTGAAATGATTCTTGACGGCAATTTGAATGAACGCCAATCCGTTGAAAAAATTCGCAGTTATATCTACTACACCGAAACAGGAACTCCGATAGACAAGGAAAAAGTCAAGGAATCAAAACATGAATTTTTCTTGGGTGATTTTGACAATACAGCCTATTATCTGTTCTACAAGAAAAAAGAAATCACCACGCTAGATTTTGATTTCCTTTCAACCATTCAAACCCCTTCGGAACGCTATGTCATTTATGCGGACAATTGCGTGTTGCCGAAAGACTTCTTGTTTGAACATAATATCACTTTCAAGAAAATTCCAAGAGATGTGAGGAAATTCTAATGATTCTTAAGCCTTATCAAAAACAGATTGTTGATGACTTGTCTCTTTTTCTTGAAAAATTGAAAGAGCGCCGAAATATAGCAGAAGCCTTTAACGCCTTTTGGATGTTGCACCCAAGAACGCCGATTACCCCATCTTTTGGCGAAGCGGTTGAACCTTACAAGAACAATGTGCCGAATTGCCCGCATGTGTGTATTAAAGTTCCGACAGCTGGCGGTAAGACATTTATTGCTGCGAATGCGTTGTCTGCGATTTTCAAGGAACTTGACCCTGCTCGCCCGAAAATTGCAGTGTGGCTTGTACCGTCTAATTCTATTCTAGAACAGACTATCCGAAATTTTAGCAATCCGCGACATCCGTATCGTGAACTGTTGAATGCTGATTTCGCAAATAAGGTTAATGTTTTTGATAAGCGAATGCTTTTGCAGGGCGCGGGTTTTAATACATCGTCTGTTCGTGAGAATATGACTCTTTGTATTTTGAGTTTTGATAGCCTTCGTGCTCGTAAGAAAGAAGCCCGCAAAGTCAATGAAGAAAATGGAAATTTACAATCGTTTGCAAAAGATGTAGATGAAGAAGAAATCTCTGTAATGGCGGTGCTTCGTGCATTCAATCCGATCGTTGTTGTAGATGAGAGCCATAATGCCGAAAGTGAATTGAGCGTCGAAATGCTGAAGAGCCTGAATCCGAGTTTTATCTTGGATTTGACGGCAACTCCACGCAAGAATAGCAACATTATCAGTTTTACGCCAGCCATAGAACTCAAGAAAGAAAATATGGTTAAGCTCCCTGTGATTGTTTATAACCATCACAAGAAAGAAGAGGTCATAAGTTCTGCTTTGGAACTTCGTTCTAAATTGGAACGTGCTGCGGTTGATGCTGAAAAATCGGGTGCTCCATATATTCGTCCGATTGTCCTTTTCCAGGCGGAACCTAAAACGAAAGATGACAACGCTACATTTGAACGAGTCAAGTCAATGCTCTTGGAATTGAAAATTCCAGAGGAGCAAATCAAGATAAAAACGGCGGACAAGAACGAACTGCAGAATGTCAATTTGTTGGGTAAGGATTGCCCTGTCCGCTATATCATTACGGTGAACGCCCTTAAGGAAGGTTGGGATTGCCCGTTTGCCTATATTCTTGCTTCTCTTGCTGACCGCAGTTCTTCTGTTGATGTGGAACAGATTTTGGGACGAGTTTTGCGACTGCCAAATGTCCGCAGAAATGAAAATGTAATGCTCAATATGAGTTACGTTTTTACGGCTTCTGCAAGATTTAGCGAAACGCTTGATAGCATCGTAAAGGGGCTAAATCGTGCAGGATTTAGTAGTAACGACTATAGACAAGTAGAAATTGAAAAGCCTGATGAACCGACTGAAACACCGGTGGTAGAAACTGTCGGTTCTGCGAACTCTCGAAATGATGATAATGGTGGTGCCCAAGATGATGCGTTTGATTTATCTTCAATCTTCTGGAATGGGGGTGAGGCTCAATCGGCGAACACTCCAACTGTTCCTAATTCTAGCAAAGAAAATGTTAAAGATGCTGATGAATTGGAAAAACAACAATCAAGTATTATGGCTCAAATTGAGCAATTAGCACAGAAAGAAAATGAAGAACTAGAAAAGCACGTTGAAGAAAATAAAACTACACCTGTTCCACCGCCAGAAATGGAGAATCAAGTGAAAACTTTGGCTCTTCTGAGCTAAGTGTGGAACAATTTTTCCTAAAAAAGGCCTGAAAACGGCATAAAATCAAGCCTTTTGAACAAAAAAAGGCACCTGAATTTCCTAAAAGTTTTTTTTGCCCAAAAAACTGAACACAGGATAACTCAGATGCCGTTCAAAAATATAGTCAAAGCCCTGCT
>FLNZ01002557.1_pt1 | contig 19497 bp, 15 predicted proteins | sample 1140391 | NCBI WGS metagenome assembly FLNZ01 (sample SAMEA3878171, study PRJEB12797) | bioreactor metagenome | biome: Moose rumen | place: Sweden | collected 2011-10
CGTACTTCTGAACAACGACTTGGTGTTGGAGCGTCCTGTGACCACCACACTCATCCGTGTGCCCAATGCCTATGAGAGCGTAGCCCGTCTACTCCAGTTATACGAGTCGATGAAGCCCCGCAAAAGTGGTATTGACCCACTGGCATTTATCTCTCCAAGCGCACAGATTGGAGAAGGCAGCTACGTAGGCGCCTTTGCGTATATTGGAGAGAATGTGGTGATCGGCGAGGGATGCCAGATCTATCCCCATGCCTATATCGGCGATGGTGTGACAGTTGGAAAGAACTGTATCATCTACCCTAACGCCAACATCTACTATGGTTGTCGTTTAGGCAACAATGTGACACTTCACGCAGGCAGTGTTGTCGGCGCCGACGGTTTTGGCTTCGCTCCGACAGCCGAGGGTTACGACAAGATACCACAAATTGGCATTGTGACCATAGAGGACAATGTAGAGATAGGCGCCAACACATGTATCGACCGCTCAACGATGGGCAGCACCTATGTCCGCAAGGGTGTGAAGCTCGACAATCTTGTGCAAATCGCTCACAACACCGACATTGGCGAGCATACCGTCATGTCAGCGCAAGCTGGCATCGCCGGCAGCACAAAGGTGGGCCGTTGGTGTATGTTTGGCGGTCAGGTAGGCGTGGCCGGTCACATCACCATCGGCGACAAGGTGAATCTTGGTGCACAAGCTGGTGTCATAAGCAGTGTGAAGTCAGACGAGACACTGATAGGCTCTCCCTCCATTCCCCCTGCCAATTATTTCAAGTCATACGCCGTCTATCGCCGCTTGCCAGAGATGTACAAGCATCTTGGTCAATTGGAGAAGGAAATAGCATCATTAAAAGCAAAGTTGAATCAAGATGAATAAGCAACGCACTCTTAAAGGCAGTTTTTCCCTTTTTGGCAAGGGGCTGCACACTGGTCTCAGTCTCACCGTGACATTCAATCCAGCCCCTGAGAACACAGGGTATAAGATTCAGCGTATAGACGTGGAGGGTTGTCCGACAATTGATGCCATCGCAGACAATGTAAGCGACACCCAGCGTGGCACGGTGCTATCGTCAAAAGGTGTCCGTGTGTCGACTGTTGAGCATGCCCTTGCAGCCCTTTATGCTCTTGGTATCGACAATTGTCTGATGCAAGTGAATGGTCCAGAGTTTCCGATTTTGGATGGCAGTGCCGCAATGTACGTCGATCGCATCCAACAAGTAGGAATCGAAGAGCAGAACGCCCCCAAGGACTATTATGTCATCCGTCACAAGATAGAAGTTAAGGATGAGGAGAGCGACAGTTGCATCACGATTCTCCCTGACGATGACTTCAGCATTACGACGATGTGTTCGTTTGAGTCGAAATTTATCAATAGTCAGTTTGCCACCCTCGACAATATTGATAAATTCGCAGAGGAGATTGCCCCGGCACGCACCTTTGTCTTCGTACGTGACATAGAGCCACTGCTCAATGCCAACCTCATCAAGGGCGGTGATATGGACAATGCCATCGTCATCTACGAGCGTCAGATATCGCAGGAGAAGCTCGACAAGCTTGCCAATCTTCTGAATGTCCCCACCATGGACGCCACCAAGTTGGGCTATATTCAGCACAAGCCCTTAGTATGGGACAATGAATGCACCCGCCACAAATTGTTGGACATCATCGGTGATATGGGTCTTATTGGGAAGCCTATTAAGGGTCGTATCATCGCCACCCGTCCTGGTCATACCATCAACAACAAGTTTGCCCGTCTGATGCGCCGCGAGATTCGCAAGCATGAGATTCAAGCACCCATCTACAACCCCAATGACGCCCCCTTGATGGACAACATCCGCATCCGCGAGCTACTCCCCCATCGTTATCCGATGCAACTTGTTGACAAGGTCATCGCCATTGGTCCCACAAACATCGTCGGCGTAAAGAACGTCACCTCCAATGAGCCTTGCTTCCAAGGTCATTTTCCTCAGGAACCTGTTATGCCTGGTGTGCTGATGGTGGAGGCGATGGCCCAATGTGGTGGATTACTGATTCTGAACACTTTGGAAGAGCCAGAGAAATGGTCGACCTATTTTCTGAAGATTGACGATGTGAAATTCCGCCAAAAGGTAGTTCCCGGTGACACGCTGCTTTTCCGTGTAGAGCTTTTGCAGCCCGTGCGACATGGCATCAGCACGATGAAGGGTTACATCTTTGTGGGCGACCAGGTTGTGGCAGAAGCCAGCTTCACGGCCCAGATAGTGAAGAACAAATAGACATATGTATGATCAGCCCTCGTGTAGTATCACCCAGTCGATACACGAGAAAATATTAAATAAAAGAAAACCAAGTAGATATGAACCAAATCAGTCCCATGGCATACGTACATCCCGAGGCAAAACTTGGTGATAACAATGTGATAGGTCCCTTCTGCTATATCGACCGCAACACCGTCATCGGCGACAACAATACTCTCCAGAATAGTGTCACCATCAACTATGGTGCCCGTATTGGCAACGGCAATGAGTTTTTTGCAGGAGCCAGTATCTCCGCGAAGCCTCAGGATTTGAAATTCCGAGGTGAAGACACCATCTGTGAGATCGGCAACAACAACAGTATCCGTGAGAATGTGAACATCTCCCGTGGCACAGCCTCAAAGGGCACTACTCAGGTAGGCAACAACTGTCTGTTGATGGAAAACGTCCATATTGCCCACGATTGTTTCTTTGGCAACAATCTGATTATCGGCAATTCGACAAAATTTGCCGGTGAGGTGGTCGTAGACGACAATGCCATTGTCAGCGGTGGAGTACTCATTCATCAGTTCTGTCATATCGGTGGTTATGTGATGATTCAGGGAGGTAGTCGATGCAGTATGGACATTCCTCCTTATGTTACGATCGGAAGGGAGCCCGCACGCTATTGTGGCATCAATATCATAGGCCTACGCCGTCGCGGTTTCACCAAAGAGGCCATTGACCAGATCCACGAAGCTTACCGTCTGCTCTACTCAAAAGGTATTTTGAAAGAAGGGATAGAGGAGATACACCAAGAGCTCCCCATCACCCCAGAGATACAATACATCCTCGATTTCGTCAAAAGTTCTCAACGAGGTATCACCCGCTGACTCACATCTTGTCATGGACAAACTGATTGTGATACTTGGTCCTACAGCTGTAGGCAAGACAGCTGTCAGCCTACGTATAGCTGAGTATCTCGATTTGCCCATCATCAATGCCGACTCACGGCAAATCTACAGTGAGATCCCCATCGGCACAGCAGCCCCTACCCCGTCAGAGCTTCAGCGAGTCCGCCACTATTTTGTAGGCACACTCCATCTGAGTGAGTACTACAGCGCATCGAAATACGAAAACGATGTTATACATCTTCTTCGTGACGACGATTATTTTGTACAATCGAAGTATGCGCTGCTCTCTGGTGGCAGTATGATGTATATAGATGCAGTCTGTGATGGTATTGACGACATCCCCACCATCCACGAAGATGTACGTGCGCTCATGAAGGATCGTTTGGAGGCAGAGGGTTTGGAACGCTTAGTGGAAGAGCTTAGGATACTCGACCCTGCATATTATTCCATAGTCGACCGTCGCAATACCCGCCGTGTTGTCCATGCTTTGGAGATATGCCACCAGACAGGCCGTACCTATACCTCGTTCAGGGCGAGGAAGAAGGCCAGCCGTTGGTTTGACATTGTGAAAATCGGTCTTGTCCGCGACCGCACAGAACTCTACGACCGCATCAATGCCCGCGTGTTGCGAATGGTGGATGAAGGTTTTGTGGAAGAGGCATTGAGGGTGTACCCCTATCGTGCGGAAAACTCCCTCAACACTGTAGGTTATAAGGAGCTGTTTGAATATCTTGACGGGTTGTGCACCCTTGACAATGCGATCACCCGTATCCAGGGGAACACGCGAAAATACTGTCGTAAACAACTCACTTGGTTTAAGCGTGATCCAAGCGTCAGATGGCATCATCCCGATAACATAACAGGAATCATCCGCGAATTAGAAGAATCAGGTATCCGGAAAGCAGACGAATAAAGGAGACTGACTACAAGTCGTCATTTGTCGTTCATACCAGAATGATTTTAGGAGGAAAGCTAATCTATGAAAAGATTACTAAAATGGTGCTGGGAAAGAATCAAAGGCATGTGCAGATGGTATGTCCATCTGTACAAGGGTCGCCGTTGGTACACCAAGCTGTTCTCTGCCTTCATGACCTTTATCGTGATGATTGTCATATTCTTTGGTATGGTGGACATCAATTTTCTCGGGTTGTTCGGATCCTCGCCCGGGTTTCACGACATTCTCAATCCTCCGAGTATGGTAGCCTCAGAGATTTATGGTGCCGACGGCCAGCTGATAGGGAAATTCTACAATGAGAACCGTAGTCCCGTGGAATATGAGGATGTCAATCCTGTTTTCTGGGATGCGCTTGTAGACACAGAAGACGAGCGTTTCTACAAGCATCGCGGTGTGGACATAGGCGGTGTGATAGGCGCCATCAAAGACGCCATCACCTTACGCGGGGCCCGTGGCGGCTCTACCATCACGCAGCAATTGGCGAAGAACATGTTTCGTGTCCGTGCCGATGGCAACAACGGAGTTTTGGGCGACATACCCGGTCTTCACATGCTGGTCATCAAGAGTAAGGAATGGATCATCGCCACAAAACTCGAGATGGTATACGACAAGCAAGAGATACTCACGATGTATGCCAACACGGTGGATTTTGGCTCCAACTCCTATGGTATCAAGACCGCTTGCAAGACCTATTTCAACACGACTCCCAAGGAGTTGACGGTGGATCAGGCCGCCACCTTGGTAGGCATGTTGAAAGCCACCTCGTATTACAACCCCATTCTTCATCCAGACAATAGTCTGAAGCGTCGCAATGTGGTGCTCCGTCTGATGAAAGAGCATGGTCATTTATCCGCATCCGCCTATCAGTCACTAATAGCCCAGCCCACCAAAATCAGCTACACGTCAGAGAATAATGAGAACAACAGTTACTCCTATTTCAAAGATGCCGTGGAGGCCAGCCTGTCACAATGGTGCCACGAGAGTGGCTACGACCTTTACACCTCAGGTTTGAAGATCCACACCACCATTGTTCCCTCCATACAAAAGTCCGCAGAGGAAGCCGTCCGCAATGAGATGTTCAATTTGCAGGCAGAATTTGACAAGACATGGGGAAATCGTGAGCCCTGGCGAGATGAGAAGGGAAATGTCGTTCCTCATTTTGTAGAGAAAGTAGCCAAAAAGCTGCCACTTTACAAAGCGTTGAGCGACAAATACAACGGTGATGAAGACTCTATCAACTACTACCTCAACCAACCACATCCAGTGACCCTGTTTGGCTACGGAAAAGGCAAGTATGAGACAGAGATGAGCACCATGGACTCCATTCGCTATATGGTGCGTTTCCTACATAGCGGATTTGTGGCCATGGAGCCTCAGAGTGGGGCTGTCGTCGCATGGGTTGGCGACGTGGACTATGGCACGTGGAAATATGACAAGGTGACCGCCATGCGCCAACCAGGCTCCACCTTTAAGTTGTTTGTCTATACCGAAGCCTTCAATCAAGGTTTGCTTCTTTGCGACAAGCGTCGCGATGAGTACATAGAGATTCCCATCTACGATTACAAGACAGGCGCAGAGACGATTTGGAAGCCCACCAACTCCAACAATGTCTTCAGTGGAGACTCACTCACCCTCCGTCAGGCCTTTGCCAGCAGCACCAATAGTGTCGCCGTCCGGCTGGGCATGGAAATGGGTGTCAAGAATGTCATCAAGACCGCCCATGACATGGGGATAAAGAGCAATTTGGACCCCTACCCCACCACATTGCTTGGTGCCTCCGACGTCAATCTTTTAGAGATGGTCAACTCCTACTCCACCATCGCCAACAATGGCAAGTATCACAGCCCGGTGCTTGTCACCCGTATCGAGGACAATGATGGCAATGTCATTTACGAGGGTCCTACAGACACGCCACGAGTGATTCCCTTCAAGAGCGCCTATATGATGCAGCAACTGCTATTGAATGGTGTTGCCAATGGCACCTCGCGGCGAATGCACAACTATGTGGGCGACATGATGCAACAGATGGACATCGGTGGTAAGACCGGCACAAGCAACGAGTGCAGCGACGGCTGGTTTGTATGTGTCACTCCCAATCTGGTTTTTGGCGCATGGGTAGGTGGTGAGTATCGCAATATTCACTTCAGTTCTGCCAGTTTGGGCCAGGGAGCGCGTACAGCGCTTCCTATCTGTGGCCGATTTCTGCAGAAGATACTCTCCGACCACAACATCTGGAAGAAATACGTCAAGAAATTCGAGATTCCTGGTGGTGAGACCATCAACAGCACCGAGTTGGACTGCACGCCCCGGCCTCAGCCCTACCAAAAGTCTGTCGTGCCCGACAGTCTTGACGGGAACATCTATGAAGAAGAATACAACGATGACTACCCACTCCCCATCGATGAGCCTTCAGCTCCCGTCACTCCCACTCCCGATGAAGAGCTTATCATCGATGTATAGTTTAATATTCCTTCGCAGAGGCATTTGTTCATGAATACATTCGATGTAGAACATATCGACACCGGCAACGCAGAGTTTCAGACTGCGCTGCAAATTGTGAACCACACCCGTCGCTCGCTGTTCCTCACGGGGAAAGCAGGAACAGGCAAGTCCACATTTCTTCGCTATATCTGTCAGACCACCAAGAAGAAACATGTGGTGCTGGCACCGACAGGGATCGCCGCCATTAACGCCGGCGGCACCACACTTCACAGTTTTTTCAAAATCCCCTTCCATCCACTTCTCCCCAATGATGTCCGCTATTCAGAGCGACATATCAAGGAGACGCTCAAATACTCAGGTGAGAAACGTAAGATTATCCGCAATTTGGAACTCATCATCATTGATGAGATCAGCATGGTGCGTGCGGACATCATTGATTTTGTCGACAAGGTGCTCCGCATCTACAGCGACAACCGCCGGGAGCCCTTTGGCGGCAAGCAAGTGTTGCTTGTGGGTGATATCTACCAACTGGAACCGGTAGTGAAAGAGGAAGAGCGCCAATTGCTCCGTCCCTACTATTCCTCCTTGTTTTTCTTCGACGCCCACGTCTTCCAGCAGATGCCCTTGGTGAGCATAGAGCTTCGAAAAGTATATCGTCAGAACGATGCCCGATTCATCCAACTGCTTGACAAGATACGTTGCAATCAGATCACTCCTACCGAACTGGCATTCTTAAACCAGCGTGTCGGGATGTCGCTTCCCTCCGACTCCACACATCTATCCATCACACTCTCCACGAGGCGCGACACAGTGGACTACATCAATGAGCAACACCTCAAAGACTTGCCAGGAGATCCTGAAACGCTCACTGGCGAGATTACCGGAGATTTTCCTGACAGCACCCTCCCCACGGCGCTGGATTTAGAATTGAAAGTCGGAGCCCAGGTGATGTTTATCAAAAACGACATGGAACACCGTTGGGTGAACGGCACACTGGGCATCGTCGTTGCCATGGAAATCGGCACAAGTGACACCGACTACATCACGGTGATGACCGAAGATGGTCTGGAGTTTGAGGTGGGTCGTGATATCTGGAGCAACATGCGATATACGTTCAACGAGAAAGAGCAGAAAATAGAGGAAGAGGAAATAGGCCGTTTCATCCAGTTTCCATTGAAATTGGCATGGTCTATCACGGTGCATAAGAGCCAAGGCCTCACCTTCCAGCATGTTGACATCGACTTCAGCGGTGGGGCATTTGCCTGTGGCCAGACCTATGTCGCCCTATCCCGCTGTGTGTCGCTCGAGGGCATCAGTCTGAAAGAGCCTTTACGTCTGCGTGACATCTTCGTCTCACCTGAAGTAGTGAGGTTCGCCCGTGGCTACAACAACGACAAGATGATCGACTCTGTCATCCGCGACGCACAAGCCGATATAGAGTACCGTGCCGCGGTGACCGCTTTCGACGCGGGTGACTTTGACACCTTTCTCGACCAGTTTTTCAAAGCCATCCATCATCGTTACGATATCGAGAAGCCACTGTCGAGAAGATATATCCGCAGAAAGCTGTCCCAGTTGAACAGGATGAACGAAGAGAACCAAAAGCTACGAGCCGAAATTGCTGCCCGCGAGGCATATCTCAAAGAACTTGCCGCCGAATATGTGTTGATGGGCAAGGACTGCGAACGTGAGAAAATGCCCGATGCCGCCATCGGTAATTACCGCAAGGCGCTACGTCTATATCCCGACTGTAGTGAGGCAAAACGGCGTCTAAAGAAGCTCGGTGCTTCTTAACATAGTTTAATTCAAGGCACATTTAGGTAAAGAATAATAAAAAGCAGAGTTGAAAAGCACTGATTTGAAAACTTTTATGTAAGTTTGCAGTCAGAAAATTGGAAATGAGATGAGGAAAGTCCCCATACTATTTGCCATCCTTTCGGCCATCATGCTTTGTGCCGTGTCATGCAAGCACACCTCAGTTGTAGAGAAACTGGGGCTAAAGTTTGATACCATACATGTGGAAGCCACTACCCAGCTGGTCGACTCGGGCAACTCACCCCAGTGTTCAGTGAGCATAGACATGATCACCGTCCAAGGCGACAAGTACCGTGCGCTGACCGACAGCCTACTCCGCTCGGGAGTACTTCAGCCCGACTACCTGTCACAGACCTCTCACAGCTTCACGCCCCGTGAGGCCGTCGATACCTTCATGAAGCGCTATGCCTCGGACTATCGTGAGTTCTACTCTGGTCTTTACACCGCCGACAGTACGTCTGTGCCAGCTTCCGACCTCAACATTCAATATCAGTTAACGACAGAAATACAAGAAGGCCGCGGTGACGTGCTGTGCCATCTCTCACACGTGATGAAACGCGAGGGCACAGTAGGCACCTACTACACCCTGGTCAGCAACATGGATATGAGTCAGGGAAAATTAGTCCATCTGCAAGATGTCTTTGTCCCAGGCTATACCAACGCCTTGAATCAAGCCATTCAGAATCGTCTGGAAGACAAGGTGGGAGTGAAAGGACTTGCCCAACTTCGAGATGCCGGGTATTTTGTGAGTACCGACGTGTATGCGACCAATAATTTCATATTAGGCCGCGACCATATCACCTTCATCTACGTGCCGAGCGAAATCGCCGACCGAGCAAAGGGAGAAGTGGCCATCGACGTGAAATATTCAACCATCAAAGGAATTTTGAGCATATGACCATCCTCAAGAAATACTTTCCCCACCTCAGTTCTCAACAACGAGATCAGTACGAAGCCCTTTGGGATTTGTATCAGGATTGGAATGGGAAGATCAATGTGATATCACGCAAGGATATCGACAACCTTTACGAGCATCATGTGCTCCATTCCCTTGCCATCTCCAAAGCCCTGCGATTCCGCGCCGGCACTCAGATACTTGATTTTGGCACGGGTGGTGGTTTTCCAGGCATTCCCTTGGCCATCATGTTCCCCGACTGTCATTTCACGCTCATCGACGGCACAGGCAAGAAGATTCTCGTGGTAAAATCCATCAGCGAAGCCATTGGTTTGAGGAATGTGACAGCCAAGCATCTCCGCGGCGAGGAGGAGAAAGGGCATTATGACTTTGTCGTCAGCCGTGCCGTGATGCCACTGCCCGACTTAGTCAAAATAGTACGTAAGAATATCACCCGCACATCCCGCAATTCCATCGCCAACGGTCTTCTCTGTCTGAAAGGCGGCAATGTGGAGCAAGAGGTGCAGCCCTTCCAGAGATTGGCTGAAGTCAGTCCCCTAAGCGAGTGGTTTGAAGAAGAATGGTTTAAGGAGAAACATCTAATATATCTACCGATATGATCAACGTCCAGCGATTTGTGTGTAATATGTTCCAAGAGAACACTTTCGTTGTAAGCGACGATACGCGCGAATGTGTGATAGTAGACTGTGGTGCCTTCTATGAGGAAGAGCGCCGCGCCATTACATCCTACATCCGCGAACAGCAGCTGACGCCCCGTCTCCACATAGCCACACACGGACATGTGGATCATCATTTCGGCGATGATTTCATCAGCAAGACGTATGGTCTGCCCGTCAAAGTGCATGCCGCCGACCAGGGGCTCATGGAGAATCTCCCACAGCAAGCCATGATGTTCCTGGGGCATGAAGCCATTCAATTCCCGGAGAAGTGCGAATACTTCCACGACAACGATGTGTTCACCTTTGGCACCCACACCATCACCATCCTGCCAACACCCGGCCATAGTCCGGGATCGGTAGTCTTCCACCTCGCAGATGAGCGTCTTGCCCTGACAGGTGACACGCTTTTCCATCTGTCCATCGGTCGCACAGACCTTGCAGGGGGTAGCATGATGCAACTCATCCAGAGTCTGCGCTCACTGTGTCAGTTCCCCGACGACACCCTCATCCTGCCAGGCCATGGAGAGAACACCACCATCGGAGAAGAATTAAAAATGAATCCATTTCTGGACAGATGACAGAGAAGATCATCCTCGGTATAGACCCAGGCACCAACGTGATGGGTTATGGCGTCATCCGTGTCATAGGTCAGAAGGCAGAGATGCTTGCCATGGGTGCTGTGGACCTGCGCAAGATCACTGACCCTTACCTGAAACTCGGCAAGGTGTTTGAGCGCGTGACCGGTGTGATCGACGAGTATCTCCCCGATGAAATGGCGATAGAGTCGCCGTTCTTCGGCAAGAACGTCCAGTCGATGCTTAAGTTGGGACGAGCTCAGGGTGTGGCGATTGCTGCTGCCATCCAGCGCGACATCCCCATCCATGAGTACGCGCCACTGAAAATAAAAATGGCCATTACGGGCAATGGCAGTGCCTCAAAGGAACAAGTGGCAGGCATGCTCCGTAGGCTTCTGAACATCCAGGATTACGACCTCCCCAAATATCTGGATGCCACGGATGCCCTTGGCGCCGCCTACTGTCATTTCATGCAGATGGGCAGGCCCACAGCAGAAAAGAGCGTGCGTGACTGGAAAGAGTTCATCACCAAAAATTCCAACCGCGTATGCAAGCCACAATAAGAGTCAGGCATGGTGTATGCCGTATGGAGAAATGGCGCATGGCGCATCCGGTAGACTTTGAGCTCCTCTCTGACGAGCACCTTGCTATTGTGGGGCGCAATGGTGGTGGCAAATCGATGTTTGTAGACATACTGACCGGTCGCCATCCCCTGCTGATGGAAGATCCATACTACGACTTCTCTCCCAGCACCAAGGCGCTTGTGTCGGACAATATCAAGTATATCACCTTCCGCGACTGCTATGGTGGTGACAACGACAACACCTACTATCTGCAACAACGGTGGAACCATCACGATATTGACGAGAGCACTCCCACCACAGGACAGCTGTTGGAAGAGTCGTATCTGCAGACAGGCAGTGACACAGTGGAGCGTCGCGCCTTTCAGAAGAAGATCTACGATCTGTTTGGGATGCGCCGCCTATTGGATAAGTATATCATCCTGCTTTCGAGCGGTGAGTTACGAAAATACCAACTGACGCGTGCGCTCTTGAGCGGGCCAAGGATTCTGATCATGGACAACCCGTTCATCGGCCTTGACGCAGAGACACGCCAGCAGTTGACCCGTCTCTTTGAGGAGTTGACAGGTCATTTCGCCATCCAACTGATCCTTGTATTGGCAAAGACCGACGACATACCCGACTTCATCACCCATGTGGTGGAAGTGAAAGAGATGGCAGTGTGCGCAAAAACGACCCGTCAGGAATATCTGTCCAAGCGTCAGAAAGAGGCACTTCCGGCACTATCCCTTGAGAAAGCCAAGGCCATAGAGGAGCTACCCTATAAAGCGGAGGAATACCATGCCACAGAGGTGGTGAGGCTGAATGATGTGAGTGTGCGATATGGCAGTCGCGTGATACTCGACCACGTCAACTGGACAATCCGAAATGGTGAGCGCTGGTCGCTCAGCGGGCGCAACGGCTCGGGCAAATCGACCTTGCTGAGTCTGGTCTGTGCTGACAACCCCCAGGGCTACGCCTGCGACATCTCACTCTTTGGCATTCCCCGCGGTACCGGTGAGACAATCTGGGACATCAAGCGCCACATCGGCTATGTCTCTCCCGAGATGCATCGCGCCTACAAGAAAGACCTCCCCGCAGTGCGGATAGTGGCGAGTGGACTTAAAGACTCTATCGGGCTATATGTCAACCCTACGCCGGCGGAATATGCCCAATGTCGCTGGTGGATGGACATTTTCGGCCTGGAAGGCATGTACGACCGACACTTTCTGAGTCTCTCCAGTGGTGAGCAGCGTCTGGTGCTCCTGGCGCGCGCCTTTGTCAAAGACCCGGAATTGCTGATCCTCGATGAGCCGCTACATGGTCTCGACGACAGCAACCGTCATCTGGTGCGTGAGATCATCAACACCTTTGCCCGCCGCCGCAACAAGACCATTATCATGGTAACCCACTATCAGGAGGAGCTCCCCTCATGTATAGACAGACATCAACATATTGGAATATAACATATTGCAATCAAATAAAAAAGATACATTTATGGCAAGAAAATTACTTTTTACAGTAGCCTTATTGACATCCATGTTGAACGTATCAGCTCAACACGCTTACAATGAAGCCATCCGCAAGGCCAAAGCTGTAGCTGAGGACACCAGCAAGAACTTGGAAGAGCGTAAGATAGCTGCTTTCAAGCGTGAGGCGCTCTACTATCTTGGTTCGCAAGCCTACAAGCAGATGCCCGACAGCAGCGTGACGATGCTTGACAACCAGGCACTCGCCCTGTATCAGTTTATCAACCTCTACACCAATAGTCTGCTGACATGTCCCAAGAAAGAGCGTACACAAGTCATGGACTTGTTTACAGGCATCAGTCTGGCACATCCCAAATTCCATGACCAGAACAAGGAGTATGTACTTGCCTATATCACCAACCAGGGATATCTGACACGTTTCTCATTAGACACCGACTGGGTGGCAGCCTACTCAGACGCGAAGCGTCGAATGAGCAGGTAGCGGTCGGCATGAAGAAGTCCAAAAATCATTTGGCGTATTTATAGTAATACCAATATGTGTTACCAAAAATGCGACGCATGTAATTGGCCACGGTATTACCCGGATATGCCTTTTGCATTTCACAGAAATCCTTGAAATCCGCCTCCAGCACCGGGTTTTTCCCATCCAGATAAGGCACACCAGATTGATATTTGTATAAAATCATCGCCTCAGCATAATGCCTTGGTAAGACGGAGTCAGGATAAGTTCGCTCTATCAATGCCACAAAAGGCTCTAATTTCCGATCCAGAAGATATCCTGTCAATCGATAGTCCATTCTCACCGTGTCATTGGCAGCATAGGCAGCAATCACAGAATCATTGATCAGCATGGTTCTGGTATTGTCACCATCAGGCAACAAAGCCTTAGACCCACCCGTCATGGGATAACAAAACAGTCTGTCTCCCATCATCCCCTTCTGCGCAAGTGCATACGCTCTCAACATCACCAGCGAAGGGTCTGTGGACAATGATTTTTGTCCCACCTTGAGAGCTTTGTCGTATGCCCCTTTCTCCATCAGTTTTTCGATGCGCACGCGGTAATGAAAGACCTCATTGCCATTGCTGAACAATCCCACGAGCAGAAACATCACCGCCATCGTCATCAAATTGACCCACACGATTCGTGAGAAGATGCCCCCATTCCGTTCCTCCGGCTCATAAGGTTGGATCTTTCTCAACCAAAGCACCAAGCCCACATAAGTGCAAATCAATAAAGGAAAGGCAATCAGCCATCCCCCAAAAGAGAAATGCTTATCGATATCAGCACTGACATCGGTGATGATGGTGAGTATGAGTAAAGACGGGAAATAGGTGAGCGCATGCGCCCTTCTTTTCAGTTTTGTCAGATAGAAGATGCCGTATTGCAACAGGAAGAGCGTCAATGTGATGAGTACGGCACCGATAAAATTACCATAATGGGTTTTCCCTTCGGATAGCACAAACTGAGCCACCGAGAGTATCTCTCCCTGATAGAAAAAGAGATAGACAAAAGAGAACACACAGAAGGCGACAGCACACGCCATCTGTGTGTACAACTCTAATGTATCTTTTCTGCTATGTCCCCCTATCAGGTATAACATGAGTCAGATTAGTTCTTTCTCAACACCACGGCAGACCTTGCGGGAATATACAGCTTGAGCCATTCCTTCCGATCCTCGACATACAAGGGGTCGAAATTGGTGAAATGCGTCACTGAGTCATCAGCGAATCCGTTGCCGCCGAACTCTTTGGCATCAGTATTCAGCACGACGTCGTAGGAACCCGTAGGCACGAGGAATCCATAGTCAGTGAACGACCGTGTCGGACTGAAGTTGAACACGAACACCAAGTCGCCTCTCATGAAGGCGAGCACCTGGTCGCCATCGTTGTGCCATATTTCCTGAACCGGTGTTTTCTGGAAATTCTTCTGGCTTTTGATGACTTCCAGCATTTTTCTGTCGAAGTCACCCAACCAATGGTAGCATAAGTCATAGTTATCGACAAGGTTCCACTGTCTGCGGGCATATTTATAGCTCCATCCGTTACCCTCCCGTGGGAAGTCAATCCATTCAGGATGTCCGAACTCATTGCCCATGAAATTGAGGTATCCTCCATTGATGGCAGCCGCAGTCACCAGACGAATCATCTTGTGCAACGCAATACCTCTGTGAGCCATATCATTCTCATCTCCCTTCTTGAAGTGCCAGTACATATCAGCATCGATAAGCCGGAAGACGATGGTCTTGTCACCGACAAGCGCCTGGTCATGACTCTCACAATAGCTGATGGTTTTCTCGTCAGGTCTTCTGTTCTTCACCTCCCAGAAAATCGAGCTGGGTTTCCAGTTCTCATCACTCTGTTCCTTGATGGTCTTGATCCAATAGTCGGGGATATTCATGGCCATGCGATAGTCGAATCCGAATCCGCCATCTTCAAACTTGGCAGCCAGACCTGGCATACCGCTCACTTCCTCTGCGATGGTGACGGCATGAGGGTTCACCTCATGGATCAGTTTGTTGGCCAGAGTGAGATAGCAAATGGCATTGTCATCCTCATGCCCGTTGAAATAGTCACCGTAATTGCAGAAGGCCTCTCCGAGACCATGGCTATAATACAACATGGATGTGACGCCATCGAATCGGAACCCGTCGAAATGATACTCCTCAAGCCAGTATTTACAATTGGAGAGCAGGAAGTGTATGACATCATCCTTCCCATAGTCAAAGCAAAGCGAGTCCCATGCGGGATGCTCGTGTCTGTCACCCGGATAGAAATATTGATTGGGGTCTCCAGCCAAATTGCCAAGTCCCTCCACCTCATTCTTTACGGCATGAGAGTGTACGATATCCATAATGACAGCCACTCCATTCTGGTGTGCTGTGTCAATGAGCTCTTTGAGTTCCTCCGGTGTGCCAAATCTACTTGAGGCAGCGAAGAACGAGCTGACATGATATCCGAACGACCCATAATAAGGATGTTCCTGAATGGCCATGATCTGAATACAATTGTAACCATCCTTGATGATTCTTGGCAGCACATTCTCGCGGAATTCCGTATATGTGCCCACTTTCTCAGCATCCTGTGACATACCGATATGGCACTCGTAAATCAGGAGCGGATTGACATTAGCCTTGAATTTCTTTTTTTTCCACTCGTATGTTTTTTTAGGATTCCACACCTGTGCAGAGAATATTTTTGTATTCTCATCCTGCACCACGCGCTGAGCCCATGCGGGTATTCTCTCTCCCTCGCCACCATTCCAATGAACGTGCATTTTGTAGAGGTCACCATGTTTCATGGCTTTTGTGGGCAGTTTGAGTTCCCAGTTGCCAGTTCCTGGCACTCTTTTTACCTGATACTCCTCCTTCTCTTGCCAGTCGTTGAAATCACCTACAAGATAGATCTCAGTGGCATTGGGCGCCCACTCTCTGAAGACCCATCCACGGGATGTTTTGTGCAAGCCATAGTAATCGTATCCAGATGCGAAGTCGGTGAGTGTTTTCTTCCCATTGCGTGTCAGCTGGTTCAGTTTCCACTGTGCGTGGTCATGCCTACCGACGATGGCACTCTCGTACGGCTCTAAATATGGGTCATTGGCAACGAGTCCGATATGTTTGGGTTTTCTTTGTCTTTTTACCGGTGTATCTGTTTTTTTGGGTGCTTTTGTTGGCATAATAATCTGTTTTTTGAATAGTTTCTAATAATAGTTTATAATAAATGTCTCAACTTTTAGTATTCGAGGGAGTTGCAAAGTGTATTTTCCTCATCGCCACCTGCGGTTTCGCCATAATGCTGATCAGCAGAGGACAAGGCAATGGCTGCAAACGTGAGGTCCACCAGCTATACAGGGATTTTACATATAGCTTTTTTGAACTGATTCTTAGCAGAGATACAAGGAGCGTGTCCATCTTGTGGGAAGAAGATGACAAACATGCCCATCTTGCATGTGACATACGACTGCGACTCTATGCCAGGGAAGAAAGCGATATCTTTTTGCTCATTGAAGTCAGGCTCAGGCAAATCCTCTGTAGGTGTGTAGCCAAAAGTCTCCTCTTCCGTGAGCGGAATCTGTATATCGATCATCTTGCGATGTATCTCCAAGACAGCCTCTTTGGAAGTTTTCCCCTTTGGTGTCTGGATATTGACGAATCCGCCCTCCACGCCGATGTCGTGTTTACCTGGTTCCATCTTACTCAAATCATTGGCTTCCAAGAACTCTACCACTTTGCTGAATTGTGGGTGTAAAGCCACATAATTTTTAAGATTTTGAATCTTATCTACGATCATAACAATATAATTTGGGGTTAGTTTTCTACATGTCTGATACCATTCTCATAGTATCCTCGGGCAGTGATTTTGCCGGTTTTGTCTTTTTCGATGAAATTACCGTCTCTCTCACCATTGTTGTAAGTACCCTCGAAACGTTTTCCATCCTTACTCTCTTCGATGGCTTGCCCGTGTCGTATACCTTTATGGAACTGTCCTTTAAACCTGTCGCCATTATGATAGTGGATGATAATCTGTCCCTCAAACTGTCCAGCCCTGAAGTCTCCCTCAAAGACATCGCCGTTATTCTTGGTCAGTTTTCCACGTCCATTCTGCATATCTTTGCTCCATGATCCATCATAGGAGTCACCATTGCTCCATTTGAAAATACCTCTTCCGGATCTCTCGCCGTTGAGGAAAGTCCCGTTATAGGTATCACCATTGTGGTATTTCACCCTTCCACTTCCGGTCCTTTCCCCTCTGACATAATCACCCTGGTATACATCACCATTTGCGAAAGTATATGTACCCTGTCCGTGAGGAAGATCCCCCTCCCAGTTACCATTATACATATCTCCCCCCTCATAGTGGTTGATGCCTTTCCCTTTTCTCTCGTTGGCCACCCATGATCCTTGATAGTAAATCCCATTTCCCCAATTGAAGACGCCGTATCCCTCCTTCATATCATTTTTCCATCCGCCCTCATAATATTGTCCTGTGGAGAAAGTGTATTTTCCCTGGCCCTGTCGCTTACCTTCTACCCATGCGCCATCATAGATGTCACCATTGTAATAATACATGATACCCTTACCGTTCATCTGGTCTCGGTACCATTTTCCGACATACTTGCTCTGGTCCATTTTATAGTAAGTGCCAAACCCGTGCATTTGGTCTTGGTACCAGTCGCCATCATATTTTTCGCCATCGGCATAGGAGAAGACGCCTTTTCCCTGTCGTTTCCCCTTGAAGAACTCTCCATCATAAACATCACCGTTGGGATAGATTACATTTCCCTTGCCATGTGGTTTATTAGCGACTATCTCCCCTTGGTACTTGCCACCATCCTTGGTACTGCAAGAGCCGAGGGTAACGTTCTGTGCCTCTGTCTGGTAAAAAGCCATAGACACGAACAAAGATATGATAGTAACAATAATTCTCATTTCCAATTTTCAAAATCCGTGTCAAAATTAGCAAAAAATATGGATATCAAGAAATACTTTAGCAATTTTTATGCGTTTTCATTTATGTATTATCATAATTTGGCAGGTCGCAAGCCAAATCCCCCCATCAGCATCAACTTTTTATACAAAAAATTTAGTGAAAGAGACTGTGGTATAAGAAAAACAACAGAAGAGATTTACCTGACAGGGAAGAGATAATATTTACGTTTAGGATTGTTGTCAAGCATCCATTGATCGAGGACGACATGTTCGTCGAGGGCCTGAATGGAGATGGTATGCCGGCCTTTAGAGAGAGAAAACAATTGTTGTCTCAAAGTCTGCCCCCGTAAGACATTCAGTTTCCACTGTTCAGACCGGAACGGCTCTTTCAGAGAATACGTCACCGCTTCATCGCCATCGACAGAGACGGAGAAACGGACATCCCCATTGTCATTGGGGTGCATGGGTATCAATGCGATGGTCAACAAATAATCACCCTCAGTATTCACGTCACAAATATAGGATACAGACGTTCCCTTGGGCAAGGCGACAGCGCACATGCTATGTCCCAACATCTGGATTGTCCGGGGAGTTCCCGTGCACCCGTCGTATTCAGCCGCATTTTTAGCAATCACGTCAGGAGGACATGAAAGAGGTATGCTGTCCGCATAAACTGTCTCGGAGAAATTTTCCATCAGGCTGTCCATCTCGTGGTCGGATAGTTGGACTGGCGCCATGGGTGCCCAGAACACAGGCAGGTCACGAGGATGATCTGTCATGGAATTTCGCCATTTTCCATCCGCCATCACATTGTTGTAGTACGCTGTCAATTGTTTGATTTTCCGATATGCGGACTGGCTCTTAGCCACAGCCATTTTGATGTCATGTGTTTTTCGCACATCCGTCGGATTGTTCCCATCGGCCAGCAGTCTTGCTTTTTGAGCCTCCAACATTTTAGTGGCATGGGCAGCAGCGGCGGAGACAGGATATTCAATGGCAGCGAAATAAGCATCATAAAGTTCTGGTCGAATCAAATTCTTTATCTCATTTATTCCCTTTACGATGCCATTAAATATACTCAACTGTCTATCCAGTTCTCCACCAAATTCCGTCAAGCTGAACTCCGTGTTTCTCACATTTCCCAATCCACGGTCATAGATGCGTTTGTCGAGTTCGACCTGGTTCCACCCCATGAATTCAGGACGCCGTTGTCCACATAGTCCGTAGAATTCGCACATGAGGGGTAGCAGTTTTTCGCCCGCACTTTGTCCGAACTGTCTGCAGAGCCACTCATTGTAATGGTTTTTCAGTGTTTCACCCGTCACGGAATTGATATTCCACGCCATGTCGAGGAAGAGTTCCAAGTCATATCCAGCCACCTTGGGGTCGTGCACATTGGCGATCCACAATTTTCGCACATGATGGTCGTATGCCTCCCTCATTTCGTTGTAAATGAGTCCAGGTTGTGTTGTGGTCAACCAGAGGTAATCGTGCGGTCTTCCCCAGTAACTCAAGTGATAATACACCCCAGC
>FLNZ01002932.1_pt1 | contig 19391 bp, 17 predicted proteins | sample 1140391 | NCBI WGS metagenome assembly FLNZ01 (sample SAMEA3878171, study PRJEB12797) | bioreactor metagenome | biome: Moose rumen | place: Sweden | collected 2011-10
GGCGGTATTGGTCCAGACAACCGGATGGTCTCCCATCTTGACGGGGGTGTCCAGCGTGTAGGAATCCTCGTCCACCGTTGCCAGGACGTGGATGTCCGGATTCTCGCGCGGGTTCTTGTCGTAAGTGTAGAACTCGTCGTCCCTTACCAGGAAGGAGGCGGGGATGCCGTCCATGACAGGGTGGGAAGCATCCTCTACATTAACGATGCCGTCGGTCTTTTCGCGGATGTAGTTTTCGTAACGGATGCCGCCCAGAAGATCCGAGAACCAGGGCCACATGGGAAAGCCGTCAAACTCGCCCAGGAGGGAGGCGTGGTGGTATCCCACCCAGCCGCCGCGGCCTTCGTCAATGTAATCCTCAAAAGCTTCGGCCGCTTCTTCCGGCCAGCCGTAGGGGGCATAGTCAAGCTGGACAACTACGTCGAACCCTTCCAGGTATTCTTTGTTAATGCACTGAGTATTAGTTGTTTCTGTTAGCGCCAGTTTCTCTTCCTGAGCCACGGAGCGAAGCCAGGGGAGGACGACGTCGGAAAAGTCTTTGTGATGCCCGGCTCCTTCGTAGAGGACCAGGACACGGGTGGCCTTGGGGGCGCAGGAGCCCAGCACAAGCAGGAGGGAGAGGAGGAGTTTCATCGGCTGAAGTTTACAGGGAGAGTGAAATCGGGCCGGAGGGTGTAGCGCACCTTGTCCGGGAAATCTACGGGAAGAGGCTGGGTGACCGCGCCCGTGGCTGCCCATTCGCAGCCGCGCAGGAAGGTGGTCTGGTAACCGGTGCAGGTCATGGCATAGGTCATCTTGGGATCGTTCCCGCAGTGGCCCAGTACGTCCACGAAAATGCGTCCTTTCCCGTAGCGGACCGTCCAGAGCAGGGGTTCGTCCCGGTCTCCGTCACGGGTGGTGGCGATGATTTCGAGATTCTCTGCCGGACCGCGGAGGTGGAGGTAGATCTCGTCCTTAAAATGATGCCAGCTGGCCGGGAGGCCCTTTACGATAGGGTGGTCGGAGGCCTGGTTGTCAACGATAATATGGTGCTGCAGGCCGTGGTATCCGGCCCAGCCGGGGGAGTAGTCGCGGATTACTTCGCCTTCTTTCATGTACACGTAGGGCCCCCATTTTGCGTCGCGGCCGTTCCAGGCGCCCAGGCCGGTCATCCGGTTCCAGGCCGGCCATTTCTCCATGGGAATCACCGAGGAATGGATGAAGACAACCCCGCCGCCGCGCTGGACGTAGGCTTCGAAATCGGCCTTTACAGCGTCGGACCATTCTACGCCTCCGTAGTTGATTACCACAAGTTTATAGTCCTTGAAGGCAGGGCGGAAGGAGGACATGTCTTCGCCCCAGTTGGGGGTGATGAGCACATCTACGTCGAAGAGGCCGCTGTTTTCCATCATCTGCCGCATGCACTCAGCCGCGCCGCGGGAGTAATGGCTGCCGTCCATGCCGGCGATGACAAGGGCTTTGATGCGGCTCTTGGGCAGGGGGGCTTCCCCGGAAGCGCCCACAAGGGAAAGGGCTCCGTAAGCGTAGGTCCAGGAAGGATGATAGCCGTCTTCGTCGGTGTAGAACTCCCCGTCTTTGATATACTGGAAATGGATTTCCGAGATGCCGTCCCGGTCCCTGTCTTCTACCAGGAGGTTGAAGCGGTTCGAAAGGTATTCGGAAGAGGTGAATTCAATGGCGCCGCTTGCCTTGTCCACTACGGCGTAATAGAACTTGAACAGGTCGAACTCCGGCCAGTGTCCGGCATCGTGGCCGACGAGGAAGACTTCTTCCAGGGCAGGATCCGTATCCATTTGGGCTACAACGGATTTCTGCAGATAGAATCCGCGCCTGACAAGACCGTCCGGTACCTGGGTGCCGGGCGCAGGTGTTGCCCCGTACTGGGCAAGGGCGGGGATGGATAAGACCCAGAGAAGCAGAATAAAAGAAAGCCTTTTCATTATTGCAAATATACAAAAATCCCCGCCTTGCCAAAAGGAAGTGGCAAGACGTGGTGAAATTATTAGAAGGTCTTGATCTGAAATTCCAGGAAATCTTCACCGGGGAGGATGAGAACGTTGTTCAGGCTTTCACCGCCTTCACGGATGTAGGGAGCACCCCACCAACCGTCGCAGACGCAGAATTTCTCCTCAGTTTCGTGGTGAGCGTAGCATTTTCGGCCCAGTCGGGGCAAGGAAACAAGCGCCGGCCATGACGGAGGCGTCACGAAAATGACTTTTTTACGTAGATATGCAAAAAATTGGGTATCTTTGCTAAAACGCTCGTCGGGATATGAAAAAGTTTCTTGTTATACTCCTTCTCGCGCTGGGATTTTCTGCATCTGCTCAGAACGCCAATTATGAGCATGCCGCACGTTTTTCCACAAAAAACCTGCGTAATATGGTGTATTCCACCAGAGTGCGACCAAACTGGTTTGAGAAAAGCGACCGATTCTGGTATTCATGGAAGACGGCCGACGGCACCAACTACTACATTGTTGACGCCGCAAGCGGAAGGAAAAGCGAAATATTTGACCGTGAGAAGCTTGCGCGTGACATTACGGAGATTACGCGCGATCCCTACGATGCATGGCATCTTCCCCTCGGCGGTCTTAAGCTGAAGGAGGACAAGACTTTTCAGTGGGATTTGAAGTCGAAGACGGAGAAGAGAGACAGCGCGGGAAACACTACGGGGGAGTTCGTGGAATACCGTTTTTATTATGACATAAGCACGGGAAAGCTCACCTATGACACGGACGAGCACAAGGACGAATACCCTTCCTGGGCCAATGTTTCGCCGGATGGAAGCGCCGGTATCTACATGAAACGGCACAATCTGTGGCTCATGGACAAGGAAAACCTTGCAAAGGCGGCAAAGGACCCCAAGGACAGCACAATTGTGGAGCGGCAGCTCACAACCGACGGCACGAAGGACCACTCCTGGACCGGAGAGAATTACACGGGAGACAAACAGAGGGACAGTACGGAGCGTTATTATGCGGGCGTGATGTGGGCGCCGGACGGCAAGCATTTTGCCGTTATCCGCTGGGACATGTCCAATATAAAGGAATTCTGGGTAATCAATTCCGTGGCAAAGCCGCGCCCGGAGCTTGAGACCTACCATTACCAGATGCCCGGCGAACCCGGTCCGAAAGGGCAGCTTTGCATCCTCGATCTTTACGGAAACGTGAAGAAAGTACACTGGGAAGCCTTCAAAGACCAGGATGGAGATATCCTCAGGGCGCCGTACAGGGTTGCCGACGGCTATAAGGACTTTCGTTCTTCCAAGTGGCTCGGAGACAATGCGGGCTTCTATCTCCTGCGCAGAAGCCGGGATCTAAAGCGTACGGATCTTTGCAGGGTGGATGTGGGGGCCGACAGCACCAAAACCATCGTTGCAGAGCGCTTCAATTCATACATCGAGACGCGCGATCCCTATTTCCTCCCGTCGGGAGACTTCGTATGGTGGAGCGAGCGCAACGGATGGGCAAACCTTTATCTGTACAGCGCCGACGGCACCCTCAGGAAGAACCTCACCGAAGGTTCATTCCACGTAGAGGACGTGCTGGGACACACATCGGCCTACCTTGTGGTGAGCGCGTGCGGGGTTTCGAAGGACGAGAATCCGTACCAGATGCACAATTACCGTGTGCCGCTGGGAGGCGGGGCAATGACGCAGCTGGACATGGACGACATGGACGTGCTTGCAGAGGCGTCTGAAAACGGCAAATATTTAGTTGCCAATTATTCTCGCGTGGATTATAAGCCGGCGGTGATGCTTGTGAACACCGCAACCGGAAAGCGCATGCAGCTTGAAGAGTCAGACTTTTCCCGCCTCTTTGCCGCCGGCTACAAGTTCCCCGAGCGCTTCAAGGTTAAGGCGGCCGACGGCGTTACAGACCTTTACGGAGAGCTGCACAAGCCCTTCGACTTTGACTCTACAAAGGTTTATCCCATTGCCGATTACGTATATCCGGGCCCGCAGGTGGAGGCAAATGAGGTTTCGTGGAGGTTCAACCTTCGCACAGACCGTCTTGCCCAGCTTGGCATGATAGTAATAACCGTCGGGAACCGCGGCGGCCATCCCAACCGTTCAAAATGGTATCACAACTATGGCTACGGCAACCTTCGCGACTACGGCCTGGAAGATCAGAAATATGCCATCCAGCAACTTGCTGCGCAGTATGAGTGGATAGACATAAACCGTGTGGGCATCCATGGGCACTCGGGCGGCGGATTCATGTCTACAGCCGCAATCCTTAAGTACAACGACTTTTTCAAGGCGGCTGTCTCCTGCGCCGGAAACCACGACAACAGCATCTACAACCGCTGGTGGAGCGAGCAGCATCACGGCATTCAGGAGAAGGTTTCCAAGGGAGACACCAGTTTTGTTTATAACATAAAAACCAACCAGGAGATGGCCTCCCGCCTGAAAGGACACCTCATGCTTGTTCACGGAGACCAGGACAATAACGTGAATCCAGCCAACACGATACGCGTCGTGGATGCCCTCATAAGAGCCAACAAGCGCTTTGAACTGGTAGTCCTTCCCGGCCAGAGGCACGGCTTTGGAGACATGAATGAGTACTTCTTCTGGAAAATGGCAGACTGGTACTCAAAATGGCTTATCGGCGATGAAAAACAGCGCCCCGTAGATGTAGTAGAACTTAACAATGACTGATATGAAAAAATTTCTTCCTATTGCGGCGTTAATCCTTCTTGTGGCGTGCCATCCTTTCAGGACAGACATTTATGAGGACGAGCTTGTGATGCCCTTCGGCGGGGAGGCTCGGGACTCACTCTACATAGACATGAGTATAGAATATCCCGTGTCCGGTCTTTCAAAAGAGGCTCAGGAGAGGATATATTCCAATATATGCACCCAGGTTTTCGACCTGGAAGAACCGTCATCCTCTCTGGAGGAAAGCGCAATCAGGTATAGGGAAGACCTCATAGACCTGTATATGGATGCCAACGCAAGCTTTGAGGTACCCATGTCCTGGGAAGAGAGGATAGAAGGCTCATTCACGGAAAGCTACAAAAACTGGAAGACGTACCTTGTGAGCTACTACACATACCGCGGCGGCCCCCACGGGCTCCAAACACTGTCCTATACGGTATATGACACAAAGACCGGCTTTGAGGTGTTGGAAAGCGATCTCTTTGTACCGGGCTACTATGTAAAGGTGAGCAGCCTGCTGAAGGATGCCATATTCGCCTCGCTGGAGGAAGAGGACGCCGAACTGGCGCAGCTGCTTCACAAGGAAGCCATAATGCCAAACGACAATTTCTCGATAGGCCCCGAAGGAATCGAATGGACCTTCAACCCGTACGAGGTGGGCCCGTACGCCCTTGGGATAGTATCGGCCACCATCCCATGGGAAGAGCTTAAGCCCCTGTTAAAATAGCTACTTTGTGCCGAAGATTCTGTCCCCCGCGTCTCCAAGGCCGGGGACTATGTAGGCATTTTCGTTGAGGTGGCTGTCTACCGCGGCAAGGTAGATGTCCACGTCCGGGTGTTCCTTCTGCACCCTTTCAATGCCCTCAGGGGCACCTACAAGGCACATGAGGCGAATGTTGTTGCAGCCGCGCTCCTTGAGCATGGCAATGGCGTCACATGCGCTGCCGCCGGTTGCGAGCATGGGGTCCGTCACAATTACAAGACGGTCCTGGATGTCTTCCGGAAGCTTGCAATAATAGACCACCGGCACATGAGTTTCCTCGTTGCGGTACAGGCCTATATGACCAACCTTTGCAACCGGAACCAGCGTCTGGAGGCCCTCCACCATGCCCATTCCTGCCCTCAGGATGGGTACTATGGCCATTTTCCTGCCGCTCACTTTCTTTGCGGTCATGGGGCAGATAGGCGTTTCTATCTCAACGTCTATGAGGGGGATGTCTCTTGTAACTTCGTAGCCCATGAGTAGGGCAATTTCTTTAAGAAGTTCACGGAAGTCTTTGGATCCGGTGTTCTTGTCCCTCATGATAGTGAGCTTGTGTTGAATCATGGGGTGGTTGATCACATGCAGTTGACTCATTGCGTTTGTGTTTTTAAGATTTGTCAAAGGTAACAAAACTTTGGCGAATTAAGAAATTATTCTTATCTTTGCGGTCCGTTTTGCGGGCACATAAGACCCAATGAACGGATTTGTAACTATATTTTATTTATTAACAAACATTTATGCCTACAATTCAACAACTTGTCCGTAAAGGACGCGAGCAGCTCGAGGTAAAGAGCAAGTCTCGTGCGTTGGATGCATGCCCTCAGAAGCGTGGTGTTTGTCTTCGCGTTTACACTACTACGCCCAAAAAGCCTAATTCGGCTATGCGTAAAGTGGCCCGTGTAAGGCTCTCAAACGCCAAAGAGGTTAATGCCTACATCCCGGGCGAAGGTCACAACCTGCAGGAACACAGCATCGTGCTGGTTCGCGGCGGCCGTGTGAAGGACCTTCCGGGTGTTCGTTACCACATCCTTAGAGGAGCTTTGGATACCGCCGGCGTAGATGGAAGGACCCAGTCCCGTTCCCTCTATGGCGCAAAACGTCCCAAGAAATCTAAGAAGTAATTTTATCACCTTTAACAGTTATTCAAAATGAGAAAAGCGAAGCCTAAAAAGAGGATTCTACTTCCTGATCCTAAGTTTCACGATGTGGAGGTTACCCGTTTCGTGAACAATCTTATGCTGCAGGGAAAGAAGAGTATCGCGTATTCTATCTTTTATGATGCCATCGACCTGGTGGGCGAGAAGATGAAAGATTCTGACAAGGCTCCTTTAGATATTTGGAAGACTGCACTTGAGAACGTGACCCCTCAGATCGAGGTCAAGAGTCGCCGTATCGGTGGTGCAAACTTCCAGGTGCCCACGGAGTTACGCCCGGAAAGAAAAGTTTCCGTAGCAATGAAGAACCTCATCCAGTTTGCCCGCAAGCGTTCCGGACACTCCATGGCAGAAAAACTTTGCGCAGAAATTGTTGCCGCATACAACAACGAGGGCGGCGCATTCAAGCGCAAGGAGGATATGCACAGAATGGCCGAGGCCAACAAGGCCTTTGCACACTTCCGTTTCTAAGCTGAAAAGCTGAATGGCAAAGAGAGATCTTAAATACACCCGCAACATCGGCATCATGGCCCACATCGATGCCGGGAAAACCACCACGTCGGAGCGCATCCTCTACTACACCGGGAAAACCCACAAGATAGGAGAGGTGCACGAGGGCGCAGCCACCATGGACTGGATGGTTCAGGAGCAGGAGAGGGGCATCACCATCACTTCTGCCGCCACTACCGCCTTCTGGCATTACGGTGGAGACACTTATCAGATTAACCTGATAGACACTCCCGGCCACGTGGACTTCACCGTGGAAGTGGAAAGGAGCCTCCGCGTACTGGACGGCACCATCGCCACTTTCTGCGCGGTTGGCCGCGTACAGCCTCAGAGCGAGACCGTATGGCGCCAGGCCGACAAGTACGGTGTACCTAAGATAGCCTATGTGAACAAGATGGACCGCGTGGGGGCCGATTTCCTCGCCTGTGTTGAGGAAATAAGGACCAAACTTGGCGCCACCGCCGTTCCCGTCTGTCTCCCTATAGGTGCCGAGGACAAGTTCCAGGGCATCGTAGACCTCATCGACATGAAGGCCATCTTCTACGACGGCGAATCCGAAGACCTTGTAAACTATAAGGAAGGAGAGATTCCCGCCGACATGAAGGGCGAGGCCGCCCGCTGGAGGGACATCCTCCTGGAGGCCGCCGCAGAGTGCGATGAGACCCTTATGGAGAAGTATTTCGAGGACCCTGATTCCCTTACCAAGGAGGAAATCATTGCCGCCATCCGCAAGGGCTGCATCTCCATGCAGATTGTCCCTGCCTGCTGCGGCTCTTCCTTCAAGAACAAGGGCGTACAGTTCCTCCTTGATGCCGTAATGAGGTATCTGCCTTCTCCTCTGGACAAGGGAGCGGTGAGCGGAACAAACCCCCGCACCGGTGAAGAAATTACCCGTAAGCCGCAGGCCGATGAGCCGTTCTGCGCCCTGGTGTTCAAGATTGCAACGGATCCCTTCGTTGGCCGTCTTGCATTCCTCCGCGCATATTCCGGCCGTCTGGATGCCGGCTCCTACGTGTACAACACACGCACCGCAAAGAAAGAGCGTGTGGCCCGCCTGTACCAGATGCACTCCAACCACCAGAACCCCATAGAGTTCGTGGAGGCGGGAGATATCTGCGCGGCAGTCGGTTTCAAGGACCTCCGCACCGGAGATACCGTTTGCGTGGAGGACAAGCCCATCACACTGGAATCCATGGAATTCCCGGATCCGGTCATCGGCATAGCCGTTGAACCCAAGACTCAGCAAGACCTGGACAAGCTGGGAATCGCTCTCGGCAAGCTTGCAGAGGAAGATCCCACATTCACCGTGAAGGCAGACAATGAAACCGGCCAGACCGTCATCAGCGGCATGGGTGAGCTTCACCTGGATATCATCGTAGACCGCCTGCGCCGCGAGTTCGGCGTAGACATCAACCAGGGCGCACCGCACGTGAACTACAAGGAGGCCATTACAAGCAGCTACGAGCTGCGCGAGGTCTTCAAGAAGCAGACCGGCGGCCGTGGAAAGTTCGCAGACATCATAGTGAAAATCTCTCCTGCCGATGATCTCGTACAGGGCCTTCAGTTCATCAATTCGGTCAAAGGCGGAAACATCCCCAAGGAATTCATCCCCAGCATTGAGAAGGGTTTTGCCTCCGCAATGTCCAACGGTGTCCTCGCGGGATACGAGGTGCCCTCCCTCAAGGTGGAGGTGCTGGACGGAAGCTACCATCCGGTAGACTCAGACCAGCTTTCCTTCGAGCTTGCGGCCCGCATGGCGTTCCGTCATGCCTGCCCCAAGTGCCATCCGGTACTCATGGAACCCATTATGTCCCTGGAGGTTGTCACCCCCGAGGATTACATGGGTGACATAGTGGGAGACCTCAACCGCCGCCGCGGCCAGATAGTGGCCATGGACTCAACCGCAAACGGCGCACGCATAGTCAAGGCGTTCGTCCCGCTGTCGGAGCAGTTCGGTTACGTCACGGTACTGCGCACGCTGTCTTCGGGCCGTGCAACAAGTACCATGACGTTCGACCACTACGCCGAAGTCCCTGCAAACCTCGCCAAGGAAATAATTGAAAAGAGCGGTTACCGCGTAATGTCCGACGACGAGTAAAAAGAGCAAAAGTAAAAAAGTAAAGAATATGAGCCAGAAAATCAGAATCAAACTCAAGTCATTCGATCACATGCTCGTGGACAAGTCTGCAGCAAAGATCGTAGACACTGTGAAGGCTACGGGTGCAAAGGTAGTAGGTCCCATTCCTCTTCCCACCAACAAGAAGATCTTCACTGTGAACCGCTCCACCTTCGTGAACAAGAAGAGCCGCGAGCAGTTCGAACTGGATTCCTATGTCCGCCTTATAGACATAGACGAATCCAACGCAAAGACCGTAGACGCCCTCATGAAGCTTGAGCTTCCCTCCGGCGTCGAGGTGGAAATCAAGGTCTGACGCAAGTTCAGGCACTGAATTTGCAGCCTTTGTGGCTGCTAAAAAGGCCCCTTAGCTCAGCGGTTAGAGCAGCGGACTCATAATCCGTTGGTCCTGGGTTCAAATCCCCGAGGGGCCACATGAGAAACGACGGTTCATCCCGTCGTTTCTTTGTATAATTATTCGTATATTTGAACTATGAAAGGAAAGATGACTGCGTATCTATGCGCAATGCTCACGGTGATACTGTGGGCAATGTCTTATATTTGGGCCGACAGGCTTCTTGGTCTTAATATTCCGGTGGAGTTTTTTGTTCCCGTGAGAATCCTCATGGCAGGGGTCCTTCTGTGGATAATCAACATTGCCACCGGGCAGAAAATGCGCATACAGAGCCGCAAGGACATGTTCAAGTTCATTCTCCTTGCCCTCTGCATGCCTTTCATATACTTCGTTGCAGAAACTTACGGACTCAAATTCACGGAGTCACCAACCATTACTTCCCTCATCGTCGCGACCAACCCCATTTTCGCTATGATTGCGGGCATCCTCATCTTCAAGGAAGCCTTCGGCAAAACCAATATCATCGGAGTTTTCATCACTGTTGCAGGGCTTTGGCTGGTGGCGTTCTCGCGCGTTGAAACGGGAGACCTTTTCTTCCTTGGGGTGGGAATACTTTTTATCGCCGTCATTTCCGAGGTGAGCCAGATAGCCTTCACCAAGTCGCTGTCAGAGACTTATGCCCCTTCGGTGATAGTGATGTACCAGTTCCTTCTGGGGGCGGTTCTTTTCCTTCCCCTGCTGCTCACAAGGGGTCTTCAGGACTTCAATCCGCACACATATCTCACGTGGGATGTGCTGTACCCTATACTGGCCCTCGCCCTGCTTTGCTCGGCAACGGCCTTCACCAGCTGGGCATATGCCATTTCCAGGCTGGGCGTTGCCAAAACCAGCGTTTTCCTTGCCGTTGTGCCGCTTGTGACGGCCGTTCTGGCTTTTGTCCTTGGGGAGGAGCAGCTTTCGGCCATGCAGTGGGTGGGCCTTGCCGTGGGCATGGTGGGCATTTATCTAACGCAGAAAGTCAATGAATAAACTTGCAGTGATTGCCTTCGGTGGAAACGCCCTTCTGAAGGCCGGCGAAAAAGGCACATTTGATGAGCAGGTGCACAACGTGGAAGAGGCTGCGCGGGCACTCATCCCGCTCGTGAGGGAAGGGTACGACATCGTGATTGGCCACGGGAACGGCCCGCAGGTTGGCAACGCTCTCCTGAGGCACGAGGCCGGGGCCAGGGATTTCGGCCTTCCCGCCATGCCCATGGACTATTGCGGCGCAGAAACGCAAGGCGGGATAGCATACCTTCTGGAAACGGGTATAGGCCGCTCACTTGGCAAGGCCGGCATAAAGAAGAATATCGTTTCGCTCGTTACTCGCGTTGAAGTATCGGCCGATGACCCCGCTTTCCGGAATCCCACAAAGTTTGTGGGGCCTTATTATGAAGTGATGCCGGAGGACGGCGCCGTTTACAGGCAGGACCCGCGCGGGCTTGGCTGGAGAAAGGTGGTGCCGTCACCGGAGCCCCTCAGAATCCATAATATCGGCGTTGTGGAAAAGCTTGCAAGGGAGGGTAATATTGTCATTACCGTCGGTGGCGGCGGCATCCCTGTTATGAACGGCCGCGGCATAGAGGCGGTAATTGACAAGGACCTGGCCAGCGCCCTTGCCGCTGCGGTGATGACGGCCGATGAGCTTCGCATCCTCACAGACGTCCCCCGGGTGTGCGTCAATTTCAGGAAGCCGGGCGAAAGGCAACTTGATGTCCTCACCCTTGCCGATGCACGTAAATACCTGGAAGAAGGGCAGTTTGCCGCCGGCTCAATGGGGCCTAAGGTAAAGGCTGCCATAAGGTATGTGGAGGCTACGGGCGGATAAGTGAAACCAAGATAATACCATAACACTATGAACCTTAAAAACCGTAACTATCTCAAGATTCTGGACTTTTCCACGGAGGAGCTCCAATATCTCCTGGACCTTTCCGCAAAGCTTAAGGCCGACAAGAAGGCCGGCAGGGAAGAGCAGCACCTGAAAGGGAAGAACATAGCCCTCATATTCGAGAAAACCAGCACGCGTACGCGCTGCGCCTTTGAAGTGGCGGCCCACGACCAGGGCGCGCACGTCACATACCTGGGTCCTACCGGCTCCCAGATAGGCGTAAAGGAATCCATGAAGGACACCGCACGCGTCCTTGGCCGCATGTACGACGGTATCGAGTACCGCGGCTTCGGCCAAAAGATTGTTGAGGAACTTGCCCGGTACGCCGGTGTTCCTGTCTGGAACGGCCTCACCAACGAGTCGCATCCCACGCAGATACTTGCCGATTTCCTCACAATGAAGGAGCACTCTTCAAAGCCCATGTCTCAGATTTCCTTCGCCTATCTTGGCGACGCCCGCTTCAACATGGGGAACTCCCTCCTCGCCGGTGGCGCAAAGATGGGCATGGATGTGAGGATAGTTGCTCCAGGGAGCCTGCAGCCGTCGGCCCGGCTCATAGAAAAGTGCAGGGAAATTGCGCGTGAGACCGGCGCCCGCATCACGGTGACGGACAACGTGGACGAGGGTGTGAAGGGTGCAGACTTCATCTACACAGATGTCTGGGTGTCAATGGGAGAACCGGACGATGTGTGGAAAGAGCGCATCGGCCTTCTTAAGCCGTATCAGGTGAACGCTGCTCTTATGCTGCGCACCGGTAATCCAAATTGCAAGTTCATGCACTGCCTTCCCGCATACCACAACCTTGAAACGGGGGTAGGCCGTCAGGTTTACGAGAAATTCGGCCTTGACGGTGTTGAGGTGACGGAAGACGTTTTCGAAAGCCCCGCTTCCATCGTTTTTGATGAGGCAGAGAACCGCATGCACACCATCAAAGCCGTGATGGTGGCAACCCTCGGGGACTAAAATACGTAATTCAAGGCAATGTAGAGGGCGTCCGGGCCGTCGGTCTCCTTGAAAGGCTTTGCCCATTCGGCCGACACTATGAAGTTTCGGTTCATGGCAAGCTTGACTCCTGCGCCCGCGCTGCAATGTGGCTTCAGGGCCTCTTTTCGCAGCGTCTCCTCAGGCTTGAGCGTGAGTGCGGCAAGTTCCTTTCCTTTGTACAGGGACGTAACCATGCCGGCGTCGAAGAGCGGGTTCACGGCAAGATACCAGTTCTGGCCGATGAAGCGGAAGTTCACAAGTCTTATTCGAAGCTCCGAATTGAGCCATGCATATCCGCTGCCAACGAGTCTCTGCGCCAGAAGGCCGCGAACGGTATTTATGCCGCCAAGGCCGTCGGTGCAGGTTTGTCTCAAATAAAGGGTGGAAATGTTCTGCTGATTGTAGAAAGGTGCTTCGCCAAGGATTGTACCCTGATATGCAAGATGATATGCAAAGACGAAGCGGTCGCTTGAGCCAAGGGACAGATACTGGCGGAAGTGGGCTGCGAGGCGCAAATATTTGTACCCGTCGCCAAAAAAATCCGGAGAGCCGTTGAGATATGCCTCGGCATAAATGCCCTTTGAAGGCGCGGCTTCATTGTCACGTGTGTCAAGTACTGCGCCGGCTTTCATCTCGAGACGGTGTCCTCCGCCTGCTTCCTTCTCTTCCAGTACGCCAAGGGCTTTGTAAATGTGGTACAGAGTATTGTCCGGATTGTACTTGTCGCCCGCAATGTCTCCAAGCTTGTAGTACCAGTAGGATAGGCCTGCCACCCAGTTGAGATTATGGGAGATGTGCCCCTGAAAATCGGCAAGGACGCGCACCATGGAACGCTTGTAGTCGTAGTATGCGGTCCCTGTCTCCTTGTTGAGGTCCAGGTTTTTGCGGTATGGCTCAATTCCGTTGAGCCCGTAAAACTGGAACATGGGGTCGTACTGGAAACTGGCCGAAAAGGTTGTCCGTATCCCCGGAATGAGGTGTTCCGAGTCGAACTGTGCATGAAGGAGCGTCTGGCCTTTGGTGTAGCGCGACGCTTCCACATACATCCTTTCCTTATAATTGGGGTACAGGTCTGCGTAGTGGAAAATATCGGCACAAATCCCATATTGGAAGCCTAGATCTGAGTTATAGCTTACGGCGGGAAGGACGCCGAAGTTCCAAGGCCCTACGTTTTCTTCCGTCTGCGCGGTGGCAGCCAGGCCGATGCATAGAGCAAGGGCCCCTGCAATAAGATGGTTTTTCATCGCTGGTCAATTTTATCCCCGTAAACGAGGTAGCGTTGGAACAGGAATTCGGTTACGAGGTTAAGTATCATGTTGATTGCCGTCACCAGGTATTCGTTCCAGAGGAGCGTCTCGCTCAAGTAATCTCCCAGCCATGTTGACAGTGGCGTGAAGACGGCGTAGTAGCACAGTACCTTGAACATAGCCAGAGGAACGTTGGCATAGCTGCGGAAGGTGAAGCGCCTGTTGAGCGTGAAATTCCAGATGACGGAAAGGAGAAGCGCTATAAGATAACAAGGCCAGTAGCGCCATGTGGTGAACTCATTCAGGAGTGCGAAGGAGCCCATCTCAATGATGCCTGCGCTGGCCGAAAAGAGGACGAATTTTACAACCCGCCAGATTTCCTTGGATTTGGTTTTAGTCACAATGAGCACTAAGATACAATACTTTTTTGGAGAAAAAAAGAAAAAACGCTAAATTGCAAACTGAACAATAAACAAGGAAAGCCATGAAGAATAAGTTTTTCAGAAAAATCAACGACATTACGCACATCCATAAAAGGGCTGCCTTTTCAGATCTTCCAGACCGTTATCTGTCCAAGGAATCTGCTTTCCAGGCCATTGCAAGGGATCGTTTCTCTTGCCGTTCATTCAAGGATACGCCTCTTACAGACGTTCAGATCGGCCACATCCTGGAGTCCGCAAGGCTCGCTCCATCGGCAAAAAATCTCCAGCCCACGCATGTGTGGGTGGTAAAAAGCCCGGAGGCCATGGCAAAGCTCTCGGAAGTTACAAAGTCCATCTACGGTGCTCCCGTTGTCTTTATGGTGGGCTGCAAGCCGGAGGATGCATGGGTGCGCGGCTACGACAACAAGAACGGAGCAGAGGTAGATGCCGCAATAGTGGGTTCACACATCATGCTGGAAGCGTCGGCACTGGGCCTTGGCAACGTTTGGGTGGGCTCTTTTGACCCTGCAAAGCTAAAGGAACTCTTCCCGGAAACCGCAGGATATGAGATTGTGGCGCTGTTCCCCGTTGGCATCCCCGCCACGGATACCAGCACAAACCATGAGAATCGCAAGCCCCTGGAAGAATTCACGACAACCCTTTAAGACATGAAGAGAACTGTCTTGTTTATATGCGCCAGCCTTCTGGCGCTTTCTTGTATTAACAGGCCTGCCGGAGCACCGAAGGAAGACAAATCGGCCCGTATGGAATGGTTCCAGGAGGCAAAACTTGGCATTTTCATCCACTGGGGCATCTATTCCCGCGGAGACTGGAGCGAAAGCTGGGCCTTCCACAACGGCACCGTCTCCATGGAGGACTACTTTGCTCAGGAGGCCGATTTTACCGCAGAGAACTACAATCCCCGGGAGTGGGTGTCACTCATTAGGGAAAGCGGTGCAAAATATACTGTCATAACTTCAAAGCATCACGATGGAGTGGCCCTCTGGGACACAAAGGCAGGTGACGTGAGCACCGTCAAGAGCTGCGCAGCCGCGAAGGATGTTCTTACCCCGTTTGCCAATGAGGTTCGCCGCCAGGGCCTTAAGCTGGGATTGTATTATTCGCTCATAGACTGGCCCCGGGAAGACTACCCCAATGTTTTCCGCGCCGGCCCTGCCCGTTATGACATCCACAAGGAGCCGGAAAGGTGGAAGCACTTCCTTGAGTTCAATACGGCTCAGCTTCGTGAACTGTCGGAGCAGTACAGGCCGGATCTTGTGTGGTTTGACGGAGACTGGGAGTTTTCGTCGGAGGAGTGGGATGCTCCCGGAATAGTGCGCACTTTAAGGGAATACAACCCAGATGTGGTGGTGAACTCCCGGATTGCCGGAAACGGGGACTATGCTACGCCCGAGTTGGGCGTTCCGGTCATGAAGCCCGCCGAAAGGTGGTGGGAAACATGCATGACCATAGGCGATTCATGGGGCTTCCGCAAGCGGGATACAGATTTCAAATCGGCGGGAACCGTTATCCGTATGCTTGTAGACTGCATGTCGCTGGGCGGGAACCTCCTTCTTGACATCGGCCCGCGCGCAGACGGCACCATCCCTCAGGAAGAAGTGGATGTTCTTAAGGAACTGGGCCGATGGACTTCCAAGCACGAAGAGGCCGTTTACAGCACTCGCGCCGGCATTACTCCAGGCCACGTTCAGGCCTATACAACACTCAGCAAGGCTGGAGACATCCTTTACGTCTATTTCCCTTATGCGCCCAATGAAACAATTGAAATCAAGGGACTTAAGCCCAAGGTGAAAAAGATAAGGGTAGTGGGTACGGAAGCGGAATTGTCATGGAAACTTTATAACGACATAGACTGGAGTGAAATCCCGGGCGTGCTCTATGTCAACGTTCCCAAAGACGTCCTTGACCCCCACATGACGGTTATCGCACTGGAACTTGACGCACCCGTTTCGCTTTATGAAGGTGCCGGGCAAGTAATAAGTTTCAACGAGTAAATATCACTACTTAAGAATTTCAGGTAGCTTTTCATATTCTTTTCTATTCTTTTTTCAACTCCTCAGCCGGATTGGTCCGGGCGGCCTTAAGGGTCTGCCAGAGGACGGTGCCGAAGGCGATGGCCAGCGATATGATGACCGCCACGGCGAACACCCAACCATAGTCCTGCACGCGGTAAGCGAAGCGCTCCAGATACACCCTTGCTGCCCAGACGGCCAGCGGGATACCAATGGCGCAAGCAATGCACGTGAGAATCATATAGCTGCGGACATTTCTCCACGTCTCGCTGCTCACATCAGCCCCAAAAACCTTTCGCACTGCTATCTGCTTGGTATTTTCATCGGCAAAATAGGTACTCATGGCCAGAAGGCCCAGAAGGGAAATGAGCACCGCAAGGACCGCGAAGAGTTCCACCAGCCACAAGGTCCTTCGTACAGGGATCAGCTGCTTGCGATTGATGTCTTTGATGAAGCCGTACCGCCAGGCAGACTGTTCCACACCCAAAGTCTCCAAACGGAATTCCTTGTAGGCCTGAAGGATTTGGTCTTCATAAGATTTGTCTTCCCCAGTGGTCTCTATTAGAAGACAATGGGAATACTGTAGTTCTTCCACACGGGTCACGATGACACCACCATTGGGATTGATCTCACCTTCTGAGGCAGGGCGGGTTGGGAAGTCCGTCACGACGCCTCCGATGAATTCCGGCTGGGCACCGTTCATGTTGATCCTCCGGGGGAATACGGTTGAGGTGTCGGAGACACCGGCAACGTTGAAGGCTGAACGACTCATCCATAGCGAATGCGTCAGCGGATGACCGAAATCCTCCTCCACTTCCAACCCCAGCAGTTTGAAGTAGGTGGAGTCGCATAAGATGACAGGCATGTCAACTCTATGCTCATCGTCCACCTTGATACCCATCGTCATATTGATCATTCCTGGTATTCCTCGTCCTACTCCAGCTTTGGTCACAAAGGGTAGCCTCTCCACCTTGTCTTTGAAGAGTTTCATCTGATCGTAGTTCCGCGCGGAATATTCGATGTAGTACAGGTTCTCCGTGGCGGAGTGCATAGGCCGCGAAAGCATGTGACTCATCTGCGCTTCCATCACCAGAGCCAGCGCGATCAGGAAAACTGAGAGCACGTTCTGCACCACGATGAATACTTTGCTCAGTACCATCTTGTTCCGACGCCGGAGAGTGCCCCTGATCACGTCGATAGGCTGGTAGCGAGAGGCCGCGAAAGCGGGAAGAAGGCCGTTGATGACACCAAGGTCCAGGATCCCGGCCAGATATGCCAGGATATACCCCGGCGTGAGCATAAATGATAGCCGTACGCTGGTGTCGGTTCCCATCAACATGTCGTCCGGATCACGGGTGGAGACCAGACTGTTCACCATTGGCTCAAACAGATCCGCAAGGAGCATGGCCGCGGCGAAACAGATGGCTGTGAAGACCACGGATTCGCTGATGTATTTCCAGAGAATACCGGATTTGTCCGCCCCAAGAAGCCGCCTGGTGGCCATCTCCTTGGCCCTTTTGCCTGTGAGTGCCAGGCTAAGGTTGACATAGTTGAATATGGCGGAGAGCAGGAGCAACAGCACCACGACGGTCAGCAACCGCAACATCTGGGCGTTTCCCGAGCGGATCAGTTCGTGGCTGGCGACAGGGAAGAAAAAGGCTTCGTCCATGCGGTAGGCTTTCCACTTATCCACCTTTTCGGCCTGCCAAGTGGAATCATAGTTCTTATGCAGGAGGGCCTTCACCTTGGACCGCATGGCATCAAGGTCCGCATCCTTTCTCACAAGGAACCAGGTGGAGTAATTGCCGATGCTGTTGAATGCCTTGGGCTGCTCGGTCGCCCATGTGGCGGAGATATTCGTGATGATGTCCGTGGGCATGAAGAAGGTCTCGTCAAAATCGGCGAAGATGCCTTTGATCACGCGGTCCGCGTCATCGATCTTTAGAGTTTGGCCGACTTGCTTGCCAATCTTCCTGGCCAGAGACTCACTGATGAGAATATCATCCTTCCCCACAAAGTCCTCCAGGCTTCCTTCTACAAGACGATATTCCGGGAACACCTTGAAGAAGTCGGCGTCGGCCTCCATGCCGGAGGCGTGAATCGCCTCTTCCCCATTATAGATGGCCGGCTGCCACAAAAACGCGATGTGCGTCGCCGCCTCCACTTCCGGAATATTCATCTCCAGCTCCTCTTTGTCCCAATAGGTCAGTCCCAGGAACTCATTGGTCCCCAGCACAAACGTGCGCTTCCACTGCGGCGACTCATGCGCCACCTCATACTGCTGCACCACGTAGGAACCGATGAGGATCACAAACGAGAGGCTCACGGCCAGCCCCACCGCCTCGATGGCGGTGTACAGTTTATTGCGTGAGAGGAATTTCAGGTAACTTTTCATATTTATTTGTATCTTTGTCAAAACACATGATTATGCAACATTCTTCCCTGGAAAACGGCCGCTGGACCGAACTTACCTTTCCGCAGCAGATGGCTAACATCGGCAGCGAAACTTCCCGTGTCCTGAAGGCCCTTGAATCCGGGAAAGAAAGCCGCGCCATGAGCGCTTTTACCCGTTTCCAGGAGTTGATTGACCTTACCATCCGGTACGGGAGGCAGGGCGAAAACCTGTCGGCCCGCGGTGCCATGTGGGAGGAACTCTGCCGTTTCCGGGAGTTGTACTGTGCCGCTTTCGAGGGGCGTAACCTTCCCGAACTTGCCGCTGCCAACCGGTATCTGGACCAATTTGCTTCCATACGATAATCCATCATTCTGAGCACTTTTTTGTCATTCTGAGCGCAGCGAAGAATCTATTCTTTTTTCAATTCAATTGCCGGATTCGTCTTTGCCGCCTTCAATACCTGCCAGATGACAGAGACAAACGCGATAAGCCCGGTGAGCAGCACGGCCACCACGAATATCCACCAATAGCCTTCCAGCCGGTAAATAAAGTCTTTCAGATATTCCTGAGCTGCATAAACAGCTATCGGGATGCCGATGACGCAGGCTATACTAACGAGCACCATATAATCACGGATTGTCCTCCAGGCTTCTGTATCCACTGTGCCCCCGAAGACCTTCCGGACGGCGATGTCGCGGCTCTTTTCATCGGCAAAATAAGTGCTCATGGCCACAAGCCCCAGAAGAGCGATGAGGATGGAAAGGAGCATAAAAATCTCCACCAGACGCATGTTGTTGCGGGCCGGTTTCCAGTCCTCGGCGATGTTCTC
>FLNZ01000055.1_pt1 | contig 19382 bp, 18 predicted proteins | sample 1140391 | NCBI WGS metagenome assembly FLNZ01 (sample SAMEA3878171, study PRJEB12797) | bioreactor metagenome | biome: Moose rumen | place: Sweden | collected 2011-10
TGGGGAAATTTTCTTTCCGGATTACCTTACTTCAATTGCATTGGCGATGAAAACTCGCAATTAGTAAATGAATTGGCATTGAGACGAGCACCTTCGACGCTCGGCTAATGTTGTTTATTAGTAAATAAACAACATCTCACGATACTTCGGCAGAGGCCACATCTCGTCGGGCACAACCTTCTCGAGGCTGTCCACCACCTTGCGGAGGCCAGCGACGGCAGCGATGATTCCCTCGTGTTCGCCTTCGAGAGATGCTTCAAGTGCAGCAATCGATTCGGTAAGCGAGCGGCAGCCTTCCCCGATGGACTTCACGTAGGTATCGAGCCCCGGGAATCCCTGGTTCAGGGCCATTTCGTTTGTACGTAACGATTTCTCGTAGGCTTCCACCACCTTCGGGAGAATCACGTTCTTCGCGAGGTCACGGGCGACTTCGCCCTCGATGTGGATTCTCTTGTGGAAATCCTCCACGTTGATTTCGTAGCGCGAAAGCATCTCGCGGCGGTTCATCACGCCGTACTTTTCGAACAGTTCCACATTCTCGTCCTTCGTGAGTGCCTTGAGGGCCTCGAGCGAAGTGCGGATGTTCGGGAGTCCGCGGCGTTCCGCTTCCTTTACCCATTCGTCGGTGTAGCCGTTGCCGTTGTAGAGCACACGCTTGTGTTCCTTCACGATCTTCTGCAGAATCTTCTGCAGGCCCGTGTGGAAGTTCTTGTCGTCGAGCTTTTCGAGCTGTTCGGCAATCATGTCGAACGCCTCGGCCACAATCGTGTTGAGCACCACGTTCGGTTCGGAGCAGCTCTGGCTACTACCCGGCGCGCGGAACTCGAACTTGTTGCCGGTGAACGCGAAGGGCGATGTACGGTTACGGTCGGTGGCGTCGCGCGGGAGCGGCGGCAGCATGTCGCTCCCGAGTTTCATCGCGCCCGCCTGCTTGCTGGACTTCGCGGAGCCCTGCTCGATCTGGTCGATAACGTCCATCAGCTGATCGCCCAGGTAGATGGAGATGATTGCCGGAGGAGCCTCGTGCGCACCCAGGCGGTGGTCGTTGCCCGCACCCGCGCAGGTCATGCGGAGCAAATCGGCGTGCGTATCCACTGCGTAGATAATGGCGCAAATCGCGGTGAGGAACACGGCGTTCTGGTGCGGGTCCTTGCCCGGGTTCAGGAGGTTCCCCTTGCCGTAAGAAAGGCTCCAGTTGTTGTGCTTGCCCGAACCGTTCACGCCGGCGAACGGCTTCTCGTGCAACAGACAAACTAACCCATAGCGGTCGGCCACATTGCGGAGCGTTTCCATGATGAGCATGTTGTGGTCGCACGCGAGGTTCACTTCCTCGAAAATCGGGGCAAGTTCAAACTGCGCGGGAGCGACTTCGTTGTGGCGCGTCTTCGCCGGAATGCCGAGCCTCCAGAGTTCCTTCTCCACATCGTTCATGAAGTTCAGGATACGGCTCGGGATGCTCCCGAAGTAGTGGTCGTTCATCTGCTGGTGCTTCGCGGGAGTGGCACCGAAGATGGTGCGGCCGGACTGGTAGAGGTCGGGGCGCTGCAGGTAGAAGCGCTTGTCGATGAGGAAGTATTCCTGTTCGGCGCCAAGCGTGACGGTCGTCTTCTTGGGGCCCGCCTTGAAGCAGGTCATGAGGCGGCGGGTGGACTTGGAAAGCGCCTGGAGGCTACGGAGAAGCGGGGTCTTCTTGTCGAGCGCCTCGCCGGTGTAGCTGCAGAACGCCGTCGGAATGCAGAGCGTAGCACCGTTGCCGTGGCGCTTGATGAACGCAGGACTGGTCGGGTCCCAGGCCGTGTAGCCGCGGGCCTCGAACGTAGAGCGAAGGCCGCCGCTCGGGAAACTCGATGCATCCGGTTCGCCGACGATAAGGTTCTTGCCGCTCAGTACCATGATGGCCTTGCAACCGCTCGGTTCCAGGAAGGAATCGTGTTTTTCGGCGGTGGAGCCGGTGAGCGGCTGGAACCAGTGCGTGAAGTGCGTCGCACCGCGGTCCATCGCCCACTTCTTCATGGCGTGCGCGACATCGCCCGCGATGTTCGGGTCGAGCGGGGCTCCCTCGTCGATGGTGGCCAGGAGCTTTTCGCAGATATCCTTCGGGAGGTAGCTGCGCATGGCTTCGGCATTGAACACGTCCTCGCCGTAAAAATCGACATTGACGGGTTCGGCGGGTTTCACGGGGGCCGGGGTGGCGGTCGCGATATCGTAGATGGTTTTTGTACGCGTAGTGGACATTTTCACGTTCCTTTTCTTTATTACGCGGCAAAATTAGAAAGAGCGGGCACGCATTTGCACGGAATTTTTCGCCTTTTTCAGCCCCGTTTTATTACACTTTTGTAAAATTAGACCATTTTATTACGTTTTTGTAAAGCGCAAATGAGAAAACCGGCGACAAACCCGTGGAAACAACGTATATTTTAGGCATGGAAACCGAACGCATCGAAAAGGAAGCCCTCGAAAAAATCAAGCGTGAACTGCACGGACGCTCCGCGCGGGCCCTTTCCGCGCACATCCACGACGTTCTCGACAAGGCATTCGCCGACCTGCGCGCCGCACACGAGGCGGAATGCGAAAAAATCCGCGGCATCGTGGAAGGCCGCGCGGGCGACATCATCGGCAACACCCGCGAAATGCAGGAGGTCGCGCGGCAGGCAAGGCACATCGCCCCCACCGAGGGAGTCGTTCTCGTCCGCGGCGGCGCGGGCACCGGCAAGGAACACGTGGCCCGCTACATCCACGGACTTTCCGACCGCAAGGCAAGGCCGTTCACCATCCTCAACTGCGACACGCTCGAAGGCAACACCACCAGCGCATTCGAGGCGGAACTGTTCGGCTACGAGCGCGGCGCGTTCACCGGCGCCACCAGCAGGCATATCGGCAAGGCCGAGCAGGCAAGCGGAGGCACGCTATTCCTAGATGAAGTCGCGGAACTCTCCCCCGCAAGCCAGGCGCGGCTCCTGGAGTTCATGCAGGGGCGCACCTTCAAGAGGCTCGGGAGCAACATCGAGCAGCGCTCCGACATCCGCATCGTCGCAAGCACCGGCAAGAACCTCGAGACCCTCGTGCAGCAAGGGCTTTTCCGCGAAGACCTCTACTACCGCCTCAACATATTCCAGATAAACTTGCCCGACCTCTCGCAGAGAAAGACCGACATCCTTTTGCTCGCCGACCACTTTATCGAGAAGATGAACCTCAAGTACGGCAAGAACATCGCGCGACTCAGCACGCCCGCCATCGACATGCTCATGAGCTACCACTGGCCGGGCAACGTGCGCGAACTCGAGAACTGCATCGAGCACGCCTGCCTCGCCACGACCGACGTCGCCATCAACGCCTACGACCTGCCGCCCACGCTCCAGACCGACATCACGAGCGGCACGGCGCTTATCCCCGAAGGAACCGCCTCGCTTACGGCACTGCTCGAAAGCTACGAGAAGGAAATCCTCACCGAGGCGCTGCGCCGCAACAACGGGAACCTGAGCGCCGCCGGCCGCGACATTTCCGTAAGCCCCCGCATGATGCACTACAAGGTGAAGAAGTTCGGACTGGGTGCAGGATAAAACCGATAGTGGATACTCTTGCACCTTCGGTGCTGCGGTATGACGAGGGAAAAAACGCGATTTTTTGGGAAAAACGACAATTCCGGGCCTGCGACGCAGTTTATCACAACCCTTCGTTGAACATTATGCAACGGAAACTTTACCGGGCAGGCCCTCCCCCGGGACGCTCAGCGCTGTATTTAGGTAAATTATGGGCATGGTTGACGTACTCGAATACCTTGAATACCGCGATTTCCTGAAGGACTGGTTTGCCGAAAGCAAGAAGGACAACCCGTTCACCAGCTATCGCTACCTGAGCCAGAAGACCGGCGTGGACCCGGCCTGGCTCGTGCGCGTATTCCAGAAGGGCGGGCACCTGAACGAGGACTCGCTCCCGGTATTCATTCGCCTCTGCAAGCTCGACGACCGCAGGGCCGAGTACTTCAAGACGCTCTACCGCTTCAACAAGACGAAGGCGAAGCAGGCGCTCAGCGAACTTTACTACAAGTTAATGGAACTGCGCGAGATGGAAACGCGCGTACTCACCGAGCCCGAACTCGCCTATTTCGGGAGCTGGAGCTGTGCGGCACTCCGCGCGCTCATCGGAATCACGAAGGACACGAGCGACATTCCGGAACTTGCAGGACACCTGAACCCGCCCATCTCGCACGACGAGGCTCGCAGCGCACTCGAGATTCTCAAGAAGCTCGGGCTTGTCGCACCGGACGGCAACGGCGGCTGGAACATTACCGACCAGATCCTTTCTACCGGCGGCGAAGTCAAGAGCCGCGCGGTCCGCGACTTCCACAGGCACACGATAGAACTTGCACAGGAATCCATCGACCGCCACCAGCCCGAAGAACGCGACATCTCGAGCGTCGTGTTTACCGCGGCTGAAGAGGACCTGCCCGAAATCAAGCACCGCATCGAGGAATTCCGCAGGGGACTTTTGCAGTTCGCCCGCAAGAGCGAGCGCGCCGACCGCGTTTACGCCCTGAATATTGCGATGTTCCCGCTCTCCGACAGGGTCGATGACCCCGCAACAGCGGAAGATAGCCCGGCCACCCCGAAAAAGGAGGGCTAGGCGATGCGCGGACTTTTCAAAAATATGTATCTTTCGAATGTGCAGAAAGATTTTTCCACATTCGGCCTGGGACTCATCGCGCTAACAACAGCGGCGATGCTTTCTGCATGTTCCGATAGCGACAAAACCGCAGGCGGAGGCCCGAGCGGCACCGAGGCAGGTAACGCCATCACAGCGCAGATTACCGTCGCGGGCCAGCCGGCCGCATTCGCACGCGTAAAACTCAGCGAAAGCGAAAGCCTTGACGCAAGCGAGAGCGAATTCGCCGAAGCGGATTCCAACGGCAAGATCGTCTTCGAGAACGTGGCCGAAGGCACATACACGCTGGAAGCGAAACTCGACAACAAGGCTCTCCAGAAGGAAGTTTCCGTCGAGGGCGACGACGTGGACCTGGGCAAGGAATCCCTCGAAGAGACGGTTTCCATCGAAGGTTCCGTGGGCAAGGGCATGGAAGGCACGGTGAAGGTCCGCGGCATGTCACATTCGGCAAAAGTTACGGACGGCAAGTTCTCCATGGACTCCCTGCCCGCAGGGCCCATCAGCCTGGTGTTCATCCCGAACGAGAAGGGCGCCGACACGAGCAGCACCTACATGAAGGTTGTCGCGGGCGAAAGTTCCACCGCGAGCACGTTCGCCGAAGAAAGTCGCGCACTACTGCTTGACGACTTCCAGGATTCCAACTACCAGAACCGATTCATGCCCGCACGCACCTACGATGGCGGCTGGTGGTATTTCGCCTATTCCGCAGAAAACGTGGCCCCCGAATTCATCACCGACACAGTCCAGCACAGGTTCGAACTCGCGGTCGAAGAAGACGGGAACATCGCGGCCCACGTGGCGGCGACATTCGGCGAGACCATCAAGGATTCTACCGGCGAAGCCATCTGGCCCTGGGCAACGGTCGGCATTGAGCTCGGCAAGAGCAACAAGGCACTGTGCAATGACATTTCTTCCGTGGATTCCATAGCGTTCCGAGCGAAGGGCGAAGGCGCCATCGTTTTCGGCCTCGTAGACGAGACGCAGAAGAAAGAGGACCAGCTCATCGCGCAGTACGAAATCACGCTCGGCGAGGACTGGGCCCGCTTCAGCGTGCCCCTGGCAGAAATCATCGACCCGCGTTTCTCGTACACCTGCGTGAACCAGCTCGTGTGGAGATTCAAGCCCAACAACGAAGAAAAGACCGTCATCTTCTGGCTTGACGACATCGAGCTTACCGGCGGCAAGCGCCTGAGCATCTGGAAGCGGTAATGTCCGGGGCTCGCGCGGTCACCACAAACCAACCCGATATATACGACAAACTCGAAGAGGTCGTGCGCAAGTACGCATCGACCGAATACCTGCGCCCGATTGCGGACCATACGCGCATAGCGTTCGCGGAAGCGGAAAAGTTTGTTTTAAACTTTTACGAGAGCGCGGGCAACGAAGGCGGTGCCGTCCGCGGCACATATAAAGTAATTCTAGATTCGGGATGCGGCACCGGCGAGAGCACGCTAAACATCGCGATGGCAAACCCGGGCATCCCCGTAATCGGCATCGACAAGTCGGCAGCACGCCTCACGAAGGCGGGCGCCGCCCCGCAAAACGCTTTCCTCGTGCGGGCGGAACTGCTCGACTTCTGGCGCCTCGCCCTCGGGAAGGTCAAGGCGGGACAGTGGCACATTCCCTACCACGCGCTCTACTACCCGAACCCCTGGCCCAAGCAGAGCGAAGCCACCCGCAGGTTCCACCTGCACCCGATTTTCCCGACGCTCCTGCAACTCGGGGATACGCTCGAACTGCGCACCAACTGGGAATTATACGCGAGGGAATTCGCGGAGGCGGCACGTGTTGCCACGCAGGTCGCGACACCCGACCGTACAATCGCCCGCGAGCCTTTTGAGCCCGAGCAGCCCATCACCGCATTCGAGCGCAAGTACAAGGAAGCCCGCCAGCAACTGTGGCGGGTTACCATCAATCACGTGTAGGTTGGATTACCGGCGGTCGCCCATCCACCGCACGAATGCCTTCAGGTCCTTCGTCGTCTGGACAGTTACCTGCGATTCCTCGCGTACCAGGAATTCCGAAAGCCCGTACTTGTCGCCACTGGAGCCCCAGTCATACGTGTAGCCCAGGCGAGTCCACGGGTAACCGCCCTCAGACTTGTAACTCGCACTCCAGGTATTGTCGAACCAGTTGCGCAGCCACATCCCGAGGCTATCCAGCTGGGAATCGTCTTCCTCGTTAAAGCGGCAGGTCATCTCGGAACTCGTGACATCCGGGATATACGCCGGGCGGATCATGTCCTTCGGGGAAACCCAGAACATGGTGAAGTGCGTGATATTCTCCTCGCGCGGGAGCCCGAGCAGCTGGCGCAGGCGAAGCGGCCAGTTGCGCACGCCCTTGCTGTTCATCTTGTACCATTCAAGGAATTCCCTGTCAGAGAACACGCGCATGTCCTTCGTGACCGTATAGGGGGCACCGTTCTCGAACTGGTCCGGAGTGGAATGTGCCGCAATCATCAGGGCCTTGTCCTTCTCGGCATTCCATGTTACCTTGTCTGAATTTGTGTCCAGCGAGACGAGCGGGCGGATATCTTCGCAGGAACCGTTCTTCGCCGCCTCGACCGCAGCCTTGTAGTTTTCGGCCAGCAGGGAATCGCGGTTCGCGAAGCTCACCTTGCTGCCGTCGGTCTTGAGCACCTCGCAATACGGAATCTTGGACGGGTCGAGCGCGATTTCCGCCTTCTTGAATTCTTCCTCGATAAGGGCGTCATTGTGGTCAAACAACCTGTCGCCCTGCACGAACGAAATCACTATCTTGCAGAGGCCGCTTTCGGGAATCACGACGCCCGAGGGCCCCTTGTTTTCGGACGTGGTATCGAGCGAGAACTTGTTCTCGTTTTCACCGCAGTTGTAGCTGTAACTGTAGAGCGTCGCAGGGCCGGACTTGAGTTCCGCAAAGAAGAAGTTGTCCTGTTCCTCGCTCCACGTGGGCTTCACGACAATGGTGGAATCGCCAATCTTTGCGTAGTGCGGAGTCGCCTCGCTGCAGTAGAAGGCAGCCTGCCTGAACACGCCGACAACGCCAGTCTTGCCCTTGAACGCAGCCTCATTCTTGTACTTGTAACTATGGGCGCACGCCAAAAGCAATAGCACGGCGCCCAGCAAGGCCAACGGAACGATTCTTTTCATTGCGACACTTCCTTTTTACGCGTTTGTCATAAATATATAAGTTTTTCGAGAATCACGCCCGTAAAAATTTGGGAATCCTGGCCCTTTTCGACGGCCGACTTGCATTTGGGCGTTCCCCACCTTGGTGGCCATGCGCACTAAACAACAAGTTGTTAAGTGCTGTCCGCCCACTGGCGTGGGTCGGGCTATATTTTATGGGCTGCCGTCAGCGCTTCGCTCGCCACCAGCCTCCTAAAACGAAGCCTTACACTTGTCATCCCCGCGAAGGCGGGGATCTCCATTGCAAGTCTCCGCCCCAAGGGGTCACTATCCCTAACGCAACAGCTTGTTTTAGTTACCTTTCATAATCTTCTCTATCATCTCTTTATTACGCACACAGTCATAAAGTTGTGGCTCTCCATAATCCCGTCATATGGAAAAAAACTTATTTCTGGATTACCACTTTTCATTGCTCTTTCCTAAGAGACCCTATTCTCTTTAGGGCTAGTATTTGAAGACTAATTACTATAAATAATTCGTCATTCTTTATCCTAAATTACACTCATCAAATAATACGGCCTCTTGTTCTAACATCTTACCCTGTTTGCGAATTTCTGTCATTAAAAATTCCAATTCCGCATCTGGGAAACCATTCTCTTTGAAACTAGCCCAAAGATTTTCAAACATTGACTCCTGGTTCCCTTTTCTCCTTAGCTCTTTACATCCGTATTTTGCAAGCTTTGTTTTCCAATCATTCATCCAAAACCATTGCGCATTAGGTATCGCTTCTATAAGGTTCATGTAATTATTTATTCCAACGGCATCATAATCAGGGAAAAGAATTATGCCTGCAAAAAAACACCTCTTTAACCACGCGCGTAATCGGGCAGACAAATTTCCCGCATAGTAAAGAACTATTCCCGTAAAACCACTTGGCACCCATTTCAAATCATCAAGCAGTTGCTGATTTTCCACCAATAATAAACTACCTCTACAAATAATTCCTTCGGAATCATTTCTCACAGGCAAGGCAAAACATCCTATTGATTTTGATACATCTGAAACATTGACTTCATTAACAAATACATTATCTCCAATAGCCTTACAAAGATAATAGGAGTATTCAAGAGTTGTTAAACCAGCCTTTGTGTCCTTATTTATAGCCAAATTTCGTAATCTTGACGACGATAGAGCGTTTACATCAATGTTTGGATCTAACGAAATAATTTCTTTTTCAACAATTCGCAGATTTACAACCTTAAATACCCGACCAGCACCCGCTTGGGAACGTTGCAAAGAAACAGCGCCGCTACTTTCGCCCCATTGTTGCAATTTTTCTCTAACAGATTTGGGCACCAGAGAAAACGGCATTTCCTCTTCATCTGCAATTTTCTGCAGTACTTTTAACCAGACTTCGTTATTCACTTTACAAGTTCCTCAAAACGCTGCCACTGTTTACGTGTGATAATGTTCCGAGAATTTCGATTTTCAACTCGAACACAATAATGCGCTGTATTTTGAACAGTCGGAGATGCAAAAAGAATATTGAAATTAAATTTCTTTGCAGCTTCAATCAGGCTTTTCTGATTTGGCGTATCAATACTCGCTGCCTCATCTAAATAGCAAATAGACATCGCAGATTTCTTTTTATCGCTCATCATATACAGCAAAGCAAGGCCGAAAATCATTTTTGCCATAAGCGTGGTTCCATTAGAGCCAACATCGTCAACAGATGTCATAACCTGCATTTCACCACCATTTTTTCGCACATTCAAATTCAAATCAAAGAGATTCTCCAATTTAAGGTTTCCATTCTTTAAACAGAATTGGCTCAAAACCATTCGAGCTTTTTCTACTTCATCATTTTCGTTTTCTTGCAAACTATTTAAAAGATTTGGATTATTGTCTTGCGGCGTCCAATGTTTAGCAATCATTTTTACAGCTGACAAAAGCGAATCATTAGGGCTCACGTCCACAGAAAGTCTCTCCAAATCAGAAATTTTCACATTCCTAATCAAACCATTGTACGCATTCAAACTCGTGCAAAAATTTTCGTACTGATGGTCTAATTCCCAAAGAATACTTGCAACCGTTTTTACAGCAATGGTAAAATCACGGTTTAAAGCCTCTTTTTCTTCTTCTCGATTTTCATAGTATTCAATAATTTTGTCAATTTGATTATCCTCACCATCTAATCCTAAAAACTTTGTAAAACCTTCCGCTTGGAAAAGTGTAAATATTTCAGAAATATTTTTAGAATACGATTTCAAACGTTTACAGTCATCTTCTTGCTGTTTCAAAGCCAATTCTAAGTCAAAAACCGAGTCGTCATTTTGACAAGGATAATATCTCTTTTTTAACAAATTTGCAAATTCATCAAACTTGTCTAAACGTGATTCCTTTAAATTTTCAACAACCTTAACCTTATTATCTAAATCAGAAATAGCCTTTTCTATATTTTGTTGCTGTTGTCTATACCCCTTTTCTTTTGCGCGGCTTTCATTATACTTTTCCTTGTTTTGCGCAAGTTCCGCATTTATTTCCTGCTCACGAAATTTTCGTTCCGCTTCATTTTTCTGCAAATCTTTAAATTCTCCAAATTGCTTAAATTCGCATTGCATCTCTTTCAGCGTACCATTTTTCTCTTTAATCCAATCTTGAATTGCTTGAATATTAAGAAGAGCTTCTTCCTGTTGTTTATATTGGGACAACCATTTGGACTGGGTTTCTATATTCTTTTGTATTTCTTCTACAGATTTTTCCTTAAATGGGATTTTAATATTATTTCGATTAATAGATAAGCCCTTTAATTCAAGAATGGAACCTTGAGATTGCAACCAAGACTTAAATTTTTCTAAAAAGCCTTCAACGTCGCCCAAATCATCCGTTGTGAATTGCAACAATTTACGACTCGCCAAGCCATTCAGCACATCCATTTCTTCTTGCGAAAGATTCTTTTGGGCAACTTTCTTGAAAAGATTTTCTCCACTATTCAAATCCTGAGTTAAACTCTCTATATTAGCAGTAATTCCTTTTATCTGTTCTTGAATAGCTGGCAAATCACTTGGTTTTGAGTCTTTTATCAAATTTCTTTTTGACGAAATCTCATCCTGCAAACTATTTATATTTTGTTCAAGCACATCTCCTTCTACCATAAAGAATTTCTGACTGTACTGAGCCAAAAGATCATCTTGCTTGCACAAATTTTCCAATTCAGTATCTAACTGTGTTTTTTGAGCAAAAAGATTTTCTCTAATTTTTCCGCATTCTTCAATTTCAGAGTCAAGATAATTTTTCTGATTATTCAAACAATCGTATTGATTCTTTTTATAATTTTCCCACTCATTTAAGGCCTCGTCTATTTTCGGAGTCATTGAACCAATACGGCCACGCAAAGTTCTTATAATCTCTGTTTTCTGTCTTAAATCCTCAATTTTTTTGCTTAGTTTTATACATGCATCATATTGGAATTGAGCCGCATTTACATCTTCAAAAGCCTTATTCCATATATCATTAAACTCAATTTCTTTGGAGTAATCCGCATTACTATTCTGTAGCAAATACCCTTTTAAATCTGATGCTTTAAGACGATCAAGATTCAAGGTCTTTACAAGAACTTTTTGAAAGAGCCCAATTAACTTACTCTTTTCAATAGCAAATAGTCTAATATCATGTTCATTAGATATTCCATAGAGACAATTAAAATATTCCGTCGGTTTTGTAAAATAGTGTACAGTAGGTAAATCTTTTTTGCTAAAAGAATCTCTTAAATAAGGTTCCGAAATTACAGAGCCATCATCATTTTTAAAGTCATTGATATTTAGAGAACCATGATATGTGAAATATTGACAATCATTAGAAACACCTTTTCCCACACATCCAACAACAATCTGCCCTGCAGGAATTTGCATTTCCAACAAGATGTAGGAACTTGGCGAGGGAAAATAAAACTTCATGGTCGCACGAATATCATGCTTTCCGAAATCCATGTGCTTGCGTTCCCTAATAAAAAGGAATTGTAACGCATTTATAAGGCTAGTCTTACCACTATTATTTGGACCAACAAGAGAAACGGATTCATCTAGAGGTAATTCAGCGAGTTCATAATTCGCACTATTAATAAGAACAAGTCTATTTATGCCATTAGGATTATTCTTCATCATCCGCCTCCTCATCCAATAATTCTGACATTTCAGTCTCATCAGCAGGCAAATTCAACTCATCCTTATCAGAATTAAATTCCATAAACAATCGAAGAATTCTATTTGATGCATTCAGTAAAACATAACCAGATTCATTTTTTCTCAAAAAACCTAAATCTTCAGCTTTGTTAATCACTCGATTCCACTCTTTTTCTGAATCCATTTTTTCAATTTTCAAGATTTCTTCATTCGATTCGCGAATAGCATTCAAATAATCATCACTTATATTCCAACGATTAAATTCAATAAGATTTGCGCCTTCTTCATGTTTTTTCTTAAAAAGTAACAGATAAAACAAGACTATTCTTTGCGCCTGTGCAGATGCCAAATTATTTTCTTCAAATTGAAAATATGCAAAATTCATTGGATCAAAAACAATCTTTTTTCCAAGAGCACCAAATAAAGCGACGTAATCGTCCCCATAATCACCTTGCAACGCACTCCACCATTCAGCATCAACAACAGCATCTATATGCTTGCCTGCTGATAAAGCTTCAAAAATTTGTTGTGCAAATTTTAGTTGTTTCAAGTTATTTTCCAAACTCATCGTCAGTTCTCCAATATATGGGGATAGTAATACATTCGATGTTCAACAAGATCAACAGATTGTTCTTCGTCCATTTGTTTCAACTTATCAGGGATATTCTGAAGAAGCAAAAGATAAGCGTTTAGAAGATTTTGTTCACCTTGACTAGGATATTGGTTCTTCAGCCACTGCATAAGGAGAATTTTTCCATGAAACATTTCTACATCATTAAGCAACGTTTCCAGCCTTATCGGGAAATCATTTTCTGATGTTTTTTCAAAGTCTTCCGGAAAAACAACCTTAGCAGGAACAAAACCAAGTACATCTGCAGCAAATCGCCGCATTACAGGACCATCCGTCATGCGAACTGCCCTTTTGGAAATCCCAAGCCTTAGCCCAGAAACATCTACAACCCGGCGAACACTATTCTTCTTTCGTATTTTAGAAAGCATTGCTGTTACAGCGCGAGAAAGGGCATTATTCTTGAGGACATCATTACGAAGGGGAGAAAGTTCATCCTTAAATAAAATCAAATTTTCTCGGATTAAATCTCTCAACAAATGAATTTGAACAATAGCGCTATTCATAGCGCTTTGCCATTTAGTGATACCCTGAATTCGATTGAAAAGGTCTATGCCTTCTTTGAGTTGGTCTTCAATTCGATGAGTCAAATTTTGGAAGCCATTATCTTCCTGATCTAACATCGAGACCATCGGTTCAACATATTGATTATAGCAATCTAGCACGTCCCTATAACGAACCGACATGGGTGTATCAGCCGGAAGCATCTTTGCCTTTTCGATGATTCCCCTAATAGCATCTCGATCATCTCGCAACTGAGCCATTGTTTCTTCAATTCGATTTGTCAATTCAGTTGCTCTAGACTGAATCAAAGAAAGATCAGAAGAATCTAAGCCTTTTTGGATTTCGCCGCTTATTCGTCTTAGATTTTCCAATTGAGCGGCAACAACCGACTCTAAACCCAAATCCTGCTCTTTTATAAGATGCAAAAAAAATTCTTTAACATGCTGTTGAACAATATAATTGTCTCCCTGATCCAGAGAAAAGAGAATCTCTTTGTTTATCAACGCTCTAATAGCATTATCAGCATCTTCTTGATTCTGTTTAAAAACAGCTTTTGCTAATGAAAAAACATCATCCTTTGATATGGCGGGACACTCCTTGCACACTCGAACAAGGGCTTCTATCAATTCGAAATTGCTATACAATTCCTTAATTAACGACTTTGGCGAAACCATGTCACACCTTTAAACCGATAAATAAACATTCCTTACATATATGACTTAACATCACACTATCTATCGCCTCATCCCTTAAATTTCCATATTTCATATCCTTGCCGTCTAGCCGAATCATACACGGGTTGCATGTTCTTCTGCAAGATGTTGACAAATTCTTTTTTACTGTTACCGGGCTTAAAGAGTTCCGTCTCAGCCCATATTGAATGAATGTTGTCGCGATAGCATTTCTCAAAACGACTGCGAACGAATTCGTCATTCCACATCAGGCGGTACATTTCGTATTGGTTGTCAGCAAATCGGTTGAAGAACATCCAATGCGGTAGGCGATTGCTCTTGGAAGAATTCAGCGAAGAATCCATCGGAATCAGATTCCACAGTTCATCGTTCATCACAAACGACCATGGAATAAAATGGTCGATATCATATTCGCTTTCAATAGGCTTGTTTGTATAGATATCAAGAATCGTTTCTCGTTGCAAGATTATTCCCCACAATTTGCGGACTTGTTCAAGTTTTCGAGCGCTGGCATCCATAGGCGAGAGCTTATACACAATTCCTGGAACCTCGGGATTGTTGACTTGTAACCACTTAGACTTTTCGTGTTGTATCCATCCAAGAAGCGCAACGGAATTGTCTTGAATATACTGCTTCCAAACGGGATTGAATATGACGGCACGACTCAGTTGCGAATTCTCGTCAAAGGTGTACGGCAGCAATATGCGGTGATTTACTGTCTGCGTGTAATCAACGATTGCCGAGGTACTGTTCCAGTTGACTTTCGCACCGCCACCCTGTTCGTAACGATTGTAGAAACCTGCCAATGCGCGATAGGGCACATACTTGGTCAATACGATCTTGTACTTTTTTATATCATCGTTGAATTGCTCAATTGCTTTCTTGATTTCAATTTTTGAGGTGTTAGATGGAAGTTCACTTTTCGCAGCCAACTCAATGATGGCTAGTTCCAGTGCGTCGCGAAATTCCCCTTTCAACATCCCACTCAAGTGAACATGGTATTCCAAAACGGTGTACCAGGCATTCGCAACCATTTCGTCAATGATTGCATCAAATGTTGCCCGTTCAAAATCCTCATCAATGAGTTTGACAATCGCTTCAAGCCAATAGAACTTGTAGCAATACGTTGGGTCCTTCATCATGAGCGAGAAGCACTCGATATCGAGTTGGTTGCAATATGGCGAGTCTAGAGTCAGTGCGCAACTTTGCGGGAAAGGATTACGTTCATCCATTTTTCGCCCTCCCTATTTATGCGGACATCTGCTGAAATCCAACTTTCTCCGCATTGTAATTCAGGAACACTCGCAAGCAAATCTGCAAGTCGATTTTCTGTAAGGTTTGTAAAAAAGCGTCCATTGCGTTCGCCAGAAAAATCGCCATACTTGAACGATGTGTAGATGACTCCACCTGCTTTGAGTGCTGCGGCCATTTTGTGAAGTACTGTTGCTAGATCGTTCCAAGGCAAATGGAGGATCGACGCACACGCCCAAATGCCATCGTATACGCTCACTGCATCAAGCTGTTCAAAGCGCATATGCTTGACTGAAATTCCCGTATAGGCGCTCGCAAGCCGGCAGAGTTCCTCGGAACCATCAATAGCGTCTACTGCGAGCCCCTTGCCCAAAAAATATTTTGTGTCGCGCCCGGAGCCGCATCCGAAATCCAGTATTTTCGCATTTGATGGCAAATACTCCAAGAACTTTTCCTGCGTAGCGGAGAAATCTACGCCGACGGTGTCCGCAGAATAGTCTGCAGCGTTCTTATTGTAATATTCAATGGTTGGGGTCATTTTTCCGTAAAATACATAAAAAATTTGTCAGTGGAGTGACATTGTTCTAAGCGAGGGCTTACAGAGGGAGAAAAAGCCGGGCGTTGCGGGGCGGCGTCTGAGCCCCGCAGTGGGGGTGCGCGGAAGACGAAGGGAGATCCCCGCCTTCGCGGGGATGACATTCGGCTGAAGCCAGGGGGATCCCTCCCCCTCAATATTTAAAAAACGCCCCAAATGCGTCAAAACAGCTGATTGTCATAATCTGACATGTTCAGTATGTATATTTGTAAGAGCGAGGTTCTATGCTGGGAACTTTCCTTATCGTGCTTGGCATATTGGCCCTTTTCGGGGCTGGCGACGCAGGGGACGCCTGCGCCATCACCTTGCTGTTGAAGATTCTGCCGTTCCTGATTTTCGTGGGGATTTTCGCGTCTTTAATGTTCTGTAGCGGGTGATTTTTTCAATATAAAGTGCCGAAACCTCTTGACAACCGACTTTAAAATTTATACATTTGAGCAGTAATTTCTGTTTTTTACGCCTGTAAGCAGATAGAGTTGATATGATAAAGGAATTGATACGTTGGAAAGTCACCCCTATTGCGGTTTTTTTGTCATTTGGTGTATATTCATGCTATGACCAGGTTTTGCGATATTGACTTTCTCAAGGAATTTATATATATTAACTATTGTCGAGATATCGGCAACAAGTGCGTGGTCCTGCCTCAGTGGACAGAAACAAAAGGCGAGTGGTCCTACCTTAGTGGACAGACTCAAAAGGTGCGAGGTCCTGCCTTAGTGGACATTTTTAAAAGGTTACAATCCCCGTTCGGGGGTTGTAATCTTTTTTATTATGGAGGCTAGCATGAAAAACACGAATCAAACTCGCCTAGTTTTCGTCAGAGAAGAATATCTCGACATGCTTCGCCTGGCAGAGCCAAAAGTCAGCACAAAGAAGAGACCCTATGTATTTTTGGCGGTCAAGATTGCAGAACAGTTCTACTGCATTCCGCTGACTTCACAAACAAACAATGTACGACAGAAGAAAGGACGCAGCAAACGCCCAAGCACGTTTACAATGACGATATCCGGCCCTAAAGGGAACGAAATTGCAGTGCTTTTGTTCGGCAACATGGTTCCCGTTGACGATAGCCTAATCGATACATGCGTCATCAATAGCGAAATGCTCAAGGACGAATGGATTTTCGTCCGTAAGAATCTTGACTCCATTGTCGAAAAGGCCCAAAAAGTGTACCGAAGCCGCACTGAAGGCAAGAACGATTTCGCAAACCTCTGGTGTTGCGACTTCAAGAAGTTGGAAGTCCTTTTGTCTGAATGGTTACAAAACGATCATTCCGAGGTTCAATCCGCCATAACCGAAGCAAATGAAATCGCCTCAGGCAAACGTGAGTCAAAAGCCTACAAGAATGCCGGTGAGATGATTAGGGATATCCTAAGCAAGTAAAGGATGTGTTTCTTTCAAGAAATAGGAAGAAGGCGCAGGGGATGCCTGCGCCATCACCTTGCTGTTGAAAGTGCTGCCGTTCCTGATTTTCGCGGGGATTTTGGCGTCTTTAATGTTCTGTGGAGGGTGAAGAAGGGCTTTTTAGGCTATATTTTGCAAAATGTTATTAAAAAGGGCTGTATTACACTACCTTTTTAGCAACATTTTTGTTATATTTATGAATATGAGATACCTGACTCTAGACAAAGCACTCGAAGCATGGCGTAAAATCCAGCCTATTTCCGACGACGACAAGGCCAGGCTTGCCCGCCGTTTTTCAGTGGATTTCAACTACAACAGCAACCATATCGAGGGCAACACGCTCACCTACGGGCAGACCGAAATACTCCTGCTCTTCGGGAAGGTAATTGGCGAAGCAAACGTAAGAAGCGTGCAGGAGATGGTCGCAAGCGAGGTGTCTCTCAAGATGATGGAGGCTGAGTCCCGCATCAAGGAATCTCCGCTCACCCAGAACTTCATTCGCGGACTGCACCGTACCCTTTTGCGCGAAGATTACGAAGTCCACCGTACCCTGCCCGACGGGATGCAAATCGGATACACAGTTCACGCAGGGCAATACAAGACACGCCCGAACAGCGTCATCACCCGCTACGGCGACAGGTTCGAATACGCATCGCCAGAAGAGACTCCCGCCCTGATGACTGATCTTGTTGATTGGTATAACGAGGCTGAAAAAGAGGGAAAGCTTTCGCCTATCGAATTGGCGGCGCTATTCCATTACCGTTATATTCGAATCCACCCGTTCGAAGACGGAAACGGACGCATCGCGCGACTATTGGTGAACTACATCTTGGCAAAGCACGATATTCCGATGATTGTCATTCGGAGTCGCAAAAAAACGGAATACCTAGAAGCCTTGCACTCAACAGATTTGGCTGTTGGGTCTGCTCCAAGTGACGGAGCAAAAGCATCAATTCAATCCATCAGCCCCTTCCTTCGGTACTTCCGTAACCTAGTTGCTCAAGAAGTCTATGCAGACGTTTTATTTGTGACCAAGCGCGGAGAAAATCTCTGGTGGTACGACGGCGAATGCATCGAGTTCCGTACGCCGAACTACGGAAAAATATTGAGCATGATGCAAAGCGAACCCATATTGACTCTAGCCGACATACAACGCAAGCTCGGTTTGCAGCCGACTTCAGTCAAGAAACTGGTGCAGAGCCTTATAGACAAACACTATGTTGAAAAAGGGAAAGACGAAGGTTCCTGGCACGTGTTTATAGTGCCGTCATGCTAAAAAAGCTATATTAATTCTCATCGGGCTAGTATCACTTGCTTTTTCAACCATTTTACCGTGCATCAAGTTTAAAACGCAAGTAGCGAGTGAGCAGAAACTGCGAAACGAGACATTAGACCTCGCCGCATAGTTTTCTCCGAACTTGCAACATTTTCCTCCGAACTCACGATTCTTTGGTGACAAAAGCCCGGGCGTTGCGGGCTGGCGATGCGGGAGACGCATGCGCCATCACCTTGCTGTTGAAAGTGCTGCCAATACTCATTTTCGTGGGGATTGTGGCGTCTTTGATGTTCTGTGGAGGATAAAAATGTTGATTTTAGCAAATTTTTACCCTACAATTACTAAAATTTTATATATTGTAGGGTAATGAGCGTTGTGAACGGAATATTGAAAGAAGAACTCGAACGGCTGGAAAGACTTCAGGCGAAGTATTCCGCCATGCTCGAAGCTCTCCCCAAAGGGTCTCTACGGAAAAAGAAAATCGGACAGAAGATTTACTTTTACCTGGTTTCAAGAAAAGGCGACCAGGTAGTAACGGAATATCTATGCCAAGGCGACAGTCCCAAGGCCAGGTCGTTTGAGGAGCAGGACGCCAAGAGAAGGGATCTCAAATCCAAGGTCAAGGGCGTAAAAGAGGACATTGCAGAAATAAGGAGGAGTCTTGGAAAATTCGCCCGAAAATAACTTTATCGAAATTCTGACGCAACTTCAAGATGCGGGCGCACTGAGAAGACTGATTCTTGTTGGAAGCTGGTGCTTGCTTGTTTACAAACAATTGAATTCCTTGTAGCCAAGATGAGAAATGGCGATAGCGTGGTAAAGGTTCCGCACCTGACCCTTTCCGCACAAATGCTCGCCTACATGGACATCGCAAGCAAATATTCGCAACAAGTTTCTTTTGATGGGATTTCTTTGAATGTTCCCGAGATTTCAGCATTTGTCCTACACAAGATTCTCGTTCAACCGTTGAGGAACGATGAAGCCAAGAAAGAGAAAGATGCGGCTACAATCCGTTCCCTGAGCGACCTGATTATCGACAGAAATGATTTAGCACTGCGCACCAAGGCAATTTATTCGGA
>FLNZ01002933.1_pt1 | contig 19358 bp, 13 predicted proteins | sample 1140391 | NCBI WGS metagenome assembly FLNZ01 (sample SAMEA3878171, study PRJEB12797) | bioreactor metagenome | biome: Moose rumen | place: Sweden | collected 2011-10
CAGCTGGTAGAGCACATGCTTTGCAAGCATGGGGTCGCCGGTTCGAATCCGACTACCTCCACCAAAAACGGCATCTGAATTACTTCAGGTGCCGTTTTTCGTGTGCAAAACGGGCCCCTGGTGCACATGAACGGAGGGGAAAAAATGAGAGCATTTCCAAAAATAATGTTATTTTTGTGCGGACTATAACCGAAACATAATAACAATGAACCTCAACGAACCGTTCGTGATTACCGTGAGCCGCGAGATTGGCTCCGGCGGACGCACCGTGGGCCGCACCCTGGCCCGCAAGCTTGAAACCCGCTTTTGCGACAAGGCCATACTCAAGGGCCTGGAAGACAAGTTCCAACTCTCCCAGTACGGCATAGAGAAGCTAAAGGGAGAAAAGAAGACCTGGCTCACCAGCCTCATACAGATGGTGGCGCCGCTGCCGTCGGCAAGCTCGCTGGAGCTTGACAGGAAATTTGCCACCGACTTCCGCACGGACGTAACATCGGAAGACCTCTTCAAGGCAGAGACAGAAATCCTCACCGCCCTTGCCGATGAAGGCTCGTGCGTAATTGCAGGCCGCTCGGGCTTCTACGTGTTCCGTGACCATCCCAACCACCTCAACGTATTCATCACCGCATCGCGCGAAAACCGCATCAAGAGGGTGATGGCAAAACAGGGACTCACGGAGGAGCAGGCATCGGCCCTCATAGACGACATAGACAAAAAGCGCGAGAACTACATCAAGAACTTCACCGGCACAAGCCGTTACGACGCCCGCAATTACGACCTGGTGATATGCGCCGACGACCACAGTGAAGAGGAGATTACAGAACTCATTCTCAAATACATAGGCAAGTAGCGTTATGACATTCTCCATGATAATCCAGCTGCTCATCGTTCTGGCAGCTCTCTATGTGGGTTCGCGCTACGGCTCGCTGGCACTTGGTGCCATAAGCGGCATCGGCCTGGCAATCCTCGTGTTCGGCTTCGGCCTAAAGCCCGGCACTCCCCCCACGGACGTTATATACATCATAATTGCCGCGGTGACATGCGCCGGCACCCTGCAGGCATCGGGCGGCATGGACTGGATGATACAGATTGCCGAAAGGATGCTGCGAAAACATCCGGACCACATCACCTTCCTGGGCCCGCTTGTGACCTTCTTCCTCACCGTGCTGGTTGGAACGGGCCACGTGGTGTACACCATCATGCCCATCATCTGCGACATAGCCCTCAAGAAGGGAATCAGGCCCGAAAGGCCCTGCGGAGTGGCTTCGGTGGCATCCCAGGTGGGCATCACCTGCTCCCCCATCGCCGCGGCGGTGGTGGCCTTCGTCACCATCTCCAACGCCAACGGCTACATGGTGTCCATCCCGCAGGTGCTCATGGTAACCATCCCCGCCTGCGTCATGGGCCTCATGTGCGCGGCGGCAGCGTCCTACAAGAGGGGAAAAGACCTTGACAAGGACCCCGACTTCCTTGAAAGGAAGGCCGATCCGGAGCTCTACCAGTACATGTACGGCTCATCGGCCTCCACCCTTGACAAGGTTATAAGCAAGGAGGCGAAGGCTTCGGTGTTCATCTTCCTGGGCGCGCTGCTCGTTATCGTGTGCTTCGCCTTCTGCCAGATGATAAAGGTGGACGGGGAGTCGCTCGCAAAGGTGATTAACCTGCCCAAGATGAACATCTGCATCCAGATAATAATGCTCACTGCAGCGGCCTGCAACATCATTTTCTGCAAGGCGCAGCCCAAGAAGGCGGTGGCGGGCGCAGTGTGGCAGTCCGGCATGGTGGCGGTTGTTGCCATCTACGGCATAGCATGGCTGGCCGATACATACTTCGGCAACTACATGGACCAGATGAAGGCAATGCTCACAGACCTTGTTACTGCCTATCCCTGGAGCATAGCGTTTGTGTTCTTCCTCGTAAGCGTTCTCATCAACAGCCAGGGCGCAGTGGTGGTTGCAATGCTTCCTCTGGCCTACGAGCTGGGTATTGCAGGTCCCGTGCTCCTTGGAGTACTTCCCAGCGTTTACGGGTATTTCTTCATCCCCAACTACCCTTCGGATATCGCTACGGTGAACTTCGACCGCAGCGGCACCACCAAGATAGGCAAATACCTACTCAACCACAGCTTCATGATGCCGGGGCTCATAAGCGTCTTTGTGGCAACCATAATTGGCTACCTCATAACGAACGTGCTGTTTGCCGGCTATTTTGCCAGCTTTATACAATAGGAATTAAAGGGCCATCCTGAAGGCTTCCCAGTGCTCCGGGGTCATGTCTCCGGGGGTGAAAAGGGCGATGCCGGCGGCACCGGCCTTTTTTGCACCATTTATGGCAACGGGAATCTCGGAAGGGACAAGCCCGCTGCCCTCGGGGTCTTCGATGTCCATCTTCCTCTGCCAGTCACGGCAGATGAAAAGACCGCTTATGAGGGGCCTCTCCCCTGCCGCCTTCACCTCCTCGGCCGTAACCGTTTCAACCCATTCTGCGGGTTCGAGGTAAAAGTCGTTGTAGTTCATGGGGAAGAACATGTCGCAGTCCCATTCGTTCCACTGCTGGCGCACCATCCAGGTAGCGTAGGAATCGGGGCCGGGGAAAACATCGGCCGATACCTTGCCGCCCTTGGCATGGACAGCGGCGCAGATGTCATTCACAAGGTCCGTGACGGCGTCGCAGCGGAATTTTGCCCACTCGGCAACCTTGGAAGGGTCTTCGACGGCGAGGATGTCAATGCCCGTCTGCGCCTTGAAGGCGGCCACGCAGTCTTCGCAGTAGCAGTAGTCGGCGGGGGCGTACTCTTCGTCCATCACAAGGCCGTACTTGTCCCAAAGGCCGCGCGCAAGGATAACGTCGGGGTAGCGGATGTAATCCAGCTGAACGTAATCCACGTCCGGCAGGGAGGCGATTTCGCTCATTTCCTTGCGGAAGAAGTCGTGCACCTCCGGATTGCGCGGATCAAGGGCCTTGTAGTAATCTACGTAGGCGGGGAACTCGTCGGCCTTCTGTCCAAGACGGTTCACGGCATACCACTCATGCGGCAGGCCGCCCCTCACCATGCAGGGAATCCATGCATGGTACTCCAGGCCAATCTCATGCGCGAGGGCCGATGCCTTTCTCACCAGATCCGGATTGTTGTTGTTGATGCACACGCCCGTGAGGCCGTTTTCCTTGTAGGCGGTCCACCTCTCGCGAAGGGCGTCAAAGTCTGTCTTTTCGCTTATGCCCTCCCAGCCGTAGACGGGGAATTGGGCCTTGGGGGCGCTGCAGGCGCACATTGCAAGCGCCAGTGCAGCAAGGATGATGCTTTTTCTCATATTACTAAATTCCAAAATATTCACGATAACGGTCGTACAGGTGGCCAGCCTGCGCGTATGCGCTCTGCGGGCTCATGAAATGGCTGAATTCGAAGGTGATGGCCTTGTCATAGCCGCATCGGCCCGCAGCCTCGAGCTTCATGCGCAGCTTGTCGAACTTGATGGGGAGGAAGCGTATGGGCATGTCGCGGTCGAAGCTCTCGGCATTGGTCCAGCACTGCATTCCGTATTTGTCGGCCAGCTTCTTGTTCACGCTGAAGAAGGCATCCAGTTCGTCGTAATCTATATGGCCGTCCTGGAAGGCGCAGGCGTCCACGTACTCGTGGATGCCGTCAAATATCTCGTTCCACTCCTTCTCATGCTGCTCCACGGAGACGGCCTGGGCCTTGGTAAGATTGCCTCCGGCGGCGTCCACGGCCTTTTTTCCGTCTATCCAGGGGGAGATGAAGGTGGGCATTCCGCCGCTCACTTCCTTGCACTGGCGGCCCATTGTGCGGAAGCTCTCGATGGCGCCCTTGGTGGCGCGGGAAATCTCTCCGGAAATGTACCAGCCTGCAAAGCTGGAGTACTTGGAGCCGTAACGCTCCCATACCTCGTCTATCACGTACTTGTTGGATTCAACCTCGTAGCTCATGTCTCCGGTGTCCCAGTACTTGCCGCTGTCGTACAGGCCCAGCATGAACTTCATGCCATGTTTCTGCGCAAGGCGACAGAACATGTCTATGAGGTCTACGGACGGCATGTAAGCGCCCTTTTTCAAAAGATAGGGCGAAGGATAGGTGATGAACTTGCGGTATCCGCAGCGGATGTCAATCACCGTGTCTATGCCCATGGACTTCATGTAGCGGAAGTCCCGGTCCCACTCGGCCTCGCCCCAGTTCTGATGGGGAATATCGTGGGAAATCTCATCCAGGAAGGTGCCGGTTATGGGGATGGCGTTTCCCTTCTGTACCAGGAGTTTGGACTCGACGGAAGGGTCAAGCTCTATGCCCCATTTATCGGCCTTCTCACCAGAAGGCTTGCATCCCGATGCAAGGAGCGGCGCCGCAGCGGCCGCCATGGCTCCTTTTTTCAAAAATGAACGACGGTTTTCCATATGGTTATTCGTTTACTAATATTTTTCCTGTGCAGTAATTATAGGCAAAAAGCGTTTTTGAACGCATATACTGGTCTCTTGTACAGCCGATTCGCTGCACCGTAACCATTGTGCGCCCGGTATTCACCGTTACAAGGTTGAAGGAATCCTGAAAGCGGGTGCCACGGGGGCGCGCCTCCTGCATATAGTCGTCCTTGGCGCCAGCCTTGTCGGCAATGATCATAAGCTGGCGGGGACGGCCCCACACATGGCCGATAAAATCCAGATGCGTGTGCCCCCCGAGCCAACACGCGAAAACGCCGCCGGCGTCCAAGAATGCATCAACGGCCGCAAAAGCATCGTCATCCATACGCTCCATCTGCGTGCCAGGAGCAGGCTTGGAGACGGCAGGGATATCCTCGTCGGCATCCGAGAAGCCGCTTTCAATCTTGTCCAGCCCGCTTTGCGGCGGATAGTGCTGCGCGGCAACGACGGTGAGACCGTTTGCGCGGGCATCATCAAGCGTTTTTACAAACCACTCATGCTGCACCGCGCCGTAGTGCATGCAGTCCAGTACAATGAGCCTTATCCCCTGCTCCGCATAGTCCTTGTAATAATAGCATGCGCCCTCCGGCTTCACAACGCCCCATTCCTCGAAGAAAGGGTGCTTCCTGTCTTTTCCAACCATGACGAGGCTGTGGGCTTCGGCCTCGGTGGCATCATATGGCCAGTTGGTTTGCGCCCACACCAGATGCCCCTTCCAGCAGTCGTGATTGCCAACCACGTTAAGGATTCCCCGGGCCGATGGCACCTCGTCCCATGGATTAACGTCGTCCCAGTAGCAGTTCACGGCATCTCCAAGATGTATCGCGTCTTCAATCCAGGGCCGATATGCATCCCTGAACTGCGTAATGCGCTCCAGATTCTCCGTGCTGCCGTGAAGGTCTGAGCATTGGAGCAGCGTGAGCGACGGGGCGCTTTTACCCTTCCCCCAGACCACGGACGGCGAACGAGCCGCCTCCAGGAGGGGGACCACCTCCGAAGCAGTGTTGAAATCCAGAATGCCCGTCTGCGCAACGCCAGGCAGAGGCAAAAGGAATGACAGGAAAGCAGCGAGACGTTTCATATATGCAAATGTAATCTTTTTTGTTGTTATTCTTAAGGGAAAAAACTATTTTTGCGTATAATCATATAAGTTATGACCAAGCAAGAATTCGCATCGATGGCGGCCAGATACCGCAAAGAACTGTACGAAAACGTTTTACCATTTTGGCTGGAAAAATCCCAGGATAAGGAATTCGGCGGATACTTCACCTGCCTGAACCGGGATGGAAGTGTCTTTGATACAGACAAATTCGTCTGGCTGCAGGGCCGCGAAGTCTGGATGTTCGCAATGCTCTACAACAAGGTGGAGAAGAATCCGGAATGGCTTGCCTGCGCCCTCCAAGGCGGGGAATTCCTGGAAAAACACGGCCACGACGGGAATTACGACTTCTACTTTTCTCTCACGCGGGAAGGCGCACCCATAATCCAGCCCTACAACATCTTCTCCAATACATTCGCCTGCATGGCCTTCGCCCAGCTTGCCGTTGCAACGGAGGATGAGCATTGGGCCGATATGGCCAGAAAGACCTTCCAGCGCATCCTGGAGCGCCGCTCCAACCCCAAGGGAAAATGGCTCAAGGCCGTTCCTGGCACCCGGCCGATGAAAGACTTCGCCCTGCCCATGATCATCTGCAACATGGCCCTGGAGGTAGAACCCATAATCGAAGACAAGGCCCTGCTGGAGGGGACTATCGAGGAAGCCCTCCACGAAGTGTTCGACGTATTCTACCAGCCGGACCTCGGCGTAATGGTGGAGAACCTCTCCCCGGATGGCAGCCTCATAGACTGCTTCGAGGGCCGGAAGGTGAACCCCGGGCATGACCTTGAGGCCCTCTGGTTCATGATGAATCTGGGCCTGCGCCTTAATCGCAAAGACATCATTGACAAGAGCATGGAGATCGCCCTTCGCGTAATTGACTACGGCTGGGACAAGCGGTACGGAGGCATCTTCTACTTCATGGACCGCAAGGGCTACCCAACCCAGGAACTGGAGTGGGACCAGAAGCTATGGTGGGTGCATTTCGAGAGTGCAATCACCATGATCAAAGGCTATCAACTCACCGGCAACGAGAAAGCCCTTGAGTGGTTCCTCAAACTTGACGACTACCTTTGGAACAATTTCAAGGATCCCGAGTACCCCGAATGGTTCGGTTACCTGAACCGTCGCGCAGAAGTGCTTCTCCCCCTCAAGGGAGGCAAGTGGAAAGGCTGTTTTCATGTTCCCAGAGGCCTCTATCAGATTGGTAACATACTGCAGGAAATCGCAGACAAACAACAACTATAACTATTAACCCAAGCTGTCTTATGAAAACCATTATCCGTCTTATGGGCGCCCTCCTGGCCAGCCTCATCCTGGCCCAGGGCGTGGCATTTGCACAGAAAACGGTGACGGGGGGGGTAACTGATTCGGAAGGGCAACCGCTCCCCGGGGTTACCGTCATGATTCAGGGAACGCAGTCCGGCACCAGTACCGGCGCCGACGGTTCCTGGACCCTGAAGGTCCCCGAAGGCGCTGTCCTGGAATTCTCCTCCCTGGGACTGGCCACTGTCACCCGCACATACAAGGGTGAGTCCCATCTCAATGTCACCATGCAGGAAGACACCTTCTATCTGGAGGATGTCGTGGTGGTAGGTTATGGTACGGCCAAGAAGGAAACCCTCACGGCCGCCGTAAGTGCCATCAAAGGTGACGAACTCCTCAAAGCTCCTTCCACCAACGTTTCACAGGTGCTGGCCGGTAAACTGCCCGGCATCTCCTCCGTACAGGAATCCGGCGAGCCGGGTCTGGACCAGGCATCGCTCCGTATCCGCGGTTCCGTATACGGTGTTTCCTATGTGGTGGACGGATTCCCCGTGGACAACATCAATGACATAGACCCCTCAGACATCGAGAGCGTGTCTGTGCTGAAGGATGGAGCCTCGGCCGCCGTCTATGGCCTGAAGGCCGCCGGCGGCGTGATTATCATCACCACCAAAAAGGGTAACAGGGGAGATGTCCACATTACCTACAACGGTTCCGTGGGCGCTTCCATGAACGCCAATTTCCCCCAGTTCATGGACGGTCCCCAGTTTGCCTACTACTACAACATGGCCCAGATGATGGACCAGCTGGCCAGCGGAGCCATCTCTGACCGCAGCGAGTACGTTCCCTACTTCTCCAAGGAGAATGTAAACGCCATGACCAACGGAGACCCTACCGACGGCTGGGACAATGTGAACTATATCAAGAAAGTGTTCGGAACCGGCATCACCCAGAAGCACAACGTCACCGTTCAGGGCGGAAACGAAAAGATCCGCTATTTCGTGGGCGCAGGCTATCTGGGACAGAACGGTAACATCAAGGGCTACAACTACCAGCGCTTCAACCTGCGCGCCAACGTAGAGTCCAAGATAGGGAAATACCTCACCTTCACCGCCGGTCTCAGCGGCGTGGTAGGCAATCGGCAGACCCCGCGTTTCGCTTCCGGCGGTTCTGACGGCGGTACTTATGAGGTTGGCTACTTCTCCGTAGCACGCCAGACCATCGGCATGCTCCCCTACCTTCCCGAGAAGATGGGAGACTACTATACCGGCGCCTACGCCAACAACCAGGGCTATCCTTACAGCCCGCTGGCAGCCCTCTACGAGTCCGGCAACAAGACTACCAAGAGCCTGAGCGCCCAGGCAAACGCCTCACTTGCATGGGATATCCCTTGGGTGAAGGGCCTGCAGCTGAAGGTGAGCGGTGCCTATGACAATTCCAATTCCTACAACAAGAATCTGGATACTCCCTATTATGTAGTGGTGCCTTCCCGCGCCGCCGACGGTTCCTGGAGTTGGAGCGGCCCGCTGGTGGACGTGAACGGCGCCTCCGACGGCATCAAACTGGGAGAGGGCTCATGGTACTCCGAGTCCCTTACCGGCCAGCTGAGCCTGTCTTATGCCAACAGTTTCGGCAAGCACAACGTGGAGGCCCTCCTCCTTACGGAGCTCCGCGACTACAAGACCAACAACTTGAGCGCCTATGTGAAGAACCTTCCGTTCGCCCTCCTTCCGGAACTTAACAACGGTACGCCCACCGCCAATCCGGTGATTGGTTCCAGCAGCGCCTCCCGCAGCGCCGGTTATGTGGGCCGTGTCCGTTATAATTATGCCGACAAGTATCTGGCCGAATTTACAGGCCGCGTGGACGGTTCCTACAAGTTTGCCGGCATGACCAAGACCCGCTGGGGATTCTTCCCCTCCGCCTCCCTGGGCTGGAGGCTCTCCGAAGAAGACTTCCTTAAGGGTTCCTCCGTGCTGGACGACCTCAAACTGCGCGCCAGCGTGGGTCTTTTGGGAAGTGACAATGTGAGCGCCTTCATGTTCCTGAGCCAGTATGCCGAAGGCGGCAAGGTGGTTTACAGCGGCACCGGCGCCACGCCTTCCTACTACACCAGCGGCATTCCCAACCGCGAACTCACCTGGGAAAAGACTCTTTCCTACAACCTTGGTACGGACTTCTCCCTGTGGGGCGGCCTGCTTGGCGGAGAGATTGACCTCTTCTACAACTACACCTACGACATCCTCACCGGCAACAGCGGCGGCAAACCGTCTTCCATGGGCGGATACTATCCCACTTATATAAACAAGAACGCCATCGACGCCAAGGGTATTGATATTCTCATCACCCACAAAAACCGCTTCAACCTGGGCGGCAAGCCTTTCTTCTATGAGATTGGCGCCACGCTCACATACTCCAAGACCCGCTGGCTGGTGTATCAGGACCAGCCCAATGTTCCGGAATGGCAGAAGCGCACCGGAACCACCTACGGCGCCCACTGGGGCTGGCTGGCCGAAGGCCTGTACCGCTCCGAGGAAGAGATTGACCGCAGCGCCTGGTACGGCACCCGCCCCAACGTTGGCGACATCAAGTACACAGACCTCAACGGCGACGGCAAGATTGACTGGGACGACCGTGGTATCTTCGGAAAGAGCAATAGGCCCGAACTTACCTTCGGCCTCAACTTCAACGCCGGCTGGAACGGCTTCGATTTGAACCTCCAGTTCACCGGCGGCGCCCTGTTCCAGGTTTCCATGACCGGAACCTATTACAACGGCTACGACGACAACACTATCTGGACCCAGACCTTCAAAGAGGGCAGCAACTCTCCTCTCTTCCTGGTGGAAGGCGCCTATAGCCTGGACAATCCCGATGGGCAGTGGCCCCGCCTCACACTGGCCACCACCGGCCACGGCGGAGACAACGGCCTGGCTTCCAGCTTCTGGTGGAGAGACGGCAAATACATCCGTCTAAAAACCGCTCAGCTTGGATATACCCTTCCAAAGGCCTTCACCCGCCGCTTCGGCGTGGAAGGCTTGCGCGTGTTCGTAGAGGGCAACAACCTCCTGACCATCTCCGGCCTGCCCAAGGGAATCGACCCGGAATCTCCGGGCGTGAACAACGGCTACTACCCGCAGCAGCGTAACCTCATGGGCGGCATCACTTTAACCTTCTAAACAGACAGCATCATGAAAAAGATTTTGATTCTTGCCTCTGCAGTCGCGATGCTCTCTGCTACCGCCTGCAACAAGCTTTTGGACCTCACCCCCAGGGACAGCATCTCTGACAAGGTGATATGGGCCGACGTGACATCGGCCGAATATGCCGTGAATTCCATCTATTCGTATGCCTATGACATCTATGTCAGCTACCCCTGCGCAGCCGGCATGACGGAAGCCCTCACGGACCAGCTCAAATACGGTTCCTACCTTTATAACAGCCTTTGCTTCATTCCCAGTGAAATAGCCTACGGCGGATCTACCCTCACGGCCAACTATGTAGATGTATATATGGGCTGCTGGGGCTCTCTGTACAGCGCCGTCCGCCGCACCAACGAAGCCATCTACAACCTCCATACTCTGGGCACCGCCCTTCCCGAGGCAGACCAAACCCGCCTGGAGGCAGAACTTCGACTGATGAGGGGCTGGCTGTATTTTGAGCTGGTAAAACGCTATAAAGAAGTTATCATTTACGACGAAGACCTCACCGCCATTGTTAAGGACAAGGCCCTCTCCTCCGAAGCAGAAGGCTGGAAGATGGTGAAGGACGACCTCGACTTTGCTCAGCAGAACCTTCCCGTAAAGGCTGATGCCCGCGGCCGTCTGGACAGAGGTGCAGCCTATGCCCTGGCCACCCGCGCCCTGCTGTATGCCAAAGACTATGATGGCGTGATAGCCGCCGCCGACAAGGTGAAGGAACTGGGCTACGGACTGGAAGACGACTACGCCGGCGTCTTTAACGGAGGCGGAAAAGAAAGCATCCTCCAGTATAATTTCTCGTATGCCGACAACGTAATGCATTCCTTCGACTTTTACTACAGCCCGGGCGGAGACTTCGTTCAGGTGGGCCTGCAAGGCGGTGCTTACGGTACACCTACCCAGGAAATGGTGGAAAGCTATGAACTGGCCACCGGCGGCTTCCCGGACTGGAGCCCCTGGCACGGAACCACCACGGAAAACCCTCCGTATGAGTTGCTGGAACCGCGTTTCCAGGCCACTATCCTCTATAATGGCGCCACCTGGAAAGGCCGCACCATCGAGCCCTTCGTGGGCGGAACCGACGGTTGGGCCGAATGGCGGAAAGAATCCCAGCCGCAGGGACGCACCACCACGGGCTACTATCTGCGCAAAGGCGTGGACGAGACGCATTCTTTTGCCGACCGCGACGCTTCCCAAGGCATTAAGCCCGCCATCCTCCTCCGTTACGGAGAGGTACTCCTGAACAAGGCCGAAGCCTGCTTCCGCAACAACGACCCGGCCGGTGCCAATGCCGCCCTGAAAGAAATCCGCAGCCGCGTGGGCCTTCCCTGCACGGATCTTGCCGGTGACGAACTGTGGGCCGCCATCCGTCAGGAACGGCGCGTGGAACTTGCCTACGAGGGGCTTTGGTACTGGGATCTCCGCCGCTGGGGAGACGCCGACAAGGCCTATCCCACGGGCCTGAACGGATACCAGGTACACGGTCTGAAGATTGCTCCCGGAGCCGTGAGCGGACAGTTTGAATATACGTATGTGTCGGCAGATGACAAAGACCGCAACTTCCCCCAGAAGATGTATCGATTCCCCATGCCGGCATCCGAACTCAGCAGTAATGCCCTTGTAGAACAATATGCCGAATGGAAATAGCCCTATGAAAAGATTTCTCATCATATTGTCCCTTGCGCTGGTAGCGGCAGCCTGCCACCAGCCGGAATACGTGATGCCCACTGCGGAAAGGCAGGGCATCACCTCACTGACGGCCTATTTCACCTTCGGCCCCTTCGAGGACCAGGAAATGGCCAAACTCAACATAGCCGATCCGGAGCAGAGCCGCTTCGTGATACCGGTCCCCTACTACTATCCGGAGAGTTCCTTCGACGAGACGGAAATCTATATGATAAAAGCCCGCGTCAATGCCGAGCTGCAGCCCAACTGCAAGATTGAACCCGGCCTGAACATCCTGGACCTTACGGAGGAGAATGAATTTACCTACACGGACGCCTCCGGAAACAGCCGCAAGATAGTCATCACCGGCACACGGGTCCACTCAAACAAGTCCCAGCTTCTCACCTTCGACCTCGTGGACCCTCCCATCAGCGGTATTGTGGACGAGGCGCAGCACAAGGTTTCCCTCGTGAGTGCCGACGACCTGTCGGCCGCCGTGGCCAAGGTGTCCATATCGGCCCATGCCAGCATTTCTCCCGACCCGTCAGAGCCCCACGACTACAATAACGGCATCACCTTCACGGTGACGGCCGGAAACGGCGAGGACAAGACGGAATATACCGTTGTAAAAGAGGTGCCGGAGAAGATTGACTATGGTTTCAACGCTTCCAGCATCAAACAGCTGTTCAACCTTGATCCCGTGTCCAACTTTGGCATGCCCGCCTACAACCAGATGGCCAAGATTTCCATGGCCGTGACGGAGAACACCCTCATCGTGAGCACCGGTGAAGGAAATCCCCTCACCCTGCTTAACAAGCTCACCGGCGCCGTGACCGGATCCATCGACACCGGCAGCTACAACATCGCCGGCATCACTTCCGATGAAATGGGCAACGTCCTTGCCTGCCCTGTAACGGCCGGCTCTTCGGAGGTGAATCTCCTCACCGTGGATGCCGGAAGCGGAAGCGCCACTCCGTTCTACAGCTTCACAAACACCACCTCCCTGCCGCTGGGTCATAAGATCCGCGTCATAGGCAACCTGAAGGGTGATGCTCAGATTGTGCTCACACTGGAAGGCATAGACGGCATCACCACCTCCAGCCAGTTCTGGGCACTCCAGGTAGTGGACGGCAATGTGGTTTCCGCAGAGCTCAAGGATGCCAGCGGCGCCGCTCTGGCCTGGGGCAGCGCACCCGTGAACGGAACGTCCATCTGCGGCGTCTCCGTCAACCCGGCCGACGGCTGGATGGGCGCATGCTACGACCCGAACATCCTCACCTGGGTGAAGGCCGACGGAACGGCAGGTGCTACCGCCTCCACAGGCAACGGCAACAGCTGGGGCTGGAACTACAACTGTTTCGACTCCAAGCAGTTCAACAACGCCTCGTTCCTGGCCGGCTTCGTGGTGAGCCACTTCCCGCACTGGGGAATCGGCCCTCGTCTGTATCTGTACGACATCACCAACCCGGCTTCCGTAAGCGGAGACTTTGAATCTACCGGAGCCCTGGTCATGTCCAATACCAATGTGGCCTGGTTCCAGAAGGGTGATGCCGGTGTAGCCGCAGGCGACGTGCTCATCGCTCCTTCATCCGACGGATTCATGCTGTATATCTACTACTATGACCACAACTCCCAGGTCATCGGCGGATATAGTGCAGACTGCATCAAACGATGAACAGACGAATCTTCATACTTCTTCTTGCCCTCCCCGTCCTTTGGTGCTGCCACAAGGATGACGACCATCCGTGGGACCCGGACTGGGGAGAAGAAGAGGAAGAGAAGGTAGAGCCCGATTCCGAAAAGGCCGAGCCAAAGCCCCGCTATGTCTGGATTGATGCGGCCGCCAATTTTGAGGACTACGGAAACAGCCGGGACAATATCAAAGCCGACTGCAGGAAAATTGCCCAGACGGGCTTCACGGATATTATTGTAGATGTCCGCCCCACTACCGGAGACGTCCTGTTCAAAAGCAGCGTAGCACCTGCCCTGAAACGGATAGACCGCTGGAAGGGAAGCTCCTATGGCTGGGCAGAGCGCACGGCCGGCTTCGACTATCTGCAGGCCTTCATAGAAGAAGGCCATGCGGCCGGACTGAAAGTCCATGCAGCCATCAACACCCTGGTGGGCGGCTATCTCTGCCCCTACGGCCTTGGCACGCAGGGGATGGTTTACTCCGACGCCGGCAAGAAAGACTGGTGTTCGGTCCAGAACCTTTCCACGGGGCTGACCAACTGTCTGGACGTGACCGGAGACTACGGCGCCCGTTTCCTGAGCCCGGCTAATGCCGACGTGCAGGATTTCGTGCTCACCCTGGTGGGAGAGCTGGCAGCATACAAGGACTTGGACGGAATTGTCCTGGACCGCTGCCGCTTCGATGACAGCGGCCTCCGGAGCGATTTCTCCCCTGCCGCCCGCACGGCTTTCGAGCAGTACATCGGCCAGAAGCTGGAAAAATGGCCGGACGATGTTTTCAAGCCCGGGACCGCATCGCTTCCCTCCTATATGAGCAATCTTCAGCGGCAATGGCTCACCTTCCGGGCCAAAACCATCCACGACCTGGTGGAAAAGGCTGCCCAAAAAGCCCATGACGTAAACTCCGACATAAGGTTCGGCGTGTACGTGGGTGCCTGGTACTCTACCTACTATGAAAGCGGCGTGAACTGGGCCAGTTCCCAGTACAACTGCAAGCAGGAATACTCCTGGGCCGATGCCAGCTATCAGGCCACCGGCTTTGCAAACCTGCTGGACTACATCTTCCTGGGAGCCTACGCCGGCACATCCGGCATCCACGGCTCGTCCGAATGGACCATGGAAGGCTTCTGCAAACTTGGCGGCAAACGCCTTGCCGGAGCCGTCCCCTATGCAGCCGGCCCGGATATCGGCAACGGAAGCGGATTTGAAAACGGAGGACAGGGCAAACTGATGCCTGACATCGTATCAACCTGCATCTCCAATGCCGACGGCCTGTTCATCTTCGACCTCTGCCACATCAAGATGTATGACTACTGGTCAGACCTGAAGAGCGGAATAGACGCTTATCTGAACACTGTAAAATAAGAACCAAAGATATGAAAAGACTTTTTGCAATTCTCCTGTGTGCCGGCGCCCTTGCCGCCTGCACAAAAAACCAGTCCGAAGCATCCAAACTGGATGTCGGGGCCACGGAGATTCTGACTCCGGCCAAGGCCACGGTAGCCCAGTTCACCGTCACCACGGATGCTGCCTGGAAGGCCGAAGTGTCTGAAAAGTGGGTGGTGGCCTCCAAGGTCAGCGGCACGGGAAACGACGTAGTGAAACTGGCTGTCATGGCCAACACGGACTATTCTTCCCGTGAAGCAAACATTACCATCAAGGCCGGCTCCCTGGAAAAGACTATAAAGCTTATCCAGGCCCAGAAGGACGGCATCATCATCGACCAGGACAATGTGACAGTCCCCTATGACGGCGGTGTTTTCGACTTTCCCGTAAAGGCCAATGTCACACTCAAGGTCGAATCCGATGCCGCGTGGATGAGCCTTTCTTCCACCAAGGCGCTGTCGGAAGAGAGCATCACCGTAAGCATTGAACTCAACCCCGGACGGAGCGACCGCACGGGACACCTCACCATTACGGGTGAAGACCTGGAGCAGGTCATTACCGTCACCCAGGGCGCTTTCGAGCCCGAGTTCGACCTCGTGGACGAACAAGGCGTGGGCCTGTGGGGAACTCTTTCCGCTCCCAAGGAAGGACTCACCTACACCTTCACCGCCGTTACAAACATGGAGTTTGAGGCCGACGCTCCCGACGCCGACTGGATACATGTCGCCAAGGAAGGAAATGTGGTCACCGTCACCATCGACGAGAATCCGGGTGCCGCCCGCAGCGAATACATCTACATGGGCTGCTATGTGGGCGAAGAGGACTACAGCGACTACGGCGCCATGATCACTGTGCAACAGAAGGGCCAGGCCCAGGCCGAACAGCTCTGGGCGATGGACTTCTACTGGGGCATCTTCCCGCAGGGAACCCGCGTTTCAACGGCCGTGGTCGGTGACTACTTCGTGCTGTATTCTCCCGGCGCCATTACTCCCGGCTTCCACCTCATGAACAAAGCCGACGGAACCGAGGCCACGGTGGTAGCCGCTCCGGAGAACGTGACCGGACTCACCAACGACGAAGCCGGCAACGTGATTGTGACCACCGGCGGCAATTTCCCCATCAGCACCGAAACCTGGGCCCTGATTCCGGAAGAGCAGATTCCCCTGAGGGTCTATGTCCTCACCCAGGAAGATTTCCTTGCCGGCAATATCGGAGATCCCATCATCACCTACTATGACGGCTTCTACGGATACGGCCTGGACAACGCTCAGGTGAACGGCAATGCCAAGGGAGACGGTCTTCTCACCATGACCTCCGGAGCGGCCGGCGGCGGAACCGCCACGCTGGCATGGGAAATCAAAGATGGCGCCACCACAGACGCCCCGACGGCCTATGCCACTTCTCCTACCAGCGGAGGAGATTGCTGGGATTCCTTCCACTGCGTTTCCATCGGTGCAGGGTTGGACGTCGAAAGCGGCTTCTACTTTGCCGGCTATGTGGGAGACTACAACCTTAATTTCTCCCAGAAACTGGGTGCGGAGGCCGCCTGGTCCGTGGCTCACGAGACCGGTTACACTTGGGAAGGGGCCATTAACACGGGCGATGTCTTCACCTATGAAGGTCACCGCTACCTGGCTGTCCTGGGGATGAACTACTTCGCCTATTCCGACTGGGGCCTGAACCCCTGCAGTTTCTGGGTATTCAACATTGATAACCCGGCCAGTCCCATGCTGGTCATCAACCAGGAGTACTGGGCCAACGAGGAGAACTGGCAGTACGGAAACAATACGGATATTGAGGTGACTGAAGAAGACGGAATGCTGGTGGCCTATATGATTGACGTCGCCGCCTCAACCTACCGGAAGTTTGAACTCCAATTGTAACATTTCTGACTTAAACTTTTCAATGCCCTGGGGGCTTTACTCCCGGGGCATTTTCTAATCTCCCCCATTTTTCACTATCTTTACGGTATGAAACGACTTTTCCTTATCTTGCTCACCTTGATTACCCTTCTGTCCTGTTCTCAGAGGAGCGTACAGAAGCCGCACTTCCTGTGGATAGACGCATCGGCAAATTTTCCCTCATATGCAAACGACAGGGACTCCATATTCAGGGACTGCGAGCGTATTGCGCGGATGGGAATAACCGACATTGTGGTTGATGTGCGTCCCACCAGCGGAGACGTCCTTTTCAAAAGCAGCGTTGCACCCCCTCTTAAGCGCATTCCCAAATGGTTCCCTTCCGGCGAAACCGGCTACGCGGAGCGCAAGGCAGATTTCGACTATCTGGACGCCTTTATAGAGGCAGGTCACAAGGCCGGACTGCGCGTACACGCCGGAGTGAACATGATGGTAGGTGGATGGAGGCTGAAGGACAAAATAAGGATGGGGATGATTTACGATAAGCCGGAACTTAAGGACTGGTGCGCCGTGGACCTCATGCCGGATGGAAGCCTTGTCGGCCAGGCCGATAATTTTGACGTTAGAGGCGGATGCTTCCTTGATCCGGCAAACGCCAAGGTGCAGGAGTTTCTCCTGCAGATGCTCCGGGATCTCGCCTCCTACAAGGGCCTTGACGGCATTGTGATGGACCGCTGCCGATATGACGATTACGCAATGGATGCCGGTTATACCGATGCGGCATACACCGCTTTTACCGCCTTCCTCGGCCATGCTCCGGAGCGCTGGCCCGTTTTTACGGAGCCGGGGCACATATTCCTTGACAAGGAGCCGGATGAGCTGGAAGTGCAGTGGCTCACCTTCCGCTGCAAGGTTATACATGATTTCGTGGAAAAGGCCGTGGACGCCATTCATCAGACATCCGCCAGTGTCAAGGCCGGCATATACGTGGGCGCATGGTTCAGCGAATATTACCGCAGCGGAGTGAATTGGACCAGCCCGCGTTACGACCTGGCCACAGAGGAGCCCACCTTCCGCTGGGCCACCCCGGAGTATCAGGCGACAGGCTTTGCAAATCTTGTGGATTTCATGCTCCTGGGGGCCTATTGCGCATCTGACAATATCCATGGAGAAGAGGAAAAAACCATGGAGGGATTTGCAAAACTTGGCGCAAAACGCCTCTGCGCAGACGTACCGTTTTATATCGGCCCCGATCTTGGCAACGAGCCCGGCTTCAGGGACGGCGGGAAGGGTTACCTCATTCCCGAGATAACCCGTACGCTGGAGGAGAATGCCGACGGTGTCTTCTTCTTTGACCTCTGCCATATAAGAATGTTTGATTATTGGGATTATTTCGAGCAAAAATGAGTGCTAAAGTTAGCGCAAGGACAATCTTCCTTGCAGTTGTGGCCGCAATAGGCGGCATCCTCTTCGGGTATGATACCGCCGTCATCTCCGGCACTACGGAGGTGGTGAAGGCGCAGTTCGGTCTCTCCACCGGCGGCGAAGGCTGGTATGTGGGCTGCGCCCTTATCGGCTCAATAGTCGGCGTCCTCATAGCCGGCATGCTTTCAGACTTTCTGGGCAGGAAGAAGACCATGCTCATATCGGCCTTTCTGTTCTCGATTTCGGCAATTGGATGCGCTCTGTCGGCCAATTTCGGGCAGCTGGTGATCTTCCGCATGATTGGCGGATTCGGCATCGGAATCGTTTCCATAGTTTCGCCCATTTACATCTCCGAAGTGTCGCCGGCAGAGGTTCGCGGCACGCTCGTGAGCCTGTATCAATTGTTTATAACGATTGGCTTCCTGCTGGCATATCTTGCCAATTTCCTCATCCTTAAGGGCACCTCCATGCCAGACTACTGGAGGCCTATGCTGGGCGCCGAGGCAATCCCGGACCTGCTGTTCCTGGTGCTCATCTTCTTCATTCCGGAAAGCCCCCGCTGGCTGCAGGTGCGCGGCCAGAGGGAAGACAAGAGCGAAGAGTGGAAGGCCCTCCGCGAGCCCGGCCTGCGCAAAGCCGTGCTCTGGGGCAGCCTTATCGCCATCCTGGGCCAGTTCATGGGCGTAAACGCCGTCCTCTACTACGGTCCCAAGATTTTTGCCGATGCCGGTTTCCCGGATCCTCTGTTCTCCACCGTACTGGTGGGCGTGGTGAACATGCTCACCACCGTTATCGCGCTTCTTATCATCGACAAAGTGGGACGTAAGCAGCTTGTTTGGTGGGGCGTCGGAGGCATGATAGTGTGCCTGTGCATGATAGGCCTGTACTTCCTGCCCTTCACGCATCTGCCCAACGCCTTCATGCTCACCTTCTTCCTCCTCTACGTGTTCTGCACGGCCATCTCCATAAGCGCGGTGGTGTTCGTGCTTCTGAGCGAGATGTACCCCAACCGCGTGCGCGGCCTTGCCATGAGCATTGCCGGCTTTGCCCTTTGGGTGGGGACATATCTTATCGGCCAGCTCACTCCATGGATGCTTGAGACGCTCACCCCTGCCGGCACGTTCTTCCTCTTTGCATTCATGTGCTTGCCATACCTGTGGATAATGTATCATAAGATTCCAAATACCACGGGAAAGACGCTGGAAGAGATAGAGGATTATTGGCGCACGGAAGGAAAACGCCGATGAATAAAAGAGTTACCCATGCGCTGCTGGCCTTGCTGCTGGCTGCTGGCTGCACCCAAAAGTACGACGTGGTGGTCATCGGCGGCGGTGCGGGCGG